>ERZ838483.24-NODE-24-length-170690-cov-5.654971_pt1 | contig 170690 bp, 187 predicted proteins | sample MGYA00519939_ERZ838483 | MGnify/ENA primary metagenome ERZ838483 (study PRJEB31850, sample SAMEA3708836) | human gut metagenome | biome: human gut; feature: human-associated habitat; material: faeces | place: China | collected 2014 ...
GGTTGCGAATCCTTATTCCCCTACTACCACTTTAGCGTGGCGGAGCACTTTGTCGTTCAATGTATAACCCGTTTGTACACAATCCAGAATCTTACCTTTCTGTTCCTCAGATGGTGCAGGGATTACTGCGATGGCTTCGTGATAATCGGTATCCAACGGTTGGTCTTTAGTCTCGATAACCTTTACACCGTTTTGTCCCAATACAGCCATGAATTTATTATAAATCAGCTCGACACCTTCTTTCACGGCACTCACATCGGTTGCCGTCTCCATCGTTTTGATGGCACGCTCGAAGTCATCCACTATCGGAAGAATGCTGCTGAGACTTTTTTCTCCACCGTTCAGAATCAGTTCCGCCTTTTCCTTCATGGTGCGTTTACGATAATTGTCGAACTCGGCGGACAAGCGCAGATATTTGTCTTTCTGCTCATCAATAGTCTCCTGAGCCTTTTCCAATTCCTTTTCCAACTCCTCTTCGTGCGTCAGTGGAGCCGCCTCTTCAGCTTGTTCGTTTTGCGGTTGTTCATCCGCACCGTTCTGAGTTTCTTCAACATTCAGTTCTTCTTCCTTCACTTTTTTTTCTTTTGGATCCATTTTGGTATTTACTATTTAACTAGTTACTATTTATTGTTTAAAAACACGTTATCTTTTAGAGATACCGTCTATTCGACATACTGGACTGACCGGATGTCATTAGTTTTGCTTGCAAAAACTTTGCCAAGTCGGTGTTTTTGCCAGAAAACGCAGCAAAGGTAACACTTTTATGTCAGATTGGCACATATCGGATAGCTCATAATTCATTTTAAATGTCTACCTTTGCACGCTAAAACAATAAGTAGTAACTAGTAAAATAGTAAATAATAAGATGATTACAGTTTCAAACGTTTCGGTACAGTTTGGTAAAAGAGTGTTGTTTAATGACGTAAACCTGAAGTTTACAAGTGGTAACTGTTATGGTATTATCGGTGCGAACGGTGCGGGAAAATCTACGTTTCTCCGTACGATTTACGGAGATCTGGACCCTACAACAGGTACGATTGCGCTCGGACCGGGCGAACGTCTCTCAGTGTTGAGTCAGGACCACTTTAAGTGGGATTCATATACCGTCATGGATACCGTTATGATGGGACATACCGTGTTGTGGGACATCATGAAGCAACGCGAAGAATTGTATGCAAAAGAAGATTTCACAGACGAAGACGGACTGAAAGTATCCGAATTGGAAGAAAAATTTGCCGAGTTGGACGGATGGAATGCCGAAAGTGACGCAGCCATGTTGCTGAGCGGATTGGGCATTAAAGAAGACAAACACTATACATTGATGGGTGAACTGAGCGGTAAAGAAAAAGTTCGTGTCATGCTAGCTCAGGCGTTGTACGGAAACCCGGACAATCTTTTGCTCGACGAGCCTACCAACGACTTGGATATGGAGACGGTAACCTGGTTGGAGGAATATCTTTCCAATTTCGAACATACGGTATTGGTGGTGAGTCACGACCGTCACTTCCTCGACTCTGTATGTACGCACACCGTAGATATTGACTATGGAAAAATCAATATGTTTGCCGGTAACTATAGCTTCTGGTACGAATCCAGCCAGTTGGCTCTCCGTCAGCAGCAGAACCAGAAGGCAAAGGCGGAAGAGAAGAAGAAAGAGTTGGAAGAGTTTATCCGTCGGTTCAGTGCGAACGTAGCGAAGAGCAAGCAGACTACTAGTCGTAAGAAAATGCTTGAGAAGTTGAATATAGAAGAAATCAAACCTTCTTCACGTAAGTATCCGGGCATTATTTTTACTCCTGAACGCGAGCCGGGCAACCAGATTCTGGAAGTTTCCGGATTGAGCAAGAAGACGGAAGAAGGCGTAGTGCTCTTCAACGACGTGAACTTCAATGTAGAGAAAGGTGACAAGGTGGTATTCCTGTCACGCAATCCGCGCGCGATGACTGCTTTCTTCGAAATTATCAACGGAAACATGAAACCGGATGCAGGTACCTTCAGCTGGGGGGTAACCATCACCACTGCTTACCTGCCGCTGGATAACACCGATTTCTTCAATACCGATCTGAACCTGGTAGACTGGTTGAGCCAGTTTGGAGAAGGCAACGAGGTATATATGAAAGGCTTCCTCGGTCGTATGCTTTTCTCCGGCGAAGAGGTGCTGAAGAAAGTAAGCGTACTCTCCGGAGGTGAGAAGATGCGTTGTATGATTGCCCGTATGCAGCTGCGCAATGCAAACTGCCTCATTCTGGACACTCCGACCAACCATCTGGACTTGGAATCTATTCAGGCTTTCAATAACAACCTGAAGACATATAAAGGAAATATCCTTTTCTCATCTCATGACCACGAATTTATCCAGACTGTTGCCAACCGCATCATCGAACTGACGCCGAACGGTATCATTGACAAGATGATGGAATATGACGAATATATCACTTCCGACCATATTAAGGAATTGCGGGCGAAGATGTACGGTGACAAATTGTAATTTCACCACAGAGGACACGGAGGACACAGAGGTTGTTATTCAGAGATAATTAGAGTCTCTGCGTCCTCTGTGTCCTCTGTGGTTGTTCTATTATGATACTTCTTCCATCAGCACCAGCTCCCAGCTTCTCCATACGACCGTTGTCAGTTTCAGTTTCCCTTTCTGACGGGCTTCCGCCACACATTCGTCCTTGCTATAACGGATCAGCTGCTCCCGCGCTTCATCGGCAAGCTCCCTTATTTCGGGTATACCCTTCACCATGCATCGCTTTCCGATATAAGTCCGTTCCGTAAGTCGATAGGATGGTATTCGTGAAATTATCGTATTCATCGATCAGTAGATATATTTTGATGTCCCCTTTGCGGGTGGCGTAAGTGTTGATGGCTGACAAAAAAGCGCCGGGCTCTTCTTTTGTTTTTTCATCCAGCACTTTCCAGATGTCTTTTCCCAGCAAATGTCCGTACCTGTAAACAAAATCAGAAAGCTTCCCGCAGCAATGCATCCGGAAAGATTCCTCCACCTCATTGATATTCGAGCTCACCTCCGAGAAATTGAATCTCATGATGAGAAACTGGTTATGTATGGATGTGGGATGTTGCCCGATATACAGCTTCCCGAACAATTCGTCGAACTGGTCAGCGTAACGGACATCATAGTACGCCTCCAACATCGCCAGCGTGAGGCTTTTCCCGAAGCGTCGGGGCGGATGAGGAAGAGATAAGACGGCTGCATTTCTATCTTTTCGATAAACATTGTCTTATCCACATAATAATAGTTTTCTTTTTGGATGCGTCCGAAATCCGTCAATCCGTATGGTATTTGTTTCATCATATCGCGATTCCCTTCTTTAATTCATATCGAAGCAAATATACGGAAAACGATGAAAGGGCATTTTTAAAGCTACTTATTTATTCGTTTATTTGTTATTTTGTAAGAAAACAGCTATTTTTATCTCCATTGTTGAGTTTTGATTAGTTTTTATTTGCCAAGAAACTCCACTGTATACTTCACCGCTTCATTGAAAGCTGTTTCTTGACCGGGCACAGTGATAAACAAATGCACTGCCGAGGGAAATTCGAGTCGGGTAGCATTTACGCCAAGAGAGGTGATACGGTCGATAAACTCTTTCCCTTGACAAGCCAGGATATCTCGTCCGGCTGCGATAAGGAGTGTGCGAGGTAGTTTTTTCAAGGTTTTGTCTGTAGCCGACATGGGGGATATTTCCGGATTGTGTATCCTGTCGGGTGATGGTTCATAACTTTGGTTGAACGCTTCCATTAAGTCTCCGTCCAGCCCGAATCCCTTGTCGTACTTCTGCCATGAAGGGGTATGGTCATTCCATGCCTTCACAACGGGATAGAAAAGCAAAAGCCCCGCTATATCCCCTTCGTTCATTCTCAATGTGGAAGAAATGGCGAGATTGCCGCCGGAACTATCACCGCCTACCATAATCCGGTTGGGAGAACATCCCCAACGGGCTGCATTCTTTATTGCAAATCTGATAGCTTCCTCACAATCGTCAAGCGGTGTCGGATAAGGGTGTTCGGGGGATAAACGATAGTCAACAGCGAGGACACTTATGCCGCTTCTAGAACAGACTTCGCTGCAAAACCGGGCACAACTGTTCAAACTGCCGATTGTCCATCCTCCGCCATGCAGATAGATAAGCAATGTATTGTTGGTGGAAGTGGTAGGGGTGTAAAGCCTCAGATTACCGGCGGGCTCTGTCACTTTTACATTTGCGGGATAAGTAGGTTTGCTATTACGCGCATTTCTTACATTTTCCAACTTCTTCGTATTTCCGTTGATAGCTGTAAATATAGCGTCACGCTGTGTGGGTTGCAGCGTCGGACTCATCTGTGCCATGAACGCATCTGCCTCTTTCCACATCACTGAGTCTTTGGGCTCGTCAGCGACGGGTATCCCCATGAGAGATACCGCCATTATCGTTGTTAGAATCATTTAGTTCTTATAAATCAACTTGCTCGGCACTCCTTCGCCAAACAAACTGTCTCCGACGGTCGTAATCTTATCTCCGGTAGCCACTACATAGCGAAGATTGTCGCATCCCATAAATGCGCCGAACTCAATAGCCGTCACACCGGCGGGAAGCTCCAATGTGCCGCACAGACGGCCGCAATTACTGAATACACGTTGACCGATGGATTTCAAATTGCGGGGTAGTTTTATTTTCAGCAGGTATTTTTTCTGTGAGAAAGTGAAGTCGGGGATGGCCGTTGCGTTTGTTTTTGAAATGTCGACCGCTACCAGATTCGGCATATAGTCGCGGATTAGTTTGAAATCGGCGTTGTCCAGTTTGCCTTCTACAGTCAGGAAATTGATGTCTCTAGGTTGTAATCCGGCTTTCAAAATCTCTTCTTCCAATTTGCCCATCAGTCCCACTTGCAGGGTTGCTTCTACCGGTTCACCCTCGATGAAAGCGAAGTTCCGCCATCTGTCCTTATTGCGGTAAGAATCGCTGCTGCCTAGAGGTACGAAAATGGCGGTAACGCTGTCCGCCAACGCTTCCGGCAACAGATTGGGAGCTGTCTTTTTGCGAATCTGACAGATTCTCAAGTTTTCGCAACCTTTGAAGGCTGCATCCTCTATGTTTTTGGTTTTTTCCGAAAGTATTATCTTCTCCAACGTCTTTTTGCCTTTGGTTACTCCGTCTACAACATTTGAGAATGCGTATGCGGGAATGAAATTCGGCATATAAATGTAGAATTTTCCGTTGGGATAAGTGCCCGCCTTGCCGCTGTACATCTTAATCTCGGCATTCGAGATGTCCAATACTTTTAGACTAGCGAATTCGTCACGCAGATGTCGGAAGTCTTCTGCATTCAGCTTGCCGGTCAGGGTGAGATGGGTGACGGTGTTGGCTTCCTCCTCCGTCATCATGGAAATAAGTGTGCCGGGTTTGCTTACATAATAAGTTTTACTCACTTGTGCTACTGCTCCTAAAGCGTTGGTTGCCAATAAAAAGCTTATCAATAGTAGTTTAATTTTCATAATCATGCGAATTTGTTCTGACAAATATAGGAAAAAACGAAATTATATGGTGTTTTTTTATGTTTTATATCTAATTTTGCAGGTGGATTAACAAATTGTAAAATGACGGCAGAAGATATTGTGGAGAAAAAAGAACCTAAGAGACTTCCTGTATGGGCGTGTATCCCATTGTTTATAGGAATATTTTTCATATTTATGGGATTGTACGGCACGCTGGCGAGAGGATTTTTGTCGATGGTGCTTGGAGTGGAAGCCCGTCATCCGGGATTGGTGGGGTATATTTTGCTGGAAAGCAGTATGCTGCTGGCTGTTCTCACTGCCGCCGCTATCATGTTGCGTTTTGAACGCTGCCCGTTCTCTGGCTTGGGGCTGTCCGTCAGAGGACATACGAAAGGGTTGTGGTACGGGTTTCTGATGGCTGTCCTGTTGTATGTGGTAGGCTTCGGTCTGTCGTTGGCTATGGGCGAAGTGGAAGTAATCGGTTTTCAGTTCAAGGCTTGGGATTTAGCGGGGGCATGGGTGTTTTTCCTGCTTGTCGCAGTGTTTGAAGAGATTCTGATGCGTGGCTATATATTGGGACGTTTATTACATACTCGTCTGAATAAATTCCTTTCCCTGTTTATCTCGGCATCGTTATTCGCATTCCTGCATATTTTTAATCCTGGAATAAATGCCTTGCCGATGATCAACCTTTTGCTGGCAGGCATGTTGCTGGGTGCTCCTTATTTATATACGCGGAATCTTTGTTTCCCGATTTCCCTCCATCTTTTCTGGAATTGGATACAAGGTCCGGTTCTGGGCTATCAGGTGAGCGGCAACAATTTTGTATCTACTATGCTGAAACTGAATATGCCCGAAAAGAATGTGCTGAATGGCGGAGCCTTCGGTTTTGAAGGCTCGCTCATTTGCACGGTACTGATGATTCTGTTTACTGTTCTTATTATCTGGTGGGGTGAGAAAAGAACGGCGATCAGTCTTGCGGTACACCGATCATGCTAAGCTGAATCCGTTTGCGGTCGGTATCTACGTTCATCACTCTGACCATGACGTGCTGGTGGATGGAAACGATTTCCGTAGGATCGGAAATGTAACGTTCCGCCAATTGGGAGAGGTGTACAAGACCGTTCTCCTTGATACCTATATCGACGAAAGCTCCGAAATTGGTGATGTTTCCTACAATGCCCGGAAGAATCATACCTTCGCGCAAATCGGCTATGGTACGTACATTCTTGTCGAACTCAAATACTTTGATGGTTTTTCGCGGGTCGCGTCCGGGCTTTTCGAGTTCCTGCATAATATCCTGTAAGGTAGGCAGGCCGACGACGGGAGTGACGTAATTGGAGATATTGATTTTCCGGCGGAGTTCCTTGTCGGCTATCAGCTCATTGACAGTACATTTCAGATCCTTTGCCATCTGTTGGTAACTTTCCGGATGTACGGCCGTATTGTCGAGCGGATTCTTTGCTCCGGGAATACGGAGGAACCCGGCACACTGCTCGAAAGCTTTGGCGCCCATACGCGGAACTTTCATCAGTTCTTTGCGGGAGTTGAAGGCTCCATTCTCGGCACGATAATTGACGATATTTTGCGCCAGTTGAGGACCTAATCCGGAAATGTAAGTCAACAGATGGCTACTGGCTGTATTCAGGTTCACTCCTACGAGGTTTACGCAATTCTCTACGGTCTGGTCGAGCGCTTTCTTTAATTTCGTCTGGTCTACATCATGCTGATACTGACCGACTCCGATGGACTTGGGATCTATCTTGACTAATTCCGCCAACGGATCCATCAGACGGCGACCGATGGAAACGGCTCCTCTGACCGTCACGTCGTAGTCCGGAAATTCGTCGCGGGCGATCTTGGAAGCCGAATAGATGGAAGCCCCCTGTTCGCTGACTACAAATACAGGAATCTGACGATCGAATGTCTGTTGGTTGATAAAGTCCTCCGTTTCGCGGCTGGCTGTTCCGTTGCCGATGGAGATAGCTTCGATCTGGTAGGCTTCGACCATCTTACGGAGTTTCGAAGCGGCTTCACCGGTCTTGCCGACCGGAGGATGCGGATAAATGTTTTCATTATGCAGCAGATTACCTTGAGCGTCGAGACAAACAACCTTGCAACCGGTACGGAAACCGGGATCGATGGCGAGTACCCGCTTCTGTCCCAATGGGGCGGCAAGGAGTAGCTGGCGGAGGTTCTCCGTGAAGACGCGGATGGCTTCGTCGTCGGCTTTCTCTTTTGATTGTGCGGCAAATTCCGTTTCGATGGAAGGTTTAAGCAGACGTTTGTAGGCGTCGATAGCAGCCTCGCTCACTTGCTCGCTACATTCATTATTACCACGTACGAATTGGCGTTCCAGACGTTCGATGCACGCCTCGTCGTCCGGAGTGATGGACACTTTCAGCAGCCCTTCGGCTTCGGCACGGCGGATGGCAAGCAGGCGATGGGAAGTGCAGCGTTTCAAAGGTTCGGAAAAGTCGAAATAGTCCCGGTATTTGGCGGCCTCTTCTTCTTTGCCTTTAACTACTTTAGCGTTGATTTCCGCTTGGCGGCTGAATTGATTGCGGACAGCATTACGGGCACGTTCGTCTTCGTTCACTTGCTCGGCTATGATATCGCGAGCCCCTTTCAATGCGTCTTCCACGTCTTTTACCTCTCCCTTGACGAATGAGGCGGCACGGGCGCTCAGGTTGTTTTCCCTCTGTAATAGCAGTAGGGTGGCAAGCGGCTCCAACCCTTTCTGACGGGCGGCTTCGGCACGTGTCTTACGTTTGGGCTTGTAGGGGAGGTAGATGTCCTCCAGTTCTGTCGGATTCCAGGTGTCGTTGATACGTTTCTCCAGCTCGGCGGTGAGTTTTCCTTGTTCGGTGATGGTGCCGAGAATAGTCTCTTTCCGTTTGGCTATGTCGCACAACTTATCATGTTGCTCTTTGATCTGTTCTATCTGAACTTCATCCAGCCCGCCTGTAGCTTCTTTGCGGTAGCGGCTGATGAAAGGAATCGTAGCGCCTTCACCCAGAAGGTGGAGGGTACTGCTTATTTGTTTTTCCGATATGCCTGACAGTCCGGAAATCATCTTGTGAAATAATTCCATAAATTGTATTTTTTGAGAATAAATGAGCGACAAAAATACACATTAATCCGTTAAAACCGACAAGTTTTACTATATTTGCAACCTAAATAAATAAGTAAGCACATCAAAACTGCATAACTATGCCCAGATATTCAGGATGTCTTTTTGCTTTCTTCCTTTGGCTATCCCTGTCAATGGAGGTCCTTGCAACCTCTAAGGATATGAATCCTATTCTAATTATTTGTTCCTATAATCCGGCTGCCCATCAGACTTCAGTTACTATTTCCGATTATATGGAGGGATATACCAGATTGGGAGGGAAACGTGATATTATTATTGAGAATATGAACTGCAAGAGTTTCTCGGAAGCTCCTTTGTGGAGTGGTATGATGACACAAATCCTTGCTAAATATCAGGGGGGGAAGCAGCAACCGGCACAAATTATATTGTTAGGACAGGAGGCGTGGGCAGCTTATCTGTCTCAAAGGGATTCGATGCGGGTGAAAGTTCCGGTAATGTGTAGTCTGGTCAGCAGCAATGTCGTGATATTGCCGGAGGATACCGTCGGAGATTTGGATAGCTGGTTGCCCGGATCTGTAGATATCTTTGAAGATCATATGAATATTCCTGAATTGCAGTCGGGATTTATCAATCATTATAATATAGGAGATAATGTGCGTATGATTCGTGCGTTCTATCCCGAAACAAAACATATTGCTTTTATCTCGGATAATACGTATGGCGGCGTCACGATGCAAGCATTGGTGCGAAAGGAAATGAAAAATTTCCCCGATCTGGATCTTATTCTGTTGGACGGAAGAAAACATACCATTTATACGATTGTAGAGGAATTACGGCATTTGCCGGAGCATACTGTTATCATCGTGGGCACTTGGCGGGTGGACATGAATGAGGGGTATTTTATGCGGAACGCCACGTATGCGATGATGGAAGCGGCTCCTGCCATTCCTACCTTTACACCTTCATCGGTGAGCCTGGGGCATTGGGCGATAGGAGGTGTGTTGCCCGATTATCGGAAAGTGGGAGAAGAGATGGCTATGGAATCTGTCCGGATGGATAATCAGTCCGGCAACACGGAAAAACATCTGCAGATTATTGAATCTAAGGCTGTGATGGACAGTAGGAAAGCGAAAGAATGGGGGCTGGATCCGAAGGCTTTGCCTTTTGGCGTGGAGCTCATCAATCAGCCGGTTTCATTCTATCAGCAGTATACATATCAGATATGGTCTGCTTGCACTTTGTTTGTTGTATTGGTATTGGGGCTGTTTATTTCTCTCTTTTATTATTTCCGTACGAAGCGGTTGAAAGACGAACTGTTGAGATCGGACAAAGATTTGCGTGTGGCGAAAGACAGGGCGGAAGAGTCCAACCGACTGAAAAGTGCTTTCCTGGCAAACATGAGTCATGAGATACGTACACCGCTGAACTCAATTGTCGGATTCTCGGATGTGTTGGCTGTGGAAGGAAGTACGGAGGAGGAACGTCAGTCCTATTTTCAGATTATCAAGACTAATTCAGATTTACTGCTCCGCCTGATTAATGATATTCTTGACCTTTCGCGACTGGAGGCTAACCGGGTGACGCTGACTTGGGAGGAGTGTGATGTCGTACTGTTGTGTCGGCAGGTGGTTGCTTCCGTTAGTTTTTCACGGCAATCTTCGGATAATCAGTTTCTGTTTACCACTTCATTTGAGACGTACCGGATGGAGACGGATATACAGCGTATGCAGCAGGTGATTATCAATCTCTTGTCGAATGCTGATAAGTTTACGAAAAAGGGGAAGATTACATTGGACTTTTCTGTCGATGAAAAAACGGGAATGGCGGTTTTCTCAGTGACTGACACCGGATGCGGTATCCCGAAAGAAAAACAGAAACTTGTGTTCGAACGCTTTGAAAAACTGAATGAGTATGCTCAGGGAACCGGATTGGGGTTGTCTATCTGTAAATTGATCGTATCTAAATGGAAGGGAGCTATATGGATTGATCCCGACTATACAGGCGGGGCACGATTTATATTCTCGCATCCTCTAAAAATAGAAAAAGAATGAAACGAATAACATTGATTTATGCTTGGCTTTTCTGTCTGACACTGTCCGTTGCAGCACAGGAAAAGGTAGTGAAGTTGAAGATTGTACAGACAAGTGATGTACACGGAAATTATTATCCTTACAATTTTATAACCCGTCAGGAATGGAAAGGGAGTCTGGCCCGGATATACTCATTTGTTGAGAAGGAACGCCGGGAGTATAAAGATAATCTGATATTGCTGGATAATGGGGATATTCTGCAAGGACAGCCTACCGCTTATTACTATAATTATATAGATACCGTGTCTCCGCATCTTTGTGCCGAGATGATGAATTATATGAAATATGATGCGGGCAATATGGGGAATCATGATGTGGAAACTGGACGTGCTGTATTCGACCGTTGGATTGGAACCTGTGACTTTCCTGTACTGGGAGCCAATATCATTGATACGTCTACGGGGAAACCTCATCTTCCTCCTTATAAAGTGTTGGAACGGGACGGGGTGAAGATCGTCGTTTTGGGGATGATTACACCGGCCGTTCCTGCCTGGCTTTCGGAAAATCTGTGGAGAGGGCTTCGTTTTGACGATATGGAGGAGACGGCTCGCAAATGGATGAAGATAATCCGTGCAAAGGAGAATCCGGATGTGGTAATCGGGTTGTTCCATGCCGGACAGGATGCGTTTAAGATGTCCGGTAAATATAATGAGAATGCGTCTCTGAATGTGGCAAAGAATATTCCGGGATTCGATGTGGTATTGATGGGACATGATCATGCCCGCGAATGTAAGAAGGTGATGAATGTTGCCGGAGATTCGGTGTTGGTTATTGATCCGGCAAGCAATGGAGTGGTGCTGTCCAATGTCGACATCACTTTGAAGTTGAAGGATGGCAAGGTACTGAGCAAGGATATTCAAGGGGTATTGACGGAGACAAAGGATTATGGTGTCAGCGAGGATTTTATGAAACGTTTCGCTCCGCAGTATGAGGCTGTGCGGAAGTTTGTGTCCAAGAAAATCGGTACGTTTACTGAGGATATCTCTACGCATCCTTCTTTCTTCGGTCCTTCTGCTTTCATCGATCTGATACATACTTTGCAGCTCGATATCACGGGAGCCGACATTTCTTTTGCAGCACCGCTTTCATTCGATGCGGAAATTAAGAAAGGGGATGTGTTCGTCAGTGATATGTTCAACTTATATAAGTATGAAAATATGCTGTACGTGATGACTTTATCCGGTAAAGAAATCAAGGATTTTCTGGAGATGTCTTATTTCATGTGGACTAACCGGATGAAATCACCGGACGACCATTTGCTGTGGTTCAAGGAAAAACGTCGGGATGGTGCGGAGGACAGGGCTTCTTTCCAGAATTTCAGTTTTAACTTTGATTCGGCTTCCGGCATAATCTATACGGTGGATGTTACTAAACCGAAAGGGGAGAAGATTACGATTGTCAGTATGGCAGACGGCTCTCCTTTCGATATAAATAAGATTTATAAAGTGGCGTTGAATTCTTATCGTGGTAATGGTGGCGGTGAATTGTTGACAAAGGGTTCGGGCATTCCTCAAGAGAAATTGAAAGACCGTATCATTTTCTCTACTGATAAGGATCTTCGTTTTTACCTGATGAATTACATCGAGGAGAAAGGGGGAATGAGTCCGAAAGCGTTGAATCAGTGGAAATTCGTTCCGGAGGAGTGGGCTGTTCCTGCTGCCCGGCGTGACGCTGAATATCTGTTCGGGGTGGTCAATAAGTAGCCAAAAATGTTCATTTTGTCTGGTGATACTCTGTTTTGACTTGTATATCTGATTTATTGCTGGTATATTTGTCGCAAAAAGAGAGAGAGAGTATGGATATTCAAAATGTTCCTAAAGTAGGTATTTCTTCTGTAGTTCATTCTAAACATATAGATGCTGATAGCATTGATGTCATTGATAATGATATAGCGCTCTTCGATTCGGAGAGCGTTATTTCCTTATATAGCGGTCCCAGCAAGTTAGAGGTATTGACAATAGGACTTTGCCTGGAAGGTGAGGGGACTTTTAATATTAATCTGCAGGATTTTCAATTATCTTCGGGAGGGATGGTGATAGCCCTGCCGAGCCAGATTATAGAACACCGGCAGTTTAGTCCCGACTTCAAGGGAATCTTCTTTGCGGTATCCAAGAGTTTGCTGGAGACATTGCCTAAAGTAGGCAATCTGCTTGCATTGTTTTTCTATCTGAAAGATTATCCCTGTTTTAGCCTGACTCCGAACGAGCAGCGCACGGTGCAGGAATATCATACGTTTATCAGAAAGAGGTTGAGGAGTAAAGGGGATCTGTATCGCAGGGAGGTCGTGCTCGGACTGATGCAGGGTTTCTTTTTTGAATTGTGCAACATTTTTAACAATCATGCGCCTGCAGTCACTGCTTCGGTGAAGTCGAAAAGCCGGAAAGAGTATATCTTTGAACGTTTCTATGAAACGCTGGTAGAATCTTATCAATCAGAACGTAGTGTGAAGTTTTATGCTGACCAGCTGTGTCTGACACCGAAACATCTTTCCGGAGTTGTGAAAGAGGTGAGTGGAAAGACCGTGGGCGAGTGGATCGATGAGTTTGTGATCTTGGAAGCAAAAGCACTTCTAAACTCCTCAAGCATGAATATACAGGAGATAGCTGACCGCTTGAGCTTTGCCAACCAGTCCTTCTTCGGGAAATATTTTAAGCATTATACGGGGATGTCTCCCAAAGAATATCGGAAGAACCGATAATGTGTTTACAGAACTCCGGAGCGTACGCGGCTCAAGGTCTCCGGTGTCATCAGCAGGTAAGAGGCTATGTGTGCCAAAGGAGCGCGTTTGATGATTTCCGGATGTGTCTCGAGCAGGAGATTATAGCGTTCGCGGGCGGATTCAAAGCGCCAGGAGTCAGCTTTGACTTGCGATACAATTAAAGAGTATTCCAATATTTTCTGATAGAACATATTGATTTCCCAATTTTCTCTCGCCAGCTTCTGTATCATGTCGCGGGGGAAAAGGTAGATAATGGAAGGTTCCAGTGTCTCCACTATAAGCCGGGTAGGTACTTGCTTCAAGAAACTTTCAATGCACATCACGATACATCCTTCGTAAGAGAAATGCTCGGTAACGTCTTTCCCGTTTTTGTAGTAGTATTGTCTGAGCATACCTTTACCGACGAATACAATCTCGTGAGCGACCTCTCCCTCATTCAGTGCAATGGCTCCTTTGGGAAACTCTTCACGGATCAATATACTTTCTATCTGCCGTCTTCCCTCTATACTCATTTCCGGAAAGCGGGAATTTACAACGGCATTCACAGTTTCTCTTAACAATGTATCCATGTCTTTTTTGTTTTGGTGTGTGCAAAAATACTAAAAACGGTTGATATAAATCAATTGCAGCACAAAAAAGATGTATATTTGTTATTAAATCAAGATATAGAAAAGATTATGAATAAGATAATAGGATTAGCAGTATTGCTGCTATGCGTTTGTGGCTGTGCGAAGGATGATGATGCGATTTATTATCCGGTAGGCAATGTGGATATTGAAAGGGGTGATGTCGCTCTGGAAGATGGAAAGGGAGAATTGGTAGCCGGGAGTTATAATGAGGAGGATTATGTGCTGGATACGCTGGCGCAGTATCCGGGAGATCCTACTCTTGGCAAACTGACGTTTATGATTGATCTGAAGAATCAGTTGGCGAGACAGGAAGCTGGCGGATTTAACGGAATCGGTAAATCGGGATTGACAATGAGTCTGGGATATAAGAATGGTGACTATCCGTCGGAAAGTCAGATACCTGTTTATACTTCTCCTGATGTAACTGCTGCGTATGCGGTTAAACTCCGTTTAAAAGGGGAGCTTGCTTTGGCAGGAGATGAATGGATGATTGATTACATTTATGTGCAATTGGCTGGCTTATTTCAACCTTATCCGCCTGCGTCCTTTCCTGAAGTGTTTATGTGTAAAGGTGGTGAGCAGACATTTGCTGCTTTTGACTCTTTTCGTAGGACTTGGACATTTGATATTACTTATAGCCGTTCCGGTCTTTCTTTCAGTCAGTTATATTTCAATTTATTCTTGAATTTGGCAGGGCAGAAACGGGAAGAGAGAATTAGGTTGAGGATTGATAAAGAATCTTTCTTTGAGGTGTATAAATTAAACGAGGAAATGAATTGATTCATTTCCTCGTTGTGTAGTGGGTACGAGAATCGAACTCGTATTACATGCGTGAGAGGCACTTTTGTGTGCCATTTAAAGCGCTTGTAGCCAATATCTTATAATATTTATAAAAATCATTTGCATCGAATTTGCATTAAAAGACGGTACTCATGCCCTTTCTTATAAATATCACCTCTTATATTTCATCTTTATCAAAGAACGTTTTCAATACAAAGTTAATCAATCAATCAGAAATAGCAAACATTATTTGCTTGAATTTAAGCTATCTTTTTCTAGTTTATCCGGCTAGTCATAAAAGTACTATTATGATGGATGAAGAACTAAGAAAATTTTGCGTTGAGCAAGCTGTATTAATCTCAATCAACAAGCAACCGCCGAAAGGCATTGGCTTCAATATGCCCGAATCTGTTTCATTATTTGATTTGTCGAATATGATTTTCGAGTACGTTAAATCGGGCGCAAAACCACCGATTAAGATAAATTTTCCTATCGGAGATACTGATTAGATTCCTATTTCGGTTCAGTCGAATAAACAACGGGAATAGAAAACTTAACTGTATTTTGGCTTTCCGTTCCTGTTTTGTTTGATATTCCTGTGTCGATAACTTTTATTGCTACGCCCGCTTTTCCATCTGTTCTATTCATTTCTGAAATAGTTAGATTAAACTCTATTTCGTGAATCAAACTTCCTGCTTTTTATTTGTCTGGATTTTCATAAATCATTTTATTTATTCCGTCTCCTTCGAATCTAGCACTATGCGGATCGACTACTGCTCCAACTTCTTTTAATTCTTCATTAAGTTCATTAACGGCTGTGACGATTCCGGTTATTGTCGCTTTTATAAAATCTTTTAGCTCCATATTTCATATATTATTGTGTTATAATCCACGAAGGAATATTATTATATCTATTGCTTTATGACCTTCTATTTTTAGTAATGCTTTCAAATAAGAGCCCTTTTTTTCTACCGTTAAAATTCTATTCAATTCCTTATGATTGACCGAGTTCATGGCTTCTCTAGCTTTTAATATACATGCGTCTATTGCATCTGAATAATTTTCAATATAAGGTTTTTCTATAATGTCGGATATTATATCTAAATAGCGAAGTAGGGCGCTTTCATATTGACCCTTTGAAAGAAAAGTATCTCCTTGTAAAAATAATAATGAAGCCATTATTTCCGCTTGACTCTTTTCATTCGTTTTTTGAATATAGTCTATCATTTCTTTTTTGGTAGCATCAATACTTTTTGCCAAAGAATTACTAGTTTGCTCTACTTCATTATTTATCTTTTTATCTATTGCAATCACATTCCAAATCTGCCATCCGATTAACATAGTCACCAAAAGCGATAAAATACCTATTATCACCCCGATATAGTCCATACCTAAATCCGGTGCAGATGGTAACGAAACGCAAATAGCAACAACACTACATATAATTGCGGTGATCGACAAACAGTTGCTCCAATATGACTTAATCCAATTTTTCATAACTCTACGAATTAAAATGCTTAATCTCCGACTCTGTAAAGTCACCCTCATGCGAAGCGCCCCCACCTGTATAACAACTATACTTTCCGTCCTCTGTAATCTCTTTGATTCGCATTTGCTTATTCGTCTTTATCTCTACGACTAATTCGCCTATACTAAATTCGGTCGGTTGATTATTGGCGGGCGATACGCTTTTCTTTGGATCAGTCGAGGAAAGATACTTTTCTTTAATTTCTCTAATGTCGTTCGTCATTCCCCAGATTTTGAAGAATAGAATGATTTGAAGTACGGCGAATAATATCGCGATGAAGCCGAAAAATGTTCCCATGTTGGTTTGTTTTTAGTGGTTGATGATTGTTTGTTTATTTTTTTATTGCTTCTTCTTTTGATGAGTAGCAGTCGGACTCTTTGCACTCTAATGGTTCCCAGCTATTTCTTTGTTGAAGTATGTAATATACTCCATCTTTTCGAATTTCTGTAGATGTAATTTTGTAGTTACGTGGCTTTCCATCTTTCACTATCCAAACATAGTCGTCGTTTTTGTATTTAGTTTCTATATTACAACTTTCAGAAATGGAAAAGTCAAAAACGGATTGATTATTATATCCACCCTGTGGGACGGTTCCCCTATAGAAGAAACAATATTCTCCGGGCAATAGCGGTACGGATGGAGTGACTTTAAATTCATAATCATTTATAGTCTCAATCTCAAAGCCTATTGTATTATCTTCATCTACTCCGATAGAATTTCCCGCATATATATTTACTTTCCCCGTTTCTAGCTCTCTTCTGTTTTTCTTTATGGTTAACTTAGATAATAAAAACTCGTTGGGAGATGAAGCTACTGTAAACCACCAATTAGATACTACAAAGCTGTTTTGTTCTTTATCATCGAAGTAAAAGTAAAAACTAGGGATATTTGTATCTATTACATTATTCGAATGCTTTCCATTCATAGTTGACTTAATTTTTGCATTTGCAATTCCGTATGTGAGTGCGGTTCCTAGTGTATTTGTTTTAGTGCCGGAAAATGCGGTTGGGTGTATCTTTTTTAACTCATTTCCGACCTTAAAATAAATTCCCGATCGAGACGTTTTTTTCATCTGCTTCTCTGTATTATTGTTTTTTTGCATCATCGCTACAATAATATCATTACTAACTCCTTTTTCTTTTAGCTCCTTTAGAGCTTGTATAGACGTGTCAAAGTTGTTTTTTGATGTATTTATTTTGGTTACTATAATATCATTCGAGAACCCAAGTTCTAACATATCGATTATAGACTGATTTGTTAAGACTTCATTTTGTGCAAATAAGATAAAGGAGTAGAATATTAATATTGCTCCTAACAGTAGCTTCTTCATAATGTTTTGTTTTAGTGATTTATAATATATTCTTGATTGATAAAATGTTTTCCACAATGAAAAGATGGATAATTTCCCGTTTCGGCAAATCTATATCGTCATAGTCTGGATTCTCGCTACGAAGCAGGATTAAATTATCTGAATCTTTCGGATGTCTACGAACCCTCTTTATAAGTCTGTATTCATTTGTTATAATTAAATATACTTGCCCGTAGTTGAAAAAGTCCCAGCTTTCGATCTTTCTAATTACTACTCTATCACCCGAAGCGATTAACGGTAACATACTATCCCCTGTAGCGAAAATAATCTTTGAATCCGGGTTTATCTCCGGTGCGTCTATACTTCCTATAACTTTTTCGTCCGTAAAGTCTACATCTCTACCGCTTAGCCCGCAAGTTGCGTCTATATCGTAAATTAATGCTCCTTTTCGCTTTGTTTCGCTTATTGCAGATTCGGAAATCTCGATTGTTTTTTGTTCTCGCTCTGCATTTTTAATCATTTCTCCTTTATCTCGTAGAAGCCATTCAGTAGATATATCACCGTATACTCTACTAATTTTCATTGCTATATCGGCGGATATACTTTTTGTTTTACCCCAATAACCTTTAGATAATCCGGCTTCTGCCTCTAATCTATATACACTAATTCCTTTATAATCAATGTATTTTTGAATTTTCTCTTTTATAGTCATACTATCATCCACTAATAAAGGTTAATTAATAGAATATATTCTACTAAATATTTGTATAGTAGAGTATAGTCATGTATCTTTGTCGCATCAAAGTTAATCAATCAATCAAGAAATAACAAATAAAAGTATAGAATTATGAAAGCAGGAATGATCGGAGACGTAGAATTTAAAAAAGCAGGAAGCGAAGCAGTATGTTGTGTAAGTTTAATTAATACAACAGTCGGACAAAGATTCTTAGCGTGTACGTTTTCTAGTAGCAAGACTTTCAAAACGTTCAAAGGCGCGGAGAAGTTTATGAACTCATTCGGATACCAAAAGATTTAATATTAATCCGTAGCCCTTCGGGGCTACATAATAAATACGATTATGACAAGCAAGAAGATAAAAGAACTGAAGAAAGGCGAGTATTTCAGATTGAAAGATTGCGATTCGTCCCCCGTATGGATTAAAGGTGAGTATGTTCGTTCGGATAAAAAGTATAGTACTTATAAATTCGAAGATGTCAATCATGAAAGATTGTTCTCTCCTGATAAAATCGTTTTTACCGATTTTGAATTTTAAACACAAAATAAAATATTAGCAATGAACACAACACCAATTAAACCGACACTGCAAGCGATGGAAGTAGGGAGACAAACCTACTTTCCACGCAACCGCAGAAAATCAGTGAGAACGACCGCGTCCGATTTAAAAACCGATGAAGGAAAAGTTTTTAAAACTTGGATCGACGGAGATAACATTTATGTTGAACGCAAAGAATGATACGACAATGGGACGAACTAGAGTAACCGGAAAGGTTGAGCCAATAGTAAAGAAGTGGCTTAGTAAAGATGAAGCAAAATCCTATATAGGATGCTCGGATGATTTTTTGAGAACGTTACGAGAAAAAGCACTAGTTTCCTTTTCTCAATTTGGAAAAATGATCTGGTACGATTTATCAAGTATAGATAGATTCATACAGAGTAATAAGGTAATCTAGAAAGAAATATTATGTTGACACTAAAACAAAGTCCGGTTGCTATCATCTTAATGCTTTTAGCGTGTAGCCTTGCAGAGGGCGATCCGGAGGCGGGCAAATTAATTATCGCACTATTGATCGTATTTATCACGGTTGTATATGTGCTAGTCTGTAACTATTTAAACACGAAACGACATGGCGGCGAATCCTCAATGTATCGGTAATTGTCGAATCTGCACGGTTCTTGGCGCGTGTCCTACTGATACTCTAGTTTGTGAAGATTGCGGAGAAGAAATAGAACCGGGTGAAGAGATTGAGCTGGAAGTAGAGACGTATGAACGTGGTAGGCGTGGAACAAAGATTATTACGGTTTGTACACGTTGTTATGAATCACTTTATCAGGATGGAAAAGATAACTTTTAAAGAATACGATAATGACACATTGGAAAACTCAATTTAATTATGACTATTTAGGCGCTTACAGCCTACCGGATGGAAAAGATATAATTCTTACTATCCGCGAAACGAAAAAAGAATTAGTAGTCGGTGCGTCCGGCAAGAAAGAAGAATGTTTCGTCGCTTACTTCTACGAAAATGTAAAACCGATGATTCTTAACCGGACGAACTGCAAGACTATGACGAAACTCTTTAAATCCCCTAATATTGAGGAGTGGATAAACAAACAGATTCAAATAGGCGCGGTAATGGTAGATGCTTTTGGCGAGAAAGTTGATTCGCTTCGCATTCGTCCTTTTATGCCGAAAGTCGAGAACTCATTGCCTACGGTAGAAACAGGATCGGCTATTTGGAAAAATATCCTTGACGGTTTGGCGGGTGGCTTTACGGTTGCACAAGTCCAAACGAAATATAAACTGACTAAAGAACAAATAAAAGAATTAGTAACACATGAAATCAAGTGAGCAAAAAGAAATGGAATGGAAGGAGAGGAGACGGGGCAAAATAACCGCCTCTACACTTCCCGACTTAATGAAAGCTGGCAAAGGTTGTCCCTTTGGTAAAGCTGCGTTGGATGCGATGTATTTAGTACGGTATGAACGTAGAACCGGGACAATACGAGAAAACGGAAGCGCAAAAGCTTTCGATTGGGGGCACGAAAATGAACCGCTGGCGGTAGAATGGGTTCGTAGTCAATTGATGAATGATATTAAATCATGTACAACAGATTTTAGTGATATTATTTTTAATGAACCGTTTGAAGGCTTTGGGGATTCCCCAGATTTTTATGTATATGGATTCGATGGAAAGATTATCGCTTTGGGTGAAATCAAATGTCCCATGTCGCAAGGTAAAATCGAATCGCTGCAGTTTAGTAATGCCATCAGCGAAAAAGATGAATATTATTGGCAGTTTCTCGGTCATTTTCTCGGTAGACCGGATGTAAACAGATTGTATTATGTCATTTATGACGGCTATGTAAATGACGGTCGGATACTTGAAATGAACCGTTCCGATCATGCGGAGGATATAAAAAAACTCTATGATCGTATCCGATTGTCTAGCGAAATAATAGATGAATCTATCCGTTCCGGTCTGGACTTTCTCGATTGTATAGATAAAGCAAAAGCGGTATTAGAATTAAAGATACAGATCGAAACGTTAAAGCCGGAATCGAAAAATAGCGTCCCGGTAAAGAATCAGATTTATAAGTTACGGAAAGAATTAAAGAGACTAACAAAGAAAGTACCGTCACAACATTAACATAACACGATTAATCACATTCTTATAAACACTTTAATAAACACGAAATGATGCACACTTGGTTTTTATGTAAAATCCGTTATGAAAAAGTAATGGAGAACGGAATGCAGAAGAAAGTTACTGAGCCGTATTTGGTCGATGCGTTAAGTTTCACCGAAGCGGAATCACGAATAATCGAAGAAGTTACACCGTTTATTTCCGGTGAGTTCACTGTGTCCGATATTTCCCGCGCGCATTATAGCGAGATATTTACGAGCGAAGAAGATTCTGCCGATAAATGGTTTGCTGGTCGACTTGCTTTCATTACGCTTGATGAGAAAAGCGGCAAGGAGAAACGAACCTATACAAACGTACTTATAAAGGCTGCAGACATTCACGACGCAATGAAGAAACTCGACGAAGGCATGAAAGGAACAATGGCGGATTATTCTTCTATTCTCCTTAAAGAAACGGCGATTGTCGATGTTTATCCGTACGAAAAGAAAGAATAAAGACTATTTCAAATAATATTATTAACCAATAATGCCGATGCAAAGGACATCGTGAGGTGAAAGCCCTCGTATTTAAGTTTTAAATTCTATATTCTACGTCTAATCAGCGTAGAGAATATCTGGTTAGACGACAATTTATTTTTAATATATGGCAAAATATAATAATGTTAAGATAGACGGATACGACTCTAAAAAGGAGTACCGACGCGCTAAAGAGTTAAAACTCCTAGAAAAGAAAGGTGTCATAACCGGACTACAGGAACAAGTTAAATTCGAGCTTATTTCGCCTCAATATCATTTCTATGAGATGCAAGGAGTACGGAAGATGTTGCGTAAGAAAGAACTTATCGAACGGGGTGTTTATTACATTGCAGACTTCGTTTATTATCGGGATGGTGAATATGTCGTCGAAGATGCGAAAGGAGTTCGAACAAAAGAGTATATAATCAAACGTAAGCTCATGCTTCACGTTCATGGAATTAAAATAAAGGAGGTATAGGAATGAAAACGAAAACATCACCAAAGCGAGTAAAACATGATTGCCGAACGTGTAGGAACGGTGGCAAAGAGAGTAATTTTATTTGTTATTGCTCTGTCTTTAAGGTAGGGAGGTCGGTAGGGGTAAGAGTATGTAGTTATTATGTCGCTAGGTAGATTTTATAAGTGTGATGAATATAGACGGATATACGCTAACTGAAAAAATGAGAAAAGCACGACGACGTTTCAGATTTACCGCCACCGAACAAGCCCTTTTTTATGAATTAGTGGCTATTTGTAACGGCGAAGATTGGAGGGACGTTTTCGATTGCTCGAACATTGAACTTTGTTTTGCGCTTAACGTGAATGAGAAAACACTAATAAAAGCCCGTGAGTCTTTAATAAATGCAGGATTGATTTATTATAAATCTGGTAAAAACAAACGTGTTATAAGCTCCTATTCTTTCGTGAAGGAATTTAAAACCACTGTAACAACTACTGTAAATTTTACAGCCAATCAAACAGCCAATGATACAGGGGATAGTACAGTAGTTAAGGGAGTCAATAATACAGGGGATAGTACAGACTATAATAAACTAAAACAGAAACCAAACAAAAATATACTCTCTAAGGTCTCTCATGGGGATTTTGATTTTATATCTACTGAGTTTTTAGAAGCGTTTACTCTTTGGCTTGAATACAAGAAAGATAGACGAGAAAACTATAAATCGGAAAAATCACTCAAAGCGTGTTACAACAAATTAGTAAAATTAAGCAAGGGTAATCCTGAAATTGCATCTCAAATTATAAATGAAGCGATTGCGAATAATTGGGCAGGATTCTTTGAGCTGAAAAACAATAAAAACGGAAATGGAAACAAGAATCAAACAGACTCTACCGATAGCGGAGATACTATCATACGGACGACCATATTATGACGAGCCGATAGAAATAAAAAAACGTCCGGAGTGGTTCAAAGCGTGCTGCAAATATGTTTGTCCCGATTTTAAGATTGACGAATCAAATAAAAACTTAATGAATCAATTGTTTTTATATGCAGAAGGACGATCTGAGAAGTTGGACGTAAATAAAGGGCTATTGTTACGTGGTAATATCGGTACGGGGAAAAGTACTATCATGCAAATTCTGAACCGATATAGCTATTTTACTCGCGGTAAATCGAAAGGCGGTTATCCGATCGGAGGATTTAGAATTGATTCGGCTTCCTGCATTGCAAACGGTTTTTCGATGCGTGGAAAGGATGCGCTGGAATTGTATACTTACAACAACGGAATACCGCGAATGATCTGTTTTGATGAGTTAGGACGGGAACCGATTCCCGCAAAGTATTTCGGTACAGAGTTAAACGTGATGCAGTATATTTTCCAATGTCGGTATGAGTTGAGACATGAGGTAATAACCCATGTTACAACAAACTTAACGATCAAGGAAATACAGACTATTTACGGTGCGTATATCGCAGATAGAATAAATGAAATGTTTAACGTTCTAGACCTGAACGGAGCTAGTAGAAGATAATTAATATAACGAAACCATGCGAAGCAGAAAAAAGAAATTAGTGTACTTTAAAAAGATTCCCGTTCGGGTTGATCTGGAACAATGGCAAAGGCTTGATAAAATTCGTGCCGATTACCATTTCAAAAGCACATACGAGATTATGCAGTACATTTTAGGCTGTTTTCTTCGGGTTGCCGATCCTCAACCCGGCGATGATGATGAAGAAATGCTACCGGATGAAATCAAAGAAATGTTTTACGACTTATCAGATGCGGAACGTCATTTCGAGTATGTAAAACCAAAACGAAAACTACCACAACACAAGGTAGACGAAATGAACGGACAAAAACGATTAGAAGGATTTTAATATGGTTAGAAAATTATCAAACACAAATTATTTGCACGATATTCCCATAGAACATACCGAAGCAAATGAACGAAATCGGAAATATATAGACCGATTTGTATCAGAGAATTATAACGACTTAGTAGCCAAGTTTACACCTTTAGACGGCACAATAAATTCAAGTGCATTCGGAGCACTCGACAAATTGAACTCTACGATTATCTCGCTCTATACCGATCCGGATTTACATTTTACAGATTGGGAACAAGCGAATAGGTATCTATCAAGTAAGTTTATAGAAAAGGCGATCCGCGTTCCGGTAAAGAAGCCTGTAAAAAGCGAAATAGTAGAGTACGATGATGAATTTATTAACGATTAATATAACACTTCAATGAAAGAATATATGGAATTTTTAAAGATGAAGCAGACCAATGTAATAGAAAGCGGTTTTGAATTGAATGATAACGAGTTAAACAATATGCTTTTCCCGTTTCAAAAGTATTGTGTACGGCGAGCGTTGAGGGCAGGTCGATTTGCCATGTTTGAGGATTGCGGATTGGGAAAAACTATCCAACAACTCGAATGGGCTGATAAAGTTCAAAAACATATTGATAAACCCGTATTAATTCTTGCTCCTTTGGGAGTTATTGGGCAGACTATTAAAGAGGGCGCGAAATTCGGGTATGAAGTTATAGAGTTGGGAATTACAGTTTTTGATCAAGATTTAAAAGCGGGAATTTACATTACCAACTACGATAATATGGAGAATATAGACGCTTATCTTTTTGGCGGTATAGTACTTGATGAAAGCTCTATCTTGAAAAATTTTGCCGGGAAAACTAAGCAGTTATTGATTGACAGTTTCAAAGACACTCCTTACAAACTATGTTGCACCGCGACGCCCTCACCGAATGACACTACCGAATTATGCAATCATGCCGAGTTTCTAAACATAATGACACGTAATGAAATGCTTGCTATGTATTTCGTTCATGATGGTGGATCTACATCTGATTGGAGATTGAAAGGGCACGCAAAGCAGGAGTTTTGGGACTTTGTTTCTACATGGGCTGTAATGCTGAGCAAACCGAGTGATATTGGATTTGACGGTACAGGATATGACTTGCCACCGCTGAATATCATCGAAGAGTATGTTCATACAGAGAAGAGAGACAACGGAATGCTTTTTAACGATGTTGCCGTATCCGCTACTGACTACCATAAAGAATTGAGGGCAACGATCAATGAACGTATTACACGTGTTGCGGAGATTGTAAACGCATCATCCGAAAATTTTATTATTTGGATAGGGCATGATGAGGAGGGCGAACTCCTTAGAAGTCTTATACCTGATGCGATAGAGGTAAAAGGAAGCGATAACAAAGGCGTGAAGAAAGAGCGGCTATTAGGTTTTGGTAATGGAGATTTTCGGGTATTGATTACCAAATTAAAGATTGCTCAATTTGGATTGAATTACCAGAACTGCCATAATCAGATATTCGCATCACTCGATTTCTCCTTTGAATCTACCTATCAAGGTATCCGGCGTTCCTATCGGTTTGGTCAGACAAACGAAGTTAATATCTACTTGATCGTTACGGATACAATGCAAAATGTGCGCAAATCATTTGACGAGAAACAAAACTCGTTCCTTGATATGCAAAAGTCAATGACTGAATCGATGAATCGTAATATCAATAACAAAGTAAGTCTTAGCAAAATGGACGTGTCGAAATCTTATCAATCCGAATACTGTAATATTCAGTTAGGGGATTGCGTACAGCTCATTCAGAGTGTCCCCGATGAAAGTGTAGGATTCTCTATATTTTCGCCTCCATTCGCAGAATTGTATACCTATTCAGATAAGCTGGAAGATATGGGTAATTCAAAAGATTATAAAGAGTTCATTACAGCCTTTAAATTCTTGGTTAAAGAGTTATACCGGGTTATGTGGAGTGGTAGAAATGTGGCTGTTCACTGTATGGATTTGCCTATTCAAAAAGGAAAGGAAGGATACATCGGGTTGCGTGATTTTTCTGGAATGATATTAGAAGCGTTTACCGAAGTTGGATTTATCTATCATTCCCGTGTTACTATCTGGAAAAATCCTGTGACAGAGATGCAACGTACAAAGGCACTTGGATTACTTCATAAGCAGGTTAAGAAAGACGCTGCGATGAGTCGTGTGGGTATTCCTGATTACTTGATGGTTTTTCGCAAGGAGGGAGTACATGAACATCCTGTACATTGCGATATTTCGGTTGATACTTGGCAGAAATACGCTTCTCCGGTTTGGATGGATATAGATTACTCTAATACGTTGAACGGTGTAAAAGGAAGGGATAAAAATGACGAGAAGCACATTTGCCCGTTACAACTTGATACCATCGAACGCGCTATAACGCTGTGGAGCAATAAAGATGATATTGTTTTTACTCCATTCTTGGGCATTGGCTCTGAAGTGTATCAAGCTATAAAATTAGGTCGTTTGGGATTAGGCTTTGAGTTGAAAGAAAGCTATTTCAATGAGGCTATCAAGAACTGCAAACAGGCTGAATCGGATAAATGCCAGAATCTATTATTTGATGCTGTATGATTAAAAAAAATTAGTAATGAAGAAAAGAAATACAAAAAAAGGAGAGTTTATATGTCGTAGACAAAAGCCTTCTGATAAGTCTTTTTCTCTCAAAGAAAGCTATCGGCTTGCCTACTTTGAAATAATGAATAGACCAACATATATTATCCGTAAACGGAAGATTAACAATGTTATTTATGTTGGCAGGGATAAAAGAGAAGCCGATAGACTTCTCAAATTCTTTAATAAATAACCCCCAAAACAAATCAGTAATGAACATCGGAATATTAGCAGTTGACAGTAATTATCCTAATCTCGCCTTGATGAAGATTAGCAGCTATCACAAAGCAAGAGGTGATAATGTAGAGTGGTATAATCCTTTGTGCTTTTATGATAAAGTTTATTCGGCAAAAGTATTTTCTTTCACACCAGATTATGGCTATTATCTTAATGCCGATCAGATCGAGAAAGGTGGTACAGGGTATGACATAAAAAAGGTTCTTCTACCGGAAATTGATAGAATGATTCCTGATTACGATCTGTATAATGTTGATAAGAATTTAGCTTATGGTTTTCTCACTCGTGGGTGTCCGAATAAGTGCAAATGGTGCATTGTTCCCGATAAAGAAGGTAAGATTACTCCTTATATGGATATTGAAGAAATAGCCGTAAACGGTCGTAAAAATATAATTCTCATGGATAATAATATACTTGCATCCGACTACGGTTTACAACAGATTGAGAAAATTATCCGTCTAGGACTACGTGTAGACTTCAATCAAGGCTTAGACGCTCGGCTAGTAACGGATGATGTAGCCCGGTTGCTTGCAAAGGTGAAGTGGATAAAGCGAATAAGGTTCGGTTGTGATACACCGGGACAGATTGCTGAATGTGAACGCGCTACTGATTTGATTGATAAATATGGGTACAAAGGCGAATACTTCTTTTATTGTATCCTGCTTGATGACTTCAAAGAATCGTTTGAGCGTGTCAATCATTGGAAGAATAAAGGCGGTCGGTTCTTACCGCATTGTCAGCCTTACCGGGATTTAAATAATCCTCGCCAAATAATTCCTCAATGGCAAAAGGATTTAGCCGGATGGGCTGATAAGAAGTGGATTTTTAGAAGTTGTGAGTTTAAAGACTTTACCCCTCGAAAGGGATTTGTTTGTTGTGAGTATTTTAACTAATAAACAAATTAGAAATGAGCCAAACGCAAAATAAATCAAAGTATTATTATTCCCCTCGCTTCCATCACTTCAATATCTATCGTCGTGATCCAGACGGAGACACAAAGGTAGATGATGCGGCAACGCAGGAAGAGGCGAAACGGAAAGTCTACGAGTTAAACGGATGGAATTATAAACCTAAAAATAACACGGTAAAATGAGTAAAGTAAAACAGTACATCGAACAAGCCACAAACGAGCGCATCCGCTCGCGTGGCTTAATCCGAAAAGTTGCTATCGAAGCAGCTCGGATACAGAGAGACGAAACAAGGCGGCAAGCTATCGAAGTGTATAAACAAATGTGCCCGTCAAAGAATTGCAAAGGTTGTGCGAGTCGGATACATAAACAGGAAACACAATCAACCCGATGCGACGGGAACTGCGCACGGATTAGATTGCTGATTAATGGTCTAGATAGGATCGAAACGTTATGTATATAATTAGACGTATTCAATGCAAATCTGGCAATGTGTCCGAGACGCATTTAGTTGAGATAGAAACGGACGACATCGAGGCGACACGAAAGGAGTTGCACGATTGTTATCAATGTGATAAGATTCTTTTTAATTATGATGAATTATGAGTAGAAACCCGCATTACATTAAGATGATTAACTCTAATCGTTGGAAGTTACTTCGAGCTAAGAAGCTGCAAAACAATCCGGTTTGTGAAGTGTGCGAAGCGAACAATAGAAGTACGCTCGCAACGGAAGTGCATCATATTGTCCCAGTTGAGTCCGTGTCGCATGAACTCGGAATGAGGCAACTAATGTTTGATTATAACAATCTGCAAAGTCTCTGCCATTCGTGCCACTCCGAGATACATCGGTGCGCTTTCAGTCATTCGAAAGAGGCGGTTCAGGCGAATAATAAACGAATGACGGAACGTTTTGCAGATAAGTTCTTGAAGCCGTCGAACGGAGTTTAATCGTTCTTTTCTGGTTTGTTTACAACCGCTCAACCTCGACGAAGAGGGGGCGGTTTTTTTATTTTTTAACGCGATACGCTAAACCCACCTCACCCCATCTTTACACGCGCGAGTAATTTTTGAAACGAGGGGGTACGCGTTGGGGGTGAGCTTTTTGCACGCATCTTCCGAGCTACCAAATACTTGCGAACTTTTCTTATATGCAAAAAGCCTATAAAAATGTGTGATTTGGACGAAATAAAAGAAAAGATTCGCGCCGCGATGGAGTCGCAAGGAACATATACGGAAGATTTAGACCTCTGTATAACTCTTTGCGCAGGTTCATATATGGCGTTTCAAATTGCATTAAACGATATTTCAAAGAAGCGTATGAAGTCATACGTGAAAGAAGTGTCCCGCGAAAATAATGATAAACTTACGGCGCATCCTGCTTTCAAAGTTTTATTCGATGCACTCGAAGCAACGCGCAAACAATTACGCGAACTTGGTTTGACTTTCCAAACGCTATCCGCATCTGACGCCGACGAAGTAAACGATTTGATTAACGAAGTAAACAAGATTGATCGCGATGGAGAAGGAGAATAGGGATAAGCTGATAGCATTAAAGCGGTCGGTTGTTTCCGATCTGCAAAACATCGATGTTGATTCGTATGGACTAGATAAGGCAGACGAAAGACTAAATGTGTATATCAAAGGTTGTATTAACAATCCGGACGCGCACAATCTTTACGAGTTGCTAGCCGTTCGCCGCTTCTTTGTTTTCCTCGATAAATACGAATTTCGGATCAAGGAAGTAAAGAAGTTCGTCACGTTCTACGAGCGTTTGAAATTCTCCGGCACAAAGGGAAAGACTAGATATAAACTGACTCCGATACAGGTGTTTCAGTTCTCTAATATTTTAGCGTTTTACAAGCCCCGTACAAACAAACGTTTGATTCGTGAAGCTCTTTTGTTCGTCCCGCGTAAATTCAGTAAGACAACAAGCGTAGCGAGTCTTTCGATTAACGATTTGTTGTTCGGTGATGCGAACGCACAAACATACGTTGCTGCAAACTCATATAATCAGGCGAAAGTTTGTTTTGATGAAATACGTAATATTTTAAAGTCTCTCGATCCGAAGTTTAGACACTTCAAAATTAATCGAGAAATCATATATAATCGCATAAAGGGAAAAACCTCTTTTGCCCGTTGCCTTGCCTCTAACCCGGATAAATTAGACGGACTTAACGCAAGCATGGTAATAGTAGACGAGTATTCACAAGCCGATAGCGCCGCGTTGAAGAATGTATTAACTTCCTCAATGGGTGCACGGCTCAACCCTTTAACCGTAGTTATAACGACTGCATCCGATAAAGAAACAGCTCCATTCGTCGAAATGCTCAAAATGTATAAAGCAATCCTACGCGGTGAAATTGAAAACGATTCAATATTTGCGCATATCTTCGAACCGGATATAGATGATGAGGAAGGAGATCCGGCGACGTGGCGTAAGGTACAACCGCACATGGGTATAACCGTTTATGAAGATTTCTATATTGACGCATACCAAAAGGCTTTATACAGTGCACCGGATGCGCTGGAATTTCGGACAAAATTACTTAATGTATTTGCGGTTGATTCGACAATAAAATGGATAGAGGCGAAGCAGATCGAAGAGCGATTCAAAGATATTAGAATTGAGAATATCGGTACTTATCCGTTGACGATGGCGGCGGTTGATTTGTCCGTCCGAGACGATTTTTCTTCGGTTACTTATAATATCTATTCGAAAGAAAGCGGCTCTTTTCATTCGCACACGGATTACTATTTTCCGAAAGGAGCTTTGAAAGATCATCCGAATCGAGAACTTTACGAGGGTTGGGCGAAAGCGGGCTATTTAATTCTTTGCGATGGTGATATTATCGACTATCAGCAAATAGTAAACGATATACTCGCACGTGCAAAGTATTTGCAAATCATGGGTATTGGGTACGATCCGTACAAATCGGCTGAATTTGTGAACCTTCTTACTTATTCCGTAGGCGGTGCGAGTGAATATATAAAGCCTGTTAAGCAGACATACGGGACGTTTACAAGCCCGATAGAATCTTTTGAACTTGCACTATATCGGAACAAGCTCACGTTTAGCCCTAATCCGATAACGCCGTTTTGCTTTGGTAATGCGGTGTTAGACGAAGATCGGAATATGAATAAGAAGCCAGTCAAGAAAACGCATAATGCAAAGATTGATTCGACGATAACAAACCTAATGACATTCTACTTATTTAATAACATGGAGGTATAATGAAACTATCTTTTAATTTAGAAATGGGGCGTTCAAAGACGCAAAAACGCGCTTTAAATGCAGAAACGAGTACGGCGAATCAGAATGCGGCGATAAATACTCGATTACCATCGTTGCCCGATCAGCCAATAGACGTAAATAGCAGTAACCAGGCTATGAAACTTTCAGCCGCATATAGATGTACTTCCATTCTTTCGGGAACTATTGCATCTTTACCCCTTATCATTAAGCGGAAAAAGGATGGTTATTTTTCACCAGACGAGGAAAATGAATTATATACGATATTAACTCGTATGCCTAATCGCCGGATGAATAGTTTTGAAATGGTTAGGAATATGGTTGTTCAAATCGTAAATCAAGGAAACGCCTACATCGTTATCCGTCGAAAGTTCGGTAGTGTCAGCGAGCTTGTATTATGTGCAAATAATACAGTAACCTATGACAAATTGAATGATGTTTATATTATTTCTGATCCATATAACCGGATATACGGACGTTTTGAATCTTACGAAATTATCCATCTTAAAAATAATAGTTTAGATGGGGGATATACAGGGGTAAGTACCATAACGTACGCTAGCCGCATATTTTCAATCGCTGCGAGTGCAGATAATCAAAACTTGCGAACCTTCCAAAACGGAAGTAAGATAAAAGGGCTTGTTTCTGGTGTAAAAGAAACAAATAGAGGGTTGCCCGGTGCAGGTATGACAGATATTCAACTCTCTACCGTTGGAGATCGCATAGAAGAACAATTAAATACGGGGAGAGATATTATTTCCGTTCCCGGTGATGTTGGATTCCATCAACTTTCTATTAATCCGGTAGATGCGCAACTATTGGAAACAAAGAAATTCAGTATTCTTGATATATGCAGGTTCTACGGCGTGCATCCGGATAAAGTATTTGCTGGACAATCTACTAATTACAAGGCTTCCGAAATGAGCAATGTTTCTTTTTTAACTGATACCCTGCAGCCAATACTGAAACAAATCGAGGCAGAGTTTAATTATAAACTAATTCCTAACTCGGTAGCACACTTATACAAAATCTCATTCGATTTGGCTTGTTTGTATCAAACTGATCTAACTACTCAAGCGACATATCTTAAAACAATGGAAGAAGCCGGAATATTTAGTGTCAATGAAGCCCGTAGGCGTGTGGATCAATCACCTATTGAAGGAGGCGATAAGGTATTTATTTCCTGCAATGTTCAGCCTATCGAAACGGCTAATCAAAAATTAGAGCTACCAAAGAATGGATAAATAAGTATATAGTAAACGATACTTGTAGAATATGGAAATACGAAGTTTTACAGAGCTAGGCGCTCCAAAAGCAGGAGACGGAAGAGTTATAGAAGGATACGCAGTTGTATTCGGACAAGAAAGCCGCGTAATGTTCGATAAGGAGAAACAGCGTGCTTTTATTGAGGTTATCGAGAAAGGGGCTATAACGAAGGATTTGTTACGCAATTGTGACGTCAAAGCCTTGTTAGATCATAATAAGCAGAGATTGTTAGCCCGTTCTAATCGTGGCGAAGGCACTTTATCGCTCGAACTTGACGACTACGGATTAAAATATAGATTTGAAGCTCCTAATACTCCGGATGGCGACTTTGCTGTAGAAATGATTAAACGTGGCGACATCTTCGGATCATCGTTTGCATACGCTGCAAATGAGAAGGATAAAACGAAAGTTACCTATTCCATGAAAGACGGGCTGCTACTTCGTACTGTACATAAAATAGATAGAATTTCCGATATATCTCCTGTTGTCGATCCTGCTTTCTATGGAACTGATGTGACAGTTCGTAGTATTGAGGATGTAATAGAGGAGTTGTCATACGAGAATAAAGACTATTTAGTCGAACTTAATAATTTACGCAAATCAATTTGAAGCATGAGAAAAGAATTTGAAACAATTGCTCAATACAAAGAGCAAATGCGTGCTATGCTGGATAAAGCAGAGGCAGAGAAAAGAGCATTGGATGCAAATGAGAAAGAACAGTTTGAACAGTTGAAAACAAAAAAAGAACTTTTGGAGATGAAAGTAGAGCGCCGCGCGCTTGAAGACATTAATGCGGGTTTAGTATCAGACCGTCGCGCACTGTTTTCGCAGGCAGTTTTTGATGTCGTGAATCATCGTTCTTTGGAAGAATACGACGGAGTAGTATCGGAAGGCGGTATTAAAGTTGTAGAACGTGCGGTAACTGTAACAGATACAGCCGATGCTGCTAGCATGGTTCCGGTTACAATCGGTGAAATCATTGAACCGCTCGAAAAAGGATTGGTAATCGATAAGTTGGGTATCAAGATGCAAAGCGGACTCGTGGGCGATCTCGTTTTTCCAACATTGGCGGCGGTTGAGGCTACGATACAGGGTGAGAATGTTGCAGTTACAGATACGGAACTAAACATCGACAAAATCAAGGCTTCTCCTAAACGTGTCTCTATTTCTATTCCTGTATCAAAACGTGCGATCAACCAAACGAACTATTCTTTGCAGGATGTTGTTTTGAAGCAAATTTCACTCGGTGTTGCCCGTACTTTGAATAAATGGATGTTTTCGGGAACTGCGCTTTCCGGTGCAAGTAATGGCGTTTTTGTGAAAACTACGCCGGACGTGAAATATACTACCGCTTTGACATTTGCCAATGTTGTAGAGCTTGAATCTACTGTGATGAATGCAGGTGTGGATGTTACGGATGGTACAGCCGCTTATGTATGTACTCCGAAGGTATATGGCGCTTTGAAATCCACTCCGAAGGCAGCGGGTTCAGCTGAAATGATTTGCCAAAATGGTTTGGTGAATGGTTATCCGGTGCTCGTTACTAATTATATGGATGCGGATTCTCTTGGTTTTGGTGTATTCTCTAATGTCGCATTAGGTCAGTTTGGCGATATGGATTTAGTCATCGATCCATATACAGGAGCAAAAAGTAATATCGTAAACTTTGTGTTAAACTCCGATTACGATATTGTGATAGCCCGTTCCGAAGCGTTTGCTATTGCTAAGAAAGGCGCATAGTCTTATAATATACTAGTAATTAAAGGGCTTTGGCTTCATAGCTTTAGCCCTTTGTAATTTCTTGAAGTATGGTACAATATGTAACACTCGAAGAGCTTAAACAGCATTTAAATGTAGATTTCGACACGGACGATACATATATATCTAGTCTTATTGAGCCCGTTCAACTCCTTATAGAAGCATATTTAAATAATCCCTTAGATACTTATGTCGAGGATGGAAAAATAGATAGGCGCATTTGGCACGCTATCCGAATTTACGCAGCAAATTACTATGCTAATCGCGAATCGGTAACATTTGCCACGCCGCAAGTTATTCCGGGACACGTAGAACTATTACTTCAACCTTTAAAACGATATACATAATGCAAGCGGGATTATTAAACGAAATGATTGCTTTTTACCGTAGCGAGTCAAAGCGGGATAATCTGGGCGGCACGTCTGAAAGTTGGGTGAAGGTGTTCGATAAACGCGCATATATCCGTTTTAAGTCTGGTGCACGCAAGGAGGCTAACGGCGAGATATACAACACGACTGTTAATACAATAATGATTCGCATTTGCAAAGAGGTCAACGCTAAAATGCGAATCGACTACGGCGGTCAAAAGTATAAGATTTTATCTATTAATCACGACCGGAAGCAACAAGCGACGGTTATAGAAGCAGAGGTAATCAATGAGTAATAACAGATACACCGGACGCGGATTGTATCGTGTCGAAGTGGATGCAACGCGAGTAAACGAGTTGCTTAAACGGTTGAATGATAAAGAAGCGAAAAGGGCTATTTCGTCTGCTCTTAGAAAGTCGATTCTTATCATTCGTAAACAAGCACAAGAAAATTTAGTTTCTGCTGTTACTGATGCAGAATTTGGAAGCTCAAAGAATGGAGTGTCTTTCAAACCGCTAAAGAATGAAATAAACATAGCGGTTTATCGTAATGCTTCCGGCGCTCGGGTTGATCTGATCGACCGAAGAAAAAAAGGATCACGCGCATATATGCTAAAGTGGTTTGAGTCGGGAACCAAAGAACGAGCTACCAAAAAAGGAGCGAATAGAGGTATTATAAATGCTTCTCATTTCTTTTCTGACGCTGTTAGATCGAAACAGAAAGAAGCGGAGAACTCACTAGAGAAAAATATAATTGATTCTATAATGAAAGTAGCAAGTAAGAAGAAATGAGTTTATCAATAGGCGAACATATATATAAGAAGTTAAGCAGCTCTACAGAGTTGACAAAGTTGGTTTCTGATAAAATATATGCCATCTCAACCAAAACGGAAACATCTTTCCCGTTTGTGATTTATAAACGTGGCTCTTTAACGCCGGAATACACGAAAGATCGCTACGGTACGGGAGATACCGTTTCGGTTGAGGTAGTAGTAGCTAGTGATAACTACTCAAACTCTGTTACAATAGCAGAAGAAGTACGTAAATCACTCGAAACCAAACGAGGAAGTTATAACGATTTCGATGTAATAGATGCAAAACTAATGAGTGCGGATGAGGATTTTATCGAAGATACTTTCATTCAAAGACTCGTTTTCTCTTTTAAAACTGAATAATTAACTAAAACACAATAAAATTATGAGTAAGGCAAAGGCGGTATTAGGTAAAGATCTAATGTTATTTATGGAAGATAAGGCTATAGCTTTGGCTACTTCCTGTAAATTGGGATTGTCTGCTGAGACAATCGATACACAAAGTAAAGATTCTGGTATCTGGACGGAAAAGGACATTAAAAAACTGTCTTGGAACGCTTCTAGTGAAAATGTGTTTAGCGCGGATGCGGATGCGAATAGCTATGACAAGTTATTTGCGTTGTTTATTGCACATAAGCCCGTAACTCTGAAATTCGGTATTGTAGGCAATCCTGATATTAATGAAATGCCCGAAGCCGGATGGACACTTGCTGCAGGCGCGTATACCGGAAAGGCTGTTATTACTTCTTTAGAAGCGAATGCACCGGACGGCGACAAAGCGACATTCTCGATTTCATTTGAAGGTACGGGAGCGTTAGCCAAAGAAACGGTTAGTAAGTAACTATGGGCGGTGTTTTGCCGCTCACTAAAACAGCTATTCAATGAGAACAATATCACTTAATGAAAAAGAATTTATCTTGAAATATACGCTTCGCGCGTTCTTTGTATTTGAATCTATATCCGGATACCCGTTTCAGTTTGGAAAAATGTTAGATGAATTCCTTTTGTTTTACTCATTCTTGATTGCAAGTAATCAAGACTCCTTCCAATTGAAATTTGATGAGTTTATCGAATTGTGCGAAAATGATTTGACGTTATTCGAACAATTCAAAGAGTTTATTTTAGAGGAGATTAAACGGCGCTCGCAGTTAGCAGGAAATGATGTAAAAAAAAAGAAGGTGACAGCGCGGAAACGAAAGCAGTAAGTATTCGCGAACTCTATTCGCGTGTTGTCGGCGAAGGCGGTATAGCTCCCGATTACTTCCTCGATAAAATGGACTTTATCGAGGTTGAATCGTTTATAGACGGATTGAATCGACGCAATCGGGAATCGTGGGAGCAAACTAGGTTGTTAGGTTTCATTATAGCGCAATCTAATAGCACAAAAACGCTAAAGCAAACCGATATACTCCGGTTCTCGTGGGATGAAGAAGAAAAGAAAGATACGAGCGTAACGGACGAGGAGATACAACGATTACGAGCTAAGGCAAAAGAAGTAGAATCACAATTAAACCCGAATAAAGATGTCTGATATAATAGCAAGATTATTGTTAAAAACGAATGACTTCGATGCGAATTTAGAGAAGTCAAGGAATAGTGTTAATTCATTTCAAGGTGGTATTAGCAATATGGCTAAATCGGTCGGTTCTAGTTTCACAAAAGTAGCAGGCGGAATTGGTTTAGTTGTTAGTGCCGGAGAAGGGTTTACTAAATTACTCAATTCTTCGCAAACTTTGGGAGACCAAACTGCCGCTGCTATGATGTCGGCAAAAAATGGCGTAGATGAATTTTTTTATTCGCTTGGTTCTGGAGACTTTACTTCTTTTTTGTCTGGAATGGATGATATTATAGCAAAATCTAAAGATGCTTATGCGGCGTTAGACCAATTGGGTAATACTGAAATATCGTTCGATTATTTTCAAGGCAAATTTGATGAGGCAATAGCAAAATCAAGATTAAATGCTAAAAATAAACAATTAAGTAATGACGAACGAGATCAAGCATTTAAAGATTGGGATAATGAGTTAAAGAAAAAAGAGGAGGCTGGTAAAACGGTTGCTGCAGACGCTTTAAACGCATTAACAAAAAGTATTGCTGTTGGTACAAAACTGTCCTCAAAAGATATATCACTTAATGACTTTGAGAAGGTTATGAGAATTGATCTCATGCCGTCTGCTTCTCGAGATGAAGCTAAGGATTATTGGGGTGGACAATATAAAGAGTATTTGAAATTATCAAAGAAAATAGAGAGTGATCGAAAAGTAGATGTAGTTAGAACAAATGATTATGGTAAAACAAAATCAATAAATGATGCAGCAAAAATTGCGCAAGAAGGGGCTGCGAAGAAATATAAAGATGCAATAATGTATAATAAGTTGCTGAATAAATTAAATGATGATGATTTGAGAAAATTAACTGATCTGGGGAAAAAATATTATGCAACTTCTCAACAAATTGCTCAGCAACGCCAAGAATTTAATGAATCTACAACGGAGTTTGAAAATTCAAAAATAGCAGTGGAAAAAGCAGCAGCGGCGAAAGTAGTAGCAACACCCAAAAAAGATTCTATGGCATGGTATGATTCCGAAATATCTAAATTGAATAAGAAGATTCTTTCTGAAACGGACGTACAGGTGAAATCGACTATCAGAGCAACTATTAACGAACTCGAAGCAAAGAAAATAAAATTGCAAATCGAGACTAGCGGTAACAGCATAGAAGCAATAAATATTCAATTATCCGCATTGAATAAAAGTCTTATCACAGAAACCGATATGCAAGCACGCGCAACGATTCAGGCAACAATTAATGAACTTGAACAGAAGAAGATCAATCTAAAGTTTGTTGTCGATCAAGAAGCGTTCAAAATCAAAAATGGCAAAATGAAAGACGGCGATTTGGCTATGCCGATAAAACCGACATACGATAAAGTTCCCACTCATGGAAAGAATGGTAAAGACTTTAAATTGCCGGAATATGATCCGCTTTTTAAAAAAGAAGATATAGATATGAATGAGCGGTACGGTGAATCACTTTCGGCTGTCGGTAGTATAATGAGTTCTTTGTCTGGAATAACAAACGAAAGCGCCGCCGCATATTTGCAATGGGGTGCAAATGTTATATCAAGCATAGCACAAGCTATCCCGGCTATTCAATCGTTAATAACAGCGAAACAAACCGAAGCTGTCGTTAGCGGTGTGGCTTCTGCTGCAGAAACTCCCGTTGTCGGTTGGTTGTTGGCTGGTGCTGCCGTTGCCGCTGTTATTGCTGCTATGGCTAGTATCCCTAAATTTGCAACGGGCGGAATTGTACCTGGTACATCTTTTACAGGCGACAAAGTCCCAGCTTTGCTTAATTCGGGTGAGATGATTCTAAACAGCTCGCAACAAAGCAACCTTTTTGGTATGCTTAATAGTGGTTTATATGGCTCATTATCGCAGAAGATCGCACCAACGGAAAGAAGCGAACAATCCTCAAAAGTTACATTCCGGATACATGGAAGGGATTTAGAGGGGGTTCTAAGTAATTATTATAATCAAAAAGGTAAAGTAAGATGAAACTAAGATATTATTCGGAATTTCGGAGCGTGAAAGATAAGTTGTATAGACTTGAAATACATACGATATTTGCTGTATATTCTGAGGAACTCACATTAACCGACAATCCATTTGTAGTTGAGTACGAATCGGATATGTTATACAAACCTCTAAAAATGTCTAATGCGGTAGCTGGGGTATTGACGAATAAAATTTTATCTGATCTATATACAGCCGAAGGACAAAATATTGAGATTCGACTTTATAATAAAACAGATGATATATTGGAGTGGTTTGGATATTTGAGTCCAAATTTATATTCGAGTGATTATATAACCCCTCTTAATTTAGTAGAATTGCAGGCTATTGATTCTATCTCTGTTTTGGAGAATAGAAAGTACTCTTATATCAATTCTTCCGAGATTTATTTTAAAAGCTTCAAGGATGTAATTATGCATATTCTTGACATTGCCGATCCCGGAAAGGTTTTGGGTAAATTATACTTTCATAAAGCTAATAGGATCTCCAAAGAAGCCACCGCTTCTTTAATAGAAGATATTTATATTCATGAACGAAATTTCTTTGATGAAGCTAATGAACCGATGAATTGCAGGGATGTTTTGGAGGAAATCTTGAAATATCTAGGAATGACATTAATTCAGTATCAGAATGCGTATTATATGATCGATTACGATTATATAAAGAATGAAAGTCTTTCTTTTTTTGTTTATGATCGAATGAATAATACGTGCGAAAGCATGGAAACTCATTCTGCATTATTAAATGTGTATTCGATTGGTATTGCTGAAAGTGCAGGAAGTATATCTCTTGGGGATGTGTATAACAAAGTATCTGTTGTTGCTAATATGAATCAAATAACCACCTTATGCCCTAAATTGCTCGACGATGAGAAGGACATAGTAAATCAAAATTCCGATCCTAATAAATATTATATATCAAATAGAGATATAGACGGCAAGAACTATACGCTTCTTAATTCATTCTTTAAATCTAAAGAAAATTGGGATTATTTGAGTCCGAGCTTTTCTTTTCTTGATGTTCCGGTAAAAGACGCGGAAATAACTATTGACAACGTTAATGATATATATTCCGGTGTGACGTGGCAGAAGTACAGTGATTACACAACGGAAGATGGGGAGCCATCTTCTTTGAGTTGGAATACTTGCGTTTCATTCCTGCAAGCGTATAATAATATGTTTGGTACTTCTCGAAAGACTCTTTTAACTTTGAAAAACGGAGAGTATTCTTTATTCAAAGGCGGGTATTTCATAATAAATATCGCTTATAGAATGTCCGGCTCTTTTCTTCCAAATGATATTATAAAAACGTCCGATGAAGTATATTCGAATACTAAATACGGCGCAGGATTTGATCATACTATGATACCATGTAAGTTATATATAGATGATTATTATTATGATGGCGAAGTATGGAGAAATAGTAAGTATTATATGGATCGTGTCGCTCGAGACTATTATAAAGTCACATACAACTTAACCTATCGAGGAGCTATATGGTATAGATATAAAGATAATTTTGGAGATTGGAGGTTCGTTAGTAAAGGTGAATATGATTCAGCTAGCGGCGAAAAGGCTTCTGGCGGATACGATGATGCAAATAAAGTTTATGCGTATAGGGAAAATGGTGAGAGTATTTTTGTCGAAAAATGGTATCACGATGAATGCATTCTTAAAGATGGCTTCTATTTGGTTCATATAAACAAAGAAGGTGACAACGTTTTCGATGAAGAAAAGAGATTGACGAATACCGTTAGTTATCGTTTTAACCTGTATGACTCAACGGATGGAGTAGCGATTAAGCTTCCGGGTGATAAAATACTATGCGGAAAGATACGCTTTGAATTAGGTACTCCTAATCATTTAGGAACTTATCCGATGTATCGGACGGATGGGGGATGTTCTCCTTGTACTGCTTTTCATATTTCCGATTTTACATTTAAGTACACTAATAATAAAACAACTTATGACATATTTAATGATACAGTAGATGATTCCGATGTAGTTTATAGTAACGTAATAAACGACAATAATGTAGCAGAAATGGATGACATAGAATTATTAATCAATTCAAATGCTAAGAATATTTCCTCTTATTCAAATTGCGCTACCAAATCAGGTGATAAATTTGATTATTTAAGAACTATATATAGCCCATTACATGATAAAGACGCATTGCCGGAACAAATATTGATCGATAAGCTATATCAACATTATAGTTCACCTAAATTTAAATATAGTAATATTTTAAATCGCAGTTTTTCGATACTATCTAGAATTTATGAAAATTCACTTAGAAAAGAAATGCTTGTTGATCAGATGAATATTGATTTTGCAAATGAGAGTTGTAACGTATCATTAATAGAACCATGATAGAGGTAGAAAATAAAAAAGTACCGCATTCATTTCGGAATAAGTATCTTCGCAATTCCGGATCTGTAAGTTTTAGTACATCCACTCCAACGCCGACTAATGGCGGAGGTGTGACTTTGGATGTGCTAAAAGTGGATGATGGACGTGTTGTTTCAGATGATAATGTGTTTTCATCTCTTCGCACTTTACTTGAAATAAAATCCCGTATTATAGCATTAGGGAATATTGATACTGCATTATCCAATGATAATACTCTTTCTTCATTACGTATTATGAACGAGATATTGTCGAGAATTATTGCAGAAGATGATACTAAAACAAAATTGTCAGATGAAAATGTATTTTCGTCACTTCGCACAAACAAAGAGCTTGATATTATCAGTAAGAAAATAGACAAAGCTATTGAGTCTTTGAAAGACTTGTATGTATCCAAAGTATATGATGATACTGCAAAAGGACATATAATACTTGACAATGGAGCAACATCCGACTTTATTCAATCGAAAAACTTTGTATCTGGTGCATTAGGAACCGGATATTTGATTAAACGTGATCCAAATACGGGTAAATCTTATGCTGAAGTAGACGAGCTTTATGTTAGATTAAGAGCTATATTTGATTCTATTGAGATCAAGGAGGCAAAGCATGTTTCCGGTGAACTTATCTTATCTTCCGCCAGCATAAAATGCGCTAAAGTGGATAATATAACAGAATTAGCTTTGTGCGATATGAATGGTACGCCTCTATATGATATTAACGACGTACAATTACTATCTTCTGAAAGGCGTTATCGCTGCTATTTCACAGCTGATGATGGAGAAAAAGCCGTGTTAAGTAACTTTGTTATTGGAGATTTTGCGCAATGCAGGCAGTTTAATATAAAAGAAGGAGCTTATGAAGGTGTAACAAATCGTTATTATTGGCGTTATGTTATGGCTATCGGTGATAATTACATCGATCTATCGGTAGATGATTGCGATGTAGGTAGTGATATACCACAAGCGGGGGATACTATCATTCAATTAGGAAACCGAACAGATATAAGTAGGCAGAATGCAATCGTATTATCTGCGTTCGGAGACAATGCACCTTCTAAAGTTTTATATCAAGGGATTAATTCTTATTCTCTTGACGGTAAAGCTGTGATTGAGGAGGGATTCGATCAACAAACGAAACAAGCATATACACGTACATTTGGACGTAGTTATGTTGGCGAACGTGATGAAAGTTCGTATATGAAATATGTTCCCGGTGAAGGATTAACAGCTAGATGTTCCCTACTTGGTATGTCTAACGATGGAAAGTCGGTTTATGAGCTTAAACCAGATGGAACCTGTTTCTTTGGTACAACGGATCCGGATACAGGTAAGAAAACAGGAATTATACAGGGGGTAGATGTGGTTGTAGATGGGGGGAAACGTACAGGTGTATTTGCTGTGGTTGATGACAAAATTGTATTCGAACTCGATCCTGTTCGCAAGCAGTATTCTTTCACAGGCACAATTAGCGCCGAAAATGGAGATTTTGGAACATTCAAAATAGAGGGGGATAAAGGCGTTAATGAAGAGGGGAGATATGACAATCGGAGAATTACTTTTGCAGGTCCGAAAACGGATGGCATTCTCGCAAGTATGGAAAATGTAGATGTTCCGTTAGCGTTTCCCATTCCTTACATTGCAACATCTGGGGGTAAACGTAATGTTGGTATGTATCTTAAATCTGATATATCAGATACAGAAGATATGTGGATGAATAAAACATTAATTGCTTATGGAAATGCCGAGTTTGAAGGGATTCTAATACAATATGGAGGTCGTTTCAAATGTGGGTTGGATTTAGAGACTAGACGTTTTGTGCGCAAATTTACCGCTTCCAATGAAGTACAAGAGTTAATTAATAGTAGGTATATAATGTATATAAATGCTTATTTACATAATACTTATATACTGCATTGTAATGGTTACTCTAATTGCAAGCTTATTCTACCCGAATATAAAAACTTTGATTTAACCGATTATGCGAGAAATGGCGGTAATTTGATGAGTGAGTTTAAGTTTATAGCTCATCCTACTAATAAATACCCCATTACAATACAAAGTAACCCGGATGGATCACTTACTTATACTAACCGTCCGACGATGTATAATCAAGGCACTAATATAGCGAGCATTCAATTATCACCCGGAGGATGTGTTAGCATTGCACTTGCTTTATTTCGGGATAATGAGGGGGATAAAAGCGAATCGCTTTATTATAGAGCTATTGTAACGAACGTATATTAATCATATAAACATAAAGTTATGGCAGGAGAAAAATATAATATTCAGTTGGAGGCGGTCGAAATATTCAATCGGCTTATACAAGTTCCTCAACTAGCGGAAGGACTGAGTGATTTGTTGCAAAATTTTAATTCTCATAATCATGATATACGCAACGATAAGCGTTATCAACCTCTAGGCGATTATCAGCCGTTAGGCAATTATGCCGCTTCGGTTCATGAGCATCAAGCGTCTGATATTCAGGAAACAACAGATAAAAAAGTCATGACTGCGGAGGAAAGAAATATACTAAGTACTCTCGGAACTAAGTACGCCAAAGCAGACTTTTCAAATGTTATTACAAAATCTCTTTCTCAAAATGGGTATTACAAGTTCCCTGATGGACTGTTGATTCAATGGGGATATGCTTCTAATAGCCAGGATAGTTACCACAAGCAATCTGTATACCTTCCTGTTTCTTTCGCTTCTACTCCATATTCAGTTGTTGTAACGGCAAAGAGCGGATTCCAGGATTATTATGCTGGAAGGACGGTTGATGCATTCTATAATAGCAGCTTTACCGTTAGCGCAAACCAGGAAAATAAAGAGCCGTTTTGTTGGATGGCAATAGGTCGATGGAAATAATTAATAAAGAATAATTATGGAACAAAAAATGTATTGGAAAAACGGATTCTACGATGTTCCGATAGACGGAGCGGTAGAGATTACGAAAAGGTATTGGCAAGAATTATTAGACGGTCAATCTGCCGGACTCGTAATCGTAGAGAACGAGAAAGGATATCCCATATTGAAGGGATATGAACCGACCTTATTAGAGTTGAAAGCCCGAAAAATAGCGGAATTACAGGCGTATGACTCATCCGAATCGGTGAATAGCTTTAGTATTGGTAATGTATCCGGTTGGCTTAATAAGAGCACCCGTGTAGGTCTCATGAACTCAATTAGTATTGAGAGGGAATCCGGACGACCCGAAACGACTATCTGGCTAAATGATGCAAAGTTGGTCTTATCAATCGAGAAAGCCATTGATATGCTACAACAGATAGAGTTATACGCCCTTGCGTGCTACAATACAACACAAGGGTATATTAATGCCATTAATCAGCTGGAAACGAAAGAAGAAATCGAAGCCTATAACTTTAAAACCGGCTATCCCGGAAAGCTAAGCTTCTTTGGATAACCAACGGTATAATCGTAGCTTTCAATCTCTTCGATTGTATCCAATGCCTTGACTGCTGCAATATGTGATTGTGTTACATTGTAGCAGTCAAGCGCATACATTTCCAGAGCATTTAACATAGCCAAAGCGTCTGATATTGGAATGATATATTTTACTGCATCATACCAAAGAACAGTATCCGTTTTGCCCGCCTCTTTTTCGATATTAATTGAGTTAAATAATCCAACACGTGTGGACTTATCCAACCACATACTTTTAGCCCGTAATTCAAAAGAATTAACCTCTTTAGATTTGTCAAATAATTGAATTTCAGATACTTTTATTTTTCGCATATCTTCAAGGGAGTACTCGTTTTCTACCAATACAGGATACCCTTCATCATTGGTAACAATGAGTTTACCGGATGATTGACCATCGAGTAATTTCTTCCAATATTCAACGCTTATTTCTACCGCACCGTCTACCGGTGTGTCATAGAATCCATTTTTCCAATACATTTTTTGCTTCATACTTATCTATTTTATTATTTCCAAATTCCAATGGCAAACCAATCAAAGGATTCACCAGGAAACCCTTTACTACCATTATAGGGATCATAAAAAGTACCACTGACATAAAATGATGATGTACTTTTGTTCAATGTATACAATGTTTGAACAACGTCAGCCCCAGCTTCAATACCATAAAACACTTTGTATCCGTCATTTTTAAAAGATGTAGGCATATATACTCTACGCTCCTTCTGTCCGGTAGTAGTGATACGTCCATATTGTATCAGAATCCCATTATTGAATTTAATGTATGTGTTATTTCCACTAGTTAATGTTGTTACAGCATTAGATAAATCGGCTTTAGCATACGTAGTTCCGAGAGAACTTAGCCAAATTATGAGTACTAAAATTGCTACCAATTTTCTACTAAAATGTTTCATGACTTAAATAATGTTGTGATATTATACTATATCCAAGTCCCTATCGCTATCCATCTAAATGATTGTGAAGAGTTAGCAATAGTTTCTGCATCTGCATATCTTCTATAAACCGTAAAATATGAAGCATATATAGCACCATAATTCACAGACCATATAGAATTATTAGTGTTATCAGTCGCATTAGAGAAAGTTAAGGAGAAACAAGATTTAAAAGATAACGGGAAACGGATAGACTGCTCATTAGAAACACCTCCGCTGAAATACCCCCACTGTATTAAGAACCCATCCGGGAATTTATAATATCCGTTCTGAGAAAGGCTTTTTGTAATGACATTTGAAAAGTCAGATTTGGCAAAATTGGTTCCGAGAGTACTTAGTAAAATGGTATTGTTTGTTTGGGTAATTATATGAGCTACCTAAAGCGATATAAAAAACATAAAATAAAAACATGGATGAATGGTTAAAAATAATAGGGGCATTAGGAGGATTAGAAGCGATTCGCTTTATTGTTACTTTTCTAGCAAATCGTAAAACGAACGCTAGAAAAGAAAAAGCTACAGCAGATTCTATGGAGCTCCAAAATTTACTTTCTATCATTGACAACCTAAACAAGCAGATCGAACGATACGACGGACGATTGAAACAACGAGATGAGAAAGTAGATACGATTTACCGGGAATGGAGAACCGCACAAGCAGAGGTGCAAAATTGGATGCGCAAATACTACGAGCTTGAATTAGCTTTGAAGGATGCGGAACATAACCGATGTGATCGACCTGATAGCGAATGCAATCGACGAACTCCGCCGCGTAGACCGATAACAATTAATCAAAATAATAAGGAGGTAATAGAATGAAACACTTTACTATTAAAGAGCTTGCGCACTCTGATACGGCGTTAGCGAAAGGTATTGATAATTTCCCAACAGCGGAAGCGATCAGTAATTTAACGAAGCTAGTAGATAATGTACTCGATCCGCTACGCGAGAAATATGGTAAGCCAATCCGTGTTAGTTCTGGGTATCGTAGTGCAATTCTTAATCGTAGTGTTAACGGCGCAACATCTAGTCAACATCGACTAGGGGAAGCCGCCGATATTACAGTAGGGAGCAAAGAAGAAAATCGAAAGCTATTCGAAATAATCAAAAGTGAATTGACTTTCGATCAGTTGATCGATGAAAAAGATTTCTCTTGGGTGCACGTATCATTCAGGGAAGGACGTAATAGAAAACAAGTATTAAAGCTATGAAACGTATTATATATTTCATTTCGTTGCTAATATTGGCAACTTGCTTCGTATCATGCCGGACTCAATACATCCCGCTTGAGTCCGTCCGCACTGAATACAAAACGCGTGATAGTATCCGTTTTGATAGTATCTATCAACGAGATAGCATTTATACGCTCATAAATGGTGATACGGTCTATCAGTATAGATATAAGTATCTGTATCGCTACCTAACAACGAATCAAACGGATACGATTCTTAAAACCGATTCTATTCGTGTACCTTATCCGGTCGAAAAGAAGTTAAACCGATGGCAATCTATCAAAATGGAATTGGGCGGGTGGGCATTTGGAATACTTTTCGTTTCTATTTTGATAATGATAGGACGAATAGTAAATAAGTTAAAAAATAAATAGTAGGTTGAGTGTAAAATTATGGACAGTGCCTTCTTATAGGAACAATACATCAAGCCCCACATAACTTAATTTGTGGGGCTATTATCGCTATTAATACTCTTGAACTAGGTTAGAGCGAAAGTGAATTAATATAATCTATTACTTTTCTATTCGCTTTATCTATTTGTTCTAAATCGTAGTCTATGTAAATTCCGGTTGTCTTACATCCGAACTCATGTCCCAAAGCTAAAGATATAACATCTTTCGATATTCCTATTTTATGCGCTATTGTAGCCCATGTGTGGCGCGCCCAATATGAAGTAATACCGGGAAATAAAATATCTCTAATCTTTTTCCCGCCTAATCCTTTTCGTTCGAATTTTCCGAGTTTCTGCAATCCTCGATTCATAGCCGCCATATACTTTCTATAATTGTAATCGTTGACTTCGAGCGTGTTCAGTAGAAATTTATTTCCTTTATACCTGTTTAGTATCTCTATTGCTTCCGGTTCTACTTTGATAGAGTATAGCTTTCCGGTTTTTTCTCGTTTATATTCTATGCGTCCGTCAACTATTTGTTTGAGGTTAAATAAGTCTATTGCGTTTATTCCGATTAGATAAAACATAAGCATGAATATATCTTGATACTCCTTTTGGTATTGTTCACCGTTGAAATCTCTTAGAGTAATAAGTTGCTCCGGTTTTAACGATCGTTTTCTGGTCTCTTCTCTTTCTATTGTGAATTTCCTAAACGGGTATAGTTCCGTTTCTTCATTGTCTATCGCATGATTGAAAACCGCTCTAATATTTCTTAAATGGATCGAAATCGAGTTTGTTTTTATTCCGGTATCTTTTAGCCATTTATTGAACGATTCTAGCCATTTTCTTGTCATTGTTTCAAATGTGCAGGTTGGATCATAGGCGAGAATCTTATTTTTTGTAGCTTTATATAAAACGATTGTATTTTCCTTTGATTTTGTTGCTATAAACTCGTCTATGTAGCTTACGAAAGTTTTACAGGTAGATTCGTTTTTGATAGATTTTAGAATGTACTCTTTTAATGCCTTATCACTCATTCCTTTTAATTTCTGATTATCATCAAGTATAACGAGTAACATTTCAACGCGATTAATAAGATTCCGAATCGCTACATTCTTAGCCTTATAATTTTTTGCACTCTTATTATATTCTGTCCCCATCCATGTTTCCGGCGTAGCGCAAAAATCAGTGCACAACATTATTTGCCCTTTGTGTCTGACTTGTAGTTTAATCGGAAATGTACCATCTTTCTTTTCTCTGCGAGTGTCTAAGTAAAAACCAACTGTTGCCATATTATTGTCATTTTTAGTATATATACGCAAACAGCGTATTAACGGGATAGCGCGATAATAATGCAAGATGAAAATTTGCATTAAATTTGCATTTTTTCTTTTGAAAATACCCGTTTATAACGCCTAAAAACGATACTTTGATATAGATATAAGGCAATAAAAAAGCCCCTTACTTGTTCGTAAGAGGCTGATAGTCAGATAGTAGTGGGTACGAGAATCGAACTCGTATTACATGCGTGAGAGGCATGTGTCCTAACCGTTAGACGAACCCACCGGATTTTGATTGATTTAAAAAGAGCTAAGTCTTAAAATACTTAGCTCTTTTTATTTTTGAGATTTTGCGGAAGCTGGGGGATTCGAACCCCCGGTACCCTTACGAGTACGTCAGTTTAGCAAACTGGTGGTTTCAGCCACTCACCCAAACTTCCTTGAACCCGCATTCTCTCTCAAATGCGGTGCAAAGATAGGGGGAAGTTTTTGACTATGCAAATCTTTTAGCAAGATTTTTTTTACTTGTTTTTCAATAATGGAGATAACCCTCTATGTTTCAAATGTTAAACGGAATAATTTTTTTCGAAATTTTTTAGGGCTTGTTTCATTTCTATTCAGAAACGTTCATAAAATGCCGCTATAAGTAAAAGATGCATTGGATTTATTGAATAAAAGAGGGGAGATAATGTAGGTGTATAAAAAAAGGCTATCTATCCCAGACAGCCAATCTTTTTGTTAACCTTAAATCTAATACTATGAAAAACACATTGCAAATATACGGACTTCTGTGATATCTGCAAATAATACAAGAAAAAACGGATGTTTTATAACATTGATTAAATGTTTGCTTCTTATATTCTATTTTTATTAAGACTTTGGGTACTTGGAATGAGCTGTGCACGGTATTATACCATTAAATCTCAAGCGTGGGGATTTGCCCCTATAAGTAGGTAATTTCCTCCTGAAAAGTAGGATTTTTCAGTTTCAAGGGGAAAATTCATTCTATACTTTTGTCATATCGAAGGATAAATGATAGATATTAATAAACGAATCATTAAAAATAAAGGAATATGAAAACGAACACATTTAAATATTTAGGTCTGGCTTTGATGGCTGTATTGATGGTCGGTCTTACTTCTTGCGAAGTGGAGATAGACAGTTTCTACGATGATGATAATAACGGACCGGGTTATTACAACCGTTCGGCCGATTTGTGTAGCCGCATTTGGGTCAGTTTTTATCGGGATATAGACAACAACTACTGCTGTCAGGAACTGGATTTCTTTTTAGATCGTACAGGAATAGACTACATACGGGTGGAATATCCGGACGGATATGTGGAAGAATTTGAATATAAGTTCCGTTGGAGTTGGGAAAATTTCGCGCAAACTTCCATCCGTATGTCGTATGGGCCCAATGATGTTTCCTACCTGGACGACGTATATATTGGAGGCAACAGGTTGAGTGGCTATCTGGATGGGCGGAATAATTTTGTGGAATATCAAGGAAGATAAGAAAGATGATATAAAGAATATCAGCACGAGGCATGAGTAGGGCGTAAAATGAAAGCATAAAAGTTTTGAATGGGACTAAATAGTTTTTATCTTTGCGCCCTGTTAGTTTGAAAATACATGGAGTGGTTATATAGTCTGTTTCTCGAACATTCTGCCTTACAGGCGGTTGTGGTGTTATCGTTGATTTCTGCGGTAGGTTTAGGCTTGGGAAGAGTGCATTTCTGGGGAGTATCCTTAGGAGTCACTTTTGTTTTTTTTACAGGTATCCTTGCCGGACATCTCGGACTTTCGGTAGATCCTCAGATGTTGAATTATGCGGAAAGTTTCGGTTTGGTGATTTTCGTTTATTCTTTAGGTTTACAGGTCGGTCCTGGTTTCTTCAGTTCTTTCCGTAAAGGAGGAGTAACGCTGAATATGCTGGCATTGGGAGTCGTCCTGTTGGGGACATTGTTGACGGTCGTAGCCAGCTATGCCACAGGTGTCTCACTTCCCGATATGGTCGGTATCCTTTGTGGAGCGACAACGAACACTCCGGCGTTGGGAGCTGCTCAGCAAACTCTGAAACAGATGGGGCTGGAGAGTAGCACACCTGCTTTGGGATGTGCGGTAGCCTATCCGATGGGAGTCGTCGGTGTGATACTTGCCGTCTTGTTAATCCGTAAAGCATTGGTTCGCAAAGAAGATTTGGAAATAAAAGAGAAAGATGATGCGAACAAAACTTATATTGCAGCGTTTCAAGTACACAATCCTGCTATTTTCAATAAGAGCATTAAAGACATAGCACATATGAGCTACCCGAAGTTTGTCATCTCCCGCTTATGGCGGGACGGACACGTCAGCATTCCGACTTCCGACAAGGTGCTGAAAGAGGGAGACCGTCTGTTGGTTATCACTGCGGAGAAAGATGCTTTGGCGTTGACTGTACTTTTCGGTGAACAGGAAAATACGGATTGGAACAAAGAGGACATTGACTGGAATGCGATTGACAGCGAACTGGTTTCACAGCGTATCGTCGTCACTCGTCCCGAACTGAATGGAAAGAAGCTGGGATCGCTCCGATTGAGAAATCATTACGGCATCAATATCAGCCGTGTCTATCGTTCGGGTGTGCAACTGCTCGCTACTCCGGAACTGATACTCCAGTTGGGCGACCGACTGACAGTAGTAGGGGAGAAAGCTGCCATCCTGAATGTGGAAAAAGTATTGGGTAATGCCATTAAAAGCTTGAAAGAACCCAATCTGGTTGTTATATTCATCGGAATAGTATTGGGATTGGCATTGGGAGCTATTCCCTTTTCAATACCGGGTGTCAGTACTCCCGTGAAACTGGGACTGGCCGGCGGACCGATTATTGTTGGTATTCTTTTGGGGACATTCGGACCACGGATACACATGATAACCTACACTACCCGCAGCGCGAATCTGATGTTGCGTGCCTTAGGGCTTTCCCTGTATCTCGCATGTCTGGGATTGGATGCCGGAGCTCACTTTTTCGACACCGTATTCCGTCCGGAAGGTCTGCTGTGGATTGCTTTGGGAGCCGGGCTGACTATCATCCCGACAGTATTGGTAGGTTTTGTCGCCTTCAAAATGATGAAGATCGATTTTGGTACGGTATCCGGTATGTTGTGTGGAAGTATGGCCAATCCGATGGCGTTGAATTACGCTAATGATACAATACCCGGTGATAACCCTTCTGTGGCTTATGCGACGGTATATCCGCTCTGTATGTTCCTGCGGGTGATTATCGCACAAGTACTTCTGATGTTCTTCTTGGGCTGAAAAATGAAACTTTGAATAAAAAATAATAACCGGATAAATAAAAAAGTATTATATTTATCGCGAATAATCGAAAAACGTAAGTTTGGAGATTAGAACAATGGATTGTGAGCCGATAAATGGTAATTTGATTTTAGTAATTTGTGATTAAATAGAAATGACTGCTCAAAGTAACATAACTCCTGAAAGCATTGTGAACGATCTGCGTTATCTGCAACTGCTTTCCCGAAGTTTTCCTACTATTGCCGATGCAAGTACGGAAATAATCAATCTGGAGGCTATCTTGAACCTACCTAAAGGGACGGAGCATTTCCTGACAGATGTACATGGTGAATATGAAGCTTTCCAACATGTGCTGAAGAATGCTTCCGGTGCAGTAAAACGTAAGGTAAATGAGATATTCGGCAATACGCTTCGCGAGGCCGAGAAAAAAGAGATCTGCACGTTGATTTACTATCCCGAAGAAAAACTTCAACTGGTGAAGGCCCGTGAGAAGGATTTGGACGATTGGTATCTGATCACTCTGAACCAGTTAGTAAAAGTCTGTCAGAACGTATCTTCCAAGTATACCCGTTCCAAGGTACGTAAATCATTGCCTGCCGAATTCTCGTATATCATACAGGAATTGTTGCACGAGTCATCTATCGAGCCGAACAAGCATGCCTATATCAATGTGATTATCAGTACGATTATCACGACAAAGCGTGCCGATGATTTTATCATTGCCATGTGTAATCTGATTCAGCGTTTGACAATCGATTCACTTCATATCGTAGGCGACATCTATGATCGCGGACCGGGAGCGCATATCATTATGGATACCTTGTGCAATTATCATAATTTCGATATTCAATGGGGCAATCACGATATTCTGTGGATGGGCGCCGCTTCCGGCAATGACAGTTGCATAGCCAATGTGATACGTATGTCTATGCGATATGGTAATCTGGCTACACTTGAAGACGGTTACGGAATCAATCTGCTGCCGCTTGCTACCTTTGCTATGGATACTTACGCTGATGATCCTTGCACCATTTTCATGCCGAAAATGAATTTTGCCGATACTCATTATAATGAGAAAACGTTGCGCTTGATTACTCAGATGCACAAGGCGATCACTATTATCCAGTTTAAGCTGGAAGCCGAGATCATCGACCGCCGTCCGGAGTTTGGAATGGCAAATCGTAAATTGTTGGAGAAGATAGATTTTGAGCGTGGTGTCTTTGTCTACGAAGGTAAGGAGTATGCCCTTCGTGACACGAACTTTCCAACGGTAGATCCCGCCAATCCTTACCGCTTGACGGATGAAGAACGTGAGCTTGTGGATAAGATTCATTATTCATTTATGAATAGCGAGAAATTGAAGAAGCATATGCGTTGCCTGTTTACTTACGGCGGGATGTATCTGGTATCCAACTCCAATCTTCTTTATCACGCTTCCGTGCCTTTGAATGAGGACGGTAGCTTTAAGCATGTCAAGATACGCGGAAAAGAGTATTGGGGACACAAACTTCTGGATAAGGCCGATCAACTGATCCGTACCGCCTACTTCGACGAAGAGGGAGAGGAGGATAAGGAATTTGCGATGGATTATATTTGGTATATGTGGTGTGGTCCGGATGCGCCTTTATTTGATAAGGATAAGATGGCTACTTTTGAACGCTATTTCCTGGAAGACAAAGAAATGCATAAAGAGAAGAAAGGATATTATTATACATTGCGCAATCGGGAGGATATTTGTGATCAGATACTGGCCGAGTTTGGAGCTTTAGGTCCTCATTCGCATATAATAAACGGTCATGTGCCTGTGAAGACTATTCAAGGAGAACAGCCGATGAAGGCCAATGGCAAACTATTCGTTATCGACGGAGGATTTTCCAAAGCCTATCAGCCGGAAACGGGAATTGCCGGATATACACTTGTCTACCATTCTCACGGTATGCAGCTTGTACAGCACGAACCGTTCCAGTCTCGTCAGAAAGCTATCGAAGAGGGACTGGATATCAAATCTACCAATTTCGTATTGGAATTTAATTCGCAACGGATGATGGTGAAAGACACCGATAAGGGAAAAGAATTGGTAACTCAAATACAGGACTTGAAGAAGTTGCTCGTTGCTTATCGTACCGGTCTGATAAAGGAAAAGGTCTGAATGAAGGTTACTTCTTTGCCATGTGACATTCAATAATTTTCAGTGCAACGAGTGGTTCGTTCCACAGTTATTATCTTTTCGTTCCACAGTTGTTTCCCTTTCGTTCCATATTTGTGGAACGAAAGGGAAACAACTGTGGAACGAAATGCTTTTAGTAAAGCAAGAGAATAAATGCTATATATGCAGGATTTATATTAGAAAAGGACAATGCCTGCCTCTATAATCGCTCCTTTATCGTAATTGCCGGATTTATTATAGAATCTGGTTAGGCCATAACCGCCCGTTGCGAAGATACCGAATTTCTTGGTTAGCTGATATTCCAGATTAGCGCGTGCTTGTAGCGCATATAGACGTCCGGGAATCACTTCATCCTTATTGTCGAAAGTTTCGATATGCTGATAACCTAAGTCGCCGCTAATGGATAATCCTTTATAGATAGGAAAAGATAATCCTGCACGATAGGAAGCGCTCGCCGAAAACTTATCATTTAATCCCTGATACATAGATCCGGCTCCAAGAATCGTATAAAACAACTGATTCTTGAAACGTACCCCGATATTGGCAGGAGTCACATTCCCCCCGTATACCATCATCTGTACTTTGGTGTCGGGATTGGCATTAACCAGTCCCAGCTGGAAACCTTTCAAGTCTTCCCTATAGTAATTGACCAGACCGATCTGAAGGCCGCGAACTTGTGTGGCATAGTTGCACAATGCCATTTGAACTCCACGTAGCTGTGTCCCGGTTATGTTGGCGATACCTGCTATCTGCAGGCCATTCATATTTTCACCTACCACATTCAGAAGACCGGAAGTAATCATGCCGTTGAAACTCTGTCCGGTGATATTCGCCGCACCGGAAAACTGTAAGCCTGAAGCCATATTCCCGGTAACATTCATAAAACCGCTCATCATAACTCCTGCGGTGTTATCTCCACCGATACCAGTCAGTCCGGATATAACCACCCCCCGTGTCCCGTCTCCGGTAATATTTACCAGTCCGGCTGCGGAGAGTCCGATCGTATTGTTACCGCTGATATTGCTTATACCTGCTATCTGCACGCCTCGCATTGTCCCACCGGCCAGGTTAGCCAGTCCTGTAATCTGTACACCGTTCATATCTCCATGAACAACACTTCCCAGCGCATTGATGCCTACACCATTCAGGCGATTCATAGTAGACAAAAGACCGATATTCACATAAGTCGTCTGTGTACTGTCATACGGTTGCGTACAAATATCTTTCCAGATAGAAAGATTAATACCGGCACTTTTGTTCTGTGCAGGCAGACAAACGGCAGCCATCAGTATAGCTGCCGTGAGTATTGTTTTCTTCATTTTCATCCTTTAGCCTCCTGATACAAGTATCGTTTGATACTCTTCTTCGGTGTCTTTTCAAACTCTTCCGGGTATATCTTCATCTTTGAAATCTGGCTGTACGTCGGTAACATGGCATTCAATGCCACCCGGTTTTCTTCCATCACCCGCTCGATGTCTTCATTCTTCAGACCGTGTGCGAAAGCGTCGTCGAAATCCGGATAAACCAAACCGACAAGTTTCTCATTCTGCTGAACGATAATGCTTTCGGATACATACGGCAGATTGTTTAATTTATCTTCTATCTCTTCCGGATAGATATTCTGTCCACTGGCGCCCAACAGAAGGTTCTTGCTACGTCCTTTGATGGTAACATTTCCTTCGGCATCCATCAAAGCCAGATCACCGGTATGCAGCCAACCGTCTTTGTCGATCACTTCTCTGGTAGCTTCCTCATTCTTGTAGTATCCCAGCATTACGTTAGGACCCTTACAAACGATTTCGCCAACGATATTTTCCGGGTCGGAGGAAAGGACCTGTACATCCATACGGGGTACGGCTTTTCCGCAAGAACCCGGTTTGAACCTTCTCCAGTCTTCGTAACAGATGATCGGACCGCATTCCGTCATTCCATATCCTACGGTATAAGGGAAATCGATCATTTTCAGGAACTGTTCAACCTCCTGATTGAAAGCGGCACCTCCTACGATTACCGCCTTAAATTCTCCTCCGAACGCCTTAATCATCTCTTCGCGTACCGTAGCTTTAATCTTATCGTTGATGATAGGCACTTTCAGCAAAATCTTCATTGCCGGAGTTTCCAGTTTCGGAAGTACACTCTTCTTGATAATCTTTTCGATGATAAGCGGAACAGCGACAATCAGATTCGGTTTTACCTCTTCGAAAGCCTGGAAGATTATCTTCGGACTAGGCATACGGGTCAGGAAGTAGATGTGGCAACCGACGGAAAATTCATAAAGGAATTCGAATGCCAGACCATACATATGCGCCATCGGAAGCATAGATACAATCTTGTCTCCAGCCTTCAAGTCGAGTACTTCGTAGGCGAACTTCGTATTTGACCACAAACTGCGGTAGGGGAGCATAACCCCTTTTGAGTAGCTCGTTGTTCCCGAAGTATAATTGATGACAGCCAGCTCCTCCGGCTCGTCTTTATGATAAGCGACGTGTTCTTTACGGAAGTTTTTAGGGAATTTCTTGCCGAACATCTCGTTCAGATGCTCGCGGGCGTATGTCAGGCGTTCGCTGCGTGAAACTAGCAAAGTGAAGTCATTCATCATCAGAATACCTTCCAATAGAGGCATTGCCGACTCGTTCAGGTTTTCCCATACCATATCGCCTACAAGCAGTAATTTCGCTTCGGAATGGTTGACGATATTGTGGACGTTGTCCGCCTTAAATTCATGAAGAATAGGGACGATAACCGCTCCGTATGTCAATGTGGCGAGGAACGTCACACCCCAATGCGAACTGTTTCTTCCGCAAACGGCAATCTTGTCTCCCTTGCGGATTCCGCTTTCCTCGAAAATGATATGGAGTTTCTCTATTTTGCGAGCTACGTCTTTATACTGTAAGGTGGCGCCCTTATAATCGGTCAGGGCATCCAGATCCCAATTATTCTTGATACTATTCTCAATGTAAGCTATAAAACTTTGTTCCATTGTTTTTTGCACATTTGATATTAAATTGTGCAAATATAGCAATTAAATTAAGAATGAAGAATTAAGAGGGAAGAATTTTTGAAAATGGGGGAAGGGTGATGTAGTGAGATTGCGACAGGCTGGTAGAAGGAAAGATTATGGTGATAGCTAATTTCATTATGCTATAATAAAAAAATATGCTATAAGCAAAACAAATTCTGCTTATAGCATATTGACGGATTCTTGGAATTCCCTATTTCAAGTACCATTCGTACATTCTTTGTACGCCTTCCTCGATTTCAATTTTGTGGTGCCACCCCAAAGAGTGCAGTTTCGAAGGATCGGTCAGCTTGCGCATAGTGCCGTCCGGTTTGCTGCTGTCGAAGGTCAGTTTACCTTGATAGCCGACAGTTTCTACAATGCGTTCAGCCAGTTGGCGGATAGTGATTTCCTTTCCCGTGCCGATATTGATATGGCAGTTGCGGATGTCCTTGTCGCCTTCCTTATACGTGTCTTTGAAGTCCACATGTTCCATGACGAATACACTTGCATCAGCCATTTCCTCGCTCCAAAGAAACTCGCGAAGCGGAGTACCTGTACCCCAAAGAGTGACTTCCGTTTCGCTGATTCCGTATTTTTGCAGAATAGCTAGAATTTCTTCTTTCGGACTGTCTCCGTTGACACCTTCTACCGGACGCAGGTTCATATCCTTGCGTACAGCTTCCCAGTTACCCTCTTTCAGGCAATGTGCCAGATGGATTTTCCGGATCATGGCAGGCAGTACATGGCTACGTTCCAAATCGAAATTATCATTCGGACCGTAGAGATTTGTCGGCATGACAGCGATATAATTCGTGCCATATTGCAGGTTGAAACTTTCGCACATCTTCAATCCGGCGATTTTGGCGATTGCATACGGCTCGTTGGTATATTCCAGCGGAGAAGTAAGCAATACATCTTCTTTCATCGGCTGTTCCGCATCACGCGGATAAATGCACGTGCTGCCTAAGAACAGCAGTTTCTTCACATTATGGCGGAAGCTCTCACCGATTACATTCTGTTGAATCTGCAGATTCTTGTAGATAAAGTCAGCACGGTAGATACTGTTTGCCATGATACCACCTACGAAAGCAGCGGCAAGGAAAACATATTCCGGCTGTTCTTCATCGAAGAATTTACGGACAGCTACGCCATCCAATAGATCGAGTTCCTTGTGGGTGCGGCCTACCAGATTGGTATATCCTTTATCCTGCAAATTTTTCCAGATAGCAGATCCCACAAGACCGTGATGTCCTGCTACATATATCTTTGCATTCTTTTCCATTCTATCTTTTATTTGTTCACTACAGAGGACACAGAGGACACGGAGGATTTTATGTTTTCCTCTGTGCCCTCCGTGTCCTCTGTGGTGAAATGAAATTCATTTAATGTTTGGTAGCAATCATTCGTTTTACTTTCTCCATATCGTGGCGTACCATGATACTTACCAGTTCTTCAAATGAAGTCTTGCGCGGATTCCAGTTCAGCAAAGTCTTAGCTTTTGTGGGGTCACCAAGTAGTTGTTCAACTTCCGATGGACGGAAATATTTAGGATCTACTTCTACCAAAGCCTTTCCGGTAGCCACGTCAATGCCTTTCTCGTTCACGCCTTCACCTTCCCAACGAAGTTCGATACCGGCTTCTTTGAATGCCAATGTCGCAAATTCGCGCACGGTGTGCATCTCGCCGGTAGCAATCACGAAGTCTTCCGGAACGTCATGCTGCAGAATCAGCCACATACATTCCACGTAATCTTTGGCATATCCCCAGTCGCGGCGTGCATCCAGATTACCCAGATATAGTTTGTCTTGTTCACCTTGTGCGATACGTGCGGCAGCCAGAGAAATTTTACGGGTAACGAAAGTCTCGCCGCGACGTTCGCTCTCGTGGTTGAACAGAATACCGTTTACGGCAAACATACCGTAGCTTTCACGATAATTCTTGGTAATCCAGAAACCATATTGTTTGGCTACCCCATACGGAGAACGGGGATAGAACGGAGTTGTCTCTTTCTGTGGAACTTCCTGCACTTTACCGAACAATTCGGAAGTGGAAGCCTGATAGATGCGGGTTTTCTTTTCCAATCCCAGAATGCGTACAGCTTCGAGCATACGCAACGTACCGACAGCATCCGCCTCGGCTGTGTATTCCGGAACATCGAATGAAACTTTCACGTGGCTTTGAGCAGCGAGATTGTAGATTTCATCCGGTTGCACCTGTTGAATGATTCGGATTAACGAACTAGAATCTGTCATATCCCCATAATGCAGATTGATCGTACGTTTCTGTTTCATGTCGCGTACCCACTCGTCAAAATACAAATGTTCAATACGTCCGGTATTGAACGAAGAAGAACGACGGAGAATACCGTGCACTTCATAACCTTTTTGCAATAGAAACTCGGCAAGATAAGAACCATCCTGCCCGGTAATGCCTGATATTAGGGCTTTTTTCATACGCTATTATTTAATAAATCAAAAATATGGGTGCAAATGTCGGTATTTTTTGTGACCCATGCAAGCCACATTCTATTTATTTTTCAGCATGGTTATTCAGCACAGTTTTTCCCATCATTTTGTCGATAATCAGTGCGATAGCTCCGTCACCGGTCACATTGCAGGCCGTCCCGAAACTATCCATAGCGATGTAAAGAGCAATCATCAATGCCTGTGCCGATTCATCGAAACCCAACATGGATTGCAAGATTCCCAAAGATGCCATGATGGCTCCGCCCGGAACTCCCGGTGCGGCTACCATCGTGATTCCCAGCATGAAGATAAAACCGGCAAAGAGTGGGAAGTCGAACGGCATTCCCTGCATCATCATCAGTGCCAGAGCACAGGCTACGATTTTCAGTGTACTTCCCGACAGATGGATTGTGGCGCACAACGGAATCACAAAACCGGCTATATCCGCCGAAACACCATTCTTTTTCGTCTGTTCCAGTGTCACGGGAATAGTGGCAGCCGATGATTGTGTGCCCAATGCCGTGAAATAGGCAGGCATCATCTTCCCCAATAGTTTGAACGGATTTTTGTGTACAAACAGCGCTGCGATAGAATACTGAAAGACCAGCAGGAAGATATGCAAAATGAAAATGACTCCGATAATCTTGATAAATACCATCAGAATGGAGTACACCTGTCCCGAATGAGTCATATTCAAGAAGATGCCGAAGATATAAAGCGGAAGCAAGGGGAGAATTACCGCACTGATCATACGGACGATGATTGCCTGAAAATCCCGTGCTACGTTTTTCAGAGCATCGCTGTTCAGCGAAGCCAATCCCAATCCTAATGTGAAAGCGAGAACCAAAGCTGTCATTACGTTCATCAATGGAGGAATGGAAACGGAGAAATAAGGAAGAATTCCTTTTGCCTCGCTCACTTCCTCAAGCGGCACGCCCGGTTCAATCAATGACGGGAATACCGTGACTCCGGTGAAGTAAGAGAGGAACCCCGAGAACAGGGTGGCGAAATAAGAGATAAGAGCGGTGACGAGCAACATCTTTCCTGCGCCTTTACCGATGTCGGCAATAGCCACAGTGACCAATCCGACGATAATCAACGGAATGGAGAAATTAAGAAATTCACTGAAAATGCCGTTGAATGTTACAAATATCCGGACAAGAGGAGCCGGGAAAAAAGTGCCGATGGCGATGCCTAGAATAATAGCGATAATAATGCGGGCTAATAAACCGATTTTGATTTTCTTCATCCTTGTTTCTATATAGTTAATTGCAAAAATAATATTTTAATCTAAATATAGCGAACAAATGTCTGTTTCAATTGTTACTATGGTAACCAATATTACAAAATATACAAGTTATGGCAAATCAGAATAAAACAGATATCGGACTTATAGGCTTGGCTGTAATGGGCGAGAATCTTGCTTTGAACATGGAGAGTAAAGGATGGAATGTATCGGTTTATAACCGTACCGTTCCGGGAGTTGAAGAAGGAGTGGTGGATCGTTTCATGAACGGACGTGCGAAGGGCAAAAACATTGAAGGATTCACAGATATAAAGGACTTTGTAGATTCAATCGCTACTCCCCGTAAAATAATGATGATGGTTCGTGCCGGGAGTCCGGTAGACGAACTGATGGAACAGCTTTTTCCTCTGCTTTCACCCGGAGATATTCTTATCGATGGAGGTAACTCCAATTACGAAGATACCAACCGTCGTGTCAAACTGGCCGAGTCGAAAGGTTTTCTTTTCGTCGGCAGCGGTGTGTCCGGTGGTGAAGAGGGAGCTTTGAACGGAGCGTCTATTATGCCCGGCGGCTCGGAAAAAGCATGGCCGGAAGTGAAACCTATTCTTCAAAGCATTGCGGCGAAAGCGTCTGACGGCACTCCTTGTTGTCAGTGGGTAGGGCCTGCGGGATCCGGTCACTTTGTAAAGATGATCCATAACGGTATCGAATATGGTGATATGCAGTTGATTGCCGAAGCATATTGGGTGATGAAAAACCTGCTCGACTTGAATAATGAAGAGATGGCAGATGCCTTTTCCCGTTGGAATGAGGGCAAACTCCGCAGTTACCTTATCGAGATAACAGCCAACATCTTGCGTCATAAAGACAAGACCGGAGGTTATCTTATTGATAAGATTTTGGATGCGGCCGGACAGAAAGGAACCGGCAAATGGTCGGTTATCAACGCTATGGAGCTCGGGATGCCGTTGGGACTGATTGCCACTGCGGTGTTTGAGCGCAGTCTTTCCGCACAAAAGGAATTACGCCATCAAGCTTCCCACCAATTCCCGCGCCAACATACACAACCTATATATAATAAGGTGGAGCTCGTGAAGGATATCTTCTCTGCCCTTTATGCTTCCAAACTCGTCTCATACGCTCAAGGATTTGCCGTGCTGCAACGTGCTTCCGATACATTCGGCTGGCAGCTCGATCTGGCTTCCATCGCCCGTATGTGGCGTGGCGGATGCATCATCCGCAGTATTTTCCTGAACGATATTGCCGCTGCCTTCGAAGCCACCGACAAGCCCAAACACTTGTTGATGGCTCCTTATTTCAGGGAAGAAATGAAGGCGTCACTCTCCGGATGGAAGAGCCTTGTAGCCGAAGCCATGAAAGAAGAACTTCCTGTTCCCGCTTTCTCTTCTGCCTTGAATTACTTCTATTCGCTTACTTCTGCCGATCTGCCCGCTAATATGGTGCAGGCACAGCGCGATTATTTCGGTGCGCACACCTTTGAGCGTAAAGACGAACTGCGCGGACAGTTCTTCCACGAAAACTGGACAGGACATGGCGGTGACACGAAATCGGGCACATATAATGTGTAAGTAGGATGTCTTTCGGAGTAATAAGACTATTTTATGAATTAAGAAATAAAAAGCGACAATGGATAAATTCGCAATGATAATTTTTGGCGCCTCAGGCGACCTTACCAAACGTAAGTTGATGCCTGCCCTTTACTCGCTCTTCCGTGAAAAGCGGTTAACAGGTGATTTTCATATACTGGGTATCGGACGTACGATTTATTCTGACGAGGATTATCGCTCGTATATATCAGGTGAACTTCGGACTTTCGTGAAATCCGAAGAACAGGATGCGGCACTGATGGAGGCTTTCATCTCGCATCTGTGTTACTTGCCCATGGATCCGGCAAAGGAAGAAGGATATGCCATGCTCCGCCAACGTCTGGTAGAGTTGACCAATGAGGTGGATCCGGATAATCTGCTGTTCTACCTTGCCACTCCGCCTTCACTTTACGGTGTTGTTCCCTTGCATCTGAAAGCTGCAGGACTGAATACTCCCCATTCGCGTATCATCGTTGAAAAACCTTTCGGTTACGACCTCGAATCGGCACGTGAATTGAATAAAATTTATGCTTCTGTTTTCGAAGAACATCAGATTTACCGTATTGACCATTTTCTCGGTAAAGAGACAGCGCAAAATGTGTTGGCTTTCCGTTTTGCCAATGGTATTTTCGAGCCTCTTTGGAACAGGAATTATATTGACTACGTAGAAATTACCGCTGTAGAGAATCTGGGAATCGAGCAACGTGGCGGATTCTACGAAACGGCGGGAGCTTTGCGGGATATGGTACAGAATCATTTGATTCAGCTTGTAGCTCTTACTGCTATGGAACCTCCTGCTATCTTCAATGCGGATAACTTCCGTAATGAGGTGGTGAAAGTATATGAGTCTCTGACACCGCTGAATGAAGAAGATTTGAATGAGCATATTGTGCGCGGGCAATATACCTCCTCCGGTACTAAAAAAGGATATCGTGAAGAGAAAGGGGTAGCTCCCGACTCGCGTACGGAAACATACATTGCCATGAAGCTGGGTATCAGTAACTGGCGTTGGAGCGGTGTTCCGTTTTACATCCGTACCGGCAAGCAAATGCCGACTAAAGTGACGGAAATCGTGGTTCATTTCCGCGAGACACCTCATCAGATGTTCCGTTGTTCAGGTGGCAATTGCCCACGTGCGAATAAATTGATTCTTCGTTTGCAACCGAATGAAGGAATTGTGCTCAAGATAGGCATGAAAGTGCCTGGTGCGGGCTTTGAAGTCCGTCAGGTGACAATGGATTTCAGTTATGCCCAGTTGGGTGGAGTGCCGAGTGGTGACGCTTACGCACGTCTGATAGACGATTGCATTCAGGGCGATCCGACTTTATTCACCCGGAGTGACGCCGTGGAGGCTTCATGGACATTCTTCGATCCGGTACTTCGCTATTGGAAAGAGAATCCCGACGCACCGCTTTACGGTTATCCGGTCGGTACGTGGGGACCTTTGGAAAGTGAAGCGATGATGCATGAGCACGGGGCTGACTGGACCAATCCTTGTAAGAATTTGACGAATACAGACCAATATTGTGAATTATGAAAGTAACTGTTTTTCCCTCGTCCATTGAAACTTCACGTGGACTGATACTCCGTCTGGTGGAAATCATGAATAATGAACCGGACAGAATATTCAATATCGCAGTTAGCGGCGGCAGTACTCCTGCTCTAATGTTCGATTTGTGGGCGAACGAATATATGGAAACTACCCCCTGGAATCGTATGTGTATTTATTGGGTAGACGAACGCTGTGTTCCCCCCGATGATTCGGACAGCAATTACGGAATGATGCGTAATCTACTTTTAGGAATGGCTCCCATTCCTTATGAGAATGTCTTTCGTATTCGTGGTGAAGTCAAACCGGTGAAAGAAGCGGCCCGTTATTCGGAGTTGGTCAAGCAACAAGTACCGTCCAAGCAGGGATGGCCAGAGTTTGATATTATACTGTTGGGTGCAGGAGACGATGGTCATACTTCCTCCATTTTCCCCGGACAAGAAGAACTGTTGACTTCCGCTTCTGTTTATGTAGTCAGTATTAATCCCCGTAACGGGCAGAAGCGCATCGCAATGACCGGTTATCCGATATTGAATGCCCGTCACGTTATTTTCCTGATAACCGGAAAGGGTAAAGCTGATGTGGTAGAAGAAATCTGCCAGTCGGGAGATGTAGGGCCCGCAGCCTATGTAGCTCATCATGCGCAGAATGTGGAACTGTTTATAGATGAAGGAGCTGCGCTATACATTGGCGACCGTAAATAATAAAGAGTTCGGAGGAGAGTTACACTTTTGTAATCTCCTCCACGATGTATTTATCTTCTACTTTTTTACAAGTACATACAAAGTACTCCGGGTGCTTCAAGGCTCCTTGCAAAGTATCAGGAAGAATGATCTCTTTGGTTCGCCTGTCTACTGCTACCATTGCATACAAGATACCTTCACTTTTGCACTTCTCAATAAGTGCACTTTTTAATTCCTCTACGTTAAATTCCATTTATGTGAGATTTTATTGTTGCAAAGTTATGGAAATTATGAATATTTTGTGCAATAATATTCTTATAATGTAAAAATAGCTCCCTAGTTCGTCCGCTGACGAGGGAGCTATTTAACACAAAAACTAAACTAGACACATTTTTGGAAATCTAGTTGTATATTCTGTATATCAATTATATAGTCCTGCTTTTTTTTATGGTTCGACCATAATTCGACCATTTGATGTTTTATGTACTATCAAGATTTCTATATTTCATATTTTATATTACTTTAAATATTATATTTGCGCATTGTCAAACTAAAATAGTGCGTTTATGAAATCGTTATTAAAAAATGTCCTAAGAAGGATAAGTAAAAAACAATCTTCTAAAGAAGATAATGCGACAGCCTTTTATCCCCAGTGTTGTGCAAAAGTGGATGATTCCGCTCGTATGCGTATAAAAATGTCTTATGACCAAAATGTAAAAGAAACTATATCAAGCTTGAAAACACTTGCTAATGATATGTCTAGTGGCTTTGTTACTTTTAAAAAGTTTCAGACTAGGCGTTATCAATACAACCCGGATGCAGATGCAACTCTATATGCTTCAAGACTGCTTCGTGCAGCTTCTATATTGGAGTTCCTATTAACTGATCCTGATAATAAATCTTAGAGATTCATTTTTTCAGCTAGAGCAGAGAGCCCTATCAGTAGTTCAGTTATATTTTTGGCTTTTCCGACAACATCATCAACTTTCGCTGCTGTATCAGGGCTTAACTCCTTTTCTAATCGTTCTAGCTGCATTTGAAATGTATCAAAACTTAATATATATAAGTCTCTTTCAACAGTGAATCCCCCTTTTTCTGCAAAATTGAATATTTCAAAATTCAACGTAAGATATTCAATACCATATCCTTTATAGTCAATAAATCTCCTATTTTTGAACTCCTCTAAAACTATTTCATATTGTTCTTTACTGATCCTAAGGTCTGGTATATCTTTATAATTTAGTTTAGCTGTTCTTTTCCCGTTTGCTACAACCAAAATATAATTTAATACTTTATCCTTTTCTTCAGCTGTTATAACTAAAGGATATTCTCTTTCATCTTTTGGGGGTACAGTTCTAATTGAGCGCATAATTGAAAAAAATATTTATTCTATTGTTTATATAGTTTCATTCTAGTATCACTGTAATACATTATATCTTTTTCTATTTCGCAGGGAATTGTTAAGTTGTCTTTTTCTACTATTAGATTCACTATATTGTTATTTATAGAGTATTTACCTGATACCGTTTCTTTCCATTCATATTCTAAATCCTCATTATCATCTGCAACATTATATATTGTGAAAGATTTTAAACCAAAAGATATAGCAAAGAAAGGTCTTAAATAAGGAGTTCCTTCTTCAAACGACAATCGAGTTTTGCCATACCAATCTTTTGTAGAAGTCCATGTTGTTCCTGCTAAGTTAATACTGTCATCAGAACATGAGCTAAATATCAGTACTAATAAAAGGGGTAGTATAAAAAAAGTCTTTTTCATACATATATATTTATCCTATATTTCGTTCATTCTTCAACATAGCCAGTTCACCCTTTAATTTTTGGTTTTCTTCCAAAAGCCGTTGGGTAAGCATTGTCTTCTCATTGATTTCATCCTGCAAATTGGCTATGGTATATACAATACTTTTCAATTTGTCCATTCCTGGTTCTGTTTCTTCTTTTTGAATGAGCATGGAACCAGTTCCTCTTAACAACCATTCTGCGGAAATTTCCTCAAATGAGGATGAAATTGCTATTATTGTTGCAAGGCTAATTTCTCTTTTTCCTATCAGTTGATTATTAATAGTTGTGGGCTTTAATCCACACTTAATAGCAAATCCCCTCTCTGATAGCCCTGAATAGGTTATTACTTCTTTAATTCTGTTTATCATAATCAATCAAAAGTTAAATATCCACAAATGGGGATATAAAGTAGGTTTTAAATTTTTATATATCCACATTTGAGGATATATTTGCATCATAAATCAATCAATCATACAAACATACAAAAATTGATTGATAAAACCAATTAAAAAATAACGATTATGAGCTACAATTTATCACAAATAATGAAGTCTGCACACCGCAATTACAAGAAGGGTGGAAAAACATTTTCAGAGTGTTTAAAATCTGCATGGAGCTTCGCAAAACTCCAAGAAAGTTTCTCACCGGAAGCAGTGAAATCAAGAACTGATAAATTTTTAGCTGAAAGACATGAAGCTATGAGCAAGACTGCCAAAGCTACACCTAGCAAGGAATATAATAACCTTAATATTCCCGCTTCCGCTTACTACAACCCAAATAGTACTCATTACGGTGCACATTACGTCGGAGATTAATCAAATTATACAACAATGGATAAAAGAACCGAACTAGAAATACAGCGAGACAAATATGAAGCTGTGATTGAAGAACGAGACGCGTTGATCCACTCTTTGAGAGGTGAAAATGAAAAACTCAAACGAGATTTAGAATCAGAACGTGGATTTTATAGAGAGAAAGTTTCCCAATGTGATGATTTGAAGAAATTTATTGAATCGCAAAGAAACTTAATGGATATAGTTTTGAAGAACAACCAAAGTATTCTCTAACCCTCACTAAAGTCAAACCAAACCGCCGGTTATCCGGCACCCAGTCCGGTCTTTGAGCCTGCCCTTGAAGGGAGACTGGGAACAACAGAGGAGAGTTCTTTGACATCTTGGTAAAATGGTGTTTTGGAAGCCGACACGTGCCGAAAGGGATTACTGATGTAGGCGGGCTTCCCAACGATATAATGCTGTGGTTAATGGTCAAGCCGTATCGTTGTAAAACTAAATCAGTTAGACGTTTGTCGGCAAATCGTGGCATTTGCTTTATGTATATAAAGGTGATGTAGCTTAGTTGGTTAGAGCGCATGTTTCTACATGAGGTCGGCGGTTCGAATCCGTTCATCACTTCAATGTTTAATTGACGTTACAACTGCGTGTATATCTTATAAATTGCATAGGCTGTTAAACTAATAATAAAGAATAGAAATGAAATGTAGGAAATTGACTCACAAATTGCGAAGATTTTATTGCGTGGTACGGCTGGCGTTACGGTCATTTTGGAATTGTATAAGCTATAGAGGATATATTCTTCTACCCGTTTTTGAGCGTTGCGTATCATCACGTTGCTCATTGCTCGATTCTCGTATATGGTTATACACGAAAAAAGGATGGATAGTGCGTTTGAACATATTACCACCAATAGTAAAATTCGACTGCAAGCGTTGTTGGTTGAAAGATTGCTTAAAGAAACAAGTACAGCAAAAGTAGCGGATGCAACAGTCAACAGAGTGCTTTGGAGTCTGAAAGTCCATTCGATTTTTTTCTCTAAAGTTTCTTTGTAGTATGAAACTACTTTTTCTTCATTATTCATATTTTCTTGTTTTTTGATTTGACACTTCAAAAATAAGAAAATCCCCCGTTCCTTTTTTATTAGTGAATAATCTTGGAACGGGGGAAATTTATTAATCAATTAATAATCACATGATTCAAGTAACAATTAAAAACGATAGGAATGAGAATTTGGAAGATGCCACATTCTCATTACGTGTAGAGAATATGCCGATAAAATCAGCTAAAATCGTAGCCGAAAAGCTTCCTGCTATGATACAGAAAGCTTTTTGGGATTATGCAGATTGTAAAGTCGGGTTTAATCGAGATAAAAAGAGAGATAATGAATGAATTTCTTCACTTAATTTTTGATTATACGTCCCAAAGTTAAGTAAATCCTCCGAATAAAGCGTGATGCTGCCGATCGAATTGGTTCGGGGGAACTTTTATTTTAAAATTAATCAGTATGGAAAAAGAAATAGAAAGACGCAGTATAATCAATGTTTTGCGAAACATGGACGTTGGTGCAATAGAAGTATTTCCTATCATTCAAAAAACGTCTGTTACTTACACTTTAAATGCTCGGCTTTATAAAGAAAAAGCTGAAGGAATGGTTTGGAAAACAAAGTCAGACGTAAAAAATATGCAGTTTATAGTAACTAGAATTGCGTAACTACCTTGCTTGTTGAGATGATCAGAGGTGAAATGGCTGAAATATTGCTAGATAATATTCTCCGTCTGTTTTCTACAGAAACGTTTGGAAAAGATAAGTCTGCGTATTATGTGGGTGGGGAAAAGAAATTGATGAATCTTATAGAAGCGGGTAAGATCGAAAGTGATAAGCCTACTAATGTCCAAAACGGCAAGTGGCATTGTAATGCTGCTCAAGTATTACTTCATTGCCGATGTGCGGGAAGGAAAGTTAAATCTAAAAAACGGAAGAAATGAAAAAGATTAAAGTGATACAGTATGCCATGATGTTCATTGCCTTATGGACAACACTGTATCTTATAGATAGCATTGAAGTTAGCAAGAAAGAATTTATTGCTGCTTTTGTATTGGTGACTGTCGTATCAGTGAATTATATCTGTTTTCGATACTACGAAGATAGGAAACAAAATAAAGATAGCCTGTGAAGGTCTGCATTGCTTAATTTTAGTATTTGTCATGTTTATTTAGCCCGGTTCGCCGGGCATCTGCCGGGATAGCCCAGTTGGTTAGAGCGCATGTTTCTACATGAGGTCAGCGGTTCGAATCCGTTTCCCGGCTCAACTCAATCAGAGTTAAGTAACCCGTGAGGGGGAAAATATATTTGCATTATATATACAATCAATGTAGCCGGAAGCGTCTGGCTACGACCTGAAGGAATGGCGGAATTGGTAGACGCAAGTATGCAGGTAGATTGAAGAAAGTCATACATAGGTAATCTGTCATCCCGGTTCGAGTCCGGGTTCCTTCACAGAGAATTTTTCTTTTTATGTTTAACTAATGTTGCCAGCGAAAAGGACGCTGTAGGGTTAAAGCCCCTGTTATTTGAGTTTTAATTGTTCTATACTATTCCGGTGTGCTTTGAACGGCTATCCGGAAGCAAGAAGCTCGTGAGAGTGCTATTTAATAGTTAATGTCGTGTTTTATTTTGTGTTTGTGTTCTAGGTGAATGGTTCGTGAGAATAGTTCACTTAAAACGGATGGCTGGTGTAATTGGCAGCATACGCAGATATGCGTGATGTGGGTTCGATCCCCACGCCATTCACCCTTCTGATCCTAATTAAATTATAGTAGTTCATGAGTTTTGTTTTGTGTTTGTGATTGGGGTGTATGGTCTGTGAGGATAGTGCACCTTTTTAATTAATCGGGCGGATATGTATATCGTTGGTTGAAACTGCGGTGAGGTGCACCAATATTCCGTGAGACCGGTTCGACTCCGGTTCCGTCCACTAGCATTTACATTATGTATAAATCAGGGAGCCGTACACCCTTCAAGCGTAGCCGTTCCATAAGGTACATTGGATTATTCATATTATTCTTATTTTTCTGCCTGTACAATATCGTACAGGCAGTTTTTACTACCTGAAAATGGCGTTAAAATGGCGAAGTTTCTGTTTGCTAAACTTGTCAATAACGATTACCTTTACTGATGTAATGAGCTAAAAGTCAAACCATTAATTTCAGAATTATGAAAGAATTAGTAACCATTCAGCAAAAGCTGAAAGCCCCCAAACGGCAGTATAATACTTTCGGTAAATACAAGTACCGTAGTTGTGAGAACATTCTTGAATCAGTGAAACCTGTTCTTGCTGAAACAAAATGTACATTAACTCTAAGTGATGAGATGATCGCAGTAGGTAACAGGATCTACGTAAAAGCAACTGTTACTTTGACTAATGACAAAGGAGAAAAAGAAATAACTACTGCTTTTGCAAGAGAAGAGGAAACAAAGAAAGGAATGGATGGGAGCCAAATTACTGGAGCTTCATCTTCTTATGCAAGAAAGTACGCTCTTAACGGTCTGTTTTGTATTGATGATGCGAAAGACAGCGATTCAACCAATACTCATGAGAAGGAAGATACACAACAGCCTGCAAAAACACCTGCTAACACTGCTCCTGTATATACAGGTGCTCAATTAAAAAATGCTATTGCTGACATGCTTGCCGTCAAAAGCAGAGCTGAACTTGAAAAAGTATGGTATGGCAATCCGGCTATGCAAAATGATAAAGAGTTTGTAAACGCCTGTATGAATATGGGCAAAATTTACCCGGCACAATGATAGAGTTAGTTAAATCGAGTGTGGTTTTCTCGGAAGAGAACCACACATATTTTCTTGGTGAAAAGCAGCTAAAAGGTATTACCGGAATGATTAGCCGGCAGTTATTTCCCAATAAGTATAAGGATATTCCAGAATACATATTGAAAAGAGCCGCTGAAAAAGGTAGTCGTATTCATGGACAATGCCAGTTTGCTGATGTAACAGGATTGCCACCCGAGAGTATTGAAGCTATTAATTATATCAGGGAAAGAGTAAATGCCGGATATAAGGCTTTTGCCAATGAGTACACTGTTTCAGACAATGAATATTTTGCATCGAATATTGATTGTGTTTGGGAAAAGGACGAAAAAATCAGTCTTGGTGACATCAAGACCACTGCAAGCCTTGACCGTGAGTATTTGAGTTGGCAGCTATCAATCTATGCCTATTTGTTTGAACTTCAAAACCCACTTATCAAAGTTGATAAGCTGTTTGGAATTTGGTTACGAGGTGATAAATCTGAATTGGTTGAGATTGAGCGTAAACCCGATGCAGAGGTTAAGAGATTACTGGAATGTGAGATTAATGGTGAACACTTCTTACCTAATGCTCCTGTTCCCACTGATGGGAAACAGCTTATTCCTATGCAATTAGTAGATACTATTATTGATATAGAGGAACAGGCGAGTTATATCGCTGAAGTGCAGAAAGGTTACAAGGAACAACTTAAATCAGCCATGCGTGAGAATGGAGTCAAATCATGGGACGCTGGCCGATTGCGTGTTAGCTATACTCCCTCTTCAACGGGTAAGAGTTTTGATACAAAGAAATTTCAGGAAGATCACCCGGAATTATATTCTCAATATTTAAAAACGTCAACTAAAGCGGATAGTATTCGTGTAACTATAAGGGAGGAAGGAAAATGAGTGTTAATAAAGTAATTCTTATAGGACGTGCCGGTAAAGACCCGGATGTGAGAACATTGGACGGTGGAGCGAAAGTAGCTTCTTTATCTTTTGCCACAACAGATAAGGCGTACACCTTACAAAATGGAACCCAAGTGCCGGAACGTACAGAATGGCATAATCTTATTTTTTGGAATAAGACTGCTGAAATAGTTGAGAAGTACGTCCATAAAGGAGATAAGTTGTATATAGAAGGTAAGTTACGCACTCGTAACTATGACGATAGCAAAGGAGTTAAACGTTACATAACTGAAGTCTTTGTTGATAGTATTGAGATGCTTACACCGAAAGTTCAGCAACAGGCTGCTCCTGTACCACCACCGTTACCAACGCAACAGCCTACACAGAGACAGCAACAACAAGTACAGCAGCCTGCATATCAGCAACAGCCATATCAACAGATACCACCGCCTGATGATTTACCATTCTAAGATATGGCAGAAGCTATTCTAACAAAACAAAATGGGGTAGTCACAATGGATAAGTCGTTTGACTACCTCTGTTCCACGCTCAAAAATGGAACTTACACTGTAAGCATCAAGAGAAAGGTAGAACCACGTACCCTGTCGCAGAACGCGCTCATGTGGCTGTGGTTTGCCTGTATTGAGAGGGAGACAGGCACGGATAAGTTGGATGTTCATGATTACTATTGCCGTAAGTTTCTTCCACGGCAAATATGTATGAATGGAAATATTGTGTCGGTTGTTGGAAGTACTTCTAAATTGAATACGATCCAAATGAAAACTTTCATGGATAAGGTTCAGGCTGATGCTGCCACCGAATTAGGAATCAATTTGCCATTGCCTGTTGACCAGTACTATAAAGATTTTATTAATGAATACCTGCATAGGTAAGTATTAACTCAAAGTTTAATTAAAATGGATTTGAATATTTCAAAAGCAAAATTGACCAAAAAGGGATGTCTTGAAGTGGTCTATGCAGACAAGGAAGGAAACGATATTGTTTTCAAGGGGATTAATCCTGTTCATCCGGATTTGAAGGATTCGCTAAACAAGCTCATACCCTACATTGTCGATATTACAGAACAGAAAGAATCCCAGTACATTAATTGGGAACGTCCAGAGTCATGTCTTGAAGATGAGTTCTTCAAAAAGTTCAATGTAACCGGCGTTAGCATTGGTGGTGATTCTTCTTTTGAGGTTTGTGTGTTGACAGGTAAGCGAACCCTTATGACGAGCAAAGTCCTTAATCTTTGTTCTCCTGGTATTGGTTTCGATCCGGACAATGAATCGTATGTGCATTGTGAGGAGTTTCGTGATGCTGTTTATAATTTCTTGTATGAAGCAGAGCTTTATGTTACAGAGAATAAATGTTCGGAGATTCAAAGGGAATTTGAATTTAAAGATGGTGAGGACCCGTTTGACAAGGTTGATGAAGCTACTGATGCAATGAATGAAGATGGTGAAGATAACGGGATATGTTCAACAGTTGAACATCATGAATTAGTATTAGAACCTGCTTCATGAAACCAATTTATGTGACTAAGACGCCCAATCTGTACCGGATTCAGTTCGAGTATCACCCAAAGTTGGTCGAGGTCATAAAGATGATACCAAGTAAGCCACGCTATGACGGAACAGACCGGGCGTGGCTTGTTAGTATCAATGATACGCGTTATCCTATTGGACGTGATGCGAATTGGTATGTGAGAGCTTTTGCGCAATGGGCTGTTCAGATGCGTTATTGTTCTACTGTCAAGGAACGTGAGGTAACTGAAGATATTAATTATGATATTCCTCCGATGAAACCTTTTGTCGGTGAACACTATATGTTACTTCAACCTTACGAGTATCAACTTGAAGGAGTACAGTATGCAATAGAGCACAAACGCTGTTTTTTCGGTGACCAGCCCGGATTAGGTAAAACATTGCAAGCCATATGTGCAGTTGTTAAAGCACATAAGGAAGCGCCCATTTATGGTGAGTCTTTTCCAGTACTTGTAATTTGCCCTGCTGCGTTGAAAGTAAACTGGCAGCGTGAGTTTAAGAAGTTCGCAGGTATGAATTCGATTATCCTTGATGACAGAAACCGACAGTCCTGGCAATCATTTTATGAGTGTAAAAGGTCTGATGGCAGTCCACTTTGTGAGGTGTTCATTACTAATTATGAATCGCTTAATAAATTTTTTGTAAAAGCTGTAAATAAGGAATCCAAGCTTACAATGAAAAGTATTGCTTTCGATCAGCGTGTCTCTTTGTTTAGGTCTGTTATCATTGACGAATCTCATAAATGCAAATCAAGTAAAACTCAACAGAGCAAATATGTTGAAGGTATCTGCAAAGGTAAACGTTATATATTCGCATTGACCGGTACTCCTGTTGTTAACAATAATACAGACTTGATACAACAGCTAAAAATATTAGGTCGATTAGAGGACTTTGGAGGTTATAGCCGGTATGTTGAAAGATATTGTGATGGTCCCAAACAGGCATCCAACGTTAAAGAACTGAATTGGCGACTATGGAATACTTGCTTCTTTCGTCGTGAGAAGTCAAAGGTGCTTACACAACTTCCGGACAAGACTCGTCAATACTTGACAGTTGATATCACTACCACCAAAGAGTATAAGGCTGCCGAGGCTGATATGGTAAAATACTTGAAGAAGTACAAGAACGCTTCGGATGAACAAGTGCAGAAATCAATGAATGGTGCCGTTATGGTGCAGATGCAGCTTTTAAAGCAGATATCTGCCAGAGGTAAAATCAAGGCTGTTTGTGAATTTGTCCATGATGTTATCGACGGTGGTGAGAAGCTGATACTTTTCGGTTACTTGAAAGAAGTTGTAGCAGAACTGAAAAAGGAATTTCCTAAAGCTGTTACTGTAACGGGTTCCGATAGTGTCAACCAAAAGCAATATGCCGTTGACTCTTTCCAAAATAATCCGGATTGTAAACTGATTATTCTGAATTTCAAATCGGGCGGTACCGGGCTTACTTTGACTGCTGCCAGTCGTGTTGCTTTTATAGAGTTCCCTTGGACTTTCAGTGATTGCGAACAGGCAGAAGATAGAGCACACCGTAACGGTCAAAAGAACAATGTTAACTGCTATTACTTCTTAGGTAAGGATACTATTGACAAGTATATGTATGATGTGATTCAAACAAAGAAGAACATTGCTAACGGTGTAACCGGAACGGATGACCAAGTAGAAGAGAATATGGTGAATCTTGCAATGGACTTGTTTAGGGATAAATTATGAAGCCATTTAGATTAGTTATAAATGGACAGAGAACTCATATTCAGGAATACAAGAAAGAAATGTTGTTCGGTCCTGAATGGGAAACCATAATATCCTTTGTCGGTTGCAGGAACAGGTGTAAACAAATCGTTGACCTTCTAAATGAATGTGCTACGATTTCAAAAAACAAGCAGAAAAATGACTGAAGAAGATATTCGTAAAATGGAGGTGAAATATTCTGAAACCAAGATACAACACATTTGTGTAACTTGGTTCAGAGAAACGTTTCCCAATGTCGGCCCTCTACTCTTTGCTATACCAAACGGCGGCGTCAGGACAAAGAAAAGCGGTGCTATGCGTAAATATGAAGGTGCCATCGCTGGTGTTGCTGACTTGATTCTGCTTTTTCCTCGCGGTGGTAAGAGCAGTCTTTGCATAGAGATGAAAACTCCACATGTAAAAGGTAAACGTGCCGGAACGCAGTCTGATGGGCAAAAAGAATGGCAGGCGTTAGTTGAGAAATATGGCAGTGTATATGTCGTTTGTCATGGGTTGATTGAGTTCATTAATAGCGTTTGCTATTATCTGAAAGCTGACCCTCAACCTTATATAAACAATGTCTTACGGAATTATTATAAATTGATATGACTTATATTGAACTTATCAATAGGTTTTGGGAACTTGACGAAAGCTGGCAATTTTCCTGCTGTGAAACGAGGCTTTATTTTTACTTGCTAAAAATTGCGAATCGTTTAGGCTGGGAGGATAACTGGACACGTAGTGATACAAAGGTGTCATCTGACGTGGGAGTGTCTGTAAAAGTATTCAAGTCCGCCCGAAATAGATTAGTTCAAGCAGGTCTTATTGAATGTAAACAAGGCAATGGAAGAGGCAATAAATCAACGTATTCTATAAAAGGTGTACAAAAAGGTATGCAAAATATACCACCTTTACGGTATCCTTTAGGGATACCTTTAGGGTACCCTTTAGGGACACCTTTTCAAGAAAGCTCCCCCATACCCCCTAAAGAAGAATATAAGACAGAGACAAAGACAAAGAAAGAACCCCCTAAAGGGGGTAAGAAAGAAAGTAGCTCTGGCGAGCTTTTCCCACCCTCTAAACCGGAGAAACCTAAAAGAGTCGCAAAAGAATTTATATCTCCTACGCTTGATGAGGTTATTCAACACTTCATCAAGCAAAATGCTCCGGAACGGTTAGATGACTGGCAAGAGCAAGCAGAAATATTCTTCAATCACTTTGACTCGATAGGGTGGAAGAATGCCAATGGAGTGAAAATAGAGCGGTGGGATTCCAAAGCAAACCTTTGGATACTGGATCGTATTCGTGAAAATCGAAAAAATGAATTAGACCATGACGGAAGAGGAAAAGAATTTATCAAGCAAACTTCAAAATTTGATGGAGAAGGAAGCCGGCAAGCGCAAACTGACGATCCAACAGATAGAGAATCTGATAAAAAGGCACAAAGAAAGTATTCAGAACGTTTCTGAATATGACTTAACTGATACGCAAGAGTATTACAGTCATTGGAATTTAATTTCTAACCTTGGTACGGATTATACGGAACGGGAGTTTAGAAAATTTGATGTTGATGATAACAACTCTAAACTAATTCAGTTTCTTCTGTACTACTTCAACGGATGTCGGTATGCTCAAAATGTGTTTCCGGAAGAGAATTACAAGGTTCATAAGAATCTTTTGCTTGTTGGTGAACCTGGTACCGGAAAAACAATGTTGATGCAGATTTTTGCAGATTATTTGAAACTCACTTGTAACCCCAATGCTTTTGAAAACTTGTCTGTTACTCAAATGATGAATTATTATAAAATTCACGGGCATATTGACTTGTACACTTACAATGAGAATCAATCCAAAGGATTTAAACCAAATCCCTTTAATATCTGCTTGAATGATATCGGTCTGGAAACGGAAAATCAAAAATCGTATGGTACCAGTCTCGATTCAGTTATTGATGAATTTCTTTATGCCCGGTATGAGATTTTTCAGCAATATGGCAAGAAGTATCATATAACATCGAATCTTGGCATAGCCGAATTTAAGAAACGTTTCGGACCAAGATTAGTGGATCGTTTTAAAACGTTTAATGTTCTCCCCCTGTGCGGCGAGAGTCGTAGAATATAGCTACTATGAAAGTTACAATTTACTGGGTTACTAAAGATTCTGATAAAATTGCTCGTATCAGAGAGCGTTTCGGTATTGGAACTTATCGAAGTGTGAACGGTGAAACGCCTGCTGAAATACGAGAAGAAGATATGGAACTTCTTCGGGAAACTGAAAGAAGAGGATTTATTCAAATACGTAATAAACCTTAATGAAAATGGTGTTAAAATGGCGAAGTTTCTGTTTGCATAACTTGTCATTTTACGATAACTTTACTGATGTAATGAATTAAAAGTCAAACCAATATAATTAAATTATGGAAGTACAAAACATTAGAATTGACCTTATTAGTCCTTCTCCTTTGAATCCGAGAAAGACTTTTGATGAAGCAGCTCTTGAAGAACTCGCAAGCAACATTGAAAAGCAAGGCTTATTGCAGCCTATCACCGTCAGGGTAGCCAAATCCGAAGATTTTACTGACTTAGAGACTGGCGGTGTTACGACAATTCCCTGTTCGTATGAAATTGTTTGCGGTGAGCGTCGTTTTCGGGCTGTGTCACTTTTGAAAGCAAAGGAAGATGAAGCGAATGTTGTAAAAATCAAAGCCCATCGAAAAAAGTCGGAGAAATTTCAGACAATATCCTGCATTGTCAGAGAAATGACAGATGATGAGGCTTTTGAAGCGATGATTACCGAGAATCTTCAAAGAAAAGATGTTGATCCCATCGAAGAAGCTTTTGCCTTTGCGCAGTTGGCTGAAAAAGGACGAACTTTGGAAGATATCGCTCTTAAAATAGGAAAGTCTACCCGGTTTGTTTTTGACCGTATTAAATTGAATTCTCTTATTCCTGAACTAAAAGAGCGGGTAAGAAATGGAGATATACCATTGTCCGGTGCTATGATTCTTTCTAAATTGGATGAAGATACTCAAAAAGAGTTTCATGAGGAGGAGGAAGAACAATGTACTACTGCTATGATTCGAGAATTTGTGAGTAATTCTTTCATGGAGCTTGGTAACGCACCTTGGATTAAAGATGATTCCGATAATTGGGAAAATACTGATATTAAATCATGTTCTCAATGTGAGAATAATACGTGTAATCATGGTTGTTTGTTCTATGAAATGAATAGTAAGGATGCTAGATGTATCAATGCTGCTTGCTATGAGAAAAAACAGATTGCTTATGTGACGCGGAAAATTCAACTAGAATATGAACATCTTGTTAAAGTTGGCGAACCTCTTTCATTTGGAAAAACAGTAATTATCGCTAGACGTCCCGATACATATTGGGGAGAAGATAGAAAGGTTTTCTATGAAAAAACTTTGGAAGCTGTTAAACAACTTGGATTTGAAATAGTTGATCCTGATGAAATCTTTAGATGTAAGTGCTGGTATTCAGAAGATGATGAACGCACTTTGAAAATGCTTGAAGATGGAGAAGTTTATCGTTGTCTTTCATTTTTTGGACATTATTCTCCCGAATTTAACGTTAGTTTCTATTATGTTAGAAAAGAAACGGCTTCCTCTACTTCCGCCGTTGCCGATCTAAAAGAGATAGAAAGGGAAAAAATAAACGCCCAATTAAAAAGAGCGAAAGATATAGTCAAGGAGAAGTCTGCTGAAGAAATGCGTAAGTGGGCGCAAGAGAAAACATATTATCAGAGAACAAAAGAATTCTCTGAAAATGAACAACTTGTTTTTGATGTGCTGGTTCTTAGCGGTTGTAGCAGTACTTATCTTGAAAAACTGAATTTGAAAAAATGGAATGGTGAGAGTGATTTTGTAAATTATGTCAAGAACAATCAAGCTGACCGACACCAATGGTATAGAGCCTTTATTGCTGAATGCTTATCATCGAATAATGTGAATTTCTACTCCTATTTGCAAAAGTGTCAGAAAATCCTTTTTGCAGAACAATATCCGGATGATTTCAAAGCGCTCTCTAAGAAGCTTGCGGATTCATATGATAAGAAAGAAAAGAAGCTCAAAGAAAGACTGAAAGAGCTAAATAACGATAACACAGAGGAAGCCTAGTGGTTTCCTCTCTTTATTGACGCACTTATGAAAACGTGGACTGGCGAACAACTTGCTATACTTGACAGTGAGTACCCGACTGCTGATTTAAAAGAACTTGCTAGGCGTCTTGATAAAACACTTAGTGCTGTTAAAACAAAGGCCTTGATTCGAAAACTTAGGCGCTCTCCGAGAATCTCGTTTTGGAATAGTGAGAGACTTGATAAATTGAAAAAGTTGTATCCCAATCATACTAATGAGGAAATAGCACAGATATTAGGTACCACTTATTCTGCTGTAAATGGAATTGCATTTAAATTACGGCTCTTTAAATCTAAAGAATTTAAATTTCAATGCGCTTCTAAAAGCTTCTTTCCCAAAGGCCACCAACCTATGAACAAGGGACGTAAGCAAACGGAATATATGTCAGAGGAACAATTAGCAAAAACGAAAGCTACTCGATTTAAGAAAGGACATATCCCCAAAAATCATAAACCAGTCGGTTATGAACGCATAACTCGTGACGGTTACATTGAAGTGAAAACTGCCGAACCGAATGTCTTTGAACTTAAACATCGGCTTGTATGGATTGAGCATAATGGAGAAATCCCCCCTGGTTATAATATTCAGTTTAAGGATGGCAACAGGCAAAACGTTTCCATTGAGAACCTTTACATGATTAGTCGTTCTGAACAATTAAAAAAAGAGAATTCTTTGTATGCCCGATATCCGGAAGATGTTCAGTACCTAATCAAGCTAAAAGGAGCTTTGAATAGACAAATTAATAAAGCAACAAAAAAGAATGAATCATGACTGATGGAGCAATAGATAGATTGAAAGAAATGGTTAATAAACCATTCCTTTATCAGAATGAAGAAGTTGTAATTCTCAATTACTGTGACGGTACCGGTGATGATGGTACCGAAGTTGAGATATACTTGAATAATGGCAAAGTGTTAGTGTTTAGTATGTTTGATTTGGCTTCCAAGTTGAACCGTTTCCGGCCAATAACAAATACTGTTGTCGTGTTGGCAAATGAACGGTTGAATAAGGTGTCTACAGTGAACCCTACCATTTTACAAGATTTGAGGAATTTGGTTCTTCAACAAATTAAGGATGTGAAAGAAGATCCTAGTAAAGTGAGCCAAGCAAAACAAGTTTTCCAAGGGGTTAATACCGTAATCAATCTTGCTAAGACAGAATTAGAGTACAGGAAATATTTAGATACAACAGACCCCTCAAAATAAATAATTAGTATGCTGATAGATAAAGAATATGTTCATTGGTTTCGCATCAGAGACCAACCTAATAGAATCGTGTGAGATTATTCATAGTCTAACAATTTAACCCGATCGATATGATAACATTGAATAGGTTTGCCCAGAGATGCTTGAATATCATGAGGAAGCGCTTTAAGATGAATGAGCATAGCTCAAGAAAAGCGTTTAGCATAAGAATTGAAGTCGTTTGGAGAAAATTCGATATTGCTTCTAAATATAGGAGTGATAATCTTCCTAAATATTCGGAAGATGAAGAATTGGCAGCCGAGATGATAATTTACCTTGTTGCCTATTTAAAAAGATTTGGTTGTGAGGACATTGAACAGCTTATCAAAGATAAGATAGAGTTCGATGATAGAAAAAATGATTAGGTGTTGTTACTGACTGTTTGTGTTGTTGATTTTGTGTTGTTGATTTTAATATAGTTAGTTATGACAGAGATTATTCAAGTCTGCCTACTTGATTTTAATAAGGGGCAGCTCACGGGATTGCCGAAAAATCCACGTTTTTTTCGTGATTACCGCTTTGAAGCGATGAAGAAAAGCATTCAGGATTCGCCAGAGATGCTTGAGCTTCGAGAACTTATAGTTTTTCCCTACAATGATGGCAGATATATTGTTGTTTGTGGTAATTTACGTTTGCGAGCTTGCAAGGAGTTAGGTTATAAAGAACTGCCTTGTAAAATTCTGGCACCTGATACCCCCGTTAAGAAGTTGAGGGAATATGCCACTAAAGATAATGTCAATTTTGGTGAGAATGATTTGGACGTTATGGAAAACGAGTGGAATAAGGCGGAACTCCAAGACTGGGGCATCGAATTTGCCCCGGAGAGGAAAGAGGATGAATTTAAAGAGCGCTTCGATGCCATCACGGATGATACAGCCATTTATCCTCTCATTCCAAAGTATGACGAAAAACATGAGTTGTTTATCATCACCTCAAGTAATGAGGTAGATAGCAACTGGCTTCGTGAAAGGCTGGACATGCAGCACATGAAGTCGTATAAAACCGGGAAAATAAGTAAATCCAATGTAATTGATATAAAAGACGTTCGCCATGCCCTGCAAGATAGTAATACCAAGTCATAAACGCCATGACCGGGTGTTCGCTAAAAAGTTGGTGAACGATCCTATCATTTGCGTTGCTGAAAGTCAAGCTGACTTATATCAACAATTTAACCCGGAATGTGAAATTGTTACTCATCCTGACGACGTTATGGGCCTCATCCCGAAACGTAACTGGATGGCAAAGCATTTTGGAGAACTTTTCATGCTTGATGATGATGTCCATGCCTGCAAACCTATTTATGTGGAAAAAGGAGAACCTAGCCGGATAAAGGATAAAGATAAGATAACCAATATCATTCAGTCATTATTTGAGATGGCCAGTATGATGGATGTACATCTGTTTGGCTTCACCGCTCGGATATCGCCGGTAATGTATGATGAATCCGCTTTTCTTTCTCTTTCGAAAATGATAACCGGTTGCAGTTATGGAGTAATCTATAACAAAAACACTTGGTGGAATGAGGAAATACGTTTGAAGGAAGATTTTTGGATTTCTTGTTACATGAAGTACAAAGAACGTAAGGTTTTAACCGATTTGCGGTATAATTTTGAGCAAAAGAACACTTTTGTAAACGCTGGTGGGCTTGCTTCTATAAGGAATCAGGAAGAGGAACGTAAATCTATCCTCTTTATCAAAAAGAATTTTGGTGATAGTATTTTGCTAAAGAGTGCAACCACTAATGGGAAAGACAAAACAAAGCAGCTCGTTCAATATAATATATCATGCAAATTCAAATTCTAATAGTCTGTAAAAAAGGCGTTTAAATGGCGTCCATTCTGTTTGTCATATTCGCCTTTTTTAGCTAATTTTACTGATGTAATAAACTAAAAGTCAAACCATTAAATTAGAATTATGATTATAAGAACAGTTTGCGGATATGATTTCTTTGAGGTGAGTTCTGCAATGCAGAAAGCCATTAGGCGAGCCGACACCGGGGTAGCCGGCTTTTTTGCATTGGAACTTTGGGCGAGTGGGTACCGCGACTATGTGTGGAAGCGTCTGTTTACCATTAGTGCTGAAGATTGCTATGGAATCATTACTAAAGAGATAGAAGCATTGTGGCAGGGGCATGAGCTGGTAAACAAGACTGCTACTGAACCCAAAGGGAGGATATTTGTCAGTAAAGCTGTTATTCTCCTTTGTGAATGTAGAAAGAATCGTGATGCGGATCATTTGCAAAACTTCATCTATGATAGAAAGGATATTGATATAGAAAAGTGGATAAATGATGTCAGGCGTTACCCTATTCCTATTCCAGATTACACTTTCGATGTACATACACGAAAGGGTAAAAAACATGGGAGAACCAAAGAAGAATTCTTTCAGGAAGAATACAAGGCGTTACAACCTCGTGCTCCTGGTTTATTCGATGATTTGGTTCAACCCAGTCAACCAAAGTTATTTAATGATGAAACCACGGCTAAGTAGCTGTGGTTTCATCATTTTTCATATAAGTCAAACCAATTTAATTAAAAAAATGAACACGTATTACAAATTTGCGCCAAATGTATTTTTGGCAAAGTGTGATGAGAAGCACGAAAAAGGTGAAACTATTGAAGTTACCACCAAGTATGGAAAAGAAAATGAATGTATTGTTTTCAACCTCATTTACGAACGTGATGGATTCTATTACTACTCAATCGTACGGGCTGATGGCTTTAATGTGCAAGAGTGGGCCAAACAAAGAGCTGAACGTCGTCATGAATGGGCTACATCTGCTGTACAGAAAAGCTGTGAATATTACAACAAGTCCAATAAAGATAAGGATTTTCTTTCTCTAGGTGAGCCTATCAAAGTGGGACATCATAGCGAGAAGCGACACAGAAAAGCGATAGATGATGCGTGGAACAATATGGGGAAAAGCGTTGAGTTTAGCGATAAGGCTGCCGAACATGAAAGAGTTGCGAAGTATTGGGAAAAAAGGGCTAATACGATAAACTTGTCCATGCCGGAAAGTATAGATTTCTACGAACATAAGTTGGAACAAGCAAAAGAATATCACGAAGGATTGAAGTCCGGTAAGTACCGACGCGAGCATACATACGCTATGGCTTATGCCAATAAAGCAGTAAAAGAGGCTAAAAAAAATTATGACCTTGCAGTAAAGCTGTGGGGCGATGTTTAATAATTTGTAGTATCTCAAATAATTTACTATGAGAGAATTATCAAAAGAAACCTCATTACAAAGGGTAATGAGGGCTTCAGGTCGTGTACCTGTACAATGCTCATGCAGTGTTTGTAAACAACAATGTCATACGCCATGTTTAGGTACTCCTGATGATATTGAACGAATTATTGATGCAGGTTATGCCGACAGGTTAGCGCTGACGAACTGGGCTGCTGGTATATTCTTAGGGGTTATTAATATTGCTATTCCGATGATTCAGCCCGTTGCTGGTAAGGAGTATTGTGCTTTTTTCGAGAATGGACTGTGTATCTTACATGATAAGGGTTTGAAGCCCACTGAAGGACGTTTGTCTCATCACACAGTCAGGAAGGATAACTTCAATCCTGCTATGAGTATTGCTTGGAACGTTGCAAAAGAATGGCTGATGCCGGAGAATGAGGATGTACTTTCTCGTGTAGTAAATAAATTCTTGAATGCGAGGAAGCCATGAATGTGTGTCAATCAATACCTCGTAGAGATTGTAAAGTGTTTGCTAAATGTGGAGCAAAATCCTTATCACATTGCCGGCGGCACCGCGAAACTGATGAGAAGTGTAAAAGTTGTACTCTAATTCATCGTAAGCCGCGTAATCGGATTATAGATGATTCAGGACGTGAAATGAAAAGATGTACCCATTGCGGAAATTACTTCTACTTGAACCGGTTCTACAATCGTATAGTGGTGAGAAAAGGTAAGGAATATCATTTGTTGACTTCCTGGTGCCGTATGTGTATGTCACAGATTAATAATCAGAGGGCAAAGAAGAAAAAGTGACTTGTCTATTAAATTTTTTGTATGAAATATTATGCTTCAGTCAGCTTTGGAAAGGATTCCTTGGCAATGCTTTTCATGCTAATAGATAAAGGATATCAGTTGGATGAAGTCGTTTTCTATGATACAGGTATGGAATTTCAGGCAATCTATAACACTCGTGATGCTGTTCTTCCAATTCTTAAAAAACTTGGCATTAAATATACAGAACTGCATCCGGAGCAACCTTTTCTTTGGACAATGTTTGAAAGGCCGGTTAAGAAAAGAGGGACCAATATTATCCATAAAAAAGGATATAGTTGGTGTGGGGGAACATGCCGATGGGGAACGAGTGAAAAACTTCGTGCGTTGAAAGCTCACACAAAAGATGGAATTGATTATGTCGGTATTGCTGCCGATGAGATGCATCGCTTTGAAAAAGAAAATCGGGCTAATCGGGTTTTACCACTTCGTGACTGGGGGGTTACAGAAGCAGATGCACTCCAGTACTGTTATACAAAAGGCTTTGTTTGGTGTGAGGATGGAGTAAGGCTATATGAACTACTTGATCGTGTGAGTTGCTGGTGTTGTGGAAATAAGAATTTGAAGGAGTTGAAGAATATGTATTTGTACCTTCCATGGTATTGGAAAAAGCTGAAAGAACTTCAGTTAAATACCGATAGGCCCTATCGTCGTAATAGTGGAGAAACCATTTTTGATTTAGAGGAAAGATTTAGACGTGAATTGTTGAAGAAAAAAACTGATTAAAATGGCGTTAAAATGGCGAAGTTTCTGTTTGCTAAACTTGTCAATAACGATTACCTTTATAGACGTAAAGCATTAAAAGTCAATCAATATGAAGAGGAATGAAAAAATAGAAAAATTAGAAAGACTGGGTATTTTCAATCAATGGAAATATAATACAGAAAGAGCAAATGAGACATTTAATATTGAGTGTCCTGACTTCTCAATGACAAATGAAGAACGGATGAACAATTTGTTAGATGTTGATTGCTGTTTTCATCGGTTTCTAGCTATTTCATTCCCTTTTTATAATACTCCTGAAGGTGCTGTTTTTTGGGAGAATATTGCAAAAAAATAATCGAACTTAATTGAATTGAAATTATGAGTAAAAAAGATTTAATAGAGCAGAACATCACAAGAGTTCAAGAATATGTGAGGGAACTTATTGAAGATGCAAAGTGGAATAATGGTGTTTCGGAAACTCTTGAATCTACTTCAATAATTGTAGGTAATAGTGATGATATCTATGATTTTGCAATTTTATTTGCTTCTAATAGTGAATGTGTTTATTGTGAATTCATAAATGGTAAAATAGAGTACATTGATTGTGAACTAGATTGTGAAATATGCCAATTTGAAGGAAGACTAATTTTTCAATATATAAACGGAAGTTTTCATAATCCTACTGGTCAAATTATCGAACTATCAAAATTGCTGATGAGAGGCGAATTAAAAGACACAAAAAGTATCTTTTGTTCTATGGTACTTCGATTAATGGATACTGAAGAATACAGTAACAATTATTGCAAATCTTTGGATTTAGTTCTGAGGCTGTTTCCTGAAATAGATGGAGAATTATTAGAAAAGGAATTGGATAGATATATTTAAGCATTACAAGGATGAGTAAAATGAAATTAAATGAATTAAGAGACAAAGCATATAGAACTGCCTGCGGGCACGGGTTTCACGATCAGGAATTGAGTAATGAACATTTTCTTTGTCTTGTAATATCTGAACTTATGGAAGCTGTGGAAGCAGATAGAAGGGGAAAGCGTGCTAATGTTGATTGGTTCGAGAAGAAAATCTCAACCAGTCGTATTTGTCAAGGGTTAGACCCTGACATTCCCAAAGAGCGCGGTTACGAAGTCGCATATAACGAAACCATTAAAGGTTCAATCGAAGAAGAGTTAGCCGATGCTGTAATCCGCTTGCTTGACCTGGCAGGGCTTCGAGGAATAAGCCTTGAACTTGCCAACGGAGATATTGAGGACTGTATTGAAGATATGGCAGAAGCCTGTAAAGGCGAAAGTTTTACCGAATCAATCTATTCCATCTCTACACTTCCCGTTAGATATGACGGAATATTTGATTTTTCTACAGCCGTGAATGATATGATACTATCTATTTTCGGGCTTGCCAAGCACTTAGATGTAGACCTGTTTTGGCACATCGAGCAGAAAATGAAGTATAACGAACTCCGTGAAAAGATGCACGGGAAGAAGTATTAACTCTCATAACAAAAAAATGGATGATAAACGAAAACAAATATTGGTAGATTACATATCCTACCTGTATACGACGGGTAGGAGCTATGATAGCATCGGGAAATACATCAAATATGTGACTGATTTTCTTGAAAATTCCGAAGAAATCAATCGTCGTGGTTATTATAAATATAAACATAAAAATGCTGATGCTATGGTGCGCCATTCGTTTATGTGTGAGGCTGTTTGTGATTTATTGTCTTATCTTAAAATCGGATATGGCCGACGGGAAAAGGCTGTAAAACCTTTGGAGAAACTTGAGGTTATTTCAGAGAAGAATAAGAAACTGCTTAATGATTTTATAATATGGTTGACTGATAACAATGATTATTCCTCTCACACAATTGATGTCTATTATACCTCGTTGAGAAAATATTTTGAATACGCCAATGAACTAAATATGGATAATTGCAGACGATTTATAAAAAGCCTTGAAGAGGAAAAACTTTCTCCAGCTACCATTCGATTACGTATTACAGCCATTGAGAAGTTCTCCAAATGGGTGAAGAAACCTATTGAACTGAAACGACCTAGAATGAAACGCAAGTTGGATGTAAACAATGTACCGACAGAAGAGGAATATAATAGGTTACTGGAGTATCTGAAAACAAAACTCAACAAGGATTACTATTTCTTCATTAAGGTATTGGGTACTACAGGAGCTCGGCTCTCGGAGTTTCAGCAATTCACGTGGGAGGATATAGCGGCCGGCGAAGTTGTTTTGAAAGGGAAAGGGAACAAGTATCGGCGTTTCTTTTTCCAAAAGCAATTGCAGAGGGAAGTGAAGGACTATATAAAGGAGACAGGCAAGTCCGGTACTCTTGCTGTTGGGAGATTCGGGCCGTTGACTCAAAGAGGTCTTTCACAGCATCTGAAAGCATGGGGTAAACATTGTGGTATCGATTCGAAAAAAATGCACGCTCACGCCTTCCGGCACTTCTTTGCTAAAATGTTCCTGAAGAAAACCAAAGATGTAATTCAATTAGCAGACCTTCTTGGTCATGGTAGTGTAGATACAACAAGAATTTATTTACAAAAAAGTTATGATGAACAACAAAGAGACTTTAATAAAAATGTTACGTGGTAGTGTAGCCCAGCTCAATGAATTGTCGGATATGACTGAAGGCATAGATGTTTATGACGCTGCCGGATATGTTGATACTGAATTTCTTATGGAAGCGCTTTCCTGTGTTAATACTTTTATGGATGCGAGTAATATGGTTATTACGAAAATATCCTCACTGTTAGCGCCGGACGCTCCGGTTGATGAAAGGAAGAACCAGGCTGATGAAGGTAAGAAATGGAATGTGGAAGAGATACTGAAGCATTGTACTCTTGAGGATAGTGTTCTTAGACTTCCGAAAGTACAATTCAATAAGAAATCCTATGCTGAAGCAAAGAAATGGATAGAAGAAGCTGGCGGCTCATGGCAGGGAGGTAAGATACAGGGATTCACATTTCCTTTTAATCCGGAACGTGTGTTCTCCATCTTGAAAGAAGGTAAGCGATGCGATTTGCAAAAAGATTTTCAGTTCTTTGAAACACCTGCTGATATTGCAGACTGGCTGGTAATGCTTGCCGGTGGAATTCACGAAACAGATACCGTACTTGAACCAAGTGCCGGACGTGGTGCTCTGATAAAAGCGATTCACCGGTCGTGCCCGTCAGTAACAGTTGAATGCTATGAACTGATGCCGGAAAACAGGGAGTTTCTTCATACACTTGATAACGTAATATTGCTTGATGAAGATTTTACGAAAGACAGTGTAGGACATTACACTAAAATTATTGCTAATCCTCCGTTTTCCGGTAATCAGGATATTGACCATGTAAGACTTATGTATGAACGCTTGGAAGAAGGTGGAATTCTTGCAGCTATTACCAGTCAGCATTGGAAATTCGCGTCTGAAAAGAAATGTGTTGACTTCCGGGAATGGTTGGAAGAAGTTCATGGAGAAGTTTTTGAAATCGGAGCCGGTGAATTCAAGGAAAGTGGAACAACTGTTAGTACTATGGCAGTTGTAATAAAAAAGTAATTCAAAACAAGAACAGATATGAATTTTAAATCATTGGTAGCTCAATTAGCAAATCGCATCAATCAGCCGCATGTGATTGAAATATATATGCGTAAAGTTTTTGCATCTGGTGTTGAGTGGCAGAAAAAGCAATCTCCATGGATAAGAGTAGAAGAACGATTACCAGATGAAGAGCAGCGTGTTTTAGTCGGATTTTTATATTACTATAAATACGATGATAGAGAAGCTGAATCACGTAAGCATATAGATGTATTCACGTATGAAAATGGTATATGGACTACTGATAGTGATATATCATATTTAGGAAAAAGTGTCGAAAAGGATGATATTAAGGTTATATGTTGGATGCCTATTCTGTCTTTCGATGAAATATTGGAAGCCAACAGAGATGTACTAGAACGGATTAAAAAGAAAGGAGACTGATGATGACAGCAAAAGAATTAAGTAAGTTAATCACTACTGGCAGAAAACTGAAAAAGTTTATTAAAGAAACTCTCCCTAAAATCAGAGAAGAGTTTCAAAGCCATAGCAATAGTGGAATAGATAAGCATACAGATGGATTTGGCAGAAGGGAGAGTATTCAGAGTATGAATATAAGTAATCTTTGTTATTCTTCTTTTTCTGGCAGTTATGGAAGTGGAGACACATATTCGGATATAGCAAATATGGATACTGATTTGATGCAGGAATACTTTATCAAATATCTGAATAGGCATAAGGATGAAATAATGGAGGGAGTAGCAGATTTAATGATAAATGATGCAAAATCAGGTCAAGAAGATGCTATTAAGGAAATAGACGAGTATAAAAAATCACTGCTAAAACTATTGGAGGAATAAAGAATAGAAATGAAAGCAATAACAATAAAACAACCGTGGGCTTCTTTGATAGTCCACGGTATTAAAAACATTGAGAACCGTACTTGGTCGTGTCCTAAGAAATACTTAGGACAGAGGGTACTGATTCATTCAAGCGGTAAACCTTTGAATTACGATAATTTCTATGATTCAATACTTACCAATGAGCAGTTATTGGCATTACCGGAAAACAAAGAGTGGAAAGATTTTAGTTTTTGTACAGGCTCCATTATCGGTAGCATTGAGATAGTGGATTGTGTACAGAATCATTCTTCCATCTGGGCTGAAAAAGAAGTTTATAACTGGGTATTAGCTAATCCAATACTTTTTGAAAGTCCTATTGAGAATGTAAAAGGTAGACTTTCTTTTTGGGATTATCTTGGTATCAAATAAGTAGAAATTGAACGTTCTGAATGCGGAAGTATAGAGAAAACTGTTGAATAATACAACCACTCTTTTCCCTATATTCTTGTACAGTTACAATAAATATAATAATTGGGTATATAATCATTTGTTTGTAGAATCAGCTATAAATTCATGAAAAAGAGAGTTAATAGTCTGAATTACGATTTCTTTTTCTGTATCATATCCAGATATAGGAAGTTCGAGGGCAATAATGTTATTGAATATATCAAATTTCTTTAATAAAGAAATTGTTTTGAGAGTTGATTGCGAGCTCATTGAATTGAATAGTATGACTGTTAACTCATCTGAGGATAATTGTGCTCTAAATATTTTAGAATAGTCATTGGGGTATTTAAAATTTTGGATTGAATCCAACAGATAATATATGTTTCTATGGTATTGCCCTAAATATTGTCCATATTGCCCATATAAATAATCTCCGACATTTCTTATGAACTTATAGAGCTGTTGGTATCTTTTTTCTATACAAATCCTATTACAGATTGATGCAACAATTATACGATACATTTCATGAATTTTGCTTGACATTATTATGCCTTTTATTTCGTATATAGTATCGTAATAATATTTGGGATTCCTACTTTTTAATAATACATTTAATTCTGTAGTTGAATGAACTCCAAACTTAGTATAAATCTCCAGAAATGCTTGCTCGTCTAACTTACTGACTTGTGTTAATTCTGATGGAAATTTTTCTCCATCTTTTATAAAATGATATATTACATAAGCATAGAATAATGAACGCGCTTCATGTGCGTATGCTTTGAATGCTTCAATTCCTGTTTTCTCAATTTGGTGTTCAGTATATTTGTTGGTGTCGACTTGATGCTGATATAATCCCAACAAATTATAAAATGTTGACCTTTCATTATCAATTTGTCTATTTATTTGTGAGTCTTTTATTGTATAAAGTACTCCAATGAAAGCAAGTAATCCTGTAATTGAACCTAAATAACTGCCGAAATCAGCAAAATCATTATGATTATAGGACAGTCCGTGATGAAATCTATATACATATACTAATATTAATATTAGAGTAAATATGGCTGTTGCAATTAATGCGTATTTGATTATATCTATTTGCGGTCTTTTCATTTTATTTGATTTTATATTTTATACAGCTACAAATGTAGTGTATTCTATTTTGAAGTTAATGTTTTTTTGAGTTTTTTACTAACAATATGTTGAATTTGGATATACGAGAGTTTGATATATCCTTTATTTTTTTGTGATGATGAGAAGAATGATTGTAACCGGCAGTGAGGGGTTTATAGGAAAAGCCCTTTGCCGCGAATTGACAAAAAGAGGTGTTGAAGTCATAGGACTTGATCGAAAGTCTGGTACTGAAGCCACAAAAGTATGTGAGCTCCTGAAAAATGGGGGTATTGATTGTGTGTTCCATTTGGCGGCGCAAACTAGTGTGTTTAATGGAAACCTGGAACAGATCAGGAAGGATAACATTGATACTTTCATGCGAGTAGCTGATGCATGTAACCAGTATCATGTGAAGTTAGTATACGCTAGTTCGTCAACGGCGAATCCGGAGAATACCACTTCCATGTATGGAATAAGCAAGTATTTCGATGAACAGTATGCATCTATCTATTGTAAGGCTGCGACCGGGTGCCGGCTGCATAATGTATATGGACCTAATCCGCGAAAAAGAACTCTTCTCTGGTTCCTGATAGAAAAGGAAAACGTGTCTTTATACAATTGTGGTCAGAATATCCGGTGCTTCACTTACATAGATGATGTCGTCGAAGGGCTTATTTATGCGGTGGGCTGTAACCGGCAGCTTATCAATATTTGTAACGTCCAACCTGTGACTACTATGTATTTTGCTTCTTTAGTAAAATACTACAAACCGCTTGAAATTGAGCTAATTAATGAAAAACGGGATTTTGACAATTTAGAGCAGTCGGTGAACCGGGATATCTATTTAGTACCTTTGTCTTATACATCTGTCGAGGATGGAGTAAAGAAGATTTTTGATGAAAAGAAAGGGAAAGATATGTCGTATTGATGACTGGGATAAGCCGGAAGCGGTGAAATGTAAGAGCTGGTCTCATCAGGAACGGTTATGTGATTTGAGAGAAAAGGTGTCACTTCATAAAAAGGGTGATATCTATTACATCTCCCAGTTCACTCGTTCCAAGACTGGTACCAGCTTTTCAGAAATTAAACAGTCGGAGGAACTTGCATCATTCTTTGCAGAGAGAGCGTGTGAGTTTCTCCACCGCTTCATAGTAGGGGGATATGAAGGATGGTGTATAGTCACCACACCGCGACGGAGACACAACGAGGGCTTTCATTTTTCAACCTCTATCTGCACAAAAATAGCTGGGGCGGTGAAAATACCATTCTATGAGAATGCAATCCAGTGCCTAACTAAAGATAGATTGAATCCGGAATTCTTTCTTCTTCGTCCGATAAAGGAAAAGAAAATAATAGTGTATGATGACATATTAACAACTGGCAGCACACTGCTTGCCACCTATGAGCTTTTAAAGGATAGAGAGCAGCTTCTTTTTCTCGTAGGAATAAATAACAATTGATATGGGAAAGCAAGAGAAACCATTAACATTCAAGCAAGAGAAATTCTGTAAATACTACGTTGATACAGAAGGTAATGCTAGTGAAGCATATAGGATGTCTTATGATGCGTCAAAGATGAAACCTGAAACGATTTGGAGTGCTGCTAGCAGATTGTTAGCCAATAGCAAGGTTAGTGCAAGGATAAGTGAGATTAAGCAACAGAGGGCGAAAGAGACTGAAGTAGAGAGGAAAACGGTCGAAAAGGTATTAATGGATATTGTACTCGCTGATCCCGATGATTTACATTATGTAGACCCTGTTACCGGGAAAACAAAGATGAGAAGTCCGTCCCAACTTCCAAAGCGTGCCCGTAATGCGTTGAAGAAGATTCAGAATAATAGAGGAGTGGTTAATTATGAGTTCAACGGCAAGACAGAAGCCGCCCGGATTCTTGGTGCCTGGAATGGATGGGAAGCCGATAAGAATGTCAACATCAAAGGTGGAGACGGAAATAAAGTCGGTGAACTTCGTATCGGATTTGAAGATAATGAGAATTCGGAAGAATAGAACAATTTGAACTGCAAAATCCGGTATTCATCCTACGGAGAAACCTTACTTTTAGAACAATATGGTTATAAATTATAAGAAGCTAAATCCTAACGGATTCTATCTATTGAAGTACTTGAATGATGAGACTATCCGTTTTATCATTCTCTATGGAGGTTCATCTTCCGGTAAGTCGTATAGTGTGGCACAAACAATACTGATACAGACATTACAGGATGGTGAGAACACTCTTGTCATGCGTAAGGTAGGAGCTTCTATTCTCAAAACCATTTATGAAGATTATAAGGTCGCTGCGATCGGTCTTGGCATCTCCCATTTGTTCAAATTTCAACAGAATACTATTAAATGTCTGGTAAATGGTGCGAAGATAGATTTCTCCGGTCTTGACGATCCGGAGAAGATAAAAGGTATCTCTAACTATAAGCGAGTTCAGTTAGAGGAATGGTCAGAGTTCGAGCATCCGGATTTCAAGCAGCTACGTAAGCGTTTGCGTGGTAAGAAAGGGCAGCAGATTATTTGTACCTTCAACCCGATTAGTGAAAGCCATTGGATAAAGAAAGAGTTTATTGATAAAGATAAATGGCATGATGTACCGATGACGGTTACCATTGCCGGCAAAGAGTTGCCGAAAGAACTTACCAAGGTCAAATCCGTAAAGAAGAATGCACCCAGGCAAATACTTAATCTTCGTACTAAGCAAATCGAGGAACAGGCACCTAATACAGTTATTATCCAATCTACCTATTTGAATAATTTTTGGGTGGTCGGTAGTCCTGACGGTGCGTATGGTTTCTATGATGAGCAATGTGTTGCCGACTTTGAGTATGATAGAGTTCACGATCCGGACTATTACAATGTGTACGCATTGGGAGAATGGGGTGTCATTCGTACCGGTAGTGAGTTCTTCGGTTCCTTCAATCGTGGCAAACATTCCGGTGAACATAAGTATGTTCCGGACTTACCTATTCATATCTCTGTCGATAACAACGTGCTTCCGTATATCAGTGTATCATATTGGCAGGTCGATTTCACAACTGGTACCAAGGTTTGGCAATTCCATGAAACGTGCGCTGAAAGCCCAAACAATACAGTAAAGAAAGCCTCCAAACTTGTTGCAAAGTATCTGAAATCTATCCAATATTCTGATAGGTTATATGTACATGGTGATGCATCAACGAAAGCGGCAAACAGCATTGACGATGAGAAGCGTTCCTGGATGGACTTATTCATAGACACATTGCAGAAAGAAGGGTTCGAGATTGAAGATAAGGTAGGCAACAAGAATCCGAGTGTCGCAATGACTGGTGAGTTTATCAATGCTATCTTTGATTGTACTGTTCCCGGTATAGAGATATACATTGACGAATCATGTTCGGTATCTATTGAGGACTACATGAGCGTACAGAAAGATGCTAACGGTGCCATTCTTAAAACTAAGGTCAAGAATAAAACTACCTTGCAGACTTATGAGGAGCACGGGCACCTGTCTGATACGTTCCGATATGTCGTTGTGGATTTGTGTAGTGAGCAGTATATAGAGTTTAGTAACCGGCGAAAAAGAAACTTGTATGCTTGTAATGGCACTATTAATTTCTTCAATCCAGATACCGAATGTAAATACACTAAGAAGATTCTATATGTGATGCCGAATGTTAATGGGAAATTTGTCCTTATACAAGCGTTTAGATGTGGAAATAAATGGCATGTTGTTGATGTCGTATTTATGGAAACTACTTCAACAGAAGATATACGTTCTTCTATTTTGTCCCATGAATCTGATTCATGTGTAATTGAATGTACGGATGCTTATTTCCCTTTTATCCGGGAACTCCGTTCTAGTACAAACAAGGAGATTCGTGTAATGAAAGAGTTTCCGGATGTAGACAAGCGTATTGCTGCAACATCTGATTATGTGAAAAATAGTATTCTTTTTTCTGCATCAAAAGTAGAATCTGATACGGAATATGTTGCCTTCATGAATAACCTGATGGACTATAATAAAGATAGTGAAACAAAAGAGGCTAGTGCTGTTTTGAGTGGGCTAGTACAGTTCGTTGTAAAATTAGGTTTGAATTGAATTGTGTTATATGTGATTGAAAATAAGTGTGTTATATCGTTGGAGTTATGTTTTCGTAATTTCAAGATTTTAGTGTTTTGGAAAACGGTTTTCCTTTTTACTTAGTTTTGCTCAAAAAGGAACCCAATGAATATTTTTTTTGATAATCTATTTGGAAAGAAATCTAAGACTAAAGGTGAAGTTGAAATAGTTACTTCATCTGAAAATAAGGATATAGATACTCAAAGTGGCAAGGCTGAAAAATGGTCAGTTGCATACATTGAGGACCTTACTAGTCCTATTGTAGCGGGCAGTAACTATCTAACGCTATTCAGTACGATACCTGAAGTCTTTTTCCCGATCGATTATATTGCATCGCGAATTGCAGGTGCTAATTTTCAATTGAAGAAAACTAAGGATGACAGTATAGTATGGGCGAATAAACGAATGAATGGCATACTTAGTCGTCCTAATTGTTTGATGCGTTGGAAAGAATTGATTTATCAGCACCATATTTATAAATTGTGTACAGGGAATAGCTTTATTCGTGCCGCTATGCCTGATGTCTTTTCTACAGCTGAAAAATGGAGATATTGCGATAATTATTGGGTGCTACCTTCTGATAAGACTATTGTAGAACCTGTTTACGGGAATATGCCATTGTTTGGCATTGCCCAAACAGAAGATATTATTCGTAGCTATCGTTTGGAGTATGGTTGGAATGGTAGTTTGGAAATTCCTCCATACCAAATATGGCATGATAGAGACGGAAGTGCAGAGTTCTATTCAGGGGCTATGTTCTTGAAGTCCAAAAGTCGTCTTGCTTCCCAAAATAAGCCAATGTCAAATCTAATAGCTGTATATGAAGCTAGAAATGTGATTTATGTAAAGCGGGGTGGATTGGGCTTTATTGTAAGTAAGAAAACTGATGCTACCGGTTCAATAGCGTTGACTGACGATGAAAAGGAACAGCTTTTGAAGCAAAATTTTGAGAAGTATGGTGTAAGGAAGGGCCAGGTACCTTATGGTATTTCAGATGCAGACATTGACTTTGTTCGTACTAATCTTTCTATTGCAGAGTTACAGCCGTTTGAAGAGACTTTGGCTGATGCAATAAATATTGCAGGGGCATACGGCATCCCAGCCGTTCTTGTTCCGCGAAAAGACCAGTCCACATTTAGCAATCAGGCTACTGCTGAAAAGAGCGTATATTGTTCAACTGTTATTCCTATGGCCAAACAATTCTGCAAGGATTTTACAGCTTTCCTTGGTCTTGAAGGAGGGGGATATTATTTGGATTGTGATTTCTCTGATGTTGATTGTTTGCAGGAAGGATTGAAAGAATCCGAGGACGTAAAGACAAATATAAATAAACGTTGTCGTGAACAATTCTCATGTGGGCTTATAACACTCAATGACTGGCGTGCCCAAATAGGCGAAAGTATGATAGAAAATCCCTTGTTTGACAAATTGAAATTTGATATGTCAGATGAGGAACTGGATAAAGTAAATCGAGTTTTTAACACTAAAAGTGGAGATGAAAAAGATGGAAGAGAAAATCAAAAGCCTTCAGTACAAGACAAAGGCAAATGATGTTGATGAGAAGGGTATCGTTACCGTTGCGGTGAACGGTATCGGTGTGAAGGACTCACAAAATGACATATCTATGCCCGGCTCATTCAATAAGACATTGAAAGAAAATATTGGTCGGATGCGTTGGTTCCTGAATCATCGTACAGACCTGTTGTTAGGTGTTCCGTTGAATGGTAAGGAAACAGAAGGTAATTTGGTCATGGTCGGTCAGTTAAATCTTGAAAAACAGATTGGCCGTGATACGTTAGCTGATTATAAACTGTTTGCAGAGAATGGCAGAACACTTGAACACTCTATCGGAGTAAAAGCCATCAAAAGGGATTCTATCGATCCTTGTAAGGTGCTTGAATGGCGTATGATGGAATATTCAACATTGACAAGTTGGGGGAGTAATCCACAGACGTTCCTTGTGAATATCAAGTCTGCTACTGCTGACCAGGTAAAGGAAGCTGTTGATTTCGTCCGGAAAGCGTTCTTGCAGCATGGATATAGTGATGAACGTTTAAAAGGATACGATATGGAATTAAGTTTATTACTGAAGAGCCTCAACGGTGGTGCCGTTGTCTCATGTCCTCATTGTGGTTATCAATTTGATTATGATGCAGAAACAGAGCATACCTTTGCCCAACAGGTATTAGATTATGCTGCTGATTATCAGAGATGGATAACACAGGACATTGTAAGGGAAGAAATGGAGAAGCTCACTCCGGAGATTAGAACCCAAGTAATTTCTCTTATTGATTCTGTCAAATCAGAAAAGAAAGAATTTACTCAAAAGGGTCTACAAGACCTTATGAATTATGTAAGATGTCCCCACTGTTGGGGAAAAGTATATCGTTCGAATGCTATTCTGCAAAACACTTCTGAAGATACCACCGGAAAAAATGAGCCGTCTGTTGACACTCAAGAAAAGAATGACGGGGAAAATGGGAACGATGAAGTAACGATTAAAGCCGCTGATAATGGCACTTTACTCGATTTCAAGAGTTTGAATAGCTGTTTCGAGAATAAATAACTTAAAATTTAAATTTTATGCCAATTAGAAAATTTACAGTATCAGATTTTAATCTGAAAACGGACGGTCTGCCGGCAGAACAGAAAACATTTATGGAAAATATCGCCGGCATGATGTGTGAAGTAGTTAACAAGTCACTTGAAGGATTTGCTTCACCGGAGGAGGTAACGAAACAGTTTGGTGACATCAATAATCTATTGAAAGCCTATGATGGAGAAAAGTTCCAGCAATTGGTAAAGGACAACGAGCAACTTGTAGAACAAGTTAAAACTCTTGGTGAAAGTATCGAGAAAATGAAGCAGAAAGGTCTTTCTATGGATACTATCAACAAGTTCGATGAGAAGTTGAACGAGATGCTTGATTCTGAAAAATTCAGAGATTTCGCAGAAGGAAAAACACGCAAATCAGGAGAATTTGACGGCTTCTCCTTGAAAGATGTCGTTTCCATGACTGACAACTACACCGGTGATTTGTTGATTACTCAACAACAGAAACGTGTTGTGACTCAGGTTGCCAACAAAAAGTTGCATATGCGTGATGTATTAACGACGCTGACAGCTGATCCTGCATATCCTCAACTCGCCTATGCGCAAGTATATGCTTTCAACCGTAATGCCCGTTTTGTAACTGAGAACGGTCGTTTACCGGAATCAAGTATCAAGGTAAAAGAGATACAGACAGGAACTAAGCGCCTTGGTACTCATATCCGTATTTCAAAACGTATGTTGAAATCAAGAGTGTACATTCGTTCCTACATCTTGAACATGCTTCCTGAAGCTGTTTGGATGGCAGAAGACTGGAACATCTTGTTTGGTGACGGTAATGGTGAGAATTTGCTTGGTATTATTAATAATACTGGGGTGACTTCTGTAGAGAAGATTATCAGTACAGCCATTGTTACAGGTGCCGCCGGTGCTGTAAAAGCTATTACCGGATATAACGGTGATAAGGATGTGATTGTAGAGTTTGCAGAACCACAGGATTTGATTCTTGATGGAATGAGTATCACGTTCGCTGGTGCTGCTGTTCTCACTGAACTGAACAAAACACACGCTCTTGTGAAAATGGAAGATGGTCGTATCCTTATTCCTGGTGTCGCGTTCTCCGGTGCTGAAACGGCTACGGATAAAATGACATTCAGTGTTCATGAAGCCGGCTTTAAGAACATTGAGGAACCCAACTCTGAAGATGTAGTGAAAACAGCTTTCGCCGCAATGACATATGCCCAGTATTTTCCGAATGCCATTATTCTTAATCCAATGACTGTTAACGGTATGGAATCAGAGAAAGATACGACAGGACGTAATCTTGGTATCGTTAAAATGGTTGATGGGGTGAAATATATTGCCGGTCGTCCGATTATCGAGTATGGTGGCATTCTTCCAGGTAAGTATCTTTTAGGTGACTTTAACCAAGCCGCAAATTTGGTTGATTATACCACTTTGACACTTGAATGGGCTGAAGATGTGGAGACCAAGCTTTGCAATGAGGTTGTGCTGATGGCACAAGAAGAAGTTATCTTCCCGATTTATATGCCGTGGGCTTTCGCTTATGGGGATTTGGCCGCATTGAAGACTGCAATAACTAAAGCGTAGGATTATGGATTACATACTTAGAGGTAACGATAAGGATGTAACCAATGTGCTTAAAGAGCAACGCATTCGGATTAATAGAGGGATGATTCAACTCATCCCTATTTCCGAATGTGGTCTTGTTACAGAAGAAGATGCCCGAAAGACATTGGAATGTATGCTTGCAGAGAAAAATGAAGAGATTGGCAGGCTTACTGCATCCATTGCAGAGAAAGATAAGACAATTGTTGAACTGACAGAAGAGCGTGAAACAATGAAAGCTCGCATTGCAGAACTTGAAGTACAGGTGCCTTCTGATGAAAAGAATCTTCCGGTTGCCGATTCAAAAGATTTGCAAGAGGAAGATGCCAAGGAGGTAACTGTTACAGATGATAAAGCCGTTTCCGTGGAAGATGAAAAGAAAACCGGGAAAGGCAAGACTTCTAAATAACTATCGCTATGTTGATTGATGTTTCATATTTTATGTCAGGTCCCAGGCATATTGAGAATGTTTCGGTCGCTGAAATGCCTTCGCCCCAATCTCTTGCTGTGAATGAGGTGATAAATGGGTATATTAAGGCATTTCAGCCCGAATTTCTCCGGAATGTTGTTGGTTTGACTCTTTCCCAAGCTATCACAGATTACTTGGAGCTTATTGAACGGGAAAAGGAAGATTCTTCAGATGAAGTTGATATTTCAGAAGAGAAGGAAGAATCCCAGTCCGGATATGCAGTATTGTGCGAGAAGCTGTGTGAACCGTTCGCTGACTATGTATTATATCATATTCTTCGTGATGCAAACACCCAAGCTACAATAACCGGGCTTGTCCGTTTGAAATGCGCTAATGAATATGTAGCTCCTTTGAAGAGACAAGTAAGCACATGGAATAGCATGGTAGAGAAGAATAAACAGTTTGTTGAATGGGCTATGTCAAATGATTGTCCTTTCGATGTGAAAATAACCAAGAATCTTTTGACCCCAATTAATGCTTTCAATTTATGATAGATTTAGATATAACAGAACTGTTTGAGGAGATTGTAAAGGAACTTCCAGAAGGGCTTGAAATTCTCTATCCAAATGGGAAAGGGGGAACTAAAGTTATGAAGTCCCCAAGGTTGAATTACATCTTCGGTAGCAGTCAATATATCAAAGATATTTTAGATGAATACAGTAAGTCTTCTGCCCAGTCTGAAAGGAAGTTTCCATTGGTTGCACTATTCACTCCAATTAGTGAGGATAGAGGTGATGCGGATTATTTTTCAAAAGCAAAGGTTTCGTTAATTATAGCATGTTCTTCTTGTAAAGAGTGGAGCAATGAGATGCGCAGAACCACATCTTTTAAAAATATCCTTCGGCCAATCTATAAACGTTTATTGGAAGTATTATATGAAGATTCTCGGTTCGACTGCGACTATGACGAAAAAGTGAAACATAGTTATTCAGAAAACTATTCATATGGCAGATACGGAGCCTATACAGATTCCGGTGAGGCTGTGAGCGAGCCGATTGATGCCATAAATATACGCTCGATGGAAATAAAAATTAATAATCTTAATTGTAGAAGAAAATGAGAAAGATTAGAACGTGTAAGGGTTCCCGGATGAACACTGGTAGTTCTGCTTGTAGCATTGACTGGAAAAAGGTCAAAGGTGCTATCTTGACAGAACATGGTGTCAAACTCCCTGCTGATATAACAGGTGAGAAGTTGCTCGAATTGTGCCATGCAGACCGTCCCGGGCGTATTTACCCTATTTTGCCATTCCTGGAGTATGCCAAGAATGGTGGAGAGCCTCAAGTTAATCCTGTAGGGTACGGTGCAAGTGAATACAACGGGCTTAGCGCTCAAACAGACACCTTCACTTTGAAGAAATTTGATGAGGTTTTGAATGCCCAGCTTCTGAAATGTGCCAATAAAGGATGGGACGTTTACTTTTGGAATCAGGATAATATGTTGATCGGTTATAATGATGACACTGATATCCTTGCCGGTATTCCGATGTCTACTGTTTACCCGACCGTGACACAGTACCCGACCAGTAGTGCTAAGTCTGCGATGACTGTTAGTTTTTCACATGAAGATGTGGAAGACAGCCAATTGCACTTTGACTACGTGCAGTTAGACTTCAATCCCAAGAATTTCGTTAAAGGCTTGGTTGATGTTGTGTTTCAAAAGTTGGAGGCCGAAAATACTTACAAAATAGTTGAAGTTGTTGGTGGTTATGACCGTACAGAAGAATTTGGCAGTCTTATTGCTGATGGTGCTGCTGAAGTTATGAATAACGTAACTTCTGCTACATATTCGGATGGTATCATTACCATTGTTCCTAAAGCCGGGGCGGTTCCTTCGTTGAAAGCTCCTTCTGTATTGTATGAAAAAGGAATCAGAGGTATCGAGCAGGTGTCATGAAGGTAGATAATGTTACGTTCGTCGAGGTTGCTGTGAAGGGCATGACGAAGGAAGAGTTTATTAATGCACACATTAAAGTCGTGTGGCAGGAACTGAAGGAAGCTGACCGTAAGAAGAAGCTCTCGGAAGTGTACGATGCGATAACTAAGTAACCGACGGGCTGGGGTGTGATTACAGCCCGGCCCGTTATAATTTTACTGTATGGCAGATTTTGATGAATTACATAGAGTTATTCATTCCATTGCATCCGGGTTTGAAGAGGAATGTATTAGGTGTATGGAAGAACATAAGAATGTGCTCGTTGATTGTATTCAGGAACAATTATATTCCGGCTTGGACGGTACCGAACATCTATTGAATCCTGATTATGATACTGACACCTATTTTAACGAGCCCGGTCCCTGGCAGAACCGTGCGGAACAATATAAACGATGGAAGGAGAGGATAACTCCGCCTCTTAGAAGTGAGATGCTTTATTTGCCACCGCGTCCGGTTGAGGTACCTAACCTTTTTATTACTGGTACTTTCTATGATAGCATAACTGCCGATAGAATTGATTCCGGGCTTCGATTCTCAACGAAAGGATTTACGGACGGTAGTTCTATTGAGAAGAAATACGGTGAGCAGATTTTAGGCATTGGTGATACAGCTAAAGAGTACTTTAATATTATGTATCTCCGTCCCTGGATGGAACGTTTCTTTTCAGAATGTGGATATCGGTAGAAAATGGCTTGTAGTTGCGAAATAAGAAAGATGCAGAGTGAACTGGAACGTATCAGTGATCTTGCAAAGAAAGCAGCTGTCTTGGATGGTTGCATGTATGTCGTTTATCAGAAAGAAGATGGTACCTATGCTTTTGATAAACTAGGAGTTGAGATAAAAGGAAAGATTGTTGAATATAGACATTACCTGTAATTATGGCAGATTTAAAATTAAAAGATTTCGTTGATGAGAACGATTTGCAGAAATTGGTGGAGCTTGATAATACTATTGAGCGTGTGAGGGCTGATTATGTTAATGCGGCCAAAGAATTAGCAAAAGGTTTGAAACTAAATGTAGAAGGTGTTGCTGATCTTGAAAAGTTGAGTAACCTTTATAATACTCAAGCAAAAACGGCTGGTTCTGCATCTGCTGAATTAACCGAAGCTCTTAGAAGACAGTCTGAAATAACTCAAACTGTCAGTAAGAAGATAGAGGAAAAGCTAAATGTAGAGAAATTATCTGCTGCTGAACTGAAGAAACTAACCAAAGCAAACTCGGATAATGCTGTGTCCTTGGAAAAGGCTGCTAAAGCAGAAGCTAACTTGACAAAAGCGCAGAATGCCGGTAATACTACTCGTAAGAAAGCTGTTCTATCTGAAGAAGAACGTTTAAAACTTATCAGAACTGCTATTATCTTGACTAATCAGGAAGTACATAGCCGTTCACAAGCAAAGGAAATGAATAAGCAGCTGCAAAAGGCTGTTGATGTTTTGAAAGATACGGATGAAAACTATATTCGTACACTTGCCCGTCTTAATTCTACAATCGGAATCAATACCGATTACATAAAGCGAAATTCCGATCGATATAGTCAACAGAAAATGACTATCGGTGCATACCGGGAAGAAGTAAAGGCTGCATGGGTTGAGATACAGAACGGTAATAAATCCATGCAGAATATGGGTGTTATTGCCCGGAATGCCGGTAGGATGCTTAATACAGAGCTTGCTCCTGGGTTAAGTAAAGTTGGTGCTGGTTTAAAAGGGTGGGCAGCTGGATATATTGGTGCACAAGCTGTTGTTAGTGGAGTTGTTGCTTTATTTACAAAACTGCGTGAAGGAGTAGGTGATATTGTTAAATTTGAATTAGCTAATAGTAGGCTTGCTGCAATATTAGGAACCACTTCTGATAAAGTGAAGGAGTTAACTGCGGATGCTCAACGTTTGGGTGCTACAACGAAATACACTGCATCCGAAGCTACGGATTTGCAAATAGAACTTGCTAAACTGGGTTTTACTCGAAAAGAAATATTAGATGCAACAGAGCACGTTCTAAAATTTGCACAAGCTACCGGGGCAGAATTAGCAGATGCGGCTTCATTGGCAGGTGCTTCTCTTCGTATGTTTAATGCTGATACAAGAGAAACTGAAAGATATGTGTCTGCGATGGCTGTCGCAACAACCAAAAGCGCATTGTCGTTTTCATATCTCGCTACTGCATTACCAATTGTTGGACCGGTTGCAAAAGCCTTTAATTTCAGTATTGAAGATACTTTGGCTTTGTTGGGTAAATTATCGGATGCCGGCTTTGATGCTTCAATGGCTGCTACTGCTACCCGTAATGTTTTTCTAAATTTAGCTGATAGTAATGGAAAGCTGGCAAAGGCGTTAGGTAAGCCCGTTAAAACATTGCCTGAGTTAGTTGAAGGATTGAAATCGCTAAAAGAAAAAGGGGTAGACTTGAATACTACTCTTGAATTAACTGATAAGCGTAGTGTTGCCGCTTTTAATGCCTTTCTCACCGCTGTTGATAAAATATTACCACTTAGAGAACAGATTACTGGTGTAGAACGTGAATTGGGCGATATGGCTCACACGATGGGAGATAATGTTCATGGAGCTCTTGCTAACTTATCTTCAGCATGGGAAGCGTTTATGCTTTCTTTCTCCGAGTCAACGGGACCTGCTAAGGAGTTTCTTAATTGGATGGCTGATAAAATAAGAGGTATCGCCAATGATTTGAAATCTCCTGAAGAAAAAATAGAAAAGATAGATTATAATTTTAGAACACTTGCAAAAAAAGATGCGAACAAAAAGTTATTGGAAGTAGAAAAAGATTTTCAGGCAGAATATAAGAGGCTTATTGATGCTGGTGATACAGAGGAACAAGCATACACAAAAGCTGTTATTCAAATGAAAAATAAACGTATTGAAGTAACGGCCCAAGAGAGAGAAGCTTTAAAACGGATGAAAACTCGTGCTCAATATGCAACATCAGAGTTTGAAGATATGTCTTGGATAAAGAATGGTGCTGCTAAAATGTTTGGCTATTACACATCGGAAGCAGAAAAAGCGGATAAGGCTCAGTTGGAATTTTCTAAAAACTTATTCAAAATAGCATCTAGCGATGAGTTTAATCGTGGACTTGATGTGATTGCAGAAAAGTTCCGTCCAAAGGGTAACGACAAAAATGGTTCAGGTATAACAGTCCTTACTGATAAAGAAAAACGTGAACAGGAAAAAGCTCTCAAAGAGAAGCTGAAAATTCATGAAACTTATCAGGAGTCAGAACTAGCTCTTATGGATGAGGGACTGGAGAAAGAACTTGCTAAAATTGGTGTTGCTTACTCGAAGAAGATTGCTGCCGTCAAGGGTAATAGCAAAGAGGAAATTGCTACACGTCAGAATTTAGCTAAGGAAATGCAGGAAAAGCTAGATGAGTTTACTATTAAGTATAATTCTGATCGTGAGAAGAAGGATGTTGAGAACGCTCTTGCTGTTGTAAAAAAGGGGTCCCAGGAAGAACTTGATTTGAAATTGCACCAGTTGGAATTGCAACGTGAAGCAGAAATTGATGCAGCGGAGAAAACTGGTGAAGATGTTTTTCTCATTGACGAAAAATATGCAAAAAAGAAACAAGAACTTTACGAAAGACATGCATCCGATCAGGTGCAATTAATAGCAGAGAATGCGGCGCATGAGCAGGAAATCCGGGATGCTGCATATGTTATGGATACGCTTGCTCTTAAAAAACAGTTAGCTTCTAAGGAAATAACCCAGCAAGAGTATGCAGAACTTGAGTATCAGTTAAAATTAGATTATGTACGTAAAACAACCGAAGCTGCAATTGATGCGTTGGAGTTGGAACTTCGAAACGAAAATTTGAGTGCAGAGGATAGGGCAAAGATTGCAGAGCAGTTACAGAAATTGAAAGCGGACCTTTCCCAGCAAGAAGCAGAAGCGGAAATAGATGCTATCAATAAAGTTACTAAAGCGGATGAGAAAGCACAGAAAGAACGTCAGAAGAACTTGAAAAAATGGCTTCAAACTGCATCTCAAGCTGTGGGAGCTATTGGAAACTTAGTCTCTTCTATTTATGATGGTCAGATTCAGAAAATAGAAGAAGAGCGGGAAGCTAATGAGGAAAAGTATGATGAGGATATTGAACGAATTGAGAATCTGGCAGAGTCTGGAGCTATATCCGAAGAGGAAGCGGAAGCGCGTAAACGGGCAGCAAAGGATCAGACAGAAGCCAAGAATAAGGAGTTGGAAAAACAAAAGCAAGAGATTGCCCATAAACAAGCTGTTTGGCATAAGGGAGTACAAGTTGCAGAAACTGGAATTGCAACAGCTCGTGGTATTATGGAAGCTTTCCAGTTAGGTCCGATTGCCGGTGCTGTAATGGCTGCTGTTATCGGGGCGATGGGGGCTATGCAAGTAGCAACAATTCTTGCCACTCCTATTCCTTCTTATGCAGAAGGTACTAAAGGTAATGATAGGCACCCCGGCGGTGCTGCTTTGGTTGGTGATGCCGGTAAACATGAAGTTATCATGTATTCCGGAAAAGCATGGATTACTCCTGATACTCCAACTTTAGTTGATATTCCTAAAGGTGCGCAAGTCTTTCCTGATGTTGATAAGGTAGATATCTCTAATTTTGATATGCCGGATTGGGACTTTCCTACATTTTCACCGACATATTTAGCATCCTCTTCCGGTAACACCATTGTTTTCAATGATTATTCCCGGTTAGAAAAAAGGGTTGATAGAACAAATCTCCTTTTAATGAAGAGTCTAAAAATGCAACGCCAAGATGCTTCTAACCGTGAATTTGAACTGTATAAGTTATCTAAACTGAAATAGTCATGATTGAAAGATTAAATCAGATAACATTGAATGATTTCATTGAGCTTTCATGTGGAAACTATGCTTGTTTGCTTTCGGATCGCGAATTTGTGTCAGAGAGCACGCTTAAAGAGATAGCATCTAAATTGCTCATTGAATACAGAAGTATTGTTAATCCTTCAAATATGAAGGCTATGGTAATGGACAAGGAGGATATGCTGAAAGAACGTGCCAAACTATTGAGCCTTCGTATATGTCAGACTCTTGTTTCTCTTGGCTTTTATGATGATGTTCGTCAGGTATTGGAACAACTAAATGTAGATTCTCGGAATATGAGTGATGAACAGGTAACATCGAAGATTGACTATTTGTTTCATTCTGCAATTTTTGAGCAAAAACGGAATGAGGAAAGACGCAGTGAGGAACATAAAGGAAATAAGGTTACTCCTGAACAAATTCGTTCTTCTTTCGATGCCGAGATTGCTTTTCTAATGACATTCTTTAAAATGAGTATAGATTCCCGTGTAATTAATGCTGCTGTCTACGCAAATATTGTTCATCAAGCCGATGTTGAAATATCGTTCAGAAAAAGAAGCACATGATAATATTGGTATTTACATATATGCTGTAATTCGATTAATTTTTAATTAAAGCGAATTATTTCATACAGTCGTTTGTACATCTCCTTTAGAATCACAAACGACTTTTTTATGAATAGAAAAAACAGCATCCATTGTATAAATAGGCATTTATACAATGTTTTATTGTCAGAATTACGTACATTAGAGACGAAGTGTAATCGGATAACAGCAGAAGTGTCCGAGGTAAAAAAAATGATTGCCTTATTGCCCCCCGATATAGGCACTCTTATTAGTTCAATCGAGCGTTCTGCTAAGGAAATGCACGAGCAAAGTATCATGCACCGGGAATACGTGGAAAGGTGCATTAATGGCGAACCGAAGATACACCTAATAAGGAGGGCTGACAATGGACTTTGAAAAGGAATTATCAGAAATATATCCTTGGATATTAAAGGTGGCAAGAAAATTCTGCTGTTCCATGCAAGATGCTGAAGACTTAGCCGGTGATACAGTTTATAAGCTACTTGTGAATCGTGATAAATTTGATTGTTCTAAACCACTTCAACCGTGGTGCCTTATTATAATGAGGAATACTTATATAATAAGATACAATAGAAATTCCCTTATACATTTTACAGGGCTTGATATGGTAGACGGAAGTGCCATTTCTAACTGTACAGCTCATTCAATACTGTTTGATGATTTGGTTTCCACAATACAACGGTGTGCTAAAAAATCCCGTTGTATTGATAGTGTGATGTATTATGCTAGTGGATATTCTTATGATGAGATAAGTGAAATCCTGAACATTCCTGTTGGAACTGTAAGAAGTCGTATTTCTTCTGGCAGGAAGCTTATACTTCAAGAAATAGGATAATAATGAGTAAGGTTTCAAAATGGTAACTTATATATGCTCATAATAACCTGCAAAGTGTTCTGAATTACAAAATTTGAGGGTCTTTATATTTGTAAATTTATAGCAATAGAATGAATTATGGAAGTATATTCTATGTGGATATACAAAAAAAACTTATATTTGTAATATATCCGAGTTTAATGCTATTGGGTGAGTTGGTGAATAAATTATTGTTGGATTAATAGATATATTTTTGAAAAGAATAGATATGAAAGATTTTTGGAATGACTATAAAATGATAATATTAGTGATATTATCACTATTGATTTTTTCTTTTGTATTGATGTTGAGAGAAGAAGAACTTGTTAATAATATAGGAATAAGCCTTTTTGTAAATGTGAGCACGACTGCTCTGACAGTTTTGGTAATTGATAGATTATATCGAAGAATTGAAGTTAGAAAGAAAAAACCGCTTGAGTTTGCGGCATATAATGATGTAACTCTTTGGTGTAATAAATTTATTAGCTTTTGGCAAACGGCTTACCGTGATTGTGGATATTATGCCCCTAAAACAGATAAAGGTATTTTCTTGGAAGATGAATTTCGAAGAATTTATGATTCTTTGCAACTTGATGCTATTGCTCCTGTTACCCCAAAAATATCTTGGGAAAGATATTTACTTTCCGAGAATCAAAGAATGATAGATGGAGGAAGAGAAATTCTAGTGAAATATGCATATTACATTCCTCCTGAAATATATAAGGTAATATATCAGTTAATTGATTCTCCATTTATATATACAATTTGCAATATACCGGCAATAAAATTGTCAGATATTGAATTTAAAACAAATAGGAAGAATGTATTAGGAGCATATACGGCTAAACCTAAACAAGCAGAATTAGATTTATTTTTAAAAGTTCATGGTTGGTGTTTTACTAAACATAAGGAACTAGGGAAACTATTTAAAGGGGTACGTACTGTTTCTGCATTAATATAATTGTTTTTATAATGCATATTTAACCTGTAGAACATTTCTATGACATTTTAAAAGGGAAAGATTAGTATGTAGGACATTGAAAAGTCCTTTTTATTCCTTGGTATAGATATTGTTTTGAAAAACAGATAGTTATATTGCATTTTAGCAAAGCATGATTTTCAAGAATTTAGCCAATCGGGAAACCGGTTGGCTTTTTCTATATATTTGCTCGTGAACGTTCAAAAGGAGTTAAAATGCTTTGTAAATATGTACTTACCGTTGATAGTATTTCTTATGATATTCCCAAATCTTGTATTCAGAATTGGGATGAAATAAAGTTTTCCCGTAAACGCTCCGGACTTGAAGGAATAACTAGAACCTTTACTTCAAAATTCCAGTTTGTGGGAGAAGCCTATGATCTCATATTGGAGGAGTATTTGAGCAAATACCTGGCTTCTAATGCTAGTATCACTGTTTATACTATAACTAATTCTCATACTTATGAAGAATTCTTCAGTTGCCGACTGGATTTCGGTTCATTGACCTATGATGGAAATACTGTTTCTATTAATTCGATAGATGATAGTGTCGCTAATATCATAAAGGCTAACAAAGGAACGCAGTACGAATATTCGGTAGATGAGATAAAAGATGTATATCAGCTTTATTATGATTCTGTAAGTATGAATTATAGTCAACCGCATACATTAGGTGGTAATACTGTAGAAAATGATGCTTCTTTGCAATATATTGTAATTGACAAAGGAATATATGTAGAAGCTATAACATATTCGCTTCCCTTATATATTTCAGGTGGTGAACTTCCGTCACGGGATTCACCTCTTGAGTTTTATGATGCACCACAGGAATCGAAAGATGATCCAAATGTATTTGTTAAAGCCTTGTCCGACATTGATATAGTATTGAATTTTAGTTTTGAATACTATATCAGTTATAGTGATGCGTATACAACTAAAGCTGAAATTGTTCTAGGTGGGCGTTACGAAGATGGTCGTTTAGTCGAGTTGAAAAGATGGGGGTATAATAAGGGGGATGTTACTCCAAGTAATCTGAATGAATCCATCAAGATTCATCTGACTAAAGGGCAGGCTTTATTTTTGGATTTGAAGGTAACATTTAACAGAGTTAATGCTTCTACTGGCAATATTTATTTTCGTAATTTCAAATTTGAGACACGCTTTACTTCTCGAGCTAACCCTATCTATGTGGATGCAATAAGACCTATTGATGTGTTAAACCGATTGCTTAAAAGCATGAATGGTGGAAATGAAGGTATCTATGGTGAAATAGCTTCAGGTGTTGATGAAAGGTTAGATAATTGCGTGATATTAGCTGCTGAAAGTATTCGTGGAATCCCCCAAGCTAAGCTATATACTTCTTATACAAAGTTTAAAAACTGGATGGAAACAGTTTTTGGCTTTGTGCCTGTGATCAATGGTGTCACTGTTTTTTTTAAACACCGGGACAAATTGTTTAGTGATAACAATGTAAAGGATTTAAATAGCAGCTTTTCTAGTTTTGAGTATAAGGTTGATTCATCAAGAATATATTCTTTGGTTAGGGTAGGATATGATAAACAGGACTATGAAAGTATGAATGGTCGTGACGAATTCCGATTTACTACTGAATATACTACTGGCATTGATATAACTGATAATGTATTAGAGTTGATTAGCCCTTACCGTGCTGATGTTTATGGAATTGAATTCTTATCGCAAAAGAGAGGCCAAGATACAACGGATAGTGAAAGTGACAATGATGTGTTTTTTGTTTGTGCCAGTACTACATTACATGATAATGGCGGAGTACAAACATATAAAGAGTATAGGCTTATAAGGAGCGGTTGGGAAATAAGTGGCGTACTTGATCCTGAAACGATGTTTAATACCATGTATTGGCAAGGAGGCATATTGCAAGCAAATGCCGGCTATATTGGTATGTTCACTAAAAAACTATCTTATTCTTCTTCTGACGGTAATAGTGATGTTGTTGTCAATGGTATAGGAATGAAAGATGATTTTAACGTTGAAAGTGGTATTATAACTTGTGGAGATGTTTCATTCACAACTTATAATGAAGATATTCCACCAACAGATGATGAAACGATTAAAATCTTAAAAGATGATCTAGTTTACGAGGGCTACATCAAGGAGGTGAGTAGTACAGTTGAGAGAAACGAGGGAGTGAAGTATGATTTATTTGTCCGTTCAATAACAAAAGCCTAGAAATATGATTATAAGCCCGTTTACCCCACTGTTTTTTTCTCCGTCTACCGATAAATTTGGAGCGAAGAGTAAATATGTGCAATTATTCGCACGTACAGACAGGATTTTTGTTGAATTGATTTTGACAGCCAAAGAGCAGGAGCCTATAGTATACATTAATAATCTTTTAAGTAATATATCTACACCTGTATCATTAAGCTCATGGAAGATGAATGATGATAAGATTCTTTATTTCTATAACATTTCATTGCTTCCATGTGGATACTATACTGTAACAGTTAATGGGAATACGAGTGAGATTTTTAAAGTTACGGACGATGAATGTGAGTTATCAGAAACCAGCCTTATTCAGTATTCAATGAAAGATAATAAGCAGCGTCTTGATGCTGTCTGGTGGATAGATGGGATGCAATACTTTTTTGATTTTCGCGTTCCTGGTGGTTTCAAAGATAACGGATGGACGTTCGGTGTGGATAATGAGCAGTTCGTGACCTCTGATGAGGATATTGTTGAGCTATTCAGCCACGAATATACAACAGTATTATTCACGCTTGGAAATGGGATGGGATGCCCTGTGTGGTTTGCTGAATTATTGAATCGTGTCTTATGCTGTAATTACGTCTACTTTGATGGTGTCCGATATACCAGAAAGGAAAGTAATGTTCCGGAACTTAACCAGCAAATAGAGGGATTGAAGAGTTTTGTGTTCAATCAAATGTTACAGAAGGTAAGAACGATGAATCCAGTTTTGGAATGGAATAACCAGCTTGCTATGAGGTGTGTACAAAGCGGTGCTTATAGGATAGCAGATGATGAAGGAATGCGTAGTATCAAGTATGGTTCAGAAAGTGAGGTTGCAGAGGTCGGAGCATATATCAATATGACTAAGGCTATTCCTAATACTGGAGTTTCTATTAATAGTGATACTATGGTTACTGTCAACAGTATTCATCACCTAGGTGTTGATGAAAATTCATATTGGGATTTGATTGCAATCAAGACGACTGACATAGATAACAAGTATATTGGTAGAAGAGGTTACGGTAAACTTACAGTTAATGGACTGGATAGACTAAAGAACGATTTGGACAACGGTTCGATAAATTTGCGTGCTGTACTATATAAAGGAGATTCGTATACTAACCTCATTGAAGGGAGTGTAATCAGTAGGGATGGTGTATGTGTCTTGAAAGGTATTAACGGTGGAGATATTGGTGCTCTGAAGGAGTTCCAACTTTATCTTGATAATGTCTATGATTGCGACATAGATAATCTTGGTATGACCATTGAGCTTGTATGGGTATATGAAAATGATTAAAAAAGAGAATTATGACAGAAACAGAAAAACAACAGATTATTAGCCTTGTGTTACAAGCGTTGAAGACAAACAGTCTTACAATAGAGCAATTGACTGATACAACAGAGCTATCCAAAGATATGTACGTTGAAGTTAGTGGCGGTCGGAAAATATCTATTGATTTACTTTCAAGTACCATTGCTAAAATGGTGAATGGGGATTTTGATGCATTAGTGGAGAATGTCAATAAGATTGCAAAAGATTTATCGGATGGAGACGCCGAGTTATTGAAACGTATAACAGGAGTGTCTGATAAATCCAATCCTTTGACTGACCCATTTAAAAGTATTGGCTCTTTTACTACTATTGGTAGCTTTAAAGATAAATTAAAAACGATGTATTCCGGGGATTCTTCTATTGGGAATTATCGGTGTATTTTGTCTGTTGATTCGTCTAAGATTCCTGTAAATATACAAATTGAACGGTTGGAGCTTGATAAGGTTTGTCAATCATTCACTTCGTGTATACAACTGGCTACCATGTCAGACAATGCCGAAGGTGTATATTTAGGTACAGTTTGTACAATCTCACGAATAGGTATTGTTTCCAATGAGAGTGTTACATGGGGCAAATGGACCTCTGTAATAAATGACTTTGAGGAAAGGATAGGAAAAGCGAACGGTATCGCTCCTTTGAACGAAGAAAGTAAAGTTCCTTCTGAATGTCTGCCTGAACCGTTGTCTCTTGGGGAAGGTGAAGAAGAAGCTTTCCCCGGCAACCGTGGAAAGTCTTTGGAAGATACAATGAAAAATATCCCTTCCGATATAATCAAACCGGGTTCTTTCTCCGTCCTGTCTGACGCTTCCTATCTCAATGTGTATTTTAAGAAAGTGTCCAAAACAACCGGTAAAGAAACGGACGACAGCTTCCGTCTGCCTTCTGCTACCCTTGAACAAGCCGGCCTTTTGTCCGCCGAGGATAAGCAAGCCCTTGAGGATATGAAGAGCGGCACGCCCGCCGACGATGTAACACACCCCATCGTCATTGTTGATGAGATCCGCCCTCTGAAAGATGGCCACTATACCCTTGAAACCGCTATTGCCGCCATTGTCTCCTATCAACAGGAATCTGGCGTCAAATATGAGCGAACGGGTCTCATCATTACTTACAAAACAGGCGAGTATGAAATGGAAACCCGGCAGTTCCAGGGTGCTGTGTCCGATTTTGCGACCCCTTCTCTTTGGAAACCCTTCGGGAATGGTGGTGGCGGTTCCGTTGTTGAAACTTCCGATGAACCGGCAGAAGGGGGAAAGGATGCCTTTTCAACTGGTGGCGCCTATGCCTATGTTCCGGCCAACCTCGACGTAAACGTGGAAACAGAAGGCATCGTAAAACTTCAGATGAAGAACGCTGCTGGTGAAACCCTTGGTGATGAAGTGCAGTTCGCTATCGGCACGGGTGGCGGCGGTCAAACTGGCGGTACCATTGTTGCCATTGCTTTCCAGTCGACACCTGTCTATGGCTCTTACGGCTCCACGCTACGAACCTTTGCCGCCATTCGTTCCGTGACCTCGAACGGTGTCGAATCCTCTGACAACCTGATTGAGAAACTGGAACTCGTAGACCGTGAAAGCGGGCTTACCGTCTGGACTGAAACCGTCAACAAAGCATCTTCCGGTGACATGAAGGACTTCTCCTTTGAACTGGACTTCACCGCATACTTTACGGCTGCCGGTACTCGGAAATTCAAGCTGATAGCCACTGACGAAAGCGGCAATACCGGTTCCAAGAATGTCAATGTAACAGCTGTTGATATTACCTGTACCTGTGTGCAGGTGCTCAACTATACCCCTGAAACTCTGCTTACTCCGACAACTGAAAGTTTCAGCCTTCCACTCTATAAGTTCGGAAACAACACCTCTGATAAAGGTATCAGTGCCCAGGTTGACATCAAGATTAATGGTGAATGGCAATCCCTGTCTACCACCGTTGTAAATGACAACTACTCGCACTCCGTTGTAATCCGCCCTGCTTCCCTCGGCCTAGAACACGGTACCTATCCCTTGCGCATCCAAGGAACGGATGTCGCATCCGGAGTGAAAGGAAATGTCATCTACACGGCTGTCATGGTAATTGACCCGAATAGTTCCACACCTCTTGTCGCCTTGAGATACGATGATAAAAACGGTGGAGTAGTCCGACTGTACGAAACCGTAGAACTTGATGTTGCCTGTTATGACCCGTTGGAAATGACTTCACCCGTCAGCGTGAAAGCCAATAACGTGCAGGTAACACAAATTGCTGCCAGTCGTAACAAAACCTATCAGGTCAAACAGCAACTGCAGGGCTACAAGGCTGACGGCACCGATACGGTCAACTATACTGCCGTATGCAAGGACGTGACTAGCGAACCTGTCCGGGTGACAGTTAGCGGTTCCGCCATTGACGCCGCCATAAAAGAAGGCGCCATCTATAACTTTGACTTCTCATCCCGTACCAATCAGGAAACTGACCATAGCATTGTCAGCGGTAATTATGAAATGAAAGTGGACGGTGCCAACTGGACTACCAACGGTTTTGGCACATTCTTGGGTGAGAACTGCCTTCGCGTAGCCGAGAATGTGGGCGTGTCATTAAACCATGCCCCGTTTGCCGGCTCGTCCATCGAATCCAACGGTGCCGCCATCCAGTTCGCTTTCGCTTCCAAGAACGTGACCGATGATGATGCCCTGCTCCTTAGCTGCTATGACGAAACGTCCGGTGCCGGCTTCTATGTCACCGGCCGGGTGGTCGGCATCTTCTGTAACAATGGCGTTTCCCGTCGTGAAGAACGCGCCTATCGACAGGGTGAAAAGATAACCGTAGCCGTGGTTGTTGAACCTGCAAGCAACTACGTTGAACGTGACGGTACACGATATTCTATGATGAAACTCTTCCTCAACGGTGAGGAAGTCGCCTGCCTTGGTTATGTTCCGGGCGGCGGCTCCCTGATTCAGACCAAATATATAACGATGGACGGCAGGCTGGGTGATTTGTACCTTTATTACATGATGGCCTGGAACTCTTATATGGAATGGGCACAGGCGTTCAAGAACTACCTTGTCCGTCTGACCGATACGGAGGTAATGGTGAAGGAATACGCCTTTGAGGACGTCCTTAAAAGCCAGACAGCCGAGGGTAGTACCCAAAGCCGCCCGTCGGCTGCCGAAATCTATTCACGCGGTATGCCTTACATTGTCGAATGCCCCTATGAAGGCTCCGATATAGAAGCACTGGACGGCACCACTTCCACCAGTACGAAGATATACATCACGCTCTATTACTTTGACCCCGAACGCCCGTGGCGTAACTTCAAGGCCATGAGTGTCCAAACCCGCAACCAGGGAACCACCTCTGCCAAACGCCCGGTAAAGAATAAACGCTACTACCTCGCCAAGAGCAAAGGCAAAAACAAGGACACTCGAATCATACTACTTAATCCGGACGATACGACGGAGGAAGGACGCCGTGCAATAGCCTTGGCTGCCATCAACAAAGTACAGGTCGGTGATAATACAATCCCGGTCGATGTCATTACCGTAAAAGTCGATTACTCCGATTCCGGTAATGCGAACGACTGCGGCGCCTGTGAAATGATGAACGTTACATACCGTGCCTTAGGTGGTAACTATATGACACCTGTCCAACGTGCATTTGACGGAACATTTGACAGCGGTGACTTGCATATCGAAGACTTGCAGATGAACCACTCTACCGCCAATCACCCGGTAGCCACCTATCGGTGTAAGGATGACAGCCTGCAAAACGTCTATTTCCATGCCAAAGGCAACTGGAAAGAAGACAAAGGGGAACAGTTCGCCCTCGGCTTCAAAGATACCCCCGGCTATAACAAAGGTTGCCTGAATTATGGTGACTTCATAGAGTTCTTCGGTACTCCTGACGAAACTTTAGACGCAATTGAGATACGCTTCAAACAGACTGACGGACTCGATACGGACAGCGTGTACCTGCTTTCCCTGTATTGCGGTAGTTCGTACCGGATAATGAGGTATCAGGACAGCTCATGGAAAAAGCAGTCCGGTTCCATGAAGTATGAAAACGGCAAATGGAATGTCACCGGTGACGTCCTGAATCCGGTTGAAGGTTTCGAACTTCTTAACTACCAAGGTATGGACTGGTTTCAGGGCGTCGGTTCTGTTCAGGATATGATGGCCATGAAAACGGACAAGTCCTCATGGGTTCAAAAACTCGTGGATAACGGAACTATCTCTGCTGATACCTTCCCGGCATGGACTTACTACTTTGAATCGCTTGTCGATGATGACCAGCTCGCCATTGATTACGCTTTGGGTAAGAAAGTGCCCTATAACCTCTACCGATGGTTGCGCTTCTGTGATTCCTGCGATTACTCCAAAGGCGGGAACTGGCAAAGAACATGGAAGGAAAACCTGTATAAATACGCCTGCCCAGAAAGTGTCTTGAGTTATGACATCTTCACCGACTACCTTGCCGCCACTGACCAACGCGCCAAGAATATGCAGCCGATGTGGTTCTTGGAAGAGTATGCTTCCGTAACAGACGGTGTGTACAGCTCCGAGGATGCCATGCGCATGTACCTGAATAAAATCTATGACTGCGATACGCTCAACAGCAAGGATAACGACGGTGGTTGCACGGTTGACGCCGAGGTGGATCCCAACCGGACGAGCGATGAAACATTCACTAACCCTTATGCCGGCTACGGCTCCGTTCTGTTTAATAACATCTATCTCCAACAAACAGTGTGGATTGACTCATCCGGTACGGAACTCTCCCTACGTACTGTTGCCGCCGCCATGCGTAACGTTCAGGCGACCATTGACGGCGTCACCCTGCACCCGTTCTCACCCGAAGGAGCTACGCATTTCTTCATTGACAAACGGCTCAAAAAATGGCAGAAACTGGTTAGTTCTTACGACGGTGAACGGAAATACATCTCCTATACAGCCACCTCTGACGCTATCTACTTTTATGCTCTGCAAGGTCTTGGACTTACTGCCCTTCCGTCTTTCATCGAAAGACGTTGGCGTATTCGTGACGGTTATTTCCAAACCGGTGATTTCTTCAGCGGTGTAATTTCCGGGCGCGTATCTTCCAAACCAAACGCCACCATCCGGATTGTCGCCGCTAAAAACGGTTACTTCGGTGTCGGCAATGACGCTAGCGGCAACCTTTCCGAAAGCTGCTTCCTTGAAGCGGGCGAAGAATATGTATTCACCAACTTCTCTCATGAGGAAGGCGCATTGCTATATATCTACCAGGCTGACCGCATGAAGCTGCTCGACCTGTCTGAAATCTCCCTGTCAAGTACGGTGAGCTTCTCCGCCATGCAACTTGTGGAAACCCTTATCTTGGGCTCTGACACCCATACGGAACAATCCATCGGTTCTTACGCACCGCTTACCTCGTTGAACTGCGGCGAAATGCCCTTCCTCGTATCACTCGATATCCGGAGAACACAAATCGCTACGCTTGTCACCGACAAATGCCCACGTATCGCCCATATCAATGCATCCGGTAGCGTATTGGAGAATATCACTCTTGCAGAGACTTCTCCGATTAATGACATCTCTCTTCCAGCACAATGACAAGCATTCGTTTTGTCGGCCTTCCTGAACTGACCTATACCGGCCTTTCCGCCCCGTCCGGCCTGCAAATCGAATCCATGCCGAACGTCCAGCGTTTGCGACTTGAAACGTCTCCGAAACTTAATGCCATCCAAATGCTCCGTGACGTGCTCGCTTCACAAACGGCATCCCGTAAACTTTCCATGCTCCGTATCTCGAACATGACCCTGAAGGCTGACGGCTCCGAGCTTCTTGCCATTCTCGAATATGGAGTCGCCGGTATGGATGAGGACGGTAACAGACAGGATAAACCGGTAGTCAACGGCACGTATGAACTGACAGTTATCCGTGAAACGGATGAAATCGAATCCCTTGAATCCGGTATCGACGGCCTTGTCATCCTTACCGTCATCGATGCCTACATCGACTTGATCAACTGGTTCAATAATGAGTCTTATGGCGGAGAACCGTACTACGATAACGTAACGCTGGACAACATCAATGAAGTCCTTGAATATTATAACGGCGAAACCTACGAGGAATATCTCGAACGCTTCGCTGAAGACAATATGGATATTAATGATTTAATCAACAAGTAACTATGACGAATGAACAAAGCGCAACGCTGCTTCGCTTGAATAAACAGGCACAAGTAGCAGCACTGAACGCCGTTGGATTCTCGGATATCACCGAGAATTCCCGCGCATCTGAATTTGGACAACGTATCAAGTGGGCTGCCGGCCTGCTTGATTTGAATCTTGCCTGTAACCGCATCTCGGATAACTCCAAATGGTATTTCACCCGTGAGGAATGGGATTCCCTCACGGTTACCAACAAACAGTTGTTTATCAAACGCGGTCTTCGTATCCGGGCACATGGACACTCCTTCGTAATTTCCGCCCAGGAGTGCTATAATGCCGACATGACTACCACCTTCTACTGGGGCGGTCAGGGCAAAGCCATAGATGGCCTGAATCAAAAAGGACTGGGCGCCATGTATGGCTGCTTCACGGGTGAGGAAGATACTGACCTCATTATCGCAACTCTGAAAGACCAAAATAATAGTGGTGTGATCGGTGCGCCAGCTGCCGAAGCCGCCCGTGCATACCGTGCCTACACTTTGGAAAGTGACGGTATCGAGGATGAATCTAACTGGTTCCTTCCTTCATCCGGCCAAATGCTTCTGATGTACCGCTATCGCGATAAAATCAATGAGATGATGCGTACCTTTTGGAGTAGTGACAGTATGCTGATGACTGATAAATACTACTGGTCATCAACAATTTGGGATACTAACTCCGCCTGGGCGTTCGAACTGAATACCGGGCGTATTACGAATCAAAACAAAAATTCAAATCTTCTCCATGTGAGAGCTGTTGCTTCTGAATAGTATTAACCTAAAATTATATAATAAAATGGATAAAAATATCGCTAACGCAATGCTTATGCGCCTGAATAAACAAGACCAAGTTGCAGCTTTGCAATCAATCGGTTTTACAACCGTCAATGAAAATACCCCGGCGAGTGACATCGCCAAGTATATGCAATGGGCAGGTACGCTTCTTGACCTTTCTTTGGCTACTCTCCGAATTGAAGACGGTGAACAAGTCTTTTTCACGGCTTCCGAATGGAACTCCATGAGCGCAAATAACCGCTCCAAGTATATCCGTATTGGCATCCGACTTCGTGCCGAATGCCACCAGTTCATTATCGCCAAAAGTGACTGCGTTGACGCAGGCGGCAACAAAACGTTCAAATGGGGTGGCTACGGAACCGACTTACGCGGCCTGAAAAACTACGGTAGTGGTAACCAAGGACTCTATGATACCTTCGACGGCAAGGAAAATACCGATGTTATAATAGAAACCCTTGCAGGCGTCAAGGACACCCAGGGAACTGTCGGCGCCCCTGCCGCCGAAGCTGCCAGAGCCTATAAAGCCTGTACGCTTGAATCTGACGGAATTGAAGATACAACCGTGTGGAACCTGCCCGCACTGGGCGAACTTATGCTTATGGCCAAGTATAAAACCGAAATCAATGAGCTCATAACTTCTATGTTTGGTAATCAAAATATATTTACAAATGACTGGTATTGGTCTAGTACCGAATGGGACGCTTCCAGCAGTTGGCACGTGTACTTCACCGGCGGCGGCGTCCACACGTACACCCGCCAGGGCGCGGGCCGGGTTCGTCCCCTCGCCGCAATAAACACTTTATCTCTTTAATTCTTTATCCCTTAGAGAGTTAGCTAAATAAAAGCCCCGGTAGGGGCTTTTCAGTTTCACTTTTTTGAGCTAAAATTGTGTTAATTACTTTACAGTTATTAACTTTGCGCCCTCTAATACATACATTAAAATATTAAAAAATTAACATGGCACTTACACAAGACCTTCCTATATCAAATTCGATGTATAAGCTTCTGAATCTTATCATTGATGCCCGGCAACAATTCCCCAAGGCGTTCCGGTATGAATTTGGTACGGAGTTGATGATGCTTGCCGTCCATTGTTGCGAATATATCCGTTATGCAAATACAGATATGAACCTTGAGCACCGTGCAGATTATCTGATGAAGTTTTTGTGTGAGTTTGATGCATTGAAATTACTGCTAAGAGTGTGTGAAGAACGACATTTGACCAGCCTGACTCAAACTGCCGAAATCTGTCTGCTTGCAGAGAGCATCGGTAAGCAAAGTACCGGCTGGTACAAAAAAACGGTTGCAGATCTCCAACGGCAAAAAGCTAACGGATCGCAACAAGTCGCAAAGCCGGAGTCATAATCGCCAAGGGGATTATGAGTGAGCAATTAGAATTATTTATTGGGCATCCCCCCGGTGATGAGCCGGGAAAGACTAAGATAGCGGATGCAACGGCTTCCAGCAGTTGGAACGTGAACTTCAACAACGGCAACGTCAACACGAACAACCGCCAGAACGCGAACCGGGTTCGTCCCCTCGCCGCAACAGGTAATATAATCTATGACATACTTCTTAGCAGTATTTTCGAAGCATCCGAAGATTGTGCCAGGCAGAAAAGAACGAGTACGGATTGTGTTGAGTTCTATAATGATTATCAGTCCGCATTGGTGCGGCTATGGTATTCTATTATTTACGGTGAATATGTACCGGACTTTTCAAAAGTATTCATACGGACTTACCCGGTATATCGGGAGGTTTTTGCCGCCGCTTTCATTGATCGTGTTGTCCATCACTGGATCGCTCTTCGTATCGAGCCGATCTTAGAGGAACGCTTCCGGGAACAAGGAAACGTCTCCAAGAACTGCCGGAAAGGTGAGGGATGCTTGTCTGCCGTGCACTATCTGAATAACATGATAGTCGAGGTCAGTGAGAATTATACTGCCGATGCGTACATTTTCAAAGATGACCTGTTCAGTTTCTTCATGTCTATCTCGAAATCGTTGGTATGGGAAATGCTGAACATATTCGTAAGGGACAATTATAAAGGCGATGATATTGAATGTTTGCTTTACCTTCTAGCCGTTACTATCTTTCATTGTCCACAAAATAAGTGTATCAGACGCTCTCCCGTCTCCATGTGGGACAAACTTCCCAGTAATAAAAGTCTGTTTCATAATGACCCTGACAGGGGAGTGGCTATCGGGAACCTGCCGTCGCAACTCATAGCCAACTTTCTGGCGTCTGTATATGATTATTTCGTGATGGAAATACTGGGATTCAGACATTATGTACGCTTTGTTGATGACTTTTGTATCGTGGTGAAATCTCCGGAAGAAATATTGTCCAAAGTCCATCTTCTTGATGGTTTCCTGAAAGAACAACTCCTTTTACGGTTGCATCCACGCAAGCTGTATCTTCAGCATTATAAGAAAGGAGTCTTGTTTGTTGGGGCGTTCATTTTGCCGGGTAGAATTTATGTATCTAACAGGGTGGTTGGTAACACATATAACGCTGTCAGGAAATTTAATAGAATAGCTGAAAATGGATTTGCAGAAGCGTATGTTGAGAAGTTTGTGAGTACAATGAACTCTTATTATGGCCTGATGAAACACTTTGCAACGTACAATATCCGTCGTAAAATTGCAGCGATGTTACTTCCTGAATGGTGGGAATATGTTTATATCGAAGGACATTTTGAAAAGTTTGTATTGAAGAATAAATATAACCATAGAAAACAACTAATTAAACATATCAAAAAACATGGATCAAAAAAATATCTTACCGCGTGGGATTGCTAAGCCTATCGAGCAACAGCCGGACGGAACTTGGATTGTACGTCATCACTTCCGGGTGGTTGGTACCAGTGAGAATGGTGAAGAACTGGTAACTTTTGCCAGTTCGGAATATCCCGAGAAACCTACCTTGCAACAGATTCAAAGAAGTATTGACCGTTATCGGGTGTGTCTAACAATGTATGGAGATACAATTTCAGACGAAATAGAAAAGGTTGATCTTTCCGTGTATATGTTTACGGATTAATAGTTCAATCTGTTGGTTGTTTAGGGGTGCTTATCAAGCATCCCTTTTTTATTTATGGAAAAAGTGAAAATTATAATGTCTTGTTTTATAGATATTTATCATAGAATTGATTTCCAAGATTTTCCATTTTTGTAAAACTCGTTATTATACTCAATACATTTGTTCCATACAGAATATTTTATTAATAATTAAACGCTATGAGTATGGGTATAAAAGTATTGTATGATTGGCTTTTGCAATCTAACCGACCGGCACACGTCAAAGCCGGGATGTTCGTCTTTGTTGTAATGCTTGTTTTCTGTTTCCTTCTATTAGGCATTGATTTCTGTAAATCTGCTATTGTTTCTTTAACGACAACCGCCATTGCCGCAATAGTGGTTGAGTACATTCAGAAAAAGTGCGGGTTCATCTTTGATTGGCTTGACGCATTAGCTACTGTTTTGCTTCCTGGGCTGATTACTGTGTTTTCAATATTGGTAGTAACTTTATGATTAATATTATGAGATGGTTATATGAGTTATTTAATGTAGACCAGATACGAATTATTTTCGTTTCGATGTTCAGTTCTCTTCTTGCTTATTTAACGCCGACTAAAGGTTTTCTTATAGCATTAGTTGTAATGTTTGGATTTAATATTTGGTGCGGAATGAGGGCTGATGGTGTTTCAATTATACGTTGTAAAAACTTTAAGTGGGATAAGTTTAAAAATGCCTTGGTCGAACTTCTCCTCTATCTTATAATCATTGAAGTAGTCTTCTCCTTTATGAGCTTGATAGGAGATGGTGAGAACTCATTGTTAGTTATTAAGACTATTACGTATGTATTTTCTTATGTATATCTTCAGAACGCATTTAAGAATCTGATTATTGCTTATCCTAGAAACAAAGGGTTTCGTATAATTTACCATGTAATACGTTTTGAATTTAAGCGGGCTACGCCTACACATGTACAAGGAATTATTGATAGAATCGAAAACGAACTAGATAAAGAGGAAAGATATGAAAATATTGATTGATAACGGTCACGGTAGTAATACTCCGGGTAAGTGTTCTCCAGATGGCAGGTTAAGGGAATACTCCTATACCCGTGAAATTGCTGGGCGTGTAGTATTTGAATTGCGTAAATTAGGTATTGATGCGGAACTGGTCGTGAAAGAGGAAATAGATGTTCCTTTGTCAGAACGTTGTAGGCGAGTGAATGAATATAAGACTTCTGAAGCAATTCTTATTTCTATCCATTGCAATGCAGCCGGTAATGGTTCAAATTGGATGCAAGCACGTGGTTGGGAAGCATGGACCAGTGTGGGACAGACAAAAGCCGATAAGCTGGCTGACTGTCTGTATACTACTGCTGAAGAATGTTTGTTTGGAATGAAAATACGGAAGGATATGGCAGACGGTGATCCAGATAAGGAGAGTAGTTTTTATATCTTGAAACATACGAAGTGTCCGGCTGTTCTGACGGAGAATCTGTTTCAGGATAACAAAGAAGATGTGGATTTCCTGCTGTCAGAGGAGGGGAAACGGACTATTGTTTCTCTTCATGTGAAAGGCATTTGTAAATATCTAGGCATATGAAGTCGCTTCCGTGGATATTAGTCTGTCTATTGTTGGGTATGATCGTGTGGATGCGTTGTAATCCGCACGATCCGTCAACGGTGTACATTAAGGGAGATACTGTACATATTCGGGACACATTAAGGGACACAATACTCCAACCGGTAAAAGAAACTCTGAAACGTATCGATACGGTATATTTACCGATCATGATAGATATTACCACCGACAGAACCGTAGAAGGAGATTCTATTCCGGTACTTGTACCGATTACAAGTAAAGAGTATAAGACCGATGATTACCGGGCGGTAGTCAGTGGATATAAGCCCAGTCTTGATTCCATGGAAATATACAGAGACAAGGGATTTATTACTCTTACTCCTTTACAGAAAAAGAAACGTTTGGGATTAGGTTTACAGATTGGATATGGTTATCCAACAGGTGGATATATTGGGATTGGATTAAATTATAATTTATGGGAATGGTAATAATTGTTATTAATTAATGAAAGCAAATTAATTTTCTTGTATATTTGTACCCAAATTTTTTGTTTAAATGGTTTTTTATTAGAAAAATGATTTGATAGTATTTTAACGATATGTAATGCAACGAAGTATATTAATTGGCAAGAGGAGGTTAATAATCCAAAGACTTGCTCTTAAAAGATATCGGCGCCGAGTCACAAGGAAAAAATATAAGAAGCGTAAAAAAAAGAGGGAGATAGAAGAATTTGAGAGAAATGCCCCCTATCGAGCTCTTGCAAAGGATGTAAAGTGTTATCAAGATGCGATAAACCTTTTTTTACCTCGTAATTTAAGTTATATGATGACGAATGAAAAGTGCTTATTTTACTCGAAAAAGATAAAGAGGGGAAAGGTACAGCATCAGTATATACTTGAGGTCCCAAGAGAGTTCTCTATTATAACTAACCCTGACGAAAGTTATTCGTTTTTACAAAAAATGATAGCTGCGTTTGTTTATCAAACATGTAATACACTATGGATTGATTATAAACATTGTATTAAAACGGATCTTCTAACACAAGTATTTCTAGATGCAATTTTGCTTGATATAGATAGATATCATCAACTTTGTAAGAAGGCAAATTTGTATAAATATATAAATTGGGGAGCTGTTGGTGGAAAGAACTATAATGATGAGAAAATATGTAGAATGGTTAATTCTGTTGGATCTCCCACTGTTCTTATTAATAGAAAAGTGTCTTATAAAGAAATTGTGCCTTTTAGATTGCACTGTTTCGATGGTATGAATGTTTCATCTCAGACAAGATTGGTTCAAAAAGAGATTGATACAACCAACGTGATTGAATATGTGAATAAATGTTTGGAAAGAGTTAATAAGACTCTTAATTCTAAGGCTTTACGAGAAATGGGATATGTTGTAGGCGAAACTTTAATAAATGCTGAAGAACATTCTAGTCTTAATTATCGTTATATGATTGGATACTTCGAGGAATGTAATGATGATAGCAAACATTATGGCGTTTTTAATCTTGTTATTATGAATTTTGGTCAGTCGATTTATGAAAAGTTTAAATACCCAATCGATGAGGTAAAACTAAACACTGAATGTCTTTCAAGGATGCAAGAACTTTCGGATGCTTTTACTAAGAAACGTTGGTTTAGGACTGCAGAGTTCACTGAAGAAACTTTATGGACATTGTATTCCTTACAACAAGGGGTAACTAGTGTACCCAATCAGGAACGTGGTAATGGTACTATTCAGTTTATTGAAAGTTTTTTTAAGTTGAAGGGAAATAAAGATGTAGATGATGTGTCTCGTATGTATATTCTTTCTGGAAATTCTATCATAGAATTTGACGGGACTTATAGATTGTCTGATTTGAAAGATGATAATGGAGTGCCTCGTGGAATAATATCATTTAATTCTTCTGGTTCTTTATTGGATAAGCCTGATACTAGATATGTAAGGAGCGTGAATCAGTATTTTCCAGGTACAGCCATTTTTATTCGAATATTGTTAAATGAAGATGATATAAGAAATGAAAACAAATATAATTAATTTAGAAAACTATAGGACTCAATTGGGTAATGTGAAGTCTAAAGTTTTTACAGGGAGAGATAGAGGGTTAGATGTTCGTGAGAAAAGTCATATTGATGAACTTTTTAATGAATGTGAAAAAGTGAAATTTGTTATTCCTAATGATATTTTTTCAATAACTCCTTCGTTCTTGGAAGAACTATTTTTTAATGTTGTTAAGGTGTATGGTAAAGAAAAATTATACGAGAAACTAGACTTGGAAGGTAACATCTATGATTTGCATGAACCATTGAATGAAGCAATTGACAGAATTTTACAACGTAAAACAGGATTAGATAAATAAGGAAATGATAGATACTTTACAAGTCATAACGAATTCATTAACTAATGAAAAAATGTTGATGGAATCTACGATGAATTTTTATGATATTCTTGATTATGCTTACAAAATAGCTATGGTGGTCATAGCTATTTTTAATGCTTGTTTTGCAGTTTATATTTATAATTCAAATAGTAGAAAGAGTTCTAAAGATAAAGATGCTGATAGAAAGATTGCTTTATTAAAATCTTTGATATTGGACTATAATTTAAAATTTCTATATGATTCATTTGCTGATTTAGAAAAAGATTTATCTAAATTAAAAGAAAAAGGATGTGATAAATCAGCTGTTGAAAAGAGTATACAAACCGATTTTAGAAAATTGAATGAACGCTTTGTTAATTTTCTGGAGGCTATAGATGGGACATTATATCATTCTATGTTGGATGCTTGTGATCAATGTCGGGATAAGATTGTAAGTAACATAGGTGATGACGGAGTTAATTTATGGGTAGATGAAAAATATAAAGATTTAATAATGAAGCCTTTGGATGATACAAAGAAAAAAATGTTAAGTCAACTTTTTAACTATAGAGGAGAGTAATTTTATACAGTTTATAATAATAAGCTGTCACTTTATTGGAAGGGATAGTTTTTATATTATGGTAAAAAAGAAGGGGTGCATCTACCCCTTCTTTTGTAATTCCTTCTTATCAACAACACACGAATCAACAAACTCTCAAGAAGGGTTACATAAGATAGTACTAATATATAAGTGAAAAGTTCGATCGTGGATATAAAAAAAGTGAGGGGAACCACCCCCTCACCAAAGTCAAACCAAAATAATCCGAATTATGTCCGTATTATCTTGATGTTGCAAAGATACAATTATTTTTCGATTAGACAATAAAAATCCCTGCATCGGCTCAATGCAGGGATGGTGTCAAATAAGAGCTTAACTGATTTTTAATGATGTCTGATGAATCATTTCGCTAACATCGTTCAAAGCGTTCAGGAACGTTTTGAGTTCATTGTCAGTAAAGCGAGCCTTTTTCCCGTTGACTATATTTCCGTTAATACGTTGGTATAGCCAGTTTCTACTTTTACCAAAATATTTCTTTGCAATATAACTGAATGAGATTGCTTCGGGCAATTCTCCAAGTTTATCACGTAATATGGCTTCTTCCACTCTTTCTATATAATCATTGCAGGCATTTACCGTTGCTTTTAGCCCAGCTTCAGATGCTTTTTTGTAGGCTTCCTTTTGGGCTTCCGGTAGTTTATTATATTTATCCTGCATTTCCTTTTTGAAAGCTTCTTTTTCTTCTGTGGTTTTTAGTTCTTTGAATCTTTCAAAGTCAGCCTGCATTTCTTTTGTTGGCAGGCAATCATTCCAATCTATCATAGCTTTTAATGTTTGTCCCTCCCCGAAGGGAGGGATGTTAATTACAACTTTTTTAATTTCTCTTGGATTTCGTTCATCCGATCGAGTATGTCATTTATAAGCGCTTCCCGTTCTTTGGCATTTTCAGGAACCCCATAGGCCTCGTGAAATGAAGCGAGAAGTTTTAAATTCTCATACTCTTGTTCTAATTCTTTTTTTTCTTCATCTTTCATCAGTTAAACATTAAAATTAAGAACTCTTATTTGACACTACAAAGATAATAAGCATTTGGTTATTATGCAAATTCTTAGTGATTTATTTTATATGTGATTATTCATTTTTCAAGTTGTCAAGTATTTCCCTGATTGCTTTATCAGCGTGTTTTCTCATTATTGTGACATAGTTGAAGATTGGTCTATCTTCTTTCATTGATTGCCCGATACAGTATTCCAGTGTACTAAGAGGAATTCCCAGGTCATATCCATGTTGGACGAAAGATTTGCGGGCTGAATATAGGGTGAATTTATGCCTGATTCCTGCCACCTTGCCTAATTGACTGATTTTCCTGGCCAGCAGGTTATAGCAGGAGGTATAGTTCTTGTATTTCCCGAATATGATTTTCCCTGTATTCTTTTTCATATACTTTTTTATAATGGGCTTTGCTTCTTCGGGAATGGAAAAGGAAATCAGGGAGTCCCCTTCTTTGGTGTTTTTGGTCTTTTTCCGGATGTAGTTTATTTCATCCGTCCGGAAATCGTATGCTAGTATGTCTACTAGGTTCATGCCGGCAAGATAATAAGTAAGCATGAAAATGTCCCGTGTTACGTTGAGATTGTAATGCTCTAAATTTGCATCTCTGATTGTTTTGAGTTCTTCCACTGTAATTTGGGTTTCTCTCTTTTGGGTTGATGGAATCTTGGCTGTGATGAAAGGGTCGATATCGTAGGTAACGTATTTCATCTTTATGGCATAGTTGATAATAACCTTTAGCAGGGTTATGTAGATGTTGATTGTGGTGCTTGACAGCTTTGTCTTTTTGAGCCATGATATGTACTGGTTCATTCTGATAGGGGTAATATGTTCCATGAGAGAACCGTTCCCGATGAATTGCATAAACTTGTTTGTGGCCAGCCGATAGAGTTTGTATGTCTTGGTACGTTCTTCTTCATCTATTTGGGACAGATATTCATCCACGACATCCTCGAACTTACGGTGCTTTTCTCCGTTTAATGGGTTAGTTATCATTTTGACTAATTGCGTGCACGTGAGCGAATCAGGGTAGTCCAGTTCCATGTATCGCTTGAAATAAAGGTTGTATAGCTGCTGTAATTTTGTATTGAGAAAATCCTTGTCTGGACGGTGTACTATTTTCCCGTTCTTAAACTCGTTTTCTCTTACCACTATATCCGTGGTGATGAATCTCGTTTCAGAGTTGTGTGCGACTCGAATTCTTATTTTGTGTGTCCCGTCTGATAACTTCTTTGCGGGAACTATTACCAATGTTAATGTAGCCATAATTTGTGTTTTTAGGGTAAAAATGGCGTTTTCGACCATTATTTTTTTAACATCCTATTGTAATTTGCTTATAATCAGATTCTAATCGGGGAATTTTCCGACCATAATCCGACCATTTTATAGCGTCAAAAGTGACGTTTTTGCTCTCTATTATAGACTACTAATTGATAGGAAAAATAGTTCGATTGTGCTTTTAATATTCTGTATATCAATAAAATAAAAATCGGAAGCTCATGCTCGCTCGCAGGCTTCCGATCAACACAAAAACTAAACTAGACTTAACTAAACTATTCTATTCTTGGAATTTCACAATTCCTTTCTGTTCGTTGCAAAGGTAGGGATAAAACAGGTTTTGGCAAACTATAATCGACAAAAATCTCGTTTTTACCGATAAAATAGGGAATCATCAACTTCTTTCATCAAGGAATGCTTGGAAAACCTGTTTGTAACTGTCACTGATGGGGATGTATGTTTTGTCAAAAACAATGCGTCCACGATCTATTACACGTATCTTATCCTTTTGAACGATGAAAGAGCGATGCACACGTATAAAACGGCTGGAAGGCAAAAGTTCTTCCATCGCTTTCATACTCATAAGGGACAGTATTGGTTTGGAGGCGTCTTCCGTATAGATTTTAATGTAATCTTTTAATCCTTCGATATACATGATTTTCTTTAATTCCACTTGTACCAATTTGTAGTCACTTTTTACAAAAATACTGTCTATCTCTTCTGGCTTCTGAACCAGTTCGAACCATTGAAGCGCTTTGTTGGCTGCCTGTAGGAAGTCGATGTATGAAATCGGCTTTAATAGATAGTCAAGTGCGTTGACACGATAGCCATCGATGGCATACTGTCCAAAGGCGGTAGTGAATACGATACGGGTACGGGAATCCACCATTTTTGAGAATTCCAGTCCGTTAAGTTCGGGCATTTGGATATCCAGAAACAAGAGGTCAACTTCCTCGCCAGGCAATTCTTTCATTGCCTGAACAGCGCTGGAGTATTTTCCTACGAGTTGTAGAAACGGGGTTTTGTTTGCATAACTTTCCAAAAGGCCGATAGCCAAAGGCTCATCATCTACGATTGCACAACGTAATACCATACTACTATTCTATTAATATAAAATTCTATACTTAATGTTTTCTCTCTACTCTTTGATCTTAATGCTCAATTTTGATTCGTAACACTTCCCGTCCCGTGAAGTGCCTTTCGACCAAGTGTAAGCCCCCGGATAAAGTATCTCCAGCCGTCGGCTGACTTGTTCTAACCCCACGCCCGAACCACTTTTATCCCACACTTCCTTGGGGAAATTACTATTGCGGATTTCGCAGATCACTTCTTGGTCGTTCTCGGAAATATGAATGTGGATGAAACTAGCTTCGGTAGGGGAGATACCGTGCTTGAAGGCATTTTCTATCAATGAAATAAAGATTAGCGGGGCGATCAGTGTCTGGCAGTTTGGGTGAATATCGAATTGAGTACTCATCTGTACATTAGCCGACAGGCGGATACGCATCAGTTCGATATAGTTACGGATGAAATCAACCTCTTTACAGAGCGGGACATACGTCTGCTGATTGTCATATAATACGTATCGAAGCAATTTGCTCAGTTCCTGCACAGCTTGTTGAGCTTTGTCCGAATCGAATGCGATTAAAGCATAAATATTATTCAGAGTATTCAACAAAAAGTGAGGGTTCAACTGATTACGCAGATTTTTCAGTTCGGCTTCCGTGCGATTCCGTTCCGCTTCCTTGCGGGTAGCCTCGTTTTGCGTCCATCGTGCGCTCATACGGATAGCGGCACTCAATCCGATAGTGAAAACAAGGCTTAGCATATCTCGCAGGAAAAACAACCATCCCGGAGGCATACCCGGACGTCTGGGCTTGTTCTCAAATGACGGATCGAATGTCAGACTTTGCCAGAGATGAAGCAGTATCCCGATGATACACAACAAGATAATGTTGTAGACAATATATCTTTTTGATTGATTCTGAAAAAGATATCGGGGGACCAGAAAGAAGTAATTGACGTAGAACACAATCATAAAAGAAAGCGGTACGGCAAAATGGCGTATATAAGCCATCCAGTTAATGTTCCCGTTTCCGCGTTCTACGAAAAAGAACGGGAAACCGAACATAATCCCCCAGCTGATAATGTGTATCAGTATCTCCAGGGGACGACGTGCGGATGTAAAGGTTTGTTTCATAAAGACAAAGATAGCTCTTTATTCGTATCTGATAGCTTCAATCGGGTCTAAATCTGCTGCTTTTTTGGCAGGATACCATCCAAAGAAGACTCCGGTGACGGTACAGACGGCAAAAGAGAGGAATACACTCCACGGCTGGATATAGATAGGCCAATGCGCCACGCTTTTGACTATCCAACTGGCTCCGCAGCCGATGACCACTCCGATGATTCCTCCTGTGATACTGATCATGATGGCTTCGATAAGGAATTGGCTCAGAATGTCGATTCCTCGTGCGCCGACCGACATTCGCAGACCGATTTCACGGGTTCGTTCCGTGACGGATACATACATGATATTCATAATTCCGATACCGCCTACAACCAATGAGATGCCGGCAATACAAGCAAGCAGGGTGGTCATTAAATCGGTGGTAGAGTTGAGCATTGTACTCAATTCCTGTTGTGTACGAATGGTGAAATCATCATCGTCAGAGGTCTTCAACTTATGATTGCGACGAAGAATCGTGCTGATTTCATCCGTAGCGTATTCTGTCATATCTTCGGTGAGGGCGGAGGCGAAGATACCTTGCAGATAGGTAACGGCAAGCAGACGTTTCATCACCGTTGTGTAGGGAGCAAGTACTACTGCATCCTGATCCTGTCCCATAGAATTGTATCCTTTCGACTTGAGCACACCTACCACTCGGAAAGGGATCTTGCTAAAACGGATAATTTTTCCCACCGGATCGCTTCCGTCGGGAAAAAGATTGTCTACTATTGTCTTTCCTATCACGCATACTTTTGCCGAGCTTTGTATGTCGGCTTCCGTGAACATCTCACCGTTCTCCACCGTTAATTGGCGGATCTCGAGATATTCCGTTCCAACCCCGTTCACGGAGGCAGGATAGTTGTTGTTGCCGGCAATAAGCTGCCCCGATGAAGAGACATTGGGGCTGATGGCTGACAGGAAATTGGTCTCGTCACGCAAAGCCTCGTAGTCGGTGAGCTTTAACGTTTGCATGGCAGACGGATCTTGGCGCACACCTCCACGCATATCGGCTCCGGGATGAATCATAATCATGTTCGATCCCATTTCGGAAATCTGTTGCTGGATACTTTTCTTCGAACCTTGTCCGATGGCAAGCATCGTGATGACGGAAGCGACACCGATGATAATACCGAGCATGGTGAGAAATGCACGCAATTTGTTGTTTGCCAATGCGCGGAGAGCTATCTTGAATAAATTGGTTCCATTCATGTTGTTAGTAATTAGTTATTTCGTTAAACGCGGTCTATCCTTCTTCGTCATTTTTTGGTAATGCAGCCAATGCTTCAGCAGCGGATAGAATTTCCGGATTAGCGGTATCCTCTATGACATGACCGTCGCGCAGGCGGATATTCCGGCTGCTATATTGCGCAATCTCCGGATTATGCGTTACGAAGATGATGGTGCGTCCTTCCGCATGAAGCTTTTGAAAGAGGACAAGTATCTCAAATGAGGTACGGGTGTCGAGGTTTCCGGTTGCTTCATCGGCAAGAATCACAGCCGGATTGTTGACCAATGCGCGTGCAATGGCCACCCGCTGCATTTGCCCACCGGACATCTGGTTTGATTTGTGTTCCAGACGGTCACCTAATCCTACGGCCTGCAGAGATTCGATGGCACGGCGACGGCGTTCGGCGGCACTGACAGAAGAGTTGTACATAAGTGGCAGTTCTACGTTTTCTACAGCCGTTGTTTTGGGCAACAAGTTATAGTTTTGGAACACGAATCCGATTTTCCTGTTCCGCAAGACCGCACGTTGAGGCTTGCTCATAGTGCGGACGGGGATGTCGCTGAGCAGATATTCACCGCTCGTCGGAGTATCCAGGCAACCCAGAATATTCAGTAACGTAGATTTTCCCGAACCGGAAGTACCCATGATAGTGACAAACTCCCCTTCGTGAATGGTGAACGAAACACCTCGTAACGCATGGACGGTTTCATCACCTACCTGAAAGTTACGCTTGATATTTTGTATTTCAATTACTTTCTTCATGGTGTTTGTCACTTGTTGTTTTTCTTCTTACTTCCCGGAGGGCCAGGCATGAACGGGCTTCTTTCTCCTCCGCTCTGTTGGTTGGGTCCGGCTTCCATATTTTCGCCCGGCATGGCACCGATAGTAGCTTCCGTCACAATTTTAGCGCCTTCGGAGATACCACTGATAATTTCCGTCGACATACCGTTACTGATTCCTATCTCTACCGGATGGGCAGTGAATGTATTTCCTTCGCGTGTCCAAAGTTTATGTTCACCTTTACAGTCATTTACGATGTCGTTAGCACCGATTAAGGGTTTTTCGGGTACGAAACGCAATGCTTTGTTCGGTACAGAAAGTACGTCTTTTTTATCAAGGATATAGATGGTGACATTGGCCGTCAGACGTGGTTTCAGTTTCAAATCGGGATTGGGAGCGGAGATTACCACTTCATAAGTAACCACCGTGCTACTACTGGTACTTGTACTGCTGGTACTGCTTGCATCGCCCAAACGAATCTGGGTCACAACGCCTTCAAAGGTATCATTAGGATATGCGTCCACCGTAAAACTGGCGCGCTGTCCTTCTTCTACGCCACCTATATCGGCTTCATCCACATCGGCCACTACCTGCATTTGCGTCAAGTCCGCAGCGATAGTGAACAGGGTAGGAGTCTCGAATCCGGAAGCGACAGTCTGTCCGGCTTCCACATCACGGCTGATAACAACTCCGTCGATAGGCGAAGTGATGGTAGCGTATGATAAGTTACGCTCTGCCTTTGCGAGAGAGGCCTTACTGCTGTCATAGCTGCTCTTCGCCTTCTGATAGTTGTAGAGGGCTTGTTCGAAATCCGTGTCGCTGATGAGTGATTTTTCGTGCAAGCCTTTGCTACGTTCATAGTTTTTCTTCTGATATTCATATTCGGCTTTCGCACCGTCGTATGTCGCTTGTTGCGAAGCCAATTCACTTTGCAGTGTGACGCGGTCCATTTCGGCAATCAATTGTCCTTTGGTGACTGTTGAGTTATAATCTACATAAATCTTGTCGATGATGCCCGATACCTGTGTACCGACTTCGACTTCCGTCACCGGCTCTATCGTTCCGGTAGCAGTTACCGAATTTGAAATATCGGCTTTGCTGACAGCGACGGTAGCATACGTGACTTTATGCTTGGCGGGTGAACCGGTGAAGAACCAGATTCCTATACCTACTACCGCAATGACTGCCACGGCGATTAGGATAATCTTTTTCGTTTTCATTCGTTTATGATGCTTTTAATTAATATACGTTTGTTGATTTATAATGTCAATTTGTCTCCTTGATAGAATTTCAGCAACTGTGTGTTTAGTATGGCCATATATTTAGCCTGAAGTTGCTCTTGTTGAGCTTGTAGCAAGTTATTCTTTTCGGTGAGGAGCTCCACCGTATTTTTCATACCCAGATTGAACTGTTCGCTGATCAGGTCATAGCTGATCTGCGTACTTCTCAGTTTTTCGTTGGCTGCCGCATAACGTTGTTGTGCGCTGTTTGCGTCCAACCAAAGACTTTCGATGGTCTTATAGAGGGCTTTTTGTTCGTCAAGTAAGGAAAGCATATTCGTTTCGCGTTGCAGCTTAGCTTTTTGTACAGCACTTTTTGTCTGGCGGTTATTAAAGATAGGTACACTGACAGACAATCCGAAGGAATTATTCCATCCGTTTTTCACTTGTTCGCCGAAAGTGAAATCGCTTCCACTTGTATGGTTTGTGCCGATGCCTGCGCTGAGGCTGATAGTGGGGAAGTAACTCGATTTGGCAATATCAATGCCTAGTTCGGAAGCCTCTACATTCAACTTACTTGCCTCGATTTCGGGACGGATGGCAAGGGCGCTTACATAGACATCCTTTTTGGCAGGTAACGGAGCCAGTACGTTTTCATCGGACAGTTTAGGGAGGTAGACGTTCATTTCATTCTCTCCGTCCAGTTCGAGCAATTGTTTCAGTTGCAATTTGTAATCTTGTAAGGTGGCTTGCGCTGTGACAAGTTGATAACGGTCTGTGCTTACCTGAGCCTCTAACTGTGCGAGGTCACTTTTGGCAATACTTCCGGCATTGAGAAGTTCCTGTCCGCGATCACGCTGGGCAATGGAGACTTGCAGTGTGTTTTCATTTACCCTGACGGATTCGGCGGCATAAAGAATCTGGATATAAATTTGTGCAATCGACTCTTTAATCGTATTTTCCGAAGTGGCTACATCCAATTCGGCTATCTGGTTGTTCAGCCGTTCCTGTTTGAGAGTTTTGAGTCGCTTACTGCCGTTGTATATAGTCCACGAGGCATTCAGGCCATAATTGCCGTTGTAACTTGTTTTACTGTTGCTGCTGATGATTTCGCTGCCACTCACCCGGCTGCTCGTCTCCTGATAGGGGCGATTCACTACTTGCTGGCTGGTAGAGAACGAAAGGCTGGGAAATAGAGCCGCTTTGGCAGTCTTTACGTCAATCTGTGTGCTTTCCGCAGTCACACGGTTCTTGCGAATCGTAATATTCTGTTCCAAAGCATAGTCGATGCAAGATTGCAAATCCCATTGAGCGGGGAGTCTGGCTTCATTTAACGTATCGGCTTGCAACGAAAAATCTTGTGCAGATATGTCGGAAAGCATACCTGCACCAAGAAATGTCATCACTGCCAATCTTCTTACATTTATCATATTCATACTTCTATTGATTTATTGGTAACGAAGGTACGTACATATTATATTAGTGGCAAAAGTGATAGACGGATCATTGAATTTTACCGTTAAATGATTTTTTTCTGTCGATAGGGAGATTAGCCGGGAAAAACACAATAAATCTTGCAACAATTCGGGGGATTTGTTTGTTTTTATTATAAATATTGTATATTTGTACTCATTACAAATTCTAACGACGATATATGAAGAATGCACTGCTTGCCGTTTGGAACTTTTATTTGGAAGGTTTCCGCAGTATGACACTTGGTCGTACATTGTGGGTTATTATCCTTTTGAAATTATTCGTCATGTTCTTTATCCTCAAATTATTCTTTTTCCCGAATTTCCTTAGTGATCACCCTACGGAGGCAGAAAAAGGAGCGTATGTGGGTAATGAACTGATAGAACGTGCCCTTCCGGAGAAACCGATTGATTTTTAACTCTTAAACAACATAAGATTATGATTGAAAGTATTGACACCTCGCTGATCGATTGGTCGAGAGCCCAATTTGCGATGACAGCTATGTATCATTGGATTTTTGTTCCGCTTACACTTGGACTGGCAGTGGTGATGGGAATCATGGAGACGCTGTATTATAAAACAGGAAATGAATTCTGGAAAAAGACTGCTCAGTTCTGGATGAAGCTTTTCGGCATCAACTTCGCTATTGGTGTAGCGACCGGTTTGATTCTGGAATTTGAATTCGGTACAAACTGGAGTAATTATTCGTGGTTTGTTGGTGACATTTTCGGAGCACCGTTGGCAATTGAAGGGATTTTGGCATTCTTCATGGAAGCCACATTTATAGCTGTGATGTTTTTCGGTTGGGGAAAAGTGAGCAAACGCTTCCATCTGGCTTCTACCTGGCTGACGGGATTGGGAGCAACTATTTCCGCTTGGTGGATTCTGGTGGCCAATGCATGGATGCAACATCCGGTAGGAATGGAGTTCAATCCCGATACAGTGCGTAACGAGATGGTAGATTTCTGGGCTGTGGCTACATCACCTGTGGCTGTCAACAAGTTCTTCCATACCGTATTGTCCGGTTGGGTGCTGGGCAGTGTGTTCGTGGTCGGCATTAGTTGCTGGTATTTGTTGAAGAAACGTAATCGTGAGTTTGCACTTGCGAGCATAAAAATTGGTGCTATCTTCGGACTAGTGGCATCGTTACTCGCTGCTTGGACAGGAGACGGTTCCGGTTATCAGATTGCACAGACACAGCCGATGAAGCTGGCTGCTGTGGAAGGCCTGTATGAGGGTGGAACGAATGTAGGACTAGTAGGAATAGGAGTGCTTAACCCTGAAAAGGAAACTTATGATGATGGGAAAGAACCTTTCCTCTTCCGTTTTGAGATACCGAGCCTGCTTTCTTTTCTGGCGGAACGTGATGCGGATGGTTACGTTCCGGGAATCACAAACATTATTGAAGGCGGTTATCAAATGAAAGACGGTACGACGGCTCTCTCGGCAGCCGAGAAGATAGAACGCGGGAAAACGGCTATTGGGGCATTGGCAGCCTATCGTGCGGCAAAGAGTGCAGGTCATGAAGAGGACGCGCAAGTGGCATATAAAGTGTTGCAGGAGAATATCCCCTATTTTGGATATGGGTATATTAAAGATGTGAATCAGTTGGTTCCGAATGTTCCTTTGAATTTTTATGCGTTCCGTGTCATGGTAATTCTCGGAGGATATTTTATTTTGTTCTTTATTGTAGTATTGTTCTTTGTTTATAAGAAAGATTTGAGTAAGATGCGCTGGATGCATTGGGTCGCTTTGCTTACTATTCCTTTGGGATACATTGCCGGACAAGCGGGATGGGTGGTTGCCGAGTGTGGTCGTCAGCCTTGGGCAATTCGTGATATGCTGCCTACAACGGCTGCTATCTCCAAACTTGATGTGGGTTCCGTACAGACTACTTTCTTTATTTTCCTGTTCCTGTTTACTGTAATGTTGATTGCCGGTACCGGAATTATGGTGAAGGCTATCAAGAAAGGACCGGATACGGAAGATAATATGAATACTAATCATTAATTGTAAAGGCTATGTATATATTTCTACAACAATATTGGTGGCTTGTCGTTTCCTTGCTGGGAGCTATCCTCGTATTTTTATTGTTTGTGCAAGGAGGTAATTCTTTGTTGTTCTGTCTCGGTAAGACGGAAGAACACCGGAAAATGATGGTGAATTCTACCGGTCGTAAGTGGGAGTTTACATTTACTACACTGGTCACGTTCGGAGGGGCTTTCTTTGCTTCTTTTCCATTGTTTTATAGTACAAGTTTCGGTGGAGCTTATTGGCTTTGGATGATTATTCTTTTCAGCTTTGTATTGCAGGCTGTCAGTTATGAGTTTCAGAGCAAAGCGGGAAATCTGTTGGGCAAAAAGACATATCAGACTTTTCTGGTGATTAATGGAGTAGTAGGGCCGTTGTTGCTTGGCGGAGCTGTGGCGACTTTCTTCACAGGTTCCGATTTCTATATCAATAAAGCTAATATGACGGATACTGTTATGCCGGTAATCAGTCATTGGGGGAATGGCTGGCATGGATTGGATGCACTGACAAATATATGGAATGTTATTCTTGGATTAGCAGTATTCTTCCTTGCCCGTGTGCTGGGTGCGCTTTACTTCATTAATAATATTGCGGACAAAGAATTGACGGATAAATGTCGTCGTGCGGTGCGGAATAATACGATTCTGTTTCTTGTGTTCTTCTTGACATTTGTGATTCGTACATTGGTTTCTGATGGCTTTGCCGTGAATCCGGATACACAGGAGATTTATATGCAACCCTTTAAATATTTCATGAACTTTATCGAAATGCCCGTAGTTTTGATCTTATTCCTGATAGGAGTGGTGTTGGTACTCTTCGGTATTGGCAAGACGTTGCTTAGAAAGACTTTTGATAAGGGTATCTGGTTTACAGGGATTGGGACGGTATTGACTGTTTTGTCTTTGCTGTTGGTGGCAGGATATAATAATACTGCTTATTATCCGTCTTATACGGACCTGCAAAGCTCATTGACTTTGGCTAACAGTTGTTCTAGTGAGTTTACATTAAAGACGATGGCTTATGTTTCTATACTTGTCCCGTTTGTGATAGCTTATATATTCTATGCTTGGCGTAGTATCGACCGTCATAAGATAACGGAAAAAGAGATGGACGAGGGAGGACACTCTTATTAAGTTGAGAGTTGAAAGTTGAGAATTGAGAGTTGGCTGCGCAATAGTAATATTATTGCGCAGCCAACTTTTTGTTTTAATGTCGGACTGGATAGAAAAACAGTTTTTGATTCTTACCTATTTGACTACATTTTCCGGTGTTCCGGCGATGTATGCTTGCAGATTGCTGATTGCAATGTTCATCAATCTTTCGCGGGCTTCTAGGGTTGCCCATGCAATATGTGGAGTGATGTAGCAGTTCTTGGCTGTCAGCAACGGGTTATCAGCATGGGGAGGTTCGGTAGAGAGTACGTCTACTCCTGCTGCAAAAATCTTACCACTGTTCAGAGCATCTGCCAAATCTTGTTCATTGATTAGCGGTCCACGCCCGGTATTGATTAAGATAGCTGTTGGCTTCATCATGGCAAGACGACGGGCATTAACCATCTCATGTGTCTCCGGAGTAAGCGGGCAATGTAAACTGATAATATCACATTCGCTGAAAAGTTGGTCTAAATCCATCTTCTTGATTTCAGGTGGTAATTGGAAATGAGACTTTGAAGTCAACGCATACACTTGCATACCAAAACCTATGGCAACACGTGCTGTTGTATATCCGGTATTTCCCAATCCGACCAGACCTATTTTCTTATCTCTCAATTCTATCAGCGGCGTATCCCAGAAACAGAAATCTTTGCTGTTCGTCCAGCGGCCTTTATGCACTTCTTCCGAATGATGTTGCACTTGCTGGCTGATATTCAATATGTGGGCAAATACCATTTGGGCAACGGAAGCTGTGCTGTATGAAGGAATGTTAGTGACAACAATACCCCGTTCTTTAGCTGCAACTGTATCAACTACATTGTATCCGGTAGCTAATACACCGATATATTTCAATTCGGGCAGTGCAGCCATGTGTTCTGCATTAATGATTACTTTATTAGTCAGGAGTACTTCTGCTCCGGCTGCACGTTCTAATACTTCTTCGGGAGCAGTACGGTCGTAAATCACGCATTCTCCTAAGGCTTTTATCCCTTCCCAAGACAAATCGCCGGGATTGGCTGCAAAACCATCTAAAACAATAATTTTCATTTCGATTTTATATTAATAATATGTTATACGTCTTTTTTGAACTTGTCTCCCCACAGTTGTATCATCCGTTCGGCATGTTTCTGTTCTGCCGGATTATTCTGCGGTTTCCAGATACGTTTGTCTTTCAATTCGTCCGGAAGGAACTGTTGTTTCACAAAATTTCCTTCATAATTGTGAGCATACTTGTACTCTTGTCCATAGCCTAATTGCTTCATCAGCTTCGTAGGTGCATTGCGCAAGTGTAATGGGACAGGTAGATTACCTGTCGAGCGAACCAACTCCAGTGCATCATTAATGGCATTATACGCTGAATTGCTTTTAGGGCTGGTTGCCAGATATATGGTCGTTTCAGCTAAAGGAATTCTTCCTTCGGGCCATCCGATTTTCATCAATGTATCGAAACAGGCATTAGCAAGAAGCAAGGCATTGGGATTTGCCAAGCCGATATCTTCGGAGGCCGAAATAACCAGTCGGCGGGCAATGAAAGCAGGATCTTCACCGCCTTCCACCATACGGGCAAGCCAATAGATTGCTCCGTCCGGATCACTGCCACGAATAGACTTGATGAAGGCTGAAATAATATCATAATGCATTTCCCCGTCTTTATCGTATGCCAACGGGTTTTGTTGTAATCGTTCAGTCACCATTTCATCAGTGATCACAACGGTGTCTTCAGCTTCGGATTCAACGACCAGCTCTAATATATTAAGGAGTTTGCGTGCGTCTCCACCGGAAAAGCGCAGCATGGCAGTTGTTTCTTTTAGTTCGATTTTACGTTCTTTCAGTACAGTATCCGTAGTGATGGCACGTTGCAGGAGTTCCAGCAAATCTTCCTTCTCCAGCGATTTGAGTACATAGAGCTGGCAGCGTGACAGAAGCGGACGGATAACCTCGAACGACGGATTTTCCGTTGTTGCTCCGATTAGTGTGACGGTTCCGTTCTCTACAGCTCCCAACAAAGAATCCTGTTGTGATTTACTGAATCGATGGATTTCATCGATGAATAGGATAGGGCTGGACTGGGAGAAGAATCGGTTGCTTTTGGCACGGTCTATCACTTCACGCACATCCTTTACCCCTGAAGTCACTGCGCTTAAAGTAAAAAACGGGGTTTCCAGCTTATTGGCAATGATTTGTGCCAATGTAGTTTTGCCTACCCCGGGAGGTCCCCAGAGGATAAAGGAGGAGATGCGTCCTGCGTCAATCATCTTTCGCAGGATAGCACCCGGTCCTACTAAATGTTTCTGACCGATATATTCGTCTAATGTTTTGGGGCGTAATCGCTCTGCTAAAGGTTGCATAATTCTTAGAATGCCATTAATACCATGAAGCGGACACCGTTTTTATTGATACCCGGATTATCACGGTAGGTGAAACGATGTACATATTCAATGTGCAGCAACTTGAATATATTATAGATACCCACACTTGCTTCAACATACGGAATCTTCGGATCCATGACAAAACTAGTAAATTTTCCATCACGCATCGGGAAGCGGAACAAATCGGGGTTACTGCTTTTGAACGGATTGTTCTTGTCTGTCAGAGTACCCCATAAGGCACGGACACGGAACATTTCCCTCCATTTCAGATTCTTGATAAGGGGAATACGATTGAATAGTTTGCCATTCATATCGTAAGACAATGAAACTGAAGCGAAACGGTCGTTCAAGAACTCCATATTATTAATAAGGTTGAACGTCTCTCGTTGGGTGATGTATGATAAGTTGGCTTCCGGCAGAATCAGTAACGGGAAAGGAACGGTGTTCCACTCGGCCCCTGCCTTTATACTGCAATCTATCTTTCCCCACGAAGATGGAAGCCAGAAACGTTTCCATACACTCGCTTCCGTACGGTTGAAACTGTATTCGCCACCTAACACTCCTTTGAATCCCATGGCATGAGTGAGTGTGAAGATAGGAGCGTCCAATGACACGGGGATACGACGCTGTTTGGAGTTGACAAATGATTCGCCCGGAGCATAGCGTAGTGTCAGGCTTGCTTCGGCAGTAGTGACGTCATGCACACGGGTTTGTGCAGCATCGTTACGCAAATACTCCAATTTTCCGGCAGGCTCGTCGTTACGGTGGCGGAGCATTGCTTTTATACCGAATCCTGTAAGTGTTTCAAGTTCATAGTTGATGGTAGCATCGCGCATATACGACATTTGGTCTACTGTCGTTGTTTTTAATGAAAGGAAAATGTTATCTTTATCTGTAAATAGGAATTTATCCATCGGAGACATTACATCATAACTGTAAGTTGCCGAAATGTAATGCTTCGGGAACTCCCAAACCACATAATCGCGTTTGTTGAATGAATATGTCAGTGTTCCGCTGTATTTCCATCGTTCATCTTTCAGACCGTAGGCTCCATAACCGTTCAAGAACCAGTGTTTGTTAAGATGAGCTGTTGTCATGCCACTTAACCGAAAACGGGTTCCATCAATATAGTTGCTCGAAATCATCGTATTGATAGGACCTATGTCTACTTTACTCGGATGTTTCTTGCTTCCTGTTTCTACGAAGTTTTCGATCACAGCTTTTGCACCGAAGATGATATACTTAAATCCCGGAATCTGTTCGAGTCTGTTGACGAATACATCCATTGTGCTTTCTGTTTTTGTCAGTGGTACTTGGCGAACACTAGCCCAGTATTCATCGCTTTTCGAGAGCATATCGGCTTCTTTTATCACACTGCCTTTCAAACGGAAAAGCCGTTGCTCTATAGGGTCGAACTTATAATTGCTATATTTTGTAGTTCGCTCTACCTGCAATCCCCCCACCGTTTTGTTTGAACTCCACGAGAGATCTACGGTCATATCGTCATCTGCCAATACCCAATTGCCATTTGGTAGTTGTTCATACTGTTGGACGATATCCATACGGTTCACAAAATTGACTCCGGTCTTTTTAGGCAGGTTCATTGTACATTTCTGGACTGCATAGGTAGAATCTTTCAATACATAGAGATGTCCTGTAAATCCGAAATCCTGCGAATTCTGTGGAACAAATGTCAGATGTACGCATTCGCGCCTGTCCACCATCAACGTATCCATCAGATAATACTTATAAAAAGAAATGGCATTGCTACCTATAGGACTGACGAAACGCTGCTGAAGCAGACGGATCTCGTCATCATAGATGTTGATATCCGCAAAGACGTCCTTCAATACAGTGCCGAGCATATCTCCTGTAGAGAAGAATTCTTCGATACCATTGGAGTTTTTTCCTTTGATAATCGTTTTCTTACTTTCGGGATCTTTGCGGAAGATGGTTTGTGAAGCCGTTTCTTGTACAGAGATCGGGAGAATCAATTTATTGGTAGTTTCCGACACTTCTACCTGATCTCTAAGGAAAGAATATTTTTTGTAGATACCCTTCTCTAGTTTTTCCGGAGTAAGGTCATTGATAGACATTTTCATCTTTTCGTACTTATCGTACTGATAATATTCGTTCACTTCGAGGGCTTGCGCCTTCTTATGTTCGATTACTTTCTTCATGAACTCCACTGCCGGATTGTTCTTGCGCGAATATTTTTCTTTCTTAGGCTTTACAACGACTTCATTCAGAATCACGTTATCCGGAGCCAACTGTACATTGACCGTCTGATTGCCATAGTTCACTTTTACTGTCTTACTGATATAGCCCACTGCGGAAAAAACAAGTGTCCCCCCGTTTCTACGGGCTTCGAGACTGTATTCTCCGTCAATATTGGTGATCGTACCCATATCCTTTTTTTCTTGGTAGTAAACAGATATATACATCAATGGCTCATGGGTCACCGAATCTGTAACTACTCCCTTTATCTGCTGCGCAAAAACGTTTGAGGCTGCCAATATGAGTAAGATCAGTATAAGTATTTTGCTATATCGTTGTTTCATAAACGTTCTTAGTAGAGCTACAAAGTTAACAAATAACTCTGAGGATGGTTGAATATATAACTTTTTTTACCCATCATTGTTGGTTATTTACTCGTAAGGATCTGTACGATACGCTCTGCTGTGCGCCCATCCCAGCGTTCGGGAAGCTCGCCTCTTTTCCATTCGCCTTTCATTAATATGTCCATTGCTTTGGCGAGAAGAACAGGATCTTCACCGACAAGTTCGTTTGTTCCCATACGCCATGTTTCCGGATGTTCGGCGTATGTATTGAGCGTAATACATGGAATGCCTAAGAATGTCGCTTCTTCGGCTACGTTGCCTGAATCCGTTATGATTCCTTTTGCCTTGTTTATCAGATAACCGAAAAATAGATAATTCTGAGGAGGCATGATATGCAGGTTCGGTGCTTCGATTCCTAATTCTTTAATGGCATTGCGTACATACGTGTGCATTGGAGCTACGATAGGCATACCGGCAGACTTTTCGATTAATGTTTGCAAAAGTTGTCGGAGATTCTCCTTATCATTGAGCAGTACACGCCGATTCAGGGTAAGTAGGAGGTAATTACCTTCTTGCAGTCCCAATACGGAAAACCATATCGGCTTGAGTAACCGGTTTCTATTATATCGGATAGTATCTATGAGGATATTACCTACATAATATACGTTTTCGTTTTCTGTTCCCGTCTGGTTCAGATTACGGTTGGCAACCATACCGGCAGTGAACAGATAGTCGGATAGCCCGTCTGTGATCATACGGTTTACTTCTTTCGGCATTTTCATGTCGAAGGAACGGGTTCCCGCCACCAGATGCGCCACTTTGATTCCTTGTTTTTTAGCGACGATGGCACAACTCATCGTTGCTGTCAGATCATCCACTACAAGGACTACATGAGCAGGATTTTCGGTTAGTTCCTGTTCAAAAGCTATCATGATTCCGGCTGTCAAGCTCGTAGGATTACTACTTTCCACTCCCAGATAGACATCGGGAGCTTTCATGTCGAGGTCCGAAAAGAGAGAAGCGTCCAAACTTGTATCCTCTTTCTTGCCTGTATATACCAATCGGTACGAGATACTTTTACCCAGCGCCCGTGCGGCTTCAATAGCGCGTGTAATGGGGGCTATCTTCATGAAATTGGGGCGTGCCCCGGCAACAATTGTTATTTTCATACTGTTTCTATCCTATTCGGTTTAATTCGTGAAGCAAAAGTACATTTTCTTACGGAATTTATTCGTTACTTTGCATACAAAATAACAAATATATGCCCACATTCGTTCAAATTCTTGATTTTATAGGCACATTTGCCTTTGCCATCAGTGGTATCCGGCTTGCGTCGGCTAAGCGTTTCGACTGGTTTGGAGCCTATGTTGTAGGTCTTGCTACTGCGATCGGTGGTGGTACTATCCGTGATGTTCTGCTTGATGTTACTCCCGGTTGGATGACAAATCCTATTTATCTGATATGTACGGGACTTGCTTTGCTGTGGGTTATTTGTTTCGGACGTTGGCTGATCCGGCTCAATAATACCTTCTTTATTTTTGATACTATCGGGCTCGCTTTGTTCACTGTGGTAGGTGTGGGAAAAAGTATCGCTTTGGGATATCCTTTTTGGGTAGCCATCATTATGGGTAGTATAACGGGAGCAGCCGGTGGCGTGATTCGTGATGTGTTTATCAATGAGATTCCCCTCATCTTCCGAAAAGAAATTTATGCGATGGCCTGTGTGGTAGGAGGCATTGCCTATTGGATTTGTGACCTAGCAGTGATCGAATCATACGGTTGTCAGCTGATAGGCGGATTAGTAGTCTTTCTAACCCGCATCTTAGCTGTGAAATATCATATTTGCCTACCTATATTAAAAGGGGGAGAAGAGGCGGAAGACTAGGCTAATCCTCCATCTCCAGTTCGCCTTGGAAACTGATAGATTGACGGTTCTGCATATTTACGTTGATGCTTGCCTCACCATTCGTATATACTTTGGCTCTGAATTCATATCTGTCTTCCGGATTCCGGGCAACGAATTCGATAACGGCATTTCCTTTTTTATCCATTTTCATATCATATTCTTTAAGGGGAGCTTTGAAATCGAGTCCGTCACCTCCACCATACGGGATACTGTAGGCCCGTCCGAAATAAGGCAAGTAGGAGATAACCGAGTCATTTCTGATTTCCAATGAGTAGGGAGACGTCAAGGGAATGGAGCGTCCGCGCATCGGCATGGCGGTCCTGACATCTATCTTGTAATTCTCTGAGGCAATGAGCTTCTTGACAGCCTCTTTTTTCTGCTCTTTCTTCTCTTGTTTGCTTTGAGCGGAAAGGGGGAGCCCCACTAGCAAGGCTAGCAATAACATAAAGATTTGTTTCTTCTTTTTCATATCCGTTGTATTTAGGTTGATATAAGTATAACAACCAAATTTACTAAAAAGTCGGGAACTCCTCTGTTTTCTTTAATGAAAATTAAATAGAAAATTCGACCTTCCTCCGATTTGCACCACCCAAAAACTATCAAAAAACACCTAAAAACTATCATTTGATAGAATTTCCCCTCATAAATAACGGAAATTACCCTTCCGAAGAGGGAAAATACCTTTAAACTTGCAAACATCGAGAAAAACGAATATTAACCATTAAAACCTTTAAAGTATGAAAAGTTTAAGTTTCAGAAAAGATTTAATTGGAGTTCAGGAGGAGTTGCTTCGTTTTGCTTATAAATTAACGGCTAACCGTGAAGAAGCAAATGATTTATTGCAGGAAACGTCTTTAAAAGCATTAGATAATGAGGACAAATATGTTCCGGACACAAACTTCAAAGGATGGATGTACACTATAATGCGCAACATCTTTATTAATAACTACCGAAAAATAGTACGTGACCAGACCTTTGTAGACACTACCGATAATTATTATCATTTGAATTTGCCGCAAGATTCCGGATTTGACAGTACGGAGGGCGCGTATGATTTGAAAGAGATGCATCGTGTAGTCAATGCATTGCCAAAAGAATATAAGGTACCTTTTTCCATGCATGTGTCGGGATTCAAGTACCGTGAAATAGCAGAGAAGTTAGGTTTGCCATTGGGAACGGTGAAGAGCCGTATCTTTTTCACACGTCAACGTTTACAGCAAGAGTTGAAAGATTTTGTATAAATGGGGATAGTACACAGTCGGACAAGTTTATCAGTGAAAGGAGCAAGAGAGATTTCTCATTGCTCCTTCTTCGTTTTCTTGTTTTTACCTTGTTGCTTTCTTATAGTCTTTTCTTCCGGTGGGAACTTGGGAACCAGATTCATTAATCGTAATATCTGTTTTTGACGTTTTAGGATATATGGCGAAGGCTTCGCAGAATTGAAGCGTATCGGGTTAGGGAGGGTAGCGGCGATAAGCGCACATTGTCCCCGTGTCAGTTTGGCGGCTGTTGTTCCAAACTTTATTTGGGCGGTAGCTTGTGCACCATAGATACCATTTCCCATTTCAATGGAGTTGAGATAAACCTCCATGATTCGTTCCTTCGACCAAAATAACTCGATCAAAAAGGTAAAATATACTTCAAACCCTTTTCGTACCCATGAAGACTTAGGCCATAGGAACACATTTTTGGCTGTCTGCTGGCTGATGGTGCTTGCTCCCCGTTTTCGCTTACGTGTTTTGTTCTCTTTCATTGCTTTCCTGATCTCTACGAAATCGAACCCGTTGTGTTCCGCAAAACGGTTATCTTCGGAAGCTATCACCGCTATCGGGAGGTTAGGGGATATCTTATCAAAAGAAACCCACGTGTGTTTCCACGTGGGTTTATCTCCTGAGAAAATCTGCTGAACACTTCGAATAACCATCAGCGGAGTGATATAAACCGGCATAAACCGATAGATAATGACCGTCAGTAAGGTCGATGCGAAGAAAAAAATCAGCAGGTTGCGTGTATAACGCAGTAATTTTTTAATTAGCAGCTGCCTGTGCATCTCTGATCATCTGTTCGCTAGCGTACATATATACTTCTACACGGCGGTTCTGTTCGCGGCCGGCTGCTGTATCGTTGCTTGCAACGGGATCGCTTTCACCCATACCTTGCACACCTTTGATCTGGTTGCTGGACACACCGCAATTCAACAGATAGCTTGCTACACTCTGTGCACGTTCCTGTGACAAGTTCAGGTTTTTCTGGCGACTTTGTTCAGCCGTACTGTTTCTCCATCCTTGATTGTCGGTATATCCATAGATAGATACGTCCATATCACGGTTCTGGTTAAGTACATTATTTGCGAATTTGCTTAATGCGGATTTAGCGGCAGGACTCAAACTTGCGTTACCTGTTGTGAAAAGGATACCCGAGTCGAATGTTACTTTTACGGCTTTCAGTCCGTTGTTATCCGTAATCTGTTCTACTTGCGCACCTTCTATTTGTTTTGCTTCGGCTGCAGCTTTATCCATTTTCTTTCCGATGAGGGCACCTGTACCTGCGCCTACTGCCGTACCGATGGCAGCGCCGATAGCCGCACCTTTACCTTTACCGATGACGCCTCCTAGAATAGCACCCAGAGCAGCGCCCGAACCTCCACCTATAGCCGCACCTTTACCGGTGTTATTCATACTCGCACAGCCACTGAATATCATGGCAACACTCATAAAGAGAACCATAAACTTCATCTTGTTCATAATGTTGATGTTTTTAATTAGTAAAAAAATAATTTCATACGAATCATATCGTATGATGAATAACACCGCAAAGATATATATTATTTAGCAAAGGTGTACTTTTTAAGTTAAAATAACGAGTGGAATTCCGACCGTCTGTTAACGAAGGAGAATCCTGAGTTATTCTTTTGTTACAGAAGGGATACTCAGACATTTCTTTTTAATAATCACAAACCAGCTTAAAAGTACCAATCCTTTGGCAACGGTAGTGACGCAGACAGCCCACCAGATTCCTTCCACTCCCATACCCATTTGCACGAACAAAATAGCAAGCGGAATGCGCATATAGTTGCAGACAATGCTGATAATGGCAGGAGGTATCGTCCGGCCGATACCGTAGAATACTCCTTGCATGGTGATTTCGAGCATCATGAAGAGCTGTGAATATCCGTCGATGCGAAGGAAAACACCTCCGGCTTCATAAGCAGCCTGTTCGGGGACGAAAATAGAAAACACCTCATTTCCGAAGAAAACAAATAATAATGTGCAGAATGTTCCGAAGATACCAGTCATCCATAGTGTAGTATGCCAGGCCTTGAGTACCCGTTCGATCCGTCCTGCTGCATAGTTTTGGGCGATAAAAGCACTTAGTGCGGTAGAGAATCCCTGTGAGGTATTCCAGGTGATAGCTTCGATTTGTCCTCCGGTCGTAAAAGTCATCAATCCGATGTGCCCTCCTTGTTCGGAAGCGGTGCGGCAAAGGAACATATTGACAAAGGCGAAAAGAGTATTTAATGTTGCTACGGGTAATCCAAGTTTTAAGATTCTCCGTGTGTATTGTCTCTTCAGTCGTGTGAAAAAAGAGAACCCGCCGAGCAATGCATCTCTATGACGCAACTGATAGACGAAAATAAGAAAAACGCTTGCTTCTGCAATCCAGGTAGCGTAGGCTGCGCCGTTAATACCCAGCCCAAGACCAAATATCAGCAAAGGATCGAGAATGATATTCAATATCAATCCGGTGCCACTGATGAAAAAAGGAATCTTGCTACGTCCGGCTGCATTATAGATTCCGGTGAAAGCTGCCGACAGAAAGACGAAAGGCAGTCCGGTAGAGACAATCCGTAAATATTGGATAGCATTGGCGGTAATATGCTCTTCGAGTTCGTAGATGCGTATGATAGGATCGGCAAAAACAAAAAGCAATCCACCCCAGCAAAGAGAAACGATAAGTGCGATTGTGATGTTATGGGATGCAAAGTTCCGGGCGGCCTCCTGGTTCTGTGCACCGATAGATTGACCGACGCTGACTTCCGAGCCTACCTTATTTAATAAAGATATGGACCCCGACATCCATGTCAGAATTCCGACAGAGCCGATGGCGGCTACAGCTTCACTTCCCAGTCGTCCTACCCATGCCATATCCGTGAGGCTATACGCCATCTGTATAAATGACGTTGCCATGATAGGCATTGCCAGATTGAACAATTGGCGGTTGATAGGCCCTTGCGTCAGATTCTTTATTCCTTGCATATCTTTTTATAATCAAAATGAACTGCAAAGATATGGAAAATTACTATCTTCGCACATCTAATTATTCATTAATCAAAGTACATAGATACTATGAAACAGAAATTTTCTACTCTTTTTTTCCTGTTGCTTTTCCTGTTGGCAGGTCAGCAGACGGTAGCCCAGAAGGCTCCCAACCCTTTTGATATTGAACAACCTTCACTTCGTGTATTCCTTCCGGCACCGGAATTAGCTACGGGGCGAGCGGTGGTAGCCTGTCCCGGCGGAGGATATTCCCATCTGGCAGTTGACCACGAAGGTTACGATTGGGCTCCTTACTTTAACAAGCAAGGCATTGCTCTTATTGTGCTGAAATATCGAATGCCGAAAGGCGATCGCACGCTTCCTATTTCGGATGCCGAAGCAGCAATGAAGATTGTGCGTGACAGTGCTGATGTATGGAATCTGAATCCAAATGATATTGGTATTATGGGATCTTCTGCCGGTGGTCATTTGGCGTCGACGATTGCCACCCATGCCAAACCCGAACTTCGTCCTAACTTCCAAATCCTGTTTTATCCGGTGATTACGATGAATCAATCGTATACCCACATGGGTTCTCGCAATAACCTGTTAGGAAAAGAAGCTTCTGCCGAGCTGGAGAAAGAATATTCCAATGAAAAACAGGTGACAAAAGAGACACCGCGTGCCTTCATCGTATATAGTGATGATGATAATGCCGTTCCTCCTGCCAATGGCGTTAACTACTATCTGGCATTGAATAAGAATAAAGTTCCTGCAGTTCTTCATATTTATCCTTCCGGCGGGCATGGATGGGGAATCCGCGAAGGTTTCCTTTATAAAAATGAAATGCTGGATGAACTGACAGCTTGGTTACGTAGCTTCAAGGCTCCCCGTAAAGATGCGGTCCGTGTTGCTTGCATTGGCAACAGCATTACTTATGGAGCCCGGATTAAGAATCGTAATCGCGACAGCTATCCTTCCGTGTTGGGACGTATGTTGGGTGACGGTTATTGGGTTAAGAACTTCGGAGTCAGTGCCCGTACCTTATTAAATAAAGGAGATCATCCGTATATGAAAGAGAAAGCCTATCAGGATGCGTTGGCTTTCAATCCCAATATCGTAGTAATCAAGCTTGGAACAAACGATAGCAAATCATTCAATTGGAAGTATAAGGAGGATTTTACAAAAGATTTGCAAACAATGGTGGATGCATTCAAAGCTCTGCCTGCCCAACCGAAGATTTATCTCTGCTATCCTTCCAAATCCTATCGGACTGGTGACAATATCAATGATGATATAATTTCCAAAGAAATTATTCCGATGATAAAGAAAGTTGCCAAGAAAAATCATTTGCCGGTTATTGATCTTCATGCGGCAATGGATGGAATGCCCGAACTTTTCCCGGATAAAGTTCATCCGAATGAAGAAGGAGCGAAGGTAATGGCAAAAGCCGTTTATCAAGCTTTGAAAGAATGAAATAGAAGAAGTGGCCTTTGATATACATCCGGTTGAATTTACTTCAGAAGAAGATTTATTCAATCGGATGTTTTTAGTCTATCGATAAATAAACTTCTTATAATGTGTTAAAAAATATCTTTTAGAAAGTTATAGATTGCCTGCAATATTTAATTTTGCATCTTTAACTATCTTTAGAAAGGTGAGTTAGCATAGCATTATGAATAAACAGAAAGATTTTATATTTTTTTCAAAATTGATGAACGCTGCTGACATGGGTTGGTGGAAGGCTGATCTGACAACTTTAAATTATGAGTGTTCGGAGTATATCTCGAAATTGTTGGGTTTGGATGATTCGGGTATTATTAGTTTTGAAGATTTTAACAAACGCATATTGAAGGAGGAGCAACGCCCTACAACTGTTCATTCTTTTAGTGAGCAGCAGATGTCGGAAGTAGTGTATTTACTTGATACGGTAAAAGGGGCTGTTTGGGTGCGGAGTAAGGTCTGCTTTCAGGAAACGGATAAAGAAGGGCATACAAATGTCTATGGGATAGCCGAATTGCAGGAGGCTCCTAATATGACATCAGCTTATCAGGCCTTGCAGCACAGCGAACGCATCTTGCATAATATTTATAAGCACCTGCCGGTCGGTATCGAATTATACAATGAGGATGGGATATTGATAGATTTGAATGATAAAGAGCAGGAGATGTTCCATCTCGAGAAAAAGGAGGACCTTTTAGGACTTGATATCTTCAAGAATCCAATGTTCCCGGAAGAAATGAAAGAGCGGTTGAGAAGGAATGAAGATGCAGACTTTACATTTCGTTATGACTTCTCTAAGATCGGTTCATATTATAAAAATTCCAAAAGGGAAGGTACGATTGACCTGGTAACTAAGGTAACGACACTGTATGATGATGAGGGCAATCCGATTAATTACCTGTTGATCAATGCTGATAAGACAGAAACGACCATTGCTTATAATAAAATTCAGGAATTTGAAGAGTTTTTTGAGCTGGTGGGAGATTATGCCAAGGTAGGATATGCCCATCTTAATCTTCTGACCGGAGAAGGTTATGCCCAAAAGAGTTGGTATAGGAACATCGGTGAAGCGGATGGAACGCCGTTGTCCGATATCATTGGTATCTACAGACATCTCCATCCGGACGACCGTAATTGCATGGTTCAATTCTTTGAAGATGTACGAAACGGGTTGACGGCTAAATTAAGTAAGGAAGTGCGTGTCCTTAGAAGCAACGGTGAATATACATGGACGCATGTCAATTTGTTAGTTCGGAAATATATCCCGCAAGATAAAATTATTGAACTGATCAGTATAAATTACGATATAACGGAGTTGAAAAAGACAGAGGAAATGCTTGTCAAGGCGCGTGATAAAGCCGAAGCGTCCGATCGTCTTAAATCAGCTTTTCTGGCTAATATGAGCCATGAGATTCGTACGCCGTTGAATGCGATTGTCGGCTTTTCAGCCCTATTGGCAGCTACGGAGGATATGGCTGAAAAAGAACTCTACAACTCTCTCATCAGTCATAATAATGAGCTTCTGTTGGAGCTGATAAACGATGTTCTTGATTTGTCCAAGTTAGAATCCGGTTATCTGGAGCTGCATCCGAGTTGGTTTAACCTGGCAGAACTTTTAGATGAAAGTGTTGCGGAATATACTCGTCAGCTAGCTGCGGGAGTTGAACTTCGGACCCATTATCTTGATCAGGGTTTTCTAGTAGAATTGGATAGGTTGCGAATCAAGCAGATCTTAAATAATTTTCTTTCCAATGCTCTAAAGAATACGACTAGTGGATATGTGGAGGTTTTTTATGAGATAGATTCGTCCTATGTGCGGATCGGTGTTCGAGATACCGGTCGTGGTATTCCTCAGAATATGTTGGAAAAGATATTTGAAAGATTTGAGAAAGTCGACTCTTTCACTCAGGGAGCCGGGTTAGGTTTGCCTATTTGTAAATCTATTGTTGATAAGATGAACGGACGGATATGGGCTGATTCCCAATTGGGAATAGGTACTACTTTTATGGTTGAGTTGCCTTGTTCTGTCACTCCAATTGATGCATAAGCAAATCCCCCTTGATAATCTCTGGTTATCAAGGGGGATTTTGCTTTCAGTGATCCGCCTGGGATTTATCTTCTGAATTTGTCTGATTTTTACTGATTTTATATAATGCTATAAATCAAAGTGTTATCTCTTTATTCCTATCTTTTAATAGCACATAAAATCATGTATGCTCAAAAAAGGGGGGAGTAGAAATAGACGCTTACTCCCCACGATTTTTCTTTCTATATTTGCTCCAAAATAACAAATAAAGTAGTAAGATATGATGGAAATTAGTCACAGTTGTAGAGCTTTTCTACACAAGAACGGACAGGTTATGATTCGCGTCAGATGGAATAACAGGAAGTGTGAAGTTGGCTTTTCTGTAGGTTGCAATGGAAAATATAAAGTCACTTGACCCACTATTGTAAAAGTGACCTGACCCACCTTTATAACCGAAACTGAGCCACTAAGATTATAATAAAAATTGACCCTATAGAATTACCACATTTCAGTCTTGTTTTTTGTACTTTAAAAAGCATTTTAACCCGGTATTATTAACCGAATAAAAATTTTAAAGAATGAAAATAAGAATCAAACACATACTGCGGTGCTACCAGTCAGGAATGAGTATCCGTAGTATCAGTTCTTCTCTTCAGATTTCACGTAATACAGTAAAACGATATATCCATATATACGAAGATATGGGTATAGAGTTGGAACGCCTGTTGAAAATGGACGAGCATCATCTGCACGAGCTTTTCGGTACGGAGACTGACAACGAATCAACAGGATCTGCAGAGTATAAGTATCTTCAAGAACATATACCTGAGTACATTAAACGACTTAAATCCCGTGGAACAACAAGAAGGTCCTTGTATGAGGAATATCTGAGAAACCGTCCCCAAGGTTACAGCTATTGTTCATTCTGCCTGTATCTCAGACGTGAAAGGGAGGTAAAAGTACCGGTTGGACGCATAGATCATATAGCCGGAGATCAGATGTATGTGGATTTTGCCGGTGACAAACTCTATATTTCAGACAGGAATACAGGTGATAAGGTTCCCGTAGAAGTCTTTGCTGCAATACTTCCTTGCAGCCAGATTACTTATTACGAGGCTGTACCATCACAAAAGAAAGAATATCTTATCCAGGCGTGTGAAAATGCTTTCCATTATTTTGGAGGTGTACCAAATGCCATAGTTCCCGACAACCTCAAATCTGCCGTAACAAAGCCCGGTGGAATAGAGCCTGTAATAAATGATGATTTTGCAGCTTTTGCAGACCATTACGGATGCGTAGTCTTTCCAGCAAGGGTGCGCAAGCCCAAAGACAAGGCTTTGGTTGAAAATGCCGTAAGACTGCTTTACAGGGAGGTCTATTCAAAGATGACAGGATTGAAATTCAATGATCTTGAAGCCTTGAACATAGAAATAATGAAACATACGGATGCATTGAACAGCCGAAAGATGTACAACCGCAGCTACAGCCGTAAGGAGCGTTTCATAGAGGTAGAGAAAGACAGGCTGCATACATTACCGACTACAAGATTTATATCAAAAAGTCGGAAAACGGCAACTGTCATGAGAAACAGTTATGTGTCGCTTAACAATCACTATTACAGTGTCCCTAAAGAGTATATCGGCGATACTGTAGAATTACTGTATGATGGGGATACAGTGGAGATATATCATAAATTCAGGCACATTACGACACATCGCAGGGATGATACACCTTTCACATATTCAGAAAAACCTTCCCATAAACTTCCCGGAGTACTACATGAATACAGAATCAGAATGGATGATGTATACTGCAAGGCACGTAAAATCGATCCGATAGTAGAGGAGTACATAAAGCTTGTGGCCGTAGCCAAAAAATATCCGGCTCAAGCAGTACGTTCAGCTGATGGTATATTAAGTCTTGTGGAACGTTTCGGACACGACAGAATGGTTCTTGCATGCCAGATAGCAATGGAATCCTGCATGTTCGGATTCAACGAGCTTGAAAGTATTCTTGTAAACAGGGAAGATGAAAAGTATCATGTCCAAATGGAAGGACAGGCTCCGGAACTTACCCCTAAACACAGAAATCTCAGAGGTAAGGATTATTTTAACTCTAAAAACATAGATAAAAATGACAAGTAATAATAAAACAAATAGAACAGTCGAAAAAAATATGGACAGAATAATGGAATTACTCTCCAAATTACGTTTTTACGGTATGCTTGAAACATACAGAAATGACTGTAGGACAACATCCTCTGATGGTATGACAAATGATGAATTCCTTAAATGGCTTCTAGAAAGTGAGTATGATTACAGACGCAATGTAAGCATTGAGCGACTGATAAGGTCTGCCAACTTCAGATATAAGGCATATATGGAGAAAATAGACTATACCATAAAACGTAACCTTGATCGTAACCAGCTTGAGAGACTTGCATCTCTTGATTTTATAAAAGACGGACAGAATGTTTTTATCACGGGAAGTTCTGGTACAGGTAAAAGCTATATTGCTTCAGCAATAGGATATGAAGCATGCAAAAATGGAGTCAGAACTTTATACTCCAATGCGTCAAAGCTTATGGGACAGCTTAAAATGGCCAAAAACAAGGGAACTATAGAATCTGAAATGAAAAAAAATGAAAAGTGTTCACTGCTTATTCTAGACGATCTGTTTCTTATAGGACTGGATGCCAGGGAAAGGTCAATCCTTATGGAAATAATAGAAGACAGACACGGATTAAAATCAATCATAATAACATCACAACTTCCTGTCGAAAGTTGGTATGATGCAATTGGTGATCCTACGGTAGCAGATGCAATCCTGGACAGAATTGTACATACTGCACACAAAATTGAACTAACAGGAGATTCTGTAAGAAAGATTAATGCTAAAAAGAAGTAGTATCTGCTATAAAGAATTATAACTGAAACTGATCCGGGTTAAAATGCATTTTTCTCTACTTAAATCTCATATTTTTTTGATGGGTCAATCAGGAGTATAATAGTGGGTCAAGTGACTTTATATTTTCCAGGGGCCATGCTAGCTTTTGTAATGGATTTATCAGAACCTGTTTAGAACTGCATGGGTTTCACACTTGAACCGAAATACGATTTGTATCAACTTGATATACAGCTATTCTGTGCTAATTTTACTTATATTTGATACCGCTAAGTTCCCTTCTATTGTTGATTTTACCAAAAGTAAGCATAGTTGTTCCATAGGAAAATATTTCGTATAGACTAATCTTTATTCCTCAATTTCTTAATCTCTTTGTCAAAATCGCTCTCCAATAGCTCCATTTCACGTTTACGGTAGATTTCAAACTCTTTTTCTGCTTTTTCAATCGCTTGTTTGTGCGAAATGTTTCCCTTGCCAATCAAGACTTTTCGTTTATGGGCAATAATTTGATTATCCAAAGCCTCTATCCAATCTTTCATTGTCATAGGAATCATTTCCAATGCTTGGAACTCCGCAAAATCCAAGAAACCAGAAACAAGCAGATTCAGACGTTGAAGTTCAATCTCAGACAAATAGTTCTTGGCTATTTTAACATCGTCTTTGGTCACATAGTTACCCTAGTCATTCCGACAAAAGGTTTTTCATTATCCACACGATTGTAGATGATTTCAGCAGCCGTATTCTCGTGAATAGCATAATGCAGCTTGTTTTGCACGGTGGCGAAGAATATTTTGGTCATTTCACTGCGAGGGTCATAGTCTGTTGCAGTGGCATAAATATCCGTAACTTGTTGATAGAAGTTACGCTCGCTACTACGAATATCCCTGATGCGCTGCAAAAGCTCACGGAAATACCGGTTCCCACCCTGCTTCAATCGTTCGTCATCCATAGCAAACCCTTTTTGGATATATTCGTGAAGCCGTTGGGTCGCCCACCTACGAAATCGAGTAGCAACTTGCGACTGGACACGGTATCCCAAGGTTATAATCATATCAAGATTGTAGTGATCAATGTTGCGTTTTACCTGCCGATTACCTTCCTGGCGAACTAACAAGAATTTCTTGTTAGTTGCCTCTATGGTCAGTTCTCCATCTTTATATATATTATCCACATGCTGGCTGATATTCTGTTGCGTAGTACAATATATATCTGCCAACTGATTTTGTGTCAGCCACAAATCTTCATCTGCAAAGCGTACCGACACACGGGTTATTTCATTATCGTCTTGATAAAGTATTATGTTGTTTTCTTTGTTCATGTTCGTTAGTTGTCTATGTTTTTTTTCAATAATAAATCTATTTGTTCAACCAAATCTTCTTCTGTTTTTATTCCATCTAAAGGAATATAGAAGCCTTTAGAATCACTTGAATTTGGATATTTCTTTTCCCATTCATCAGTCATCAAGCATATTGTATTATTTCCGAACATTGTCAGGAAATATTGTTGTTTGTATTTAAAATGAAGATACAACCCTTGGATATGCTTTCCTGTCCTTCTGTTTTTCTGTTCTTTATAAATTTCGAATAAATTAGGATCTGATGAATCTATAATATTAGACACACTCGCGTATAATGCATTGTTAATTACATAAGATACCCACTGATAATATCCCCTTCGGGTTTCTCGTTCAGTCCATATAAATTGGCTATCATCCCTCCAATTTGTTTGAATATATCCACTGTTAAAAGTGTCTTCACATAGTTCTATTATGTCTTGATGTAACAAAGACTGATATTTTTTCTCATCTTGCAGCAAGAAATGATGTAGATAAGGAACTGATTTACTATCAAGTAAAATTTTACGTAAATCTTCATCGTTGTTAGACACCCAATTATAATAGATATCGCATAATGCTTTCTCTTTTGTAATATATGGTGTTAATAATTTGATGGTGTGACGTTCGTTTTTATCTATAGGAATAAGCAATTTTACGTTTTCAATTTTTGTTTTAAACGAATCCCAATCTACTTTATTATTAGAATCAGTGAATAAAAATCTGATTGCACCCTTGAAGAAAGCATACCCTTCCATTTCTAATATTTCATTACGAAATTCCGAGAAACGACGTGCTTTGCATTGTTCTTCTAACATCTGAGCCTTGTTCTGCTTGAAGTCAATATCTGTTTCCTGAGACAAATATGCCAATATTTCATGCGAATGGGGCGCAAGTTCATCTATAAGACGCATTGTGGGTAGAATGAGATTATTATCTGCTCTATTCTCACAAATATTCCACAACACACGACACCATTCCGCAAATGAATTCTCATCATACTCACCATGTATCAGATAGCGACAATAACCATAAAACAAGAGTTGTGTTTTGTCTGTCAATGTGGTAATATTCCTCTTATTCCCATTTTTATATTTAGGAACGAAATCAAAACAATCACCCCACAATGCTTTTGCTTTCAGTTTGTTTCCCCTTAGACGGTCCATTATCTTGATAAAGTCCATAACGGATACTTTGTCAAGCACTTGTTTATATGGCTGAAAACTTGTGAATACTGGAGTGAATTGTTCTTTGACGTTAGAATCTTCTCCCATTTTTCTAATACATTCAAGTCTTGCGAATCTTCGGATAAAGGCAAAATAGATTTCATCAATTGTAATGTCATTTGTTAGAGGGTCCTCCCATCTGTTTTCCCAAAATATGTCAGTCCATTCCACATCCAGTTTGGCAGCAAACTCCAAAACTTCGTTTTCGTCAAGTATGTTACCATCACTTACATGTTGAACCAATTCCGCCTTGAAATTTTCAAAGTCAGTCAACTGTCTGCCACGCGCATTCATTTTGACATAAAGCTCATCGCTGTCATTTTCACTGATTTGTAATTTATTAAACTGTATGCATTTAGTATTGATAAGTTTATTCCAAAGTTCGCAGTAGTCACATTCGGTATCAGTAAATATTTCTTCCAATCCGTCAGGTATATCCTCCTCTTTCTTATCATTGGTTTTTGTTCCTGCTATCATATTGAGCATACCCATAATCGTTGGATCTTGCTTGTAGTGATGGTAGAACCATGTCTGTCGTGTAATCCAGTCTCGAAGAGGCTTATTGTCTTTATTTACACTTAAACCGCACAGCGACTTACAAAAGTCTGATGAGGAAGTACGAGTTTCATACGAAAACTTTGCAAGTGTACATTTAATATCATCTTCTTGAAGTTTGCCGGATTTGTATGCCAAAAACCAATGAAGCACCCAAAGAGTGGTAAGACGTTGCTGACCATCCAAAGGGATGAACATCGTTTCGTTGTCAACTCCATATATAAAATCAAGTATAAGTTGCTTGCCAGTGCATAAAGCGTCTTTTAAGGCATTCAGGAAATTATGCCTTATATACACTTTGTTTCTCCTTCCCTGTGCATAATCGCGTTGGATGGTAGGAATACTAATTCTCTTTATCTCAGTCGATGAGATTAAATCCCAAAACGTTATTTCTTGCATATCATCCTTATTAGAACTTTACATTAAATTCTTTGTTCAAACACTCAAATATTTCTTTTTTATAAGCTTTTGCATCTGTTTTTGACCACTCTCTATTAGTGGTACTGTTGGCAGTGTAAGCCTTAACAAATACATCTTTTGTACATAAAGGGACATAAGCCACGACATTGGATTTAATGTCTTCCTCCAAATCATCATTAAGAATATATTCCTTTCCCATTTCTTTCCCCATGATTATTCTTCGCTTAACTGGAAATACTGAATTACCGTAACTTCTGTTGGTATGTTCGTCAAGCAGGCAGAAATTCCATATCTGATTCTTTTCTGCATCATTGAGATGTTCTTCCTTATGCAATACCTGTTGCTGTTCTTCTTCGAGTTTTTGTCTAATATCTTCAAAGTCGCCTGATTCTTCCAGGCCTAAAAAACATTTAATTCTATTTTTATTGTCATCAGAAATAGAGCTGTCCAGCAAAAATGTTTTAAGCCACTCTTTTTGTTCAGAAGGTTGAGTTAAATCATTATCAGTGTTGGACGCAATATGTTCCACATCCCAATTCTCCGATTTATAAAGATAGAATGGAAATTTATTGAAGAGTTGTGTATCTGTTCTTTGATTCATATTCCTATTGATAATAATGATTCGTTGGATATTGAACAATAATAATATTGGCTTGCATTTTGTTTTATCTGAGGCCCGCTCTTCATTATATTTATATTGTTTGGAAAGGTCATTGCATCCACTTTTTTCTATAACCTTATTAATTTCCGATTTCAAATGTTTTTTGAAATCGGGAATAGTCATATCAGACTTCATCCATTCATCAAGTAGATTCAGAATGCAATTACTATTGTCTATGATAAGGAATCCGATATAATGATACATCTCTATCTCATTATACCAATGCATAAAAATGTTATATAGTTGTCTTATCTCATTCCAAATGGAATCAAAGGCCGATGCTTTTTTCTCTTTGAAATAGTCATAGAAATATCTGAATGTCGAGAACCGGTCATTTCCTATTTCGTCCGTAGGAGTAAAATGAAGCATATTCTTGTCCTTGATAATTTCAAACAGAAAATCGATTCTCGTATCCCTGTTATCCTCAATTGGCCTTATGAAACACCAAAAGGCATCATCGTTTAATGTATTTTCTATCTTATTCCATTCTGTTGCAATGTTTTTTTGCATCAATACGCTGTCTTCGGTAAAGTTTCCTCTTTTAAGCAACATGGCTTTGGCAAGTTCGGCATTAGTTAAAGAAATTTTGTCTTTATTCAGTCGGATAAAAGTTGCCACTTCATTATCTGTGGTACAGTACCAGATAAAATTCACCTTTTTGTCCAACTTATCTTTTAATAGCTTGACAAATAAGTCTTTCTCTTCTGAACGTTGTTCGAACCAAGTTTGAATTGTTAGATATGCCTGATTAACAAGATGTTGATCAATATTGATATTCCCTTCTACATAGCGGTTTTGCTGTTCTTTTCGTGATTCATATTTGATATCTATTTGTTTTTCACCTAAATAACCCAATAAAATTGATATAGTAGTGAGCCGCTGTTGACCATCTACCACATGATATGTGTTATCTTTTTCTGAATGATATACTACAAGAGGCTGAAGTGAATAGGATTTTTTGTCGCTGTGAATAAAATCACTTATATCGTATAACAAGTCAAGCACATTTGCACGCTGCCAACGATAACCTCGCTGGTAATGCGGAACAAGAAAACACATTCCTTCTTCGTTTTGTTCATTAAGCAATTCTTGTACAGTTTTTTCGTTTTGCATGATATTACAGTGATTATTTACTGGTGGATACTAATATCTTCCATTTCTCTCAAATATAGTCTCGCACACATTTCGGCGTCGTCACCAGCGCGGTGATGTGTGCCTTCGGGTATTCCGAGCTGTTCGCAAAGATAACCAAGCGTATTACAGCCAAAGTCATACATCTGCCGTGCAATCTTCAATGTACATTGCCATTTCAGTTCTGGTAGATGCAGGCGATACAGTTGGGCTGAATGTTCCAAACAGCTTCGGTCAAATGGCACATTATGTGCCACAAGGGTATCGAACTCATCAAGATACAACCGTTCTATTTCCTCCCAAACTTCTGGAAAAGAGGGGCTGTTTTCAGTGTCTTCAGGTGTGATACCATGACATTGCATATTCCAATAGCTGTACAGATTGTCTTCTGGCTGCACAAGACAAGAACGAGTTTCTGTAATTTCGCCGTTACGTACTACACAGATACCGACTTCACAAATAGAGGCTCGTTTGCCAGTCGCTGTCTCGAAGTCTATTGCGATAAAATTCAATCCTTCAATCATTGCCGCTCTCCTTAAATGTATAATCTCCACATATTAAAGCCTCCGTTATAGGATGTTTGGTTTTTAACCCTTTCCAATAGTTGCGTGCATATTCAATTGCTTCTTGCATTGAAGAACTGACTGGCACATCCGTAATCCACTGCATATCATATAGCTGAACTTCTGCATCTTCAAGATTTATTTCAGCCAATTTGTAGCCAGGCTCACGCAATTCATCTGCAAATTGTATTGTATCGCCTTTATCGATAAAAGCAAAGCAACTATCCAATCGGCTGAACGTTTCAGGAAATTCTTTCCTTCTGACCATTTCCCATATAACTTCCCAAAAATATTGGCCGTGTCCTTTCTCATCATCCAAGAATATACCAGTCTCTTGATAATATGTATTATATTCCACAATAAAATCCACAAGCGGTTGTATAGGGATATACTCTTTTTGCTCATTATAGACCATAAACAAATCAAGAGGGATTTCACTTGCACTTTCCCTAACCATTTGTTGTACATCTTCAATTACCCATCCATATTGAGTGGCAATCCTTAAGGCTGATGATATTTTGATGTTACATTCTTGAGATAACTTGCATACTTTTTCTATCTGCTCATAAAATTCTATGACTCTGTTTTTTCTTGCACTTTGGTTTATATAACTAGTATAAAGAATGTCATAAGACTCTTCTTCATTGAGAATACGATATAATTTGTTGCTCATATTGTTATTCTTTATAGTACGACATCAGGTTCTTGGCAAAATTTCGCATCTGCTTGCGCACCGATTCCGGTTCAATGACCTCTATTTGGTCGGCCTGTGCCAGCAACGACTGATATAAATCGTATGTTGGGCATACGTTAAGTTCGAAATAGGATGCTTCATCGTCTTTGAGTTCCACTAATTCACGTTGAGATTCGTGCAAGGGAAGTGTACGGATATAGTCCGCCCCTCCGCCGTATGCCTTGAGGATAACCCTGACTGGTTCCTCGTCGGAATGGATGATACCACAACATCCACGATAGTATTCATTTATATCAAAATTTTCGTTCATACTGAATGTAGCTTTCGTAGGATAGCAATCCAAGATGCGGTCAAGCGCATACACCATATATACATTCTCAGGACGATTACCGCCATCGGTTTTGTTCTTTTGGCAGTTACGTTCCGAATAGTAAAGACTGCGGGCCAATACATACCAGCGGCGTTTTACTACTTTGAGATAATATGGCTCAATATCAAAATTCCAAGATTCAGGTTTCCCAAAACCATGGTGGGTAATATGCAGAACTTGGTTGTTACGCATGGCATCGGTAATAACATTGAGCCATTTGTGCCCTGACGGAACATTCTCGAAAATGATACGTCCTTTCAATTTTCTGTCAGCCTGTATCTGATTCATAGCGGTATAGGAATCTATCAGCCAAATACGGAGATTGTCGCTTTCTAATTCTTCTGGATTATTAATGAAGTATTTATATCCGCCTTTAGTATCGCATGCTATTTCAACCTCGAAAATATCAAAGATAGCTTTGCGATGATTGTGAAAAGTACGGAGGGCAAGATCATCCTCGTCCCCATAACTCAAACCGCTCTTGTGCCAATGGTCATTGACCTCCTCGTATGTCAGACGGTCATAACGTCTGAACTGCTCTATCAACCAAACATAGCGACCGAATATATTTGCTGCCATAAATCTTTAGTATTGTTGGATATGCAAAGGTATATAAAATCTATGAAAAAATATGGCATACGTTATTTTTTCAATTTGTTTTTCAACGAATTTGGTCTTTATAATAACTCTTTCTTCCGCATTTTGCACAGTGTTTTCCGCACCACACTTCATCAAATTGATTTATTGCAGCTCCACCAGCGATGACTCATTTGTCAAGATGCCAGTCTCAAAGTTTTTTCTTTGTCCGCTCTTCATACCTATTCCCGCTCACGTCAAATTTGCCGAACCGATGTATGCCGTTTCCATGTCGAATATCTCAGCTTAAAAATGCATACGTAAACACAGTAATATGATATATTTGTAATATAGAACAACTTTCAAAATTGAAATACTATTCTGATCAGCTATGAAATAGACTACTCTGTGATATAATCAACAAAAATTGGATTGCAAATAGTACCCCTACACAATAAAATTCAAACATGCAGTTGATTATATATATCCAGTAAATAGTCATCGACCTTTGTGTCATCATAGAAACAATCATTCGCCCCACACCAAACAGATGATCCGATGGCATCAGGGAATAGTTCTGCCGTCCGAATCGCAATAAACTGACCAAAACGCAAATGGGTGGGCCTATATTCCGCTTCAATCCGTAATTTCTTTGCAAACTCGTCGTACGAATAGTTTTCCCACCACCCCATACGAGCTCCATCCTGCGCAACAATGTGTTGATGAGTAATACCGACTTCACACCAAAAATCGTTCATACGCAACAGGTCGGGAATCGAATACTCCTTATGCGTGCAGAGATCGTGTACAGCATGGCAGATACAGATATGGTTCATCTCAGGACGACACAAACAACCCTCTGCCCATGTCATTCCATCGTTCAAACAATCCTTGAACCCCAACTCTTCATCAGTCATGTCGCCTCTTTTCGTAAGATCAAGGCTATTATGACAACATTCTATGTCCAAATCATCAAGATGGCTTAATACCGCAATCATCGACCGAAAATCCGAGCCGTAATAAGCATCGTTTTCCAGTTGCAAAACCGACTCAGGGCCATTGAAAACAAACCGCAATCGACCTTCGATTTCCACATCGTCATCAAATGCCGGAGCATACGTAGTCAGAACATGCCGATAGGACGCTGCACTCCGGCTGTACATTTTCTTGGTCAAATCAAACAGTATGTCATTGACTTGGCAGAAACGTTCTATCTCCGTTGGGGTCGCCGCAAAAAGAGCATTCAACAAGTAACACCGATCGCGAAGTAATTCTCTAACAGATTCATGTTCACCCTCTGATAACGGTTTCAAAAATCCCTCTTGATCGACTTTCGTTACTTCTGCAATTTTTCGCTCTATGCGCTGTATCTTTTTGCGCACATTGACTAACTGCTTGTCCTGAGACAATTGGAGGCAGTCATCCGGTCGCTCGAAACGTCTCTTGAACCGACGCATCTTCCATTTGATACGTAATTGTTTCATCCAATTCATAAGCATATTAATATTTCAGCCGCAAAACAAAAGAGCAATGCGGGCATTGCGACGGAATGATAAAAATATAGTGCAAGTTTTTACATGCTATATTTTAATACACACAAGTATCGTTTTAAATTCAAAACAGATACTTAAAAATACGGCACAGGTTATGCTTTACTTTCAATCTGTTTTTTTAACGAATTTGGTCATTGCAATAACTTTTTCTGCCGCATTTTGCACAAAATTTTCCTCGCCAGACTTCATCAAACTGATTTATCGCTGCTTCCACCAGCGTTGGTTCATTTGTCAGGATGCCTGTCTCAAAGTTTCTTCTTTGTCCGCTTTTCATGCCTATTCCTGCTCCGGTCAAGTTTGCCGAACCGATGTAGGCCGTTTCCATGTCGAATATCATCAGTTTGAAATGAACACGTGGACAAAGTGTCATTTCCATTGCCGACCACAGTGCAGGAAACTTCTCATGTTCTTCTCTGAATATAGGCCCCGGCTCTTTGGCATGAATCAGGCGGATTGCAACGTTCCTCTTTACTAACTTGTCAAATACTGCTAACAGAGGAACTACCGCCGTTCCCGATTTTATATATACATCCTTTATGTCGGCTGTACCTATCCACAGAGTCTTCTTTACCGACGCCACACGCGCCAACACATCGTCATAGTGCTGTGTGTTGGCTATGTATTTGATGAATGGGGTCTGCATATCAATAGATATCTATGTAGTTTATAATATCTGTTTTTTTCTTTAATAGACCGACAGCACCATTCATAATATTGATACGTCGATAATCATGATGTTCCCATATCGGGGTATGGGTAGCAAACTGAGTAAGTGCGTTGTATGTTTCCCAAATAGTTCCTTCGCCTTTTATCAAGTGTTTTTATGGCGGTCATAATATCCTGCATTTTCGTAAGCAGAACGAGTTTCCTCATACGGTATCAATGTTTCCGCTTGCTCTTTTTCAATTCCTTGAGCAATCAAAATCTTTTGTGCCTTCCCCATTTCTGATAAAGAGATTCTTGATGTTGACGCTACAGTAAACAGTTTTCCGAATTGCTCGACACCTTGTGCAATGAACCGTTTGTCTTTCACTTGTGCAATCATCTTGCGAATTTCATTAGAAGATAGCTTATACACGGTAGCGTCTTTGTGCTCTTCTCTGACAGTCTGGCCATTTGAACACACTAATCGCTCGTAATAATGTCCTAATTCTACATGTGATAGAGTCCAAGCAAGATAGAAGCCATCCATCATGAAATCTTCTCCCGGTCCAAACAGATGCGTGTGCTCTTGTGGATTGGTATAAGTAATGGTAACGTGCGGGGTTCCCAAATTATTGAACTTGATGTCCGATATCGTATATCCGGTTTCTTCTGCCATCATTTCAGCAAAATCAAAAAATAAAGTCGGAGAAATATACTCATCCACAATAGGCACTATTTCTGTGAGTTGTCGGTTTTGAGGTGAAGCAATCACTACCACAGATTTAGGCTTTTGCATATTCGAAGCCACATTGATGTAGTTGCGGTAATTTGTCAGCCTGGTTTCGCCTGATGCTTCTTTTACCATCTTTCTTTGTCGGCTGTCAATGCCGATAATGCGGTCGTATGCATCTGTAAAGACACAGCTGGCGGTAACTTCTTTCCCATCCATAGAATATACATTCTCTCCCACATATGCAAGTCCGCTCAAGGATATAGTCTTCTGCGGCCATAATCCCTGCATAAATTGTTGTTTTTTAAGTTGAAATTCTGAATCGGTCATATCAATCAGGTGTAAAAAGTTTATCAAATTGGTCAGCAAAGTCACGTATCTGCCCTGCCACGTCGCTCTGCATTTGCTTTATATTTCGGTCTTGGAAGAAACGTTGTTCATTAAACGAAACATCTCCGGTGTTGCTTAGACTGTAGAAAAGCTTTACTCCGACATCACCACGGCGGTGTTTTGAAAAAGTTATGAAACGGTCGGAATAAATATTCTTAGGGTTCTCTAAGCGGAGTTCCATCATTGCGGTAATAGAATGCTTCAATCTGTTTGAGCCTACAAAATTACCGGACTTCGTCACCTGTTGGATGGTTAGGAAGGTACGATTGAGGGAGCGGCTGTTCTGTCCTTTATTCTGCTTTTTGATAAGCTGTATAAGCCAGCTTTCCGCATCTTTCATGCGAATGTTTTCCTCATCCTTGATTATACCTTGCAATTCGTAAAATGAATCAATGGCTACTATGTCCCATCCTTGTTCAACAACGTTTTTGACCATATCCCAATTGTGAACTTCATTGTCGAAATCAGATTCTACAAAGAGGATGGGCAGCGTCCGGAATTTCGGATATCTCTCTACATATACAGTGAGGTCTATCTCATGCATTTCGGCACTCACAAAGAGAATCCGGGCTTTCAGATAGCGATTCTGCATGTTGGCCAACATATCAAGAATAATGGTAGTCTTACCCACACCGGGGTCGCCGATAATCATATAGTTCACACCACGGGGCAGCCCTTGGTGTGAACTCAAAAGTTCGTCCAAGGCTGTACCGCAATGGAAAGTCTCAAAGAGTTTCGGGTCGAAACTCAAATCACACATTCTTACTACATGATTCATGGCGTTTATTTTATTTGAATACCTATGGTGAAAGTTTGCGGAACGGTAAGTGTTCCACAAACTTTCATGCTCTATTTATGGTGGTTAAATAAGGCTCTTCTGCATATTAAGCTATTACTTCAAGTTTAAGCTCTTTAGCTCGCTCTTCTACAAGCTCCCTCCATAGGCGAGAATCTTGCAGTTGACTTGACGGAATCTTATCGGCATAACGTTCGAGAAAATCAGCATTGTACAGTTTTTCGTCATGCCAACGATCGATTAGTTCCGACCAATCCCAATAATCAATGAATTTGTCGATTAACAGATAATTTAATTCAAGTTCTCTATTTTCCGAAAGCTTTCCCCAATCCCAATAGTCTTCAAACTGCTCTAAGCACTCTTCTGTCAAGATTGTCTCGCAACCGGTACTTGACAGTTCTTGCCAGTCGATGAATTTCTTGAACTTATCCAGCATTGCAGGAGTCCATACAATGTTGTTGTTATTGGAAATCGCTTTCCAATCTACTTTGTTTTTGTGCTTTTCGAGCATCTGTTCTGTCCATGCAAAATTCTCTGAAAGTTCTGTCCATGCCGAATCATTGAGAATTTTCTCCATAAATTCATTGGTTAATTTTTTTGTTGCCATAATTCTAATAATTGATATTTTTTAATTTTAAGTTCGATGCTATAAGTCTTGCTATTACGGTGTCCCCCATAATGTTTTTGTCACATGAAAGTCCCCATATAATAGAAGTGTCCGCCTGAAACATATCAACAAATTGCGATAATTCTGACAAGTCTGCTGAAAGAATTGGCTCCTTTTCATTATAACTTAGATGAACTAATATTGCGGTTGCGGAGAACAAATCAAAACCCTTTGCAACAGTACATATTTTTACAATTGCATCTTCTATAGAATCGGATATACGACATGAGCCATTGGCATATCCTTCAAGCAAAACTACATTGCTTGCATCTTTTGTAATGGAGCTTATGTCGGCGATATCTAAACTAATCAGAGGTGAACCAGCACTAAAAATATCGGAGGTCTCTGTTACGACTGTCTCTATTGATGGTGCTATGAAAAATTGAGACTTCATTTCTATCTTTTTTAATGGAACTGCATCGTAACTGATACAGTTCCAAATCACAATTAACGTTTGCGGAGTACCCAGGTTCTTCCATCATTGGTAGAATAGAACAGTCCTTTGTCAGTTGTTCCGAGAATTTCCTTACCTGAGTCCATTAAGTCGCTAAAAGCTCCAGTGTTAGATGAGCCATTGTAGCGAACCACCCATGTACGGCCTTGATTGGTTGAATACTCAATTTTCTTGTTGTCTTTGGGTGAAATACGAAGCATTTCTTTCCCACGATTAATCATAATTGGCATAATGTTGAGATTTAAATGTTGCTTTGTCATTATTGACACTGCAAAAGTATTATGGCAGCTATGCCATATCGTGGCAGAGGTTTCAAAAAATATAGAGATTTTATTTTTTTATGCTATCTGTGAAAAAAGCAAGAGATACCTATCGTCTTTCCGCTCGAATCATTCATAGCGATGTATATTACATACTTGTAAAAGTGTAAAATATTTCTGTCTGCCAAATAATTTACCAATTATATTTTCCTCAATTACAAAAATATTATCCAGCGGGTAAGAAAAAAGCTCCTTAAACCACTGGTTTAAAGAGCTTTGTCTTAGTTTGTCGGAGTATTTTCATTTCTCCTAAGTGATCCGCCTGGGTTATGAACCAAACGTTATTTCTTCCTCAATATCAGTACTTTCAGAAATTTCGGCTTTGCATCCGTCACGCTTTAGTCCTTAAAAACTGTCTGCTGTTGTCCGGTGTCTGTCTGCCAACATCTTGGGTTCAAATGTACGCATTATTTTTGGATTATGCAAACCGTTGAAAATAAACATTCTAAGGTTAGTGCAAGGTGCAAGCTATATATATAGATATATACTTGCACCTTGCACTAAATTTCAATACTTATTTTTCCGTCTATTCTCCATTATCATTTCAAAATTTTCTTGCCCCCATTGTTTCAACTGCTCTAAATGAGGGATTAAAGT
>ERZ838483.25-NODE-25-length-169323-cov-25.240418_pt1 | contig 169323 bp, 157 predicted proteins | sample MGYA00519939_ERZ838483 | MGnify/ENA primary metagenome ERZ838483 (study PRJEB31850, sample SAMEA3708836) | human gut metagenome | biome: human gut; feature: human-associated habitat; material: faeces | place: China | collected 2014 ...
TGCAATGGATAAGTTAAGTGTAAAAGAATATGAAGACCCTTTTAAGGGTTAATGCTAAGTAGTAACAATGCCCCTTAAGGGGTAGCGCGAGTCAAGAGCAATATGGCTTGAGGAAAGAATGTGAAAACAGAATTCCCATAGCCTAAAGAGAAAGCCAGCGCCTTGAGACGCTAGCCTAGTAACAAGGGCTTATAGCCCTAGAGCAAACCACCCGTTGGACGGGTGGTCCTGATTTACAGAGAAAAAACAGACAAAGCATTTAAGATAAATAAAATCAGATGTTTTGTTATGCAGTCAGACAGAAGATTATCAGGGGAAAAGGGTGTACGCGAATGTATAGGAAGAACAGTAACGGCTGGTTGAAGCACTGGGATTTCATTATACTAGATCTTGTTGCATTACAGCTGGCTTATATAAGCAGTTATGTATTGCGCATGGGAACAAGTGATCTGTATCATAACGGATTATATCTGAATATCGGGATTATTATTATACTGATAGACATTTGTACAGCTTTCTTTACAGAGCCATATCATGGGATCATGAGAAGAGGATATTTTGTAGAGTTTAAGAATGTATTGAAGCATGTGTTTATCGTGAGTGTGCTTGTGATCGTATATCTTTTTATGAGCAAACAGGGAAGCATGACCTCGCGTCTTGTGATCAGCTCATTCATTCCAATGGCAGTGGTTCTGCTTTATGCGGTGCGAATCGTATGGAAGAAATATTTGCTGAAACATGGCAATATGCTCTATTCAAAAATAAATATACTCCTTGTTTCAACAAGTGATGAAATAGATTCCATGTTAAGACGGGTGGAACAGAATGTAGTTAATGAATTCGATATTGTCGGAATCGTACTTGCAGACCGCGAACCGGAAGAAAATGAAATGATCGAAGGAATTCCGGTTGTAAGTAAGATTGATACAGTAACTGAATACATACAGAAAAGATGGGTTGATGCTCTTCTTGTTGGAATTAAGAAGAAAACATTGATACCGGAAGATTTGTTTGAAACATGCGTGAACATGGGAATTACAGTTCACGAATGTCTGGGAGACAGAGCAGGATGGGCAGGAAATCAGTTTATTAACCGCATGGGTGGATATACAGTCCTGACTTCCAGCGTCAGAGTGATTTCCTCACGGCAGGCCATGATGAAGAGAACGATAGACATCTGTGGCGGAATCGTTGGAATGATTCTGACAGGTATCATTACAATATTCCTTGCTCCGGCAATCTATATTGCTTCACCGGGGCCAATCTTCTTCTCTCAGATGAGAGTAGGAAAAAACGGTAAATTATTTAAGATCTATAAATTCCGAAGCATGTATATGGATGCAGAGGAACGCAAGAAAGAACTGATGAAACAGAACGAGATGAAGGGGCTCATGTTCAAGATGGAGAATGACCCAAGAATCATCGGAAGCGGAGCGGATGGAAGCAAGCATGGACTTGGCTGGTTTATCCGTAAGACATCTTTGGATGAATTCCCGCAGTTCTGGAATGTACTCAAAGGAGATATGAGTCTCGTAGGAACCCGTCCACCAACAGTAGATGAGTGGAAACAGTATGAGCCATATCACCGCGGAAGACTTGCCGTGAAGCCGGGACTGACCGGAATGTGGCAGGTGAGCGGAAGAAGTGATATCACTGACTTTGAGGAAGTTGTAAAGCTTGATATGGAATATGTCAAGAACTGGAATATCGGAATGGATATCAAAATTCTGCTTAAGACTGTCGGAGTTGTGCTTAAGGGCAGTGGATCCAAGTGATGGATTAGATAGAAGAGATAAGGAAAATGATATAAGAATGATGATCTGCAGTGGAACCGGGAGGGGAAGCTGCAGGTGTTATTGATATTGAACGTATGGCTACATGAAGAAAAAACAAAGAATTGAAATAAAGTTTAGGAGGATATTAGGACATGAAAAAGGAGTATAGAATTGCAGTTGCTGGTACCGGTTATGTTGGTTTGTCGATTGCGGCTCCGACGAATGTCTACCTCAAACTTTCAGTGGCGATTTGATGGTCTACGGTGGCGTATAAAACTCATGCAAAATACCCCTACTGCGAGCCTGTTCTATTGCAGAGCAAGGTAGTGACATGATACCTTCATTTTTCCGAAGAATTAGAGGTAGTGAGGGGGGATGATTGTTCATGTTGCAACAAAGAAGTGCTATGTAGTTGTACAGTTTTAACAAAGTGAGTTTGCGTACGGGTTATGACAATAAAGGTCAGCACTTTGAAAAACGGAGAAGCGCGACAGCGGGTTATGACCATAAGACTTAACACTTTGTTGGTGAGCTGCTACGCGAACGGTGAATTCTTTAGAGACGGTTTTATTGAACTGTTTCCAAGGGGCAACTGAGGGATAGTCTGCGATTGGCTAGGACGGTATTTTTTGGAATATGCCAATGTAAGAAGTTGGTACACATCTGGTGAAACGGAATCAGAATGGTAAGTGCCTCCATTGATGATGCGGCTAGTATAGAAGAAAAACTGCTGTAATACTAGTGTGTCATGTTTTGAGATGCTTACAAAAATTCAGCTTGCAATAATAGAATTCTCATGCTAATCTAATACCACGCAGTCATCATTCTGATGAACTGCAAAAAGATCTATGAACCAAATCGGTAATTATTCAATAAGCTCAGATTTTCGAGCAGATAATCCGATGACAACCCAAAAAGATGAATATTGTTTGAAGATTATGTGATGGAGTAAGTTTCTCAAATATCTGATTTTAAGGGGATAGTTACTTCCATAGAAAACTATCTTGTGTTAAGATAAATATAACTTTAGAATCCTCTTCTTCAGGCAATCATTCGTTGCACAGAAGAGAGGAGAATTCTATGAAAGAAAACAAGAAAAGTGTATCAACTAAGAGCGTATCATCACATTGTAAAGAATCGAAAGAGGAGCAGGAAGACTTTATCATGCTTCCAACGGTAGATTTCTGTTTCAAGGAATTGATGCAGAATGATAACATCCGCAAGAATATTATCGCAGCACTATTGAACGTTCCATCCGGTGAGGTAGAGAACACGGAACTTATGCCTACGATTCTCAGAAAAGAATCGAAAGATGATAAGTATGGGATTTTAGATGTCCGGGTGAAACTGAAGAATGGAGAACAGATTGATTTTGAGATGCAGGTAGAAGCATTTGATTGCTGGGCAAATCGTTCTGTTTATTATCTAAGTAAGATGTATACAAGTGAAATAAAAGAAGGCGAGGGATACGATTGCTTGAAGAAGTGTATCCATGTGAGCATTCTTGCATATGATCATTTTCTAGATGATAAAGAGTGTTATCGGAGAATTGCATTCTGTGATGCAAAGACAGGAAAAGAGTATACAGATCTTATGGAGATGCATATCTTAGAATTGTCAAAACTTCCACCGGAAGAGAAAAATGAGACAAGCCTGTTGCAGTGGATGCGCTTTCTTGGAGGAAAAACCAGAAAGGATTTTGAAGAAATGGCAAAGAAAAATTCTGAATTGGAAGAAGCATATGACGTATTGGATAAATTAAGCGCAGATGAAAAGAAGAGGTTAGAATACGAGACAAGACAAAGAGCAATCAGAGATTATAATATAGGAATGTTAACTGCAGAAAGACGAGGAATTGAGAATGGACGTAAGATTGGGATAGAAGAAGGAAGAGCAGAAATCAATCAATTAATTCTAGAATTGTCAAAACTTGGACGTACAGAAGACATTACAAAAGCGGCGGCTGACAAAGAATATCAGAGAAAACTATTGAAAGAGTTTGGTTTACATTAAACAATTATGAAGTCGGAGAGCTTTTTAAGAAGCATGAATATCTCATGGAAAGCCCTGTGCTGAATGCAGAAGAAAAAAAGAAGTTTATGAAAAACCAGATGAATACTGGAAAGATACAAGTGATAATGCAATTATTCGTTCATTTATTGATTATGCGGGTGCAAGCATTACGAAGAAGCTTGAAACACTGATGAATGTTGGATATATTATTCAGAGAGTGGATGAGAATTTAACTTACGACTATTTACATTCTTCTGAGGAAAATCTGTGGAACTTAATGTATTTGACGGGATATTAACGCAGGTTAGAGATTATAAGATTGATGATGTCTGGCAAGACAACATGGTGGATTCAAATAAAGAACACGGAGAAAGCAGAAGTGATGTTGTTGTCTGTGACACCATTAATGGTCATGTGGCTATTTTCGAGTCTAAACGTGCAAGGTCGGTAGATGAACTGGAATCCGAGTGTGAGAAAGCATTGCGGCAAATTGATGAAAGAATGTATGCAAGGGATTTTGAGGACGAGTATGACAGTGATCATATTCATTGCTATGGCATTGCATTCTATAAAAAGCGTTGTTTGGTAAAGAAAAAATAATAAAATAAACAAAAAACAGGAGTCGCTGCGTACGACAACGGGTAACGCAAACCGACTCCTGTTTCATTTCTTTCACTTAATCACCGATATCAGTATGTCCCTGCTCGAACTCCCATTGGAGACCGTATTTGTCAATAAAGTAGAAATACCGCACTTCACTGAGGATTTTAGCTGTCTGCTGCTTCCTTTCATCCATTTCTTTCATATTCTGATCAAAGAAATGAACTTCATCCTGATAGGTCTCGCTGATCTGGAATACTTGATAATCGTCAGTCTCATTGATCAGACGTGTGTCCGGCATGGATTTAATATGTAAAAATGCTTCGTCGATGTTCGTGATTTTCAGTGCTACATGACGTGCGCCGCTGACATCGTTGGCAGCGAAGAAGACAGGTTCTTTTCGTCCTTCCGGTGAATGGTACTGCATGAGTTCCAGTGTCAGTTTTGTGCCCGGTACATTTACAAAAGCGATAGAGACATCGCCGTCGGCAGCTTCTTTGACAAATCCGCCGGCTTTAAAGAAACCTTCGTTTCTCCAGTGGGACAGGTAATGATCCGGTACAACGCCCAACAGTTTCTGGTAATAGTCAACCGCCTCCATCATATCATCCACGAAAATACATACATGGGATAATCCGGCGAATTTTGGCATAGCAGCCTGTACATTTGAGTTCATCATTTAAATCAGATCCTTTCTTCATAAATTTTGGGTCACAATGAGTAACGATCCCAAGAAAGTTTTATTATGTGTAAGTATAAAAGAAAAATGCAGAAAAAACGTGTTCCTTTCGTGAAACCATGTTTTTTCTGCGTGAAATAGTGATCTGATTTTCTGCAAAGATCAGCAGTTAAGGATGACGCATGCTGTCAAAATACCGTCTTCCATCTGATAACGGATATTTCCATCGTATTTATCAATAGCCATCAGGATACTTTCTATCCCGGTTCCTTTTGGCTTGATGATATCATTTTCGATCACAAGGTCCGTTTTACAAGGGTTACTGCACACGATCACAAGTTTTCCCTTTTTCATACGGAGATTTACTGTGATCTCATCCCGGGAACCGCATTCGATACATCCGTTTACTGCATTTTCCAGAAGATTTGAAAGGATCGCAACAAAATCCATATCTGCAATTGTTATATGCTCCGGTGTGTCGGCAGTTATAGAGATTGGAATCCCTTCTTTCTGTGCTTGATTATAAAAGTTGTTTAAAATGGCGTTGGCTGTAATATGTGGGCAAAAATCAATCTGACTTGTCACATCCAGGCTTTGGATAAATTCTTCTATATAATCTATCGCTTCTTGTGGCCTCTGTTGTTTCAGAAGCAGGTCAATATTTTGCATGTGATGTCGAAAATCATGGCGCATGGCTTTGGCGGTTGATGCATGTTCTTTGGCCATGGCAAGCTGTCCTTGCAGGTATTGTACATTTTGAGTGATCAGTTCCATCTTCACTTCGGCATTCATGTGTTGGAGCGTGCCAAATACAATCCACAGTACTGCACAATAAATCATCATGGTTGTGATAAACAGGATCATCTGTTCGACGGTATGACCATCACGCATGAGGAAGTTGATAAGCGTTGCAAACACGGTTAAAAACAGAAAGGACACGAGGGAAATAGAGTACCAGGTCCGTTTTCTGTCTCCGGGCACTGTACGCATATAAGGACGCGCAAACCACAGATACAGCAGGACTGCAGGAACATTCAACAGTATTCGTACCAAACTTCGTATATACATCTGTTTTACAATGGATAAATCCGGGAATAATCCATCACAGATCAAAATAGAAAGGCAAATGATGATGCAGAACAAATTTGCGTAAGTAACGATCAAAAATATTTTTTTGCTGAAACTATCAGATGAAGTATATAGGAAAAGTAGAATTGCTGGCAGGATGGTTCCGACAAATGAAAATGGAATCACATACGGAGAGTCTTTGCCAAGCAGGGAATATGCAAGTATGGCCCATACAGTGAAGAATATAGCGTAAAGTCCATAGAGCAGAACCGTTTTTTTTTGATCGGATATTTTCGTTCTGTCATAGAAGCAAACCAGATGATATGTGCTACAACAGTGAGTATTGAGGTAACAGCCAGATGATTCATTGTATCATTACATCTCCTTCAGAGTGATCGAACTGCTGCTGAGTTCGGAATTGATAATTTGAGTATACCGTATCGTCAAGGGGATGGCCACTTTATTATTTTTCTAAAAATGATTGGAAGAGTCAGATTTATAGTGTATGATAAGAATGCAGGGTTAAGCTGTCAGAATTTACAACAGGAGGTTTACATCATGGAAAAAGCAAAGGTGTATTATACTGATTTCCGGGCGAAGCTTGGCGAAGGTCTTCCAACGAAGCTGAAACGTCTGATGAAGAAAGCAGGAATCAGTGAGATTGATATGGAAAATAAATTTGTGGCGATCAAGATGCATTTTGGAGAGATGGGGAATATCAGTTATCTCCGTCCGAATTATGCCAAGGCGGTTGTTGATGTCGTGAAGGAGCTTGGAGGAAAGCCATTTCTTACAGATTGTAATACACTATATCCGGGCAGTAGAAAGAACGCACTGGAGCATCTTTACTGTGCATGGGAGAATGGATTTACACCGTTGAGTGTCGGATGTCCGGTGATTATCGGAGACGGCCTGAAGGGAACGGATGATATTGAAGTTCCGGTACAGGGAGGAGAGTACATAGAGAAAGCGAAGATCGGACGCGCCGTGATGGATGCGGATGTATTTATCAGTCTGACGCATTTTAAAGGGCATGAGACGACAGGTTTCGGTGGTACGATCAAGAATATCGGAATGGGATGTGGTTCCAGAGCCGGTAAGAAGGATCAGCATTCTGTTGGTAAGCCAACGATCGATCAGGAAGCCTGCAGAGGATGTAAGAGCTGTCTGAGAGAGTGTGCGAATGATGGCCTGATTTATGATGCTGATGCAAGAAAGATGTCGATTGATCTTGAACATTGTGTTGGTTGTGGAAGATGTATCGGAGCATGTAACTTTGATGCCATTTCATTTATGGACAGTGCGGCAACCAAGGTATTGAACTGTAAGATGGCAGAGTATACAAAGGCGGTTGTGGATGGAAGACCGAACTTCCATATTTCACTGATCGTTGACGTATCACCGAACTGTGACTGTCATCCGGAGAATGATGCACCGATCCTTCCGAATATCGGTATGTTTGCCTCTTTTGATCCGCTGGCACTGGATCAGGCGTGTGCAGATGTCTGTCTTAGCGCAACACCGTTGCCGCACAGCCAGCTTGCAGATCGTATGGAAGAAGAGAATTTCTGCGATCATCATGATCATTTTGAGAATACAACACCGAATTCAGAGTACAAGACTTGTCTGGCACATGCAGAGAAGATCGGTCTTGGAACAAGAGAGTATGAATTGATCTATATGAAATAAATGTCAGATAAAAGAAGTATTGTAGTGAACAGTAACAGCAAATAAGCTTTACAATAAAAATGTTTTAGGAGGAATTGAAGATGAGTGAATTAAGAGTTGAGAGAAAAGAAAACATGGCTGGTGGAAAGGGACACGTTATCATCAAGCACATTCTGGAAGATAAGGAACTGAACGGAAAGTGCAAGATGTATGCAGAAGTTACACTGGAGCCGGGATGTTCTCTTGGATATCATGAGCATCACAACGAGAGTGAGACATATTATATCCTTCGCGGGGAAGGAAATTATGATGACAATGGACGTATCCGCCCGGTAAAGGCAGGAGATATGACATTTACACCGGATGGAATGGGACACGGACTGACGAATACAGGGGATACAGATCTTGTGTTTATGGCACTGATCATTTTGGATTAATGCATCGTATTTTTTGAGACTGGCCCATAAATTTTAAAAGTGCATCCGGCAATGATTTCGTAATTGATTTCATTGCCGGGTGCACTTTTTGTAAAGGGAATATTGTATTCTAATTGGAACTTTTGTATTTTCTGATCAGGCAGGAGATGACTCCGGCTGCACACAGTCCAAACAATACATTGTGGAGGGAACCGTATACATCAAGAGCTCCTTTCACTCCGTAGATCACTTCCGGTGAATCAGGGAGCAACGGACTGAAGAGGAACGCAGCATAGGAAACCGCGAATACAAGGATAAAAGACCACAGGCCTCTTCCGGTATCTTCTCTCCAGCTGGAGACTCCGTCACGTACGCGGACGCGTGTCATTGACCAGAGAAGGGAGATGAATTCGAAGAACAGGAAGAGGGCAGCTACACATAAGTAAGCGGCCAGAGTCTGAGAAATCTTCTGTGTCTGGATGGCTTCCTGAATGTCTCCGTACGGTGTGCTTGCACGGTAAAAGTTGTAGAGTACAAATGCTGTTGTGACCAGGATCAATACGATAGAAAGCTGCTGAAGCAGTGTGCTTGTGAGCCTTGATAATGCCTTTCCGCCTTTTTTGATTGGTGCGGCAAGTTTTACTCCGCCACCGGAACGTTTCCTGCCGGAGGAACGTCTGCCGTAGTCGCGATCATTATATGAATCATTATAAGGAGTGTTGCGATTTGATCGTTTGTTAGAAGTGTTATAATCATCCTCATAATAATCATCCTCGTAATCTGCATCCTCTTCATAATCATCGTCATATTCAGGAAGTACTTCTTCGAACTGGCTGTCATCGGAATCGTTAAAGTTATCTCGGTAATCGTCTGCGTTCATAACGATCGTCTCCGTGTTAGAATCAGGTCTGTTTATTTGTTCTGTATCTTCAGAAGTATGAAAATTGATTTCCGGATCTTCTTCATATGTAACTTCAAAATCATCATCGAAAATGTCTGAGAAATCATTCTTCGGGCTCATATCATTTACCTCACTTTCCATTTGAAACCATGTCATTGCATGTATCTCACTATGTTATAACGTTTTCCGTGTTTTCTCAACCCTTTCAAATATGAATTTAAAAATTTTTAAGATTTTCAGTGTCTGAAATATCTGTTATACTGGAAGGGCGATGTGATTGATAAAAATGCAGAAAAACAGAAAGCAGGGAAAAGAATGAACTTAATTAATATAGAACATATTTCTAAAATATATGGGGAGAAAGTGATTTTTGATGATGCATCGTTTGGTGTTCAGCAGGGGGATAAGATCGGGATTGTTGGGATTAACGGAACCGGAAAGTCAACTCTTTTGAAGGTGGTTGCAGGAGAGGAAGTGCCGGATGAGGGTCAGGTTGTTCGTCAGAATGGTCTGAAGATTGCTTTTGTTCCGCAGAATCCGACATTTCCGGAGGGGATGGATATCCGTTCCTATGCACTTCAGGATGCAGATGCGGAGAGCTGGCAGGTGGAGAGTAATCTGACGGAACTTGGGATCACACAGTGGAATCAGAAGATTGACACTTTATCCGGGGGACAGAAGAGACGTGTGGTTCTTGCGAAGATCCTGGCCGGAAACTTTGACGTACTTCTTCTGGACGAGCCGACGAACCATCTGGATCAGGAGATGATTTCCTGGCTGGAAGATTATCTGAGGTCTTATCGTGGAACTGTTCTTATGGTAACACATGACCGCTATTTCCTTGATCGTGTGACGAACCGCATCCTGGAGCTGAGCCATGGAAAGATGTATGGATATGATGCGGATTATTCCGGATTCCTTGAATTGAAAGCACAGAGGGAAGAGATGGAGCTTGCGAGTCAGAGAAAGCGTCAGAGTATCCTTCGGATGGAACTGGAATGGGCGAAGCGTGGATGCCGTGCGAGAACGACAAAGCAGAAGGCAAGACTGGAACGTCTGGAAGCGTTGAAAGCAGGAAAAGCACCTGTGACGGATCAGACGGTGGAGCTTGATTCTGTAGAGACGCGAATGGGCAAGAAGACGATCGAACTTCATCATGTCAGCAAGTGTTTTGGGGAGAAGAAGATTCTGGATGATTTCAGTTATATTGTGCTTCGAAATCAGCGGCTTGGAATTATCGGGCCGAATGGTTGTGGAAAATCTACGATTCTTAAGATGATCGCAGGTGTGCTCAAGCCGGATGCAGGAGAGATTGAGATCGGTGAGACGATCAAGATCGGATATTTCGCACAGGAAGAACAGCATATGGATGATTCCCAGCGTGTGATCGATTATGTGAAGGATATTGCGGAGTATGTGACGACAAAGGACGGACAGATCAGTGCAAGCCAGCTTCTGGAGCGGTTCTTATTTACACCGGATATGCAGTATGCACCGATTGGTAAGCTTTCCGGAGGGGAGAAGAGAAGGCTTTATCTTCTTGGTGTTCTTGCGGAGAATGCGAATGTCCTGTTATTTGACGAGGCCGGAAATAATCTGGATATCCCAACACTTACGATCCTTGAGGACTATCTGAATTCATTTACAGGAATCGTGATCACCGTATCACATGACAGATATTTTCTGGACAATGTAGTTGACCGTATCTTTGAACTGGATGGAAACGGCGCGATCCGACAGTTTGAGGGGGGATACACGGATTATGTAGAGGCGAAAAAACGCAGATTCGGAGAGGAAAGCAAAGTTATCACAGGAAAGTCTGAAATGAAACCGGAAGAAAAGTCCACAGAAGAGGAGACGCAGGAGAAGAAGACGGGAAAGAACTGGAAGGATGGACAGCGTCAGAAGGTGAAGTTTTCGTTCAAGGAGCAACGAGAGTATGAGACGATCGATGAGGAGATCGCAAAGCTGGAAGAAAAGATAGCCTCTCTCGACCGTCAGATTGCCGCAAATGCAACGAATTCAGTGAAACTGCGTGAGCTGATGGAAGAGCAGGAGAAGGTAAGAGAGCAGCTCGAAGAGAAGGAAGAGCGCTGGATGTATTTGAATGAACTGGCAGAGGAATTTGGTCTGTAATGAAAAATCTCAAAAAAGAGGGTTGACAAAGCCGGTTCTAGTTGTTAATATTAAGTAAGTAAAAAACAGAACGCACTCTGTTTTATACAAATCATGGAAGGAGCGAGCCAGTCATCTTAGTCAGTCATAATATTTTCGCTTCCTGAAGTGAGAAAGAGAGGATACATATGAGAAGTCAGGTATTTTCACTGCTCGTAGATAACAATTCAGGTGTTTTGAGCAGAATTTCAGGACTCTTCAGCCGACGTGGATACAGCATTGACAGTATCACGGCAGGTATGACAGCAGATCCCAGATTTACAAGGATTACGATTGTTTCATCCGGTGATGAGCAGATCTTATCACAGATTGAGAAGCAACTTCGTAAGTTGGAGGATGTTGTGGATATCAAGGCTTTGAAAGCAGAAGAATCCGTTTGTAGAGAGTTGATCATGGTGAAGCTTCGTGCGAATGCCGCACAGCGTGGTGAGATCATCTCGGTTGCAGATATTTTCAGAGCGAAGATCGTAGATGTGGAAGAAGATTGTCTGATCATTGAATTGACAGGTACACAGAATAAGCTGGAAGCTTTCCTGAATCTTCTGAAGGATTATGAGATACTCGAACTGGCAAGAACTGGAATTACAGGACTTGCAAGAGGCAGCAAGGATGTTGCATTTTTCTGATCCGGTCAGGATCGGAGAACCGCAGGGAGAACTTGTGGAACAGATAAAGCTAGTAAAGGGCAAGACCTTTCACTATATAGGATACCCCCGAAGAGATCGGGAGCATTCTACTCTATATTTTAAATTCAATTAGGAGGAATGCAAAATGGCAGCAAAAATTTATTATCAGGAAGATTGTAACCTTTCTCTTCTCGAAGGACAGAAGATCGCTATCATTGGATACGGAAGCCAGGGACATGCACATGCACTGAACTTAAGAGAGTCAGGATGTGATGTTATCATCGGTCTGTACGAGGGAAGCCGTTCTTGGAAGAAAGCAGAAGAGCAGGGATTCAAAGTATATACAGCAGCTGAAGCTGCAAAGCAGGCTGACATCATCATGATTCTGATCAACGATGAGAAACAGGCTAAACTTTACAAAGAAGACATCGAGCCAAACCTTGAAGAGGGTAACATGCTTATGTTCGCTCACGGATTCAACATCCATTTCGGAACAATCGTACCACCGAAGAATGTTGATGTTACAATGATCGCACCTAAGGCACCAGGACATACAGTAAGAAGCGAGTATCAGGCTGGAAAAGGAACACCTTGTCTGGTAGCTGTAGAGCAGGATTACACAGGAAAAGCTCTTGACAGAGCACTTGCTTATGGTCTTGGAATCGGTGGAGCAAGAGCCGGAGTTCTTGAGACAACATTCAGAACAGAGACAGAGACAGACCTCTTCGGAGAGCAGGCTGTACTTTGTGGTGGTGTATGTGCACTTATGCAGGCTGGATTCGAGACTCTTTGTGAGGCTGGATATGATCCGAGAAATGCATACTTTGAGTGTATCCATGAGATGAAGCTGATCGTTGACCTGATCTACCAGTCAGGATTCGCTGGAATGAGATATTCTATCTCTAACACAGCTGAGTACGGTGATTATATCACAGGACCTAAGATCGTTACAGCTGAGACAAAGAAAGCTATGAAGAAAATTCTTTCCGATATCCAGGATGGTACATTTGCAAAAGACTTCCTGCTTGATATGTCTGATGCAGGTGGACAGGTTCACTTCAAGGCTATGAGAAAACTTGCTGCTGAGCACCAGTCAGAGAAGGTTGGAGCTGAGATCAGAAAGCTTTACAGCTGGAGTGATGAGGACAAACTGATCAACAACTAATCAGTTGTCTGAGATTATAGAATAAGATAATAGAAGACCGGTACTTTTCGAGTCGAGGCATTAAGCTGGCTTGAGAGGTAGCGGTCTTTTTGACTGAGGCGTCGTGCAGCAGCCAGGCATCTCTAAAATGCTACGCATTTTATCGATGTGGCGTATCCGCCACATAGTTCTAAGAATACAGAATCTCGCTCATGCGAGCATGGCTCGTATCTGTATCTTTAGAACTGCCTGGCTCTGAACGTATAACAAAAGGCGCATCTGCCATGACGGTAGCAGATGCGCCTGAAAATTCTATTCTCTATTTATAATTAAGCGATAGAGTCAACAGCTTTGGAAAGACGAGCGATCTTTCTGGAAACTGTTTTCTTGTGATAAACACCCTTGCTTCCAGCTTTGGAAATCTCAACGATTGCTGTGTGAAGAGCAGCCTTAGCAGCCTCTACATTCTTCTCAGCTACAGCTGTCTCTACTTTCTTTACAGCTGTTTTAACCTTAGATTTGATTGCTTTGTTTCTAGCAGCTTTTGTCTCTGTTACTAAAATTCTTTTCTTTGCAGATTTAATATTAGCCAATGTGTGCACCTCCAAAATATTCTATCATATGATTTTCAAATGTGATTCATGTGTTCAATAGACTCGGACACGGACGTTCTATCGAAACATACTCATTTATTCTAGTCCAACAAACGTATTCTGTCAATACATATTTTACAAAAAAATGCTAAAAATAGTCTGTAATAAGACAAATTATGGTTACTGTTCACTCCCGTGTCAATCACTCCGCTGATTGACACGGAGAAAAGGGAGGCTATGATGAAAAATTACAGTGTGCGTACGGATCTTGCACTTGAGGAGAAGGAACGTTTTGCATCTGACAATGTAGAAGTGCAGGGAGTTGTTCTGGAGGAAGAGTATGACGAAGAGAATGAGATCCGGCTGACCCGTGTGGTGATCGAGACGGAGAATGGAGCCAAGATCATGGGAAAACCGACAGGTATTTATCTGACACTGGAATCTCCGGATCTGGCATTGGAGGTGGAAGAAAATAGCAGGGTATTACAGGAACGGATCTGTGATTGCATCCGGGAATTGATTTTTCATAAAATTTCCTATAAAGATGGAAAAGAATTAAAGATTCTTTTTGTCGGGCTCGGTAACAGAGCGGTGACACCGGATGCGCTTGGCCCTTATGTTGCAGATCATCTGGAGGTAAACCGGCATATAGTAAAAGAATACGGAAAATATGCGATGCGTACGGAGCAATTGATTGTTCTTAGTGCAATTGTTCCCGGCGTGATGGGACAGACGGGGATGGAAACGGCGGAGATTGTCCGTGGAATTGTCTATGAGACGAAGCCGGATCTGATCCTTGCAGTGGATGCACTTGCTGCGCGAAACAGCAGACGATTGAACCGGACGATCCAGATTGCCGATACAGGAATTCATCCGGGTTCCGGTGTTGGAAATTATAGGAATGCAATGACGGAAGAATCTCTGGGGGTACCTGTGATTGGAATCGGAGTGCCTACGGTTGTTGATGCGGCAACGATCGTTAATGATACGATGGAAAATTTCATCACTGCACTGGAGCAGTCGCAGGCATTAAGGAGTACAGGAGAGATTTTGCGCTCTTATAGTGCGGCGGAAAAATATGAGTTTGTAAAAGAATTGATCTCCCCACATTTAAATGGAATGTTTGTGACACCAAAGGATGTGGATGAAATGGTCCATCAGATCAGTCATACGATAGCAGCGTCCTTGAATCTTCTTTTTTCTGATATAAATGCAAGAGAAAGCGAATAGAATGATAGAAATGAGCGGAAGGACTCTGCAATGCGTGTGTATAAGAAAAAAACAATCCGACGTATGAAATGGTATGGGGTGATTCTGGTTCTGTCAGGTATTCCGTTAGGAATTGGGATGGGCCGGTCATTGGAAGAGGGGAGAACATTTTTATTAGAAGAAAGTCAGACTTATGCGCAGAAATTGTACCTTCCGCTTTTTTCTTATCAGAAAGAACAGGGGACAGAAAGGGAAGAAATCTTCTGGCTCCCACTTCATGTGTGGATGCCGTTGGCAGGATATCTGGAAGACCAGACAGAAAAAAGGGGAAAGGAAGAACCGGCGGAAGTATTGGAAGATGAGGAGACGATCGCATGGATTCTTCAGTGTCAGGCAAATGATGAACATGCGGTAGATGAAGAGGGGAAACTGGTCGGAGCAGAGCCGGAAACTCAGGAAAGTGCTGTAGAACAGCCGGTTCCGGGAATGGATCTTTCTATTGAGCGGCTGCGTGATTTTGAATATCTGACAAGCAATCTTTATACAATAGACAGTTCTACAATGATCGGACCGGAGCAGCTTAATGTGGATGATCTTTTAAACCGGAGTATGAAGATAGATCAAAGTACAGGAGGTCCGAAAATTTTGATCTTTCATACGCATTCACAGGAAGAATTTGCCGACTCCATACCGGGTGATCCATCTACAAGTATCGTTGGGATTGGGGAATATCTGACGCAGTTATTAAATGCGGATGGGATTGAGACGCTTCATGACAGCGGAGTGTATGATATTATTAATGGGAAGCTTGACCGCAGCAGGGCATATGAGAATGCAGAAAGTGCAGTACGGCCGGTTCTGGAAGCGAATCCGACGATTGAAGTTGCAATCGATCTTCACAGAGACGGTGTAAATGCGGACACACATCTGGTAACGGAAGTGAATGGAAAACCGACTGCGAAGATCATGTATTTTAATGGATTGAGCAGGACACGGACAAATGGCGATATTGCCTATCTGTATAATCCATATATCCAGGATAATCTGGCGTTCTCCTTGCAGATGCAGATTGCATCGGAACAGTATTATCCGGGATTTGCAAGGCATATTTATCTGAAAGCTTACCGTTATAATCTTCATCTGCTGCCAAAGTCTCTGTTGATCGAAGCAGGGGCGCAGACAAATACGGTGGAAGAGATGAAGAATGCAATGGAGGTACTGGAACGGACATTAAAGCGGGTAGTTACAGAATAAACGGTTGTCGGACAGTTACAGTCCTCTCCTGTTAGAAGAAGGTTGACAGAACATATGAGCGAAAAAGAAGTTGAAAATCAGATGGTTAAATGATATCATATTTGTTGATTGACTGTATAGAACAGTTTGAGTTCGAGAAAGAAGGAGAAAGAGTAATGGCGGGAAATAATACATACGATGCAGGGAGTATCGCGGTATTGGAAGGTCTTGAGGCAGTACGGAAACGCCCGGGAATGTACATAGGAAGTGTTTCTACAAAAGGACTAAATCATCTGATCTATGAGATCGTGGATAATGCAGTAGATGAGCACCTGGCAGGATTCTGCAGTGAGATCCAGGTGACATTGGAAAAAGACGGATCTGCAACCGTTTCAGATAATGGTCGTGGAGTTCCGGTTGATATGCATCAGAAGGGTGTATCTGCGGCTCGTCTGGTTTATACGACACTCCATGCAGGAGGTAAGTTTGATGATTCTGCATATAAGACAAGTGGTGGACTTCACGGAGTAGGTTCCTCTGTTGTAAATGCTCTTTCTAGTTATATGGATGTGAAGATCAGCAGGGATGGATTTGTTCATCATGACCGGTACGAGAGAGGAATCCCGGTGATCGAACTGGAAGATGGACTTCTTCCTAAGATCGGAAAGACGAGAAAGACAGGAACAACGGTAAATTTTCTGCCGGATGATACGATCTTTGAGAAGACGAAGTTCAAAGCGGAAGAGGTTAAGAGCCGTCTGCATGAGACTGCGTATCTGAATCCGAATCTGACGATCGTGTTTGATGATAAGAGAGATGGAAGTGTTGAGCATATCGTTTATCATGAACCGGAAGGAATCATTGGATTTATCCAGGATCTGAACCGTAAGAAAGAAGTACTTCATGACCCGGTTTATTTTAAAGGGGAAGCAGACGGGATTGAAGTAGAGGTAACACTGCAGTATGTGAATGAGTTTCATGAGAATGTACTTGGATTTTGTAATAATATTTATAATGCAGAGGGCGGAACACATCTGACAGGATTTAAGACAACCTTTACAACTGTCATGAACCAGTATGCGAGAGAGATAGGAATCCTGAAAGAAAAGGATGCGAATTTTACCGGTGCAGATATCCGTAACGGAATGACTGCAATTGTATCCATTAAGCACCCGGATCCGAGATTTGAGGGGCAGACGAAGACAAAGTTGGATAACCCGGATGCGGCGAAAGCAGTCAGCAAGGTAACAGGAGAAGAGATTGTTCGTTTCTTCGATCGAAATCTGGATACACTTAAGACAGTTCTTTCCAGTGCGGAGAAAGCTGCGAAGATCCGCAAGACAGAAGAGAAGGCAAAGACCAATCTCCTGACAAAGCAGAAGTATTCTTTTGACAGTAACGGAAAGCTGGCAAACTGTGAGAGCAGAGATCCGAAGAAGTGCGAGATCTTTATCGTCGAGGGAGATTCCGCCGGCGGTTCTGCGAAGACAGCGAGAAACAGAAATTATCAGGCAATTCTTCCGATTCGTGGTAAGATCTTAAATGTTGAGAAAGCAAGTATTGATAAGGTGCTTGCCAATGCAGAGATCAAGACGATGATCAATGCATTTGGCTGCGGATTTTCTGAAGGATACGGAAATGACTTTGATATTACAAAGTTGAGATATGATAAGATCATCATCATGGCCGATGCCGATGTCGATGGTGCACATATTTCTACCTTATTGCTCACCTTATTCTATCGCTTTATGCCGGAGCTTATTTTTGAAGGACATGTATATATTGCAATGCCGCCACTTTATAAGGCAATGCCAAAGAGTGGAGAAGAAGAGTATCTGTATGATGATAAGGCACTGGAACGTTATAGAAAGACACATACAGGTTCGTTCACACTTCAGCGTTACAAAGGTCTTGGAGAGATGGATGCGGAGCAGCTCTGGGAGACAACACTGGATCCGGAGAGACGCATGTTGAAACGAGTAGAGATTGAGGATGCCCGAATGGCTTCGAGTGTAACGGAGATGCTGATGGGAACTGAAGTACCGCCGCGTCGTAATTTTATCTATGAAAATGCGACAGAGGCAGAACTGGATATCTAAGGAGAAGAAGAATGAGTAATGAATCACAGATCATAAGGACAGAATATTCTGATCTTATGAAGAAATCTTATATTGATTATGCGATGAGTGTTATTATCGCCAGAGCACTTCCGGATGTCCGTGATGGTCTCAAGCCGGTTCAGCGTCGTACACTTTATGATATGTACGAGCTTGGTATCCGTTATGATAAGCCTTATCGTAAGAGTGCACGTATCGTCGGAGATACGATGGGTAAATATCATCCGCATGGAGACAGTTCCATCTACGATTCTCTTGTAGTAATGGCGCAGGACTTCAAGAAGGGACAGGTTCTTGTTGACGGGCACGGTAACTTTGGATCCATTGAGGGAGACGGAGCTGCTGCGATGCGTTATACAGAGGCGCGCCTTACGAAGTTCACGCAGGAAGTATGTCTGGCCGATCTGGATAAGAATGTTATTGATTTTGGTCCAAACTTTGATGAGACGGAGAAGGAACCGCTTGTGCTTCCGATGCGTGTGCCGAACCTTCTGATCAATGGTGCGGAAGGAATTGCAGTCGGTATGGCGACAAGTATCCCGACACATAATCTCTGTGAAGTGGTCGATGCGGTCAAGGCATATATGAAGAATGACAAGATCACTACAAAGCAGCTGATGAAATATATTAAAGGACCGGATTTCCCGACCGGAGGAATTGTGGTCAATAAGGATGATCTTCCGGCAATCTATGAGAGCGGACAGGGGAAGATCAAGCTGCGTGGAAAAGTGGAAGTGGAAGAGCTCAAAGGCGGCAAGAAGCAGCTTGTGATCACAGAGATCCCATACACGATGATCGGAGCCGGAATCGGAAAGTTCTTAAACGACGTCTGCAATCTTGTGGAATCCAAGAAGACGACAGATATCGTTGATATTTCAAACCAGTCTTCAAAAGAAGGAATCCGTATCGTGATCGAATTGAAGCGTGGTGCGGATGTTGAGAACCTGAAGAACATGCTTTATAAGAAGACGCGTCTGGAAGATACATTTGGCGTAAATATGCTGGCGGTTGCGAATGGCAGACCGGAGACTTTAAGTCTGAAACAGATCATAGAACATCATGTGGATTTCCAGTTTGAACTTGCAACGAGGAAATATACAACTTTGCTTGGCAAAGAGCGGGAGAAGAGTGAAGTTCAGGAAGGTCTGATCAAAGCATGTGATGTGATCGACCTGATCATTGAGATTTTACGAGGAAGTAAATCTGTAAAAGATGCGCGTGCCTGTCTGGTAAACGGTGAGACGGAAAACATTAAGTTCAAGTCTGCGATTTCCAAAAAGATGGCGGCAATGCTCCGTTTTACAGAACGTCAGGCAACGGCAATTCTGGAGATGCGTCTTTATCGCCTGATCGGTCTGGAGATTGAAGCACTTCAGAAAGAACATGAGAAGACATTAGAAAATATTGCCCGTTATGAAGATATTTTAAATAACTATGATTCCATGGCAGGCGTGATCATGGAAGAGCTTGACAGTTATAAAAAAGAATTCGGAAGAAAGCGTCGTACCGTTGTGGAGAATGCAGAAGAAGCTGTTTTTGAAGAGAAGAAGATTGAAGAGCAGCAGGTCGTCTTTCTGATGGATCGCTTTGGTTACGCGAAGACAGTGGATACCGGAGTCTATGAGAGAAATAAAGAAGCTGCAGACAAAGAGAATAAATACATTGTGCATTGTATGAACATTGGAAAACTCTGTCTGTTTACAGATGAAGGTAAGATGCATCAGGTGAAGGTGCTTGATCTTCCACATGGAAAGTTCAGAGACAAAGGGATTCCGATTGATAATGTAAGTAATTATTCAAGCAGTGAAGAACAGATTGTTATGATTTGTGAAGAAGAGCAGATGCGTTATTCAAAATTATTGTTTGCAACAGCACAGGGAATGATCAAGCGTGTGGATGGAAGTGAGTTCCAGGTATCCAAGCGCACGATCGTGGCAACAAAGCTGCAGGAAGAAGACAAGCTTGTCGCAGTGAAGGTTGTGACGGAACAGCAGAATGTTGTCCTTCAGACGAAGAACGGATATTTCCTGAGGTTTTTATCTGCGGATGTTCCGGAGAAGAAAAAAGCAGCTGTCGGTGTCAGAGGAATTAAGCTTCAGAAGAAGGATGAATTAGAAGAAGTTTATCTTTTTGAAGAAGGAACAGAGACGAAGATTACTTATGGAGAAAAGACAGTTTCACTGAACCGCCTGAAACTGGCGAAACGGGATGGAACAGGAACCAAAAGCCGCTAGAAGTCTTGCCGGAAGCGGAGACGGTGAAGAAAGAGAAAGTCAAGGAGATTTCTAAGGTATTGTAAGAAAATGTGCAAAAACCCTTGATTTCCTCAAAGAAAAGTGCTAGAGTAAATATAGTTACATAAGGAATTGGCAGAAGAGTGGACGAAAGTTCACTCTTCTTTGGTGATATGGAGAATTCTTTATGAATCAGATCACAAACTATATTTATAGAAGAAAAGGAGTTTGACGCAGCGTGTCCAGAAGAGAAGATTATGAACAGCAGACAGAAGCACTTCTCGAGCCTATCGTAGAGGAACTCGGGTTTGAGCTGGTAGATGTAGAATATGTGAAAGAAGGAGGTACCTGGTACCTTCGCGCGTATATTGACAAACCAGGCGGAATTGCCGTGGATGACTGTGAGGCAGTCAGCAGGAGATTCTCCGATATCCTTGATGAGAAGGATTATATTGAAGACTCCTATATCTTTGAAGTAAGTTCTCCGGGACTTGGAAGACCACTTAAGAAAGAGAAGGATTTTAAGAGAAATCTTGGAGAAGAAGTAGAGATCCGCACATACCGTGCAATCGACCGACAGAAAGAGTTCGTCGGAATTTTAAAGAGTTATGATGAGAATACAGTGACCATCACATACGAAGATGAGACAGAGCAGACATTTGACAGAAAAGAAATCGCTTTGATCCGTCAGGCTTTGGATTTTTAATTTAGGAGGAAAGAAAAATGAACACAGAATTACTCGAAGCATTGGATATTCTTGAAAAAGAGAAAAACATCAGCAAGGATGTCATGTTGGAGGCCATTGAAAATTCACTTTTAAGTGCATGTAAGAACCATTTCGGAACATCCGATAATATTAAGATCGTTATGGACCGCAACACATGTGACTACTCTGTATACGCAGAGAGAGAAGTTGTTGAAGAAGTATTTGATCCTGCAATCGAGATCAGTCTTGAGGATGCAGAGAAGATCAATCCGGCACTTCATATCGGAGATATCGCACAGGTTGAGCTTCATTCCAAGGAATTCGGACGTATTGCAACACAGAATGCAAAGAACCTGATTCTTCAGAAGATCAGAGAAGAAGAGCGCAAGGCAGTATTTGATCAGTATTTCGAGAAAGAGAAGGATATCGTAACAGGTATCGTACAGCGTTATATTGGCAAGAATATCAGTGTGAATCTTGGAAAAGCAGATGCAATCCTTACAGAGAACGAACAGGTGAAAGGAGAGCATTTCGAGCCGACAGAGCGTATTAAGCTTTATATCGTAGAAGTTAAGAACACACCAAAGGGACCAAAGATCCTTGTATCCCGTACACATCCGGAACTTGTAAAACGTCTGTTTGAATCAGAGGTTGCAGAGGTAAAGGACGGAACAGTTGAGATCAAGAGCATTGCCCGTGAGGCTGGTTCCCGTACAAAGATGGCTGTATGGTCTAACGATCCGAATGTTGATCCGGTCGGAGCTTGTGTCGGTATGAACGGTGCAAGAGTAAATGCAGTCGTAAAAGAGCTTCGTGGTGAGAAGATTGATATCATTAACTGGGATGAGAATCCGGCACTTCTGATTGAGAATGCACTCAGCCCTGCGAAGGTTATTTCTGTTATGGCTGATCCGGATGAGAAGATTGCAGGAGTTATTGTTCCTGATTATCAGCTTTCACTTGCAATCGGTAAAGAAGGTCAGAATGCAAGACTTGCAGCCCGTCTGACAGGATACAAGATCGATATCAAGAGTGAGACACAGGCAATTGAGTGTGGAGATCTTCCGGAGAACTACATGGAGCAGATGGGTATGGTCGGAGAAGAAGGCTATACAGTCGGAGAAGAGGAAGAAGAGTACGATAATGTTCCGGCAGATGCAGCTGATGAAGACGGAGCAGATGAGATTGAATTCGTTGAGACAGACGAAGAGTAAGATCTGAGGGAGTGAATTGTTTGGCAGTAAAGAAGAAAGTACCTATGCGTAAATGTGTAGGCTGCGGCGAGATGAAACCAAAGAAGGAATTGATTCGGATCCTCAGAACAGAGGAAGAAGAATTTGTCATTGACACAACCGGAAAGAAAAACGGACGTGGAGCGTATCTCTGTCCGCAGAAGGCATGTTTTGAGCAGGCTGTGAAGAACAGAGGACTGGAGCGTTCCTTTAAGCAGGCAATACCGCAGGAAGTATATGAACGGCTGGAAAAGGAGATGGATGAGATTGGCTAGAGATAAAGTACTGTCTCTGATCAGTCTGGCAACGAAAGCGGGGCGCTGCGCAAGCGGTGAATTTATGACAGAAGGACAGACAAAGTCCGGAAGAGCAAGCCTTGTAGTTGTTGCAGAAGACGCTTCAGATAATACAAAGAAAAAATTCCGTGATATGTGTAAATTTTATAAAGTTCCAATGATAGTTTACGGAGATAAAGATACCTTGGGGCATGCGATGGGAAAACAATTCCGTGCATCTCTGGCGATATTAGACGAAGGATTTGCAAAAGGAATATTAAAAGAACTGAAATCCCGTACCTGATGAATGGGAGTAGAAGACAAAGGTTCCCCGTTGATTGCTTGAAGGAGGTAGATTTATATGGCAGATGAGAAGATGCAGAGTGAAAATAAAAAGAGTTTAAACACCAGGGAGGATAACGTGGCAGAAGATATTAGAAGAGAAGCAGCAGGCAAAGATGCTGAGATGGCTGCAGATAAAACAAGAGAAAAAGAGGGCGCTCCAAAGAAGAAAAATCTTGCATTTGTAGTTCGCCCACAGAATTCAAAGAACAGCAGCAGACTGCAGGGAAAACGTCCGGCACCGGGACAGGGACGTCAGGGACAGAACCAGGGTCGTCCAAACGGTGAGGGCAAACGTCCGGCAGCAGGACAGAGCCGTCTGAACGGTGAAGGAAAACCGGCTCGTACAGAGAAACCGGCAGCAAAAAGCGAAAGACCGGTTCGTGCAGCAGAGGGCAGACCGGCACGTCCGGCACAGAACGGAGCACGTTCTGAGAGACCGCAGGGATCAAGAACAGAAAGAACAGGACGTCCGAGTGGTGAGGGAAGACAGGTACGCTCTGACAGACCGGGACAGAAACCATTTGGAGACAGACGTTCTAATGGAGAGAACAGAGGCGAAAACAGAGGACCACGTCAGGACAGAGACGGACGCGGACAGCGTTCTGACAGAGGTGGACGTGACGGATTCCAGGGACGCGACAACCGTGATGGAAGAGACAACCGTGACGGAAGAGACGGACGTGGACAGGGACAGCGCTCTGACAGAAGAAATGACAATCGCAGAAACGACAGAAGTGACGCTGCACCGATCGTAGAACAGCAGAAGACACAGAGAAACAAAGCGAAAGACAAAGAAAGAGATAATAAGAAGAAAGAATACAGAGATGAAGCTTTCGAAGGAAAAGGAAGAAAAGGCAAGAAGCAGAAACCGGCAGTGGAAGTGAAGAAGCCACAGGTGAAGGAAGAGAAGCAGGAAGAGCAGATCAAACAGATCGTGATTCCAGAAGTTCTTACAATTAAAGAGCTTGCTGATAAGATGAAGATCGTTCCTTCTGTTATTGTTAAGAAGCTTTTCATGCAGGGCAAGATCGTAACTGTAAACCAGGAAGTTGATTATGAGACAGCAGAAGAGATCGCGATGGAATTCGATGTTCTCTGTGAGAAAGAAGAAGTTGTAGATGTAATCGAAGAACTTCTGAAAGAGGATGAAGAAGACGAAAGCCTTATGGTAAAACGCCCACCGGTTGTATGTGTTATGGGTCATGTTGACCATGGTAAGACATCTCTTCTGGATGCAATCCGTAACAGTAATGTAACAGGTCGTGAGGCCGGTGGTATCACACAGCACATCGGTGCATCTGTTGTTGAGATTAACGGAGAAAAGATCACATTCCTCGACACACCGGGACATGAGGCATTTACTGCAATGCGTATGCGTGGAGCAAACTCTACAGATATCGCAATCCTTGTAGTTGCTGCGGATGACGGTGTTATGCCACAGACAATTGAGGCGATCAACCATGCGAAAGCAGCAGGAATTGAGATTATTGTTGCGATCAACAAGATCGATAAGCCAAGTGCGAATGTTGAACGTGTAAAACAGGAACTGACAGAATACGAACTGATTCCGGAAGACTGGGGCGGAAGCACAATCTTTGTTCCGGTATCAGCGCATACACATGAAGGAATCCAGGATCTTCTTGAGATGATCCTTCTGACAGCAGAGGTTATGGAACTGAAAGCGAACCCGAACCGTGCCGCACGTGGTCTTGTGATCGAGGCTGAGCTTGATAAAGGTAAGGGATCTGTTGCAACTGTTCTTGTACAGAAAGGTACACTCCACGTAGGAGATGCGATCGCAGCAGGAAGCGCTCATGGTCGTGTAAGAGCGATGATGGATGACAAGGGAAGACGTGTGAAAGAAGCAGGTCCGTCCCAGCCGGTTGAGATCCTTGGTCTGAATGATGTTCCGAATGCGGGAGAAGTATTCGTAGGATGTGAGTCTGATAAAGAAGCAAGAGCGTTTGCAGAGACATTTATTTCCCAGAACAAGGTAAAACTTCTGGAAGAGACGAAGTCCAAGATGTCTCTGGATGATCTGTTCAACCAGATCCAGGAAGGTAACCTCAAAGAACTTGATATTGTTGTTAAGGCTGATGTTCAGGGATCTGTAGAGGCAATCAAGCAGAGTCTTCTGAAGCTGAGTAACGATGAAGTTGTTGTTAAGATCATCCATGGCGGTGTTGGTGCAATCAATGAATCTGACGTTATCCTTGCATCTGCATCAAATGCGATCATCATTGGATTTAACGTTCGTCCGGATGCAACAGCGAAAGATATCGCTGAGCGCGAGGGTGTTGACTTAAGACTTTACAGAGTTATCTACAATGCCATCGAAGATGTAGAGGCAGCCATGAAGGGTATGCTTGATCCTGTCTTTGAGGAGAAGGTTCTCGGTCATGCGGAAGTACGTCAGACATTCAAGGCATCAGGAGTTGGAACAATTGCCGGTGCGTATGTGCTTGACGGTATCTTCGAGAGAAACTGTTCTGTTCGTCTGATCCGTGACGGAATCGTTGTATTCGACGGACCGCTGGCATCTCTGAAGCGTTTCAAAGATGACGTGAAGGAAGTCAGAACAGGATATGAGTGTGGTCTCGTATTCGAGAACTACAATGACATTAAAGAAGGCGATCAGGTTGAAGCCTACAAGATGGTAGAGACAGAACGCAAGTAAGAATAAAAGATGCCGACATTTGCAGAGTGTTGTAATTGTCAGCAGGTGACAGAATTGTTACTCGTGCAGGGGTCATACATTGCAGGAGTAACTTTTCTGTATAAAAAGGAGTTATAACATGAGAAAGAACAGTATTAAGAATACAAGAGTCAATGCAGAAGTACAGCGTGAGCTGAGTAATATCCTGCGTGGCGGGATCAAAGATCCACGTGTTGCACCGCTGACATCTGTTGTTGCTGTTGAAGTAGCACCGGATCTTAAGACATGCAAGGCATATATCAGTGTTCTTGGAGACAAGAAAGCACAGGAAGATACGATCAAAGGTCTTCAGAGTGCAGAGGGATATATCCGCAGAGAACTTGCACGTACAGTGAATATGCGCAACACACCACAGATTACATTTATCGTAGACCAGTCCATTGAATATGGAGTAAATATCAGCAAGAAAATTGACGAAGTGACAAGAGATTTGAAGGATGGAGCTGAGGAATAGATGATCGTATTAAACGATGTATTAAAAGGGAAACACAGTGTAGCCATTGGCGGACACATTCGTCCGGATGGGGACTGCGTTGGTTCTACAATTGGATTATATCTTTATCTGACCACTTATTATCCGGAGATTGAGACAGATCTGTATCTGGAGGAGATTCCGGAAGCATTTCAGATGATGGGACACTGGGATGTGCCGAAGCATGAGATTGTAGAAGGCAAAGTTTATGACCTTTTCATCAGTCTGGATTGTGGGGACGAAAGACGTCTTGGTTTTTCCGAGCCAATGTTCCAAAATGCAAAGGAAACTTTATGTGTGGATCACCACGTCAGTAACGAGTCTTTTGCAGACACGAATTATATCGTGCCGGATGCAAGTTCTACTTCTGAACTTGTTTTCCGTCTGCTGGATGAGGAGAAGATTACGGAAGAAATCGCATCTTTCCTTTATATGGGGATTGTGCATGATACCGGAGTGTTCCAGTATTCCTGTACTTCACCGGAGACAATGGAAGTCGGTGCTGCACTTTTAAGAAAAGGGATCAATGGAAGCGCGATCATTGACGGAACATATTTTGAAAAATCCTATGTTCAGAATCAGATGCTTGGGAAGGCACTTCTTGAGAGTATGATGATCCTGAATAAGAAAGCGGTTGTCTCAGTGATACGTTTGAAAGAAATGGAGTTCTTCCAGGCAAAACCGTCTGACCTGGATGGAATTGTCAGCGTATTGCGTCAGACAAGAGGTGTGGAGGTTGCAATCCTTCTTTACGAGCTCGAACCGCAGACATTTAAAGTAAGCCTTAGATCAAAAGAAATCGTTGATGTAAGTGCAGTTGCGAAATATTATGGTGGTGGCGGTCATGTGAGAGCAGCCGGTGTTACAATGAAAGGTTCCCCGCATGATGTGATCAACAATCTGACACTTTTAATTGAAAGACAGCTTAGAGTGGCAGAAGAGAAAAACGAGGAAAAATGATAAACGGAATAGTTAATATTTACAAAGAAAAAGGATATACTTCCCATGATGTGGTTGCAGTTCTTCGAAAAGTTGTCGGACAGAAGAAGATCGGTCATACAGGTACGCTTGATCCGGATGCAACGGGAGTCCTTCCGGTGTGTCTTGGAAGAGCAACAAAGGTTTGTGAGCTTCTGACAGATCATGATAAGACATATGAGGCTCTGCTGCTTTTAGGAAAGACGACAGATACGCAGGACATTTCCGGAGAGGTTCTGGAGGAGAGGGATCCGGGCGATCTGACGGAAGAGGAAGTACGTTCCTGTATCGAATCATTTATCGGAGAATATGATCAGATTCCGCCGATGTACTCTGCGTTGAAAGTGAATGGGAAGAAGCTTTATGAGCTTGCCCGTGAAGGAAAGACCGTGGAGCGTAAGAGCAGAAAAGTCCAGATTCATGGAATTCGCATTCTGGAGATGAATCTTCCACATGTGCGTATGGAGGTGGACTGTTCTAAGGGAACATATATCCGTACTTTGTGCCATGACATTGGAGAGAAGCTTCGGGTGGGCGGCTGTATGGAAGAACTTGAGCGTACGAAAGTCGGCCGTTTCCTGAAAGAAGATGCAGTAACACTGGATGAAGTGCGACAGAAGATGGAACAGGGAGAAGGTGCAGAACTTTTCACTCCTCTGGATCAGATCTTCGCGGAACTGCCGGCCGTTACTGTGATGGATGCGAAGGCATGGATGTCTTATAACGGAAATGATCTTCCGGAACGTTTTCTGTTAGAAAAAGAAGCGTGGACAGATGGGCAGGAAGTCAGAGTATATGATTCCAGAAAGAATTTTATCGGCCTTTATCAGTATCGTGCACCGAAGAAGCTATTCCATATTAAGAAAATGTTTCTGGATCCTGAAGCAGAGAAAATTGAGAAATAAAGGACGAATAAGACAGACATGCAATATATAAAAGGATTAGATGCCTTTGACGGAAGAAATCAGACAGCGGTAACGCTTGGAAAGTTTGACGGATTACACAGAGGACATCAGAAGCTGCTCAACAGAATAATAAAATATGCGCAGAAGGAAGACTGTGACAGTGTTGTTTGTGCATTTGATATGGACAGAGATTGTCTGATGACAAATGAAGAGCGAAGGGCATTTCTTGAGGACAAGGTAGATTATCTGATCGAGATTCCATTTACGAGAGAAATGATGGAGATGGAAGCAGAGAAATTTATCGAAGAGATCTTATATAAGAAGCTGCACGCATCACACATTGTTGTCGGAACAGACTTTAACTTTGGTCATGAAAAAAGAGGCAATCATCAGATGCTGGAGAAATATGCAGCGAAATATGGCTACACAGTTGATGTGGTCGAGAAAGCATATTACAAAGACCGGGAGATCAGCAGCACTTATATCAGGGAACTTCTTCTCGATGGAAATGTTCCTCTTGCAAATGAGCTTTTAGGGTATCCGTATGAGATCACCAGCGTTGTGGAACATGGACAGCAGCTTGGAAGAACACTTGGATTTCCGACAATGAATCTTGCACCGCAGGAAAAGAAAATCCTGCCAAAGTACGGTGTCTATGCCTGTCGCGTTCTTGTGGATGGTGTATGGTATGGCGGTGTGGGAAATGCCGGGGTGAAACCGACCGTTGCGCAAGAGAAAAGACGGTTGTTTGAAGTTTACGTTTACGGATATGAAGGCGATGCTTACGGGAAGACTGCCACAGTGCAGATTCTGGAGTTCGAACGTCCGGAAACGAAATTTCATTCGGTTGAAGAACTCAAAGACTGCGTGATGAAAGATATGCGGTACGGAGAGGAATATCTGAAAAATCATCCATTCGATGAAAGATAAAAGATTTTAAATTTGTGCTTTACAAGCAGATATCTCTGTGCTATACTATCCGAGGTATCAAATCAGCCGGTGTTCGGTAATCGGATCACTCCGACCATTGCTTAATGCCAGGCGGTTTAACTAAGAATTTTAAGGAGGATATTACAATGATCGCAAAAGAGAAGAAACAGGCTATCATCAAAGAATTTGGAAGAACAGAGGGAGATACAGGATCACCGGAAGTACAGGTTGCTATCCTTACAGCAAGAATCAACGAGCTGACAGATCACTTCAAAGCTAACCCGAAGGATCACCACTCAAGAAGAGGACTTCTTAAGATGGTTGGACAGAGAAGAGGACTTCTTGCATACCTCAAGAAAGTAGATATCGAGAGATACCGTGCTCTGATCGAGAAACTTGGTCTGAGAAAATAATAAGATTTTCCAAAGAAGAAGATCAATTGACAGATCAGAAACTGCATCTGATGATGTGGTTTCTGGTCTGTTTCTTTTTGTCTGAATTTTTGGTACTTTTTGGTCTTTTTTTGGAAAACTATTTACTTCTTATTATAGAATATGATATAATTTAAAAGCTTATGGGTAGAGAAGAACCGAGACCACTGAAAAGTGTATTATCCAACGACTACAGTGGGTTTCAATTGCCATAGAATAGTACATTTTTCAGTAGTTTCGGAGCAAATTGTTCTGCTCATATAAAACGAAGATAAGATAAAAAGGAGAAAACCATGTATAAAAAGTTTGAAATGGAACTGGCCGGCAGAACACTGCGTGTAGATGTTGACCGTGTGGCAAAACAGGCGAATGGTGCAGTGCTGATGCATTATGGTGACACAACTGTACTGTGTACAGCAACAGCATCTGACAAGCCGAGAGAAGGAATTGATTTCTTCCCACTCAGCGTAGAGTATAATGAGAGAATGTACGCTGTAGGAAAGATCCCGGGAGGATTTAATAAGAGAGAAGGTAAAGCATCTGAGAATGCGATCCTGACAGACCGTGTCATCGATCGTCCGATGCGTCCTCTTTTCCCGAAAGATTATAGAAATGACGTAACACTTGAGAACCTTGTTCTTTCTGTAGATCAGGACTGCAGCCCGGAACTTACAGCTATGCTTGGTGCTGCACTTGCAACAAGTATTTCTGATATTCCGTTTGACGGACCGATCTCTACAACACAGGTTGGACTCGTTGACGGAGAGTTCGTATTCAACCCGACAGCAGCACAGAAGGAAGTATCTGATCTTGCATTGACAGTTGCTTCTACAAAGGAAAAGGTTATCATGATCGAGGCCGGTGCGAAGGAAGTTCCGGAAGCGAAGATGATTGAAGCAATCTTTGCGGCACATGATCTGAACCAGAAAGTGATCGCTTTCTTTGACACGATCGTTGCAGAGTGTGGAAAGCCGAAACATGAGTATCAGAGCTTTACTGTTCCGCAGGAACTCTTTGATGCGATCCAGGAGATCGTTCCGGCTGCTGAGATGGAAGAGGCTGTATTTACAGATGACAAACAGACAAGAGAAGAGAATATCCGTGTGATCACAGAGAGACTCGAGGAAGCATTTGCAGACAACGAAGAGTATCTTGCGAAGCTTGGTGAGGCTGTTTACCAGTATCAGAAGAAGACAGTAAGAAAGATGATCCTCAAAGATCATAAGCGTCCGGATGGTCGTGCAATCGATCAGATCAGACCGCTTGCAGCAGAAGTAGACCTGATCCCGAGAGTTCATGGTTCTGCTATGTTCACAAGAGGACAGACACAGATCTGCACAATGACAACACTTGCTCCACTTTCTGAAGCACAGAAGCTCGACGGTCTTGATGAAGCAGAGAAGACAAAGAGATATATGCATCACTACAACTTCCCGTCCTACTCTGTAGGAGAGACAAGACCTTCCAGAGGACCGGGACGTCGTGAGATCGGACATGGAGCACTGGCTGAGAGAGCACTCCTTCCGGTACTTCCAAGCGAGTCTGAGTTCCCATATGCGATCCGTACAGTATCTGAGACATTTGAGTCTAATGGATCTACATCACAGGCAAGTGTCTGCGCATCCAGTATGTCACTGATGGCAGCAGGGGTGCCGATCAAGTCTGCTGTAGCAGGTATCTCTGCAGGACTTGTAACAGGTGAGACAGATGATGATTACCTTGTACTGACAGATATCCAGGGACTCGAGGACTTCTTCGGAGACATGGACTTTAAGGTAGCAGGTACTCACAAAGGTATCACAGCAATCCAGATGGATATCAAGATCCACGGACTGACAAGACCGATCATCGAAGAAGCAATCGCTGCTACAAAGAAAGCAAGAACTTACATCATGGATGAAGTTATGAGTAAAGCAATTGCTGAGCCTAGAAAAGAAGTTGGAGAGTTTGCACCGAAGATTATTCAGATGCAGATCGATCCACAGAAGATCGGTGATGTTGTCGGACAGCGTGGTAAGACAATCAATGCAATCATCGACGAGACAGGTGTTAAGATCGACATCGATGATGAAGGAAATGTATCTATCTGCGGTACAGAGAAAGAGAACATGGAGAAAGCTGCGAAGTACATCCAGACAATCGTTACAGATTACGAAGCAGGACAGCTTTTTGAAGGAAAGGTTATCAGCATCAAAGAATTCGGAGCATTCGTTGAGTTTGCACCGGGTAAAGAAGGAATGGTACACATTTCCAAGCTTTCTAAGCAGAGAGTTGACAAGGTAGAAGACGTTGTAAGCATCGGTGATGTTGTGAAGGTTGTATGCCTTGGTAAAGATAAGATGGGAAGATTCAGCTTCAGCATGAAAGATGTTGCAGAATAAGAATCAGAAAGAATAAAAAAAGAGGAACAGAATTCAGGGAACTGGGTTTTGTTCCTCTTTTCTTGTATGTGCAAGGAATACTTTAAGAATCTTATCCATATATTGTGTAGAGAGGAGGGGTACGGACAACAACTGGAGAGGTGGACAAGATGGAAATGGAAAGACAGAACAAAAAGATGCAGGTCTGGAATCTGCTGGCAGAAAAAATCCGTAAGCTTGTAGAAGAATCCGTCAGTAATCCGGAGGAACTGCAGGAGATCAGGATACGTACAGGTCAGCCGCTGCTGATTCAGATGAAAGGGCAGGAACGGGTTCTTCCGGACCCGGTACACCCGTATCTGGTTACAAAAGAAGATATTGGTGAGACAATGGGATATATTTGTCATTATTCGCTCTATGCATATGAAAATGAGTTGAAACAGGGATTTATTACAGTGGAAGGAGGTCACAGGGTCGGGGTGGCAGGAAAAGTAATTATAGAAAATGAAAAAGTAAAAAATATACAGTATATTTCTTCGCTAAATGTAAGAATTTCTCACGAAGTACTTGGGTGTGCTGACGCATTGATTCCATATATTACGGAAAATAAACAGATTTGCCATACATTGATCATTTCTCCGCCGTGTTGCGGAAAGACTACTTTGATCCGTGATCTGATCCGTCAGATATCGGATGGAAATGAATACATAAAAGGGTGTTCTGTCGGTGTGGTAGATGAAAGATCGGAGCTTGGTGGGTGTTATCTTGGAATCGCGCAGAATCATCTGGGTACAAGGACTGATATTTTAGACTGTTGTCCGAAAGCGGAGGGGATGATCATGTTGATCCGTTCTATGGCGCCGCGCGTGATCGCAGTGGATGAGATCGGCACAAGTGAGGATATCCATGCCATTGAATATGCCATGCAGTGCGGCTGCCGGCTGATCGCGAGTGTACACAGCCTTGATATGGATGAGGCTTCTAAAAAGCCGATCCTGGGTGACCTGATCCGCAGAAGAATGTTTCAGCGTTATGTTGTGCTTGGACAGGATCACGGTCCTGGCAAGATCCGGGAAATCTATGATGAGCGGGGGCGTGTGCTGTGCAGAAATTAGTCGGATGTTTTCTGATCCTGTTGGCAACGACCGGAGCAGGATGGATGTATGGAAAAGAACTTCGGAATTATCTGGAAGAATTGAGTCATTTTCGCAGAATTATAGAACAAATAAAAGGCGAATTACTGTATGCAGGACTTCCGCTTTCGGAAATTTTTTATAATATTGCATCAAGAGAGAAGGAACCTTATGAAAACTGGCTGATGGATCTGGCATTTCAATGTCAGGGCACACAGGAAAAGCGGTTTGCTGACTTGTGGACAGATACGATAGGAAAAGATCTTCCGGAACTGAAATGGAGAGGGAAAATGAATCCTCTGATCTGCGAACCTGGGGAACTGCTTGAAATAGGAGACAGAGAAGGTGTAGTTCGTCTGCTGGAGTATCATTTAAAAAGGCTGGATATGGAAATTGAAAAGAGAACTGCGGAAACGTCTGAGAAGAAAAAGCTCGGTAGCTGGCTGGGGGCGGCAGGAGGGATTTTTCTTGTGATCCTTCTGCTTTAAAAGGGCGGGAACAAAAGGGAGAGGAGGGAGAATGTGAGCATCAATCTGATATTTAAAATTGCGGCGGTGGGAATTCTTGTATCTATTCTGAGTCAGGTTTTGAAGCATAGCGGCAGAGAGGAACAGGCATTCCTGACAAGTCTTGCAGGGCTGATTCTTGTATTATCCTGGGTTCTCCCGGCGATTTATGACTTATTTTCTTCGATCCGGCAATTGTTTTCTCTTTAAGGAGGGCGGAACAGAATTGAACAGTATACAAATCGCACTTTTGGGTGTCGTGGGAACATTACTTGCTTTGCAGTTTAAAAGTGGGAAAAGTGAATATGGCATTTATGTAAGTCTTGCAGTCAGCTTGTTTTTATTTCTTTGTATGCTTTCACGACTTGAAATCTTTGTGCGGACAGTAAAGAAAATTGCAGATTATATAAAACTGGATGCCGGACAGATGAGTATTCTGTTGAAAATGGCCGGTGTGACTTATGTGGCTGAATTTGCATCCGGAATCTGTAAAGATGCAGGGTATCAGAATATTGCTGTACAGATTGAGATTTTTACAAAGTTGACGATCCTTGCGATAGGAATGCCGGTACTTCTTGCGCTGCTGGAACTAATCGGAGATTTTCTGATATGAAAAGGGAAAAACATTTTTGGAAAAAGCTCTTCTGTTTTGTGTTTTTATTTACGGTTGTGACAGGATGTGGCAGCGTGTATGCAGCAGAGCATGGTACAGCGGAGGAAAAGGAAACAGAAGATCGTTCCGGGATGTTGGAGGATGAGCTGGAACAAATGGAAGAAAGTCTGCTGGATGAATTTGATTTCAGGCAGATCGATCAGTTATCAGGAGAGACAGAACTGGGAGAAAAAGTTCGGTTTCGTGATCTTACAGAGATGCTGATCAGCGGAAATACGAAGGAATTGGGAGAAAGATTTCTTGAGTTTTTTTCAGGACAGGTGTTCTCTGTTTTTCAGAAAGGAAGGAAGAATCTGGCGCGCCTGCTGCTGATTACAGTGGCGGCTGCATTTTTCTCGAATTTTACAAGTATCTTTCAAAACAGACAGACAGCGGAAGCGGGTTTTTATATTTTGTATCTTGTTGTGATCGCAATCTGTCTGGAAGCATATCAATCGATGAATTTATATGCCGAAGAAAAAACAGGAGAGCTTGTCCAATTGATGCAGGTGTTTTGCCCAAGTTTCTTTCTGGCGGTTGCATTTACCGGAAAGAGCAGTTCGGCGTTGATGTTTTATAATACAATACTGTTCTTGATCTATCTGGTGGAACTGCTTGTACTTCACTTTCTTTTACCGGCGGTGAAGATCTACGGGATGGTGAGGGTCTTATCCTGCCTGACCGGAGAAGATCTTTTCTCAGAATTTGCAGAACTTCTGGAAAAATGTATCCAATGGAGTCTGAAAAGTATGATTGCCGCTGTGAGTGGGATCAGTCTGATCCGGGGATTTTTGAATCCGGCAATTGATTCTTTGAAAATGACTGCTGCGGGACGAACACTGGAGGCGGTTCCGTGGATCGGAGATGTTGCCGGAGGTACAATGGATGTTGCATTAGGAGTTGCAGTACTTCTTAAGAATGGAATCGGTGTAGCAGGAATGATTTTTATAGCTGTCCTGGCACTTATTCCACTGGTGGAATTTCTGATATTGGCATTTTTGTACCAACTTGTGGCGGCATTAGTCCAACCGGTTTCTGACCGGAGAATTACAACATGCATATCTGGAGTTAGTTCCGGTTATCAGCTTATGGTGAAGGTAATAGCATCCACAACACTGTTGTTTGTCTTAAGCATTGCACTTGTGGTGGCTGTAACATCTTAAGGTTTCAGAGGAGAGAGGAGGAATCTGCCGGATGCTTACACAATGGATACAAAAAATCATTTCAATGCTTCTCGTTATGAGTGCAGTTCTGCAGGTGATTCCGGGAAAGGATTATGAAAAATATATTCGTTTTTTCTGTGGACTTGTCCTGATCCTGCTTGCACTATCCCCTATTGCGGCGTTGAAAGGACTGAAAGCAGAGCAATTTTATCAGAAGGAAGTGTATCAGCAATATGAGAAAGAAATAGAGCGGATGTCGGATTCTATAAAACGGGAGGAAATCGGAATTGGACAATAATTGGCAGGAGTGGAAAGAAAGGATCGTGGGATACACAAGGAAGATAAAACAGGCGGATCGTGGTCAGAAAAGAACAAGATTAGTCATTTTATTCCTGTGTGGACTGCTGCTTCTTGTAGTTGCGGTTCCGGTTCCGAAGACAGAGGAGGTGGATAAGGATACAAAGATTAACGGGAAATCCGGGAAAGGAGAGACATATGAGACAGATTCCATGGCAGACTATGAAAAATATCTGGAACAGAAGACAGCGCAGACACTTGGTGTCGTAGATGGGGCGGGAAAGGTGACGGTGATGATCACATTAAAGTCTACAGGACAGAAGGTGGTTGAAAAAGATCAGCAAAGCACACATCAGACGACGAAGGAAGCAGACAGCCAGGGAGAGACAAGAGAAAGTGAAGAGAAATCTTTGGATAAAACGACCGTGTACAGTCAGGGGACAGACGGAACGCAGATCCCATATGTAAGTAAAGAAAATGCACCGGAAGTGGAGGGCATTCTTGTAATAGCAGATGGAGGTGGAAATGCAGTTGTCGCGAAGAATCTGACAGAAGCGGTGCAGGCATTATTTGGTGTAGAAGCGCATAAGATAAAAATAATGAAACGTGCGCCTACATAAAAGGAGGTTTATCTTAATGAAAGGGAAAGTGAAGAAAAACCAGTTGATCATTGTGGCACTTGCGGTTATGATCGCGGCAGCAGGATATCTGAACTACACGGGACGTCTGTTTGGCGAGAATGCGAAAGGAACAAAAGAAGCTAATGCAGATCTTACAAACCAGGAACTTTTAGATATTTCACAGGAAGATACAGAAGCAGGAAGCGAAGAAATTGAAAGTAATGATTCTGAAACAGAAGGAACACCTGGAGAGGCGGTTCTCACAAATGGTTCAGCCCAGACTACGGTAGCCCAGGCAAAAGTTACAAGAGAACAGGTGCGTGCCCAGAATAAAGAAACATTGCAGTCGATCATAGACAATACAGAGCTCAGTGAAGAAGAAAAGTCAGATGCAGTTGCACAGATGGTGGAGCTTACAAAACAATCAGAGACGGAGATGGAAATTGAGACATTGATGGCAACAAAAGGATTTTCAGAGGCAGTAGTAAGTCTGGGGGAAGATAGTGCAGATGTTGTTGTAAATGCAGAGGAGCTTACGGATGCAAACCGTGCCCAGATTGAGGATATTGTGACAAGAAAGTCGGATGTAAAGCCGGAGAAGATTGTAATTACACCAATTCATGAATAGAAAGTATATTTTTGGAAAAACTTTTTATAAAAGATTTGCTGTCAGAGAGGACTTGTGATACACTATTTACTGGTTTATTATGTAACTGTCTACGGGATGCCTGCGGACAGTTATCTATTGCGTGAAAATGATAGGAGATTAGAAATGTCAGAAATTACGAATGAGATAAAGAAAAGAAGAACATTTGCCATTATATCCCATCCGGATGCCGGTAAGACAACATTGACAGAGAAATTCCTTCTGTACGGAGGAGCCATCAACCAGGCAGGATCTGTTAAGGGAAAAGCAACTGCGAAGCATGCGGTTTCCGACTGGATGGAGATTGAGAAGGAGAGAGGTATTTCTGTAACTTCTTCTGTACTTCAGTTCAATTATGGTGGATACTGTATTAATATTCTGGATACACCGGGACATCAGGACTTCTCAGAGGATACATACCGTACTTTGATGGCAGCGGATTCCGCAGTTATGGTTATCGATGCATCCAAGGGTGTTGAGGCGCAGACAAGAAAGCTGTTTAAAGTCTGTGTGATGCGTCACATCCCAATTTTTACATTTATCAATAAGCTCGACCGTGAGGCGAAGGATACATTTGAATTGTTAGATGATATAGAGAAAGAGCTTGGAATCGCAACTTGTCCGATTAACTGGCCAATCGGTTCCGGTAAGGAATTCAAGGGAGTTTACGACAGAGCGAAACGTGAAGTTGAGCTGTTCTCAGACACGAAAAAAGGTACTGCGATGGGTGAAGTGAAGATGATACCGATCGACGCACCGGAGACAGAAGAACTGATCGGAGCAGATGCAAAAGACATTCTTGCAGATGAGATTGAACTTCTGGACGGAGCAGCAGCTGAGTTTGATCAGGAACTGGTTGATAAGGGACAGCTTTCACCGGTATTTTTCGGATCCGCTCTTACCAACTTTGGTGTAGAGACTTTCCTGAAGCATTTCCTGAAGATGACAACCTCTCCGCTTCCGAGAAAATCAGATCATGGCGAGATTGATCCAATGACAGAAAAAGACTTCTCAGCATTTGTATTTAAGATCCAGGCGAATATGAACAAAGCCCACCGAGACAGAATTGCATTCATGAGAATCTGTTCCGGAGAATTTGAGGCCGGTATGAGTGTTTATCATGTGCAGGGAGGAAAGGATGTGCGTCTTTCCCAGCCGCAGCAGATGATGGCAAGTGAAAGAAAGATGATCGATAAGGCTTACGGTGGAGATATCATCGGAATATTCGATCCGGGAATTTTCTCTATCGGAGATACACTTACAACTTCAAAAGAGAAGTTTGCTTACGAAGGAATCCCAACTTTCGCACCGGAGCACTTTGCACGTGTCCGTCAGGTTGATACGATGAAGAGAAAGCAGTTTGTAAAGGGAATCAATCAGATCGCACAGGAAGGTGCGATCCAGATCTTCCAGGAGTTTAATACAGGTATGGAAGAGATTATCGTAGGTGTTGTAGGTATACTCCAGTTTGATGTCTTGAAGTATCGTCTCCAGAATGAATATAATGTAGAGATCCGTCTGGAGAATCTGCCATATGAGTACATCCGTTGGATCGAGAATGAAGAGATCGACATGGATCGCTTAAGCGGAACATCTGATATGAAGAAGATCATGGATCTGAAGGGTCGTCCGCTTCTTCTCTTTGCGCATGAGTGGAGTATCCGTATGACAGAAGAGCGAAATGAAGGACTTATTTTGTCAGAATTCGGACGTTCATAAAAATCTTTTCAAATAGAAAGATTTTTGATATAATGTAGAAAGAATCAGACAAAACAGGAGGTTTTGATTATGGCAAAGGACGAAAGAAATATTTATACAATACAGAACGACGCAAGCAAAGGTGAGATTAAGATTGCAGATGAAGTTGTAGCGATCATTGCAGCGCTTGCTGCCACAGAAGTGGAAGGTGTTGCTTCCATGGCCGGAAACATCACGAATGAACTGATCGGAAAGCTCGGAATGAAGAATCTTTCCAAAGGTGTGAAGGTTGATGTACTGGAAGGTATTGTGACTGTATCCTTAGCATTGAACTTGAAGTACAATTACAGCATCGTTGAGGTGTCTGCAAGAGTGCAGGAGAAGGTTAAGAATGCAATTGAGAATATGACAGGACTTGAAGTGGCTGATGTGAACATTAAGGTTGCTGGAGTCGAGATGGAGAGTCAGGAATAAAAGCGAACAGGAAAGGAATCAGCCAACATGGTTAGAAAAGAACTTCGCGAGCACATTTTCAAGATGTTGTTTCAGATAGAATTTAATGATCCGCAGGAGATGCCGGAGCAGATTGAATACTATTTTTCTACACTGGAAGATGCAGCGGATAAGGATAAAGAATATATTAAGAGAAAATATGCAGCAGTACTTGAGAAGACAGAAGAGATTGATGAACTGATCAATGCCAATGCAAAGGGATGGAAGACAACAAGAATGAACAAAGTAGATCTGTCCATTCTGAGACTTGCGGTATATGAGATGAAGTGGGATGACGAGGTACCGGTAGGAGTTGCAATTAACGAGGCGGTAGAACTGACAAAGATGTTCAGTTCAGATGAGGCTCCGTCATTTATCAACGGAGTACTTGGCAAGATTGCGCGTTCACTGGAAGAGACAAAAGAATGAAAAATGTCTATACGGTGAAGCAGGTTAATTCTTATATTAAGAATATGTTCACCCAGGACTTCATGCTGAACCGAATCTATGTAAAGGGTGAGGTGTCTAATTTAAAGTACCACACATCAGGGCATATATATTTTTCATTGAAAGACGAGTCCGGCACGATAGCCTGCGTGATGTTCGCAGGCTCAAGGTCTGGGCTTTCTTTTCATATGGAGGAAGGACAGCAGGTAGTAGTGCTGGGCGCGGTCAGCGTCTATGAACGGGATGGAAAGTATCAGCTGTACGCAAGAGAGATCATTTTAGACGGTGCGGGACTTTTGTATGAAAGATTCGAGGCACTGAAGAAGGAACTCGAAGAGATGGGAATGTTTGCAGCAGAGTACAAACAGCCGATTCCACGCTATGCACGTACGATCGGGGTTGTGACCGCACCGACAGGAGCAGCGATCAGAGATATCATCAATGTGGCAAAGAGAAGGAATCCGTTTGTCCAGATCCTGCTTTATCCTGCACTGGTACAGGGTGATGGTGCCGTGAGCAGTATCGTGAAAGGGATCCATATGCTGGAAGAGAAGCAGGTGGATGTCATGATCGTCGGAAGAGGCGGAGGAAGCATTGAAGATCTGTGGGCATTCAATGAGGAGGCTGTTGCGCGTGCGATTTTTGACTGTCGTGTTCCGGTGATCTCTGCAGTCGGACATGAGACAGATACAACGATTGCCGATTATGTGGCAGACTTAAGAGCACCAACACCATCCGCAGCGGCAGAGCTTGCAGTGTATGAATATTCCGAAGTGAAAGAACAGATTCTTAATTGTGAGAGTTTACTTCGAAGAGCAATAAATCAGAAGTTGCTAAACGAGCGTATGCATCTGGAACACAGCAGATTGAAACTTCAGACACTCCATCCAAGACAGAAACTCAATGAGAAGAGACAGAGAGCAGTTGACGCTGAGAATACACTGCGCTCGCTTATGGAACGGCATTTGACAAAAGAAAAGCACAGACTCGCACTTTGTGCAGAACGGATGAAAGGGTTGTCTCCGCTTGAGAAATTAAGTCAGGGGTATTCTTATGTTTGCAATGCACAAGGACAGAATATAAAGAAAACAGATCAGGTAAGAGAAGGAGATTTGTTGCAGATTTATGTAACGGATGGACAGATTGAGACTTACGTTACAGGCACTGTAAAACTAGAAGGGGAAAGAGGACAAAGTTCCCATAAACAGTAACCGGGAGGAAATGATGAAAGACACGAAGAAGATAGAACAGGCTGCAAGTCTTGAGGAGTTATTTGAGAGACTGGATCGCGTCATTGGCGGACTGGAAGGAGAGGAACTTTCTCTTGAAGATTCTTTTAATTTATATCAGGAAGGTATGGAACTTGTGAAGTGTTGTAATCGTACGATTGACGATGTGGAAAAGAAGGTTCTTGCCTTAGATGAGAATGGAGAGAGTCATGAATTTTAAAGAAGAACAGAAAGAAAAAGTAGAAAAAATTGAAGCGATACTCAGAGAATATCTTCCGGAAGCAAACGGATATCAGAGTGTGATCATGGAAGCAATGGAATACAGTCTGATGGCAGGAGGCAAGCGCCTTCGCCCAATGCTGATGATGGAAACATACCGTCTGTTTGGTGGAGAGACAGAAGTGATTTATCCGTTTATGGCAGCAATGGAGATGATCCATACCTATTCACTGGTTCATGATGATCTCCCGGCAATGGATAATGATGAGTACCGTAGAGGAAGAAAGACGACACATATCGTTTATGGAGAAGATATGGGAATCCTTGCGGGGGATGCGCTTTTAAACTATGCATTTGAGACAGCATGCAAGGCATTTGAGCAATTTCCAGAGGAAAGCCTTAGAATCGGACAAGCGCTGAGAGTTCTGGCAAGAAAGGCCGGAATCTATGGTATGATCGGTGGACAGGTTGTAGATGTGAAAGAATCCGGACATCAGATTGATGAGGAAGTTCTTGATTTTATTTTCAGACTGAAGACAGGTGCACTGATCGAGTCTGCTATGATGATTGGAGCAATCCTTGCGGGAGCATCAAAAGAAGATGTAAAGAGTATGCAGAAAGTCGCAGGAAAGATCGGAATGGCATTCCAGATCCAGGACGATATTCTGGATGTGACAAGCACGACAGAGCAGCTGGGCAAGCCGGTACATAGTGATGAGAAGAATGAAAAGACAACATATGTAACACTTAAAGGAATCGAACAGGCTCATAAAGAGGTGGAACGTATGACAGAAGAAGCAATCGATGAACTGAAAAAGTTCCCTGCCGGGGATAATTTCCTTGAGCAGCTTTTGAAATCTCTTGTATATAGAGAAAAATAAGATTGTCGGTGAGGAGGAACTTATGGCACTTGAAAAGATTCAAAAGGCCAACGATATAAAAGAACTGACAGAGGAAGAGCTGAAAGAATTATCGGATGAGATCCGGCGGTTTCTGATCGAAAAGATCAGTGTGACCGGAGGCCATCTGGCATCCAATCTCGGAGTTGTTGAGCTTACGATGGCATTGCATAAAGTACTTCATTTCCCAGAGGATAAACTGATCTGGGATGTGGGACATCAGTCTTATACACACAAGCTTCTGACAGGAAGAAAAGAAGGATTTGATGATCTTAGAAAATACGGAGGAATGAGTGGATTCCCTAAGAGAAAAGAAAGTAAATGTGATGCGTTTGATACAGGACACAGTTCAACTTCAATCTCAGCAGGGCTTGGTTATGTGGCCGCAAGAGAGCTTCAACAGGAGCATTATAACGTTGTATCTGTGATAGGAGATGGTTCTATGACCGGCGGTATGGCATATGAAGCATTGAATAACGCTTCCAGATTGAAAAGTAATTTTATTATTGTACTCAATGATAATAATATGTCCATTTCCAAGAATGTGGGTGGTATGTCAAATTACCTGAATGGGCTTCGGACGACACAGGTATACTCAGACCTGAAGAGAGGTGTCGAAGATACGATTAAGAGAATTCCCGGCAAAGGAGAACGGATCGTCCATCAGGTGAAGAAGACGAAGAGCGGGATCAAACAATTATTTGTTCCGGGAATGTTTTTTGAGGATATGGGAATTACATATCTGGGTCCTGTAGACGGACATGATCTGAAGACATTAACAAAGACATTGAATGAAGCAAAACGGGTAAATCATGCAGTTCTTGTACATGTTGTGACGAAGAAGGGAAAAGGTTATCTTCCGGCAGAGACGAATCCGTCAAAATTCCATGGAACAGGACCTTTTGATGTGACAACAGGAGAAACGATCGGAGGATCGGGGAAGGATTCTTATACAGATATTTTTTCCAAAGTGCTTGCAGATATCGGAAAGAAGGACGAGAAGGTTGTAGCTATTACTGCAGCAATGGCAGACGGAACAGGACTTTCCAGATTCGCAAAGCTATTTCCGGAAAGATTCTTTGATGTAGGAATTGCAGAAGAGCATGCGATGACATTTGCGGCAGGACTTGCTGCAGGGGGAATGAAGCCTGTTTTTGCGGTGTATTCATCTTTTCTACAGAGAGCATTTGACCAGACAATCCATGATGTCTGTCTTCAGAATCTGCCGGTTGTGATCGCAGTAGACCGCGCGGGTCTTGTTGGAAGTGACGGAGAGACACATCAGGGAGTCTTTGACTTATCATTTTTATCATCGATCCCGAATCTTTCAATCCTGTCACCAAAGAACCGTTGGGAGATGGCAGATATGGTGCGCTTTGCAGTGGATTTCCAGTACCCGGTTGCGCTTCGTTATCCAAGAGGAGAAGCATACGAAGGACTGAAGGAATTCCGTGCTCCGATCGAATATGGAAAGAGTGAGCTTCTATATGAAGAGAGTGAGATCGCGGTAATGTTTGTCGGACATATGTCTTTCCTTGCAGAACAGGTGCGTGAGGATCTTAAGGCAGCAGGGTATCAGTGTAGTCTGATCAATGCAAGATTTGTGAAACCTCTGGATACAGAAATGATCCGGAAAATTTCAGAAAATCACAGGATTCTTGTGACAATCGAGGAAAATGTGCTTACAGGTGGATTTGGTGAGCAGGTAGAAGATTTTGTAATGCGTGAGGATATCCCATTGAAAGTTCGCACAATCGGTATTTCAGATGATTATGTTGAGCATGGAAATGTAGATGTCTTAAGAAAAGAAGTTGGTCTCGACAGAGAGAGTATTGTAAAAAAGGTCATTGCAGATGATCGGAGAATAGAGGAAGAAAAGTAGCATGAAAGAACGTTTGGATGTATTGCTTGTAAAGAGGAATCTGGCGGATTCCAGAGAAAAAGCAAAAGCAATTATTATGTCGGGAAATGTATTCGTAGAAGGTCAAAGAGAAGACAAGGCCGGAACAACATTTCCGGAGGAGGTAAATATTGAGGTACGCGGACATGTTCTCCCTTATGTGAGCCGTGGAGGTCTTAAGCTTGAGAAAGCAATGAAAGAATTCCATGTGACAGTAGATGGAAAGGTCTGTACAGATGTTGGATCTTCCACTGGTGGATTTACAGACTGTATGCTTCAGAATGGAGCGAAGAAAGTATTTGCTATCGATGTGGGAAGAGGACAGCTGGATTGGAAGCTGCGTCAGGATCCGAGAGTGGTATGTATGGAGAAGACGAATATCCGTTATGTGACTCCGGAAGATCTTGGAGAACCTGTTGATTTTTCGTCGATTGATGTTTCATTTATCTCTCTCACAAAAGTGCTTGGTGCAATCAGAGCGTATCTGACAGATGATGGAGAGATCGTAGCATTGATCAAACCACAGTTTGAAGCAGGACGTGAGAAGGTTGGAAAGAAAGGTGTTGTGCGAGAAAAGAGTACACATCATGAAGTAATCGAGAAAGTGACAGAATTTGCGGTATCCATCGGATTTTCTGTACTTGAGATCACATTCTCTCCAATCAAGGGACCAGAAGGAAATATCGAATACCTTGTACATTTGAAGAAATGTCCGGAAGAGGAAGCAAAGATTGAGACAAAGGAACTGGATCAGGTAGTGGATGAAGCATTCGCTGCTCTGGCAAAGTAAAAAGGTGATGGTATGGAATCTTTTTATATCATAACAAATCAATTAAAAGACAGAGATTATTCTGTTACGATTGAGGTAAAAGATTATATTGAGAGAAAAGGCAAACGTGTTATTCTTGCTCAAAAGGATGAGGAAGGATTTATTGTTCCGGGAACGATTCCGGAGGACGTTGATTGCGGACTGGTTTTAGGTGGGGATGGAACTCTGATCCGTGCAATACGTGACCTGGAAGGAAATAAACTTCCGCTTCTTGGAATCAATATCGGAACATTGGGGTATTTAGCAGATGTAGAATTGAAAGATTATAAATCTGCGATTGACAGACTTTGCGAGGAAGAGCCTAAAGTTGAGAAACGTATGATGTTGGAGGGGACAATGTCATCCGGTGAAAAAGATCTGGCGGTAAATGATATCGTCCTGACAAGAGAAGGGAATCTTCGTATTGTTCAGTTTAATGTGTATGTGAATGGGACATTGTTGAACACATATCAGGCAGACGGTGTGATCATCTGTACACCGACGGGAAGTACAGGATATAATCTTTCCGCAGGTGGACCGGTGGTAGAGCCAACAGCAAGTCTAATCGTTATCACTCCAATCTGTTCCCATGCACTTAACACGAGCAGTGTGGTGCTTTCAGCAGAGGATGATGTTGAAGTTGAGATTTGCGAGGGCCGTTATGGAAGGCAGGAGAAAGTAGCTTTATGTTATGACGGTGCTGTACAGAGGCAATTGGTTAGCGGAGACAGAGTGAAGATCAGAAAATCAGATGCCAAAGCGCATCTAGTAAAATTAAGTGAAGAAAGTTTTATGATAACAATGCGCGAGAAGATGAAAGGAAATTGATACTATGAAAGTGAGCCGACATGCAAAGATAATTGAATTGATCAGTCAGTATGACATAGAGACGCAGGAGGAACTGGCAGAATATCTGAATAATGCCGGCTTCAAGGTCACACAGGCAACGGTATCCAGAGATATCAGAGATCTGAAGCTGACAAAGCTGTCTGTAAACGGTGGGCGTCAGAAGTATATTGTCCATAGACAGGAAGAGGATGGAATGAGCGAAAAATATATCCGTGTACTTTGTGACGGGTTTGTTTCTATGGATATGGCACAGAATATCCTTGTGATTAAAACAGTTGCCGGAATGGCAATGGCGGTTGCTGCTGCAGTAGATGCAATGAAATGGAATGAAGTGGTCGGATGTATTGCAGGAGATGACACGATCATGTGCGCAATTCGTACAGTTGAAGATACAGCTGTAGTAATGGAGAATATAAGAAAATTGGTTTCAAGGAAAGCATAGGTGACATATGTTACAGAATCTGTATGTGAAAAATCTTGCTTTGATTGATGAAACAGAAGTTGAGTTTGGGGAAGGATTGAATATTCTGACCGGTGAAACCGGAGCAGGAAAGTCAATCCTTCTTGGCTCTGTTACGCTTGCACTGGGTGGAAAATACAATGCACAGATGCTTCGAAACGGGGCAAAAAGCGGATTGGTAGAACTTACTTTTCACATCAAAGAAGAAAAGATTTTAAAGAAGCTGGAGGCCTTGGACATTTATCCGGAAGACGGATATCTGACATTGAGCCGCCGCCTTTTAGAAGGCCGAAGTGTCAGTAAGATTAACGGTGAGACAGTGAATATGAGCGTCCTTAAAGATGTAGCCAGTCTTTTGATCGATATTCATGGACAGCATGATAATCAGACATTGCTTCATCGAAAGAATCATTTGACACTGCTTGATCTTTATGGGAAAGAACAGACGGATCCGTTAAAAGAAAAAATGGCTTCCTGCTATCAGGAATGGAAGACAGTATGTAAGAAGGTGGAACAATCTTCGCTGGATGAAGAGAGCCGAAGAAGAGAACTTTCTCTTGCTGAATTTGAAGTGAATGAGATTGAAGAAGCAGCTCTTAAAGAAGGTGAAGATGAACTTTTAGAAGAACAGTATCGCAAGATGACAGATAGCAGAAAACTCACAGAAGGAGTTGCAGAAGCGTATCAGTATACTGCAGAGGACGAACGTGGAAATGCAAGTGATTACTTAAGCCGTGCAATCCGAAGCCTTCAGGAAGCAGCATCTTTTGATGAAAAGGGAAGCCAGCTTTATGATCAGATCGTGGAGATCGATAGTCTGCTGAATGATTTCAACCGGGATCTGGCAGAATATGCAAAGAGTTTTGAATATTCGGAAGAAGAGTTTTCAGAAGTTGAGTCCCGCCTGAATGAAGTGAATCATTTAAAGGCAAAATATGGAAACACTGTCAGTGATATCCTTGCATATTGTGAGGAAAAAAGACAGAGACTATCAGAACTGGAAGATTACGATTCTTTTATGCAGGAACTTTTGGAGAAACAGAAAAAAGCAGAAAAGCAGATGGAAAAGGCTGCGATGGAACTGCATGAAGTGCGTGAACAAAACGCAGTTAAATTTGCCGAGGAAATTGTTCATCAGATGTCGGAACTGAATTTCCTGGATGCACGTTTTGAAATTCGTTTGACAGAAGCAAAAAGTTATTCTGCACAAGGAAAAGATGATGCAGAGTTTTATCTGTCGGTTAATCCGGGAGAACCTGTGCGTCCACTGGGGGATGTCGCATCCGGAGGAGAGCTATCCCGTATTATGCTTGCAATCAAGACCGTACTTGCAGATGAAGAAGATACACCGACTTTGATATTTGATGAGATTGATAGTGGAATATCAGGAATCACAGCAGGTCGTGTCGGTGAGAGACTGCAGTTGATCGGAAAGAGCCGTCAGGTGATTTGTATTACACATCTTTCACAGATCGCAGCGGCAGCAGATGTTCATTTTTGTATTCATAAAGAAGCAGAAGATAATTCTGTGAGAACACAGATCGAGAGACTTGATCAGGAAGATTCTGTTGCAGAGCTTGCAAGGCTTCTTGGTGGAGCAAATGTAACAGATGGAATTATAGACAGTGCCAGAGAAATGAAAGAACTGGCAAAAAGAGAAAAATAATACCAGTGTGAAAAGAAGAAGATCCACACATACTAAGAGCAGATGTAAACAGCATCTGCTCTTAATATTTGCAAGAGAGGAGTGTGGATCATGAAAGAACGCAGGAAAAGGAATATGAGCAGGACAGGTCTGTTGTTTCTGTTCTGTCTGTTGATGCTATGTGGCTGTACACAGATTACAGAATTTATGGAAAATACAGAAGTCAGTGGCCGGGAGGTGGAAAGTCTGGCTGCAGAAAAGGAAGAAGATACGGTTCTGCTTGGAGGAATGCCGGTTGGAATTTATATGGAAACGGATGGTGTACTGGTTTTAGACACGGAGAAAATGACAGGTATGGATGGAAAGGAATATACACCTGCGCAGGGTGTGGTAAGTTCCGGTGATTATATTACGGAAGTGAATCACCAGAAGATTGAAGGGAAAAAACAGTTGATGGATCTGGTGGAACATCTGGATGGAGAGAAGGTCCTTCTGACAGTCAGACGCGAAAATACGATATTAGAAAAGAAATTGACTCCTGTGCAGATTTCAAAAGGAAATTATCGCCTGGGAATCTGGGTAAGAGATAATGTACAGGGACTTGGGACGATCACATTTTTGACAAAAAATAACAGGTTCGCAGCACTGGGACATGGCATTCATGATGTTGATACAAGTACACTTCTTACGATCAAAAGAGGAACGCTTTATAGAACCAGTATTCAGAAAGTGCAAAAGGGAAGCAAAGGGAATCCAGGAACAATGGAAGGGATTATTGTTTATAATCGGTTTCATCAGCTTGGAGTGATTGAGAAAAATACGGATGAGGGTATTTATGGAGAATTAAATTCAGACAGAAGCTGGATAGGAGAAGAGGTTCCTATACAGGTAGCGGAAAAAGAGGAAATAAAGACGGGGGAGGCAAGGATTCGCTGCTACATTGACGGGGAGGTGAAAGAATATTCAATCCGTGTAACGCAAATTGATAAAGAATCCGACCAGGTGAACAAAGGAATGGTAATTCAGGTGACAGATACGGAATTGCTGGAAAAGACAGGGGGCATTATTCAGGGGATGAGTGGGAGTCCCATCATTCAGAATGGAAAACTGATCGGAGCTGTAACTCATGTGTTTGTACAAGATTCGACAAAAGGATACGGTATTTTTATTGAAAACATGTTGAAAGAGGAAGAATCGTGAAAAGGGTCGAAAAGGATGTCGAAATACTACTGCAAGATTTTCTTGAATCCGACAAAAAAGCTGGAATATAATACACAAGTGGTGTAACAAGACAAACGTTCTCAGAAAAAGGAGAGAAGAAGATGGAACATTTGAAAATAGCCATTGCTGATGATAACCAGAAAATTTTGGACCTTTTGGATCGTGTGATCGGGATGGAAAAAGACATGAATCTGGTCGGAAAGGCGAAAAATGGTGAAGAGATGTGTCAGATCATCAAAGATAAACAGCCGGATGTTGTTCTTCTCGACTTGATTATGCCGAAAATGGATGGATTGACGGTTATGGACCGGATCAATCATGACAAAACTGTCAGCAAGCATCCGTATTTTATCGTAATCACAGCAGTTGGGCAAGAAAAGATTACAGAAGATGCTTTTAATAAAGGCGCAAATTACTATATGATGAAACCGTTTCAAAATGAGATGCTGTTAGAACGAATCCGAAGTGCGGGACGGATGCCACACGGTATGGAAACAAGAAACTCTGAGGCGGCATCTGAAAACAGAGGAGAAAGTCTGGAGACACGAGTGACAAATATGCTGCATGAAATCGGAATACCGGCTCATATTAAGGGGTATCATTATCTGAGGGATGCGATTATGATGGCGGTAGATGATATGGATGTGCTCAATGCAATCACAAAGATCCTGTATCCAACCGTCGCAAAGAAGTACCAGACAACATCAAGCAGAGTAGAACGTGCGATCCGACATGCGATTGAAGTGGCATGGAGCAGAGGAAAGCTGGACACTCTGGATGAACTTTTTGGGTACACAGTAAGCAATGGAAAAGGGAAACCGACAAATTCTGAATTTATTGCTCTGATCGCAGATACAATACAATTGGAATACAGGCATGGGAAATAAGAAGTAAATTACAATGAGAAATCCTTTGCATTATGATAAAAATGCGGTATAATATTTTATAAGTAATTGCCGAAAGAGGGCAAGTGAAAGTGGAGGATCTAAGTATGAAAAACATTTTGTTCGCTTCATCAGAATGTGTACCATTTATAAAGACCGGAGGCCTTGCTGACGTTGTAGGTTCACTTCCAAAAGATTTTGATAAAGAGAAATATGACTGCCGTGTAGTTTTACCTAAGTACATGTGTATGAAACAGGAGTGGGTAGACCGCCTTGAGTATATCACAAACTTCTACATGGATTTTGCAGGAGAGGATCGCTATGTCGGAATCTTTAAGACAGAATTAAACGGAGTTACATTTTATTTTATTGATAACGAATTTTATTTTTCAGGATTTGCTCCATATGATGGAGATCCGAAGTGGAATATTGAAAAATTCTCTTTCTTCTGTAAGGCAGTTTTAAGTATTCTTCCGGTTATTGGGTTCCGTCCGGATCTGATTCACTGTCATGACTGGCAGACAGGTCTGATTCCGGTATATCTGGATAATTTCCGTTTCTTCGGAGAATATTACAGAGGAATCAAGACAGTTATGACAATACATAACCTGAAGTTCCAGGGGGTATGGGATACAAAGACTGTACAAGGAATCACAGGACTTCCGGATTATTATTTCGTTCCGGATAAGCTTGAGGCATACAAAGATGCTAATATGCTCAAAGGCGGTATTGTTTATGCAGATAAGGTGACAACAGTAAGCCACAGCTATGCAGAAGAGATCAAGACACCGTTCTATGGAGAAGGTCTTGACGGACTGATGGCAGCAAGATCAAATGATCTTTGCGGTATTGTGAATGGTCTGGATTACAATGACTGGAATCCGGATACAGATCATAGAATCGCAAAGACATTTAACGTTGAGAATTTCCGGAAAAACAAACCGGTGAATAAGGCTGCTCTTCAGGAAGAACTTGGACTGGATAAAGACAATCATGTAATGTTGATCGGAATCGTTTCCCGTTTGACAGATCAGAAAGGATTTGATCTGATCGATTATATGATGGATGAGATGTGCCAGGATGCAGTGCAGATTGCAGTACTTGGAACAGGAGATCCGAAATATGAGAATATGTTCCGTCACTTTGCATGGAAGTATGCAGGAAAGGTTTCAGCGAATATTTTCTATTCCGATGATCTTTCTCACAGACTTTATGCCGGATGTGATGCATTCCTTATGCCATCCTTATTCGAGCCATGCGGACTCAGCCAGCTGATGAGTCTGAGATACGGAACACTTCCGATCGTTCGTGAGACAGGAGGATTGAAAGATACTGTAGAACCGTACAATGAGTTTGAGAAGACAGGTACAGGATTCAGTTTCTCTAATTATAATGCGCATGAGATGTTGAACACTGTACGTTATGCAGAAAGAATCTATTATGACAAGAAACGTGACTGGAACAAGATGATCGAACGCGCGATGGCTCAGGATTTTTCATGGATGAATTCCGCAAGACAGTATGAAGATCTGTACAGAAGTCTGATCGGAGAATAAGAATTATAAGAAGTAACAAAGAAGTAATACAAGAGTAACACAAGAGCAAGGAGTAACAGACCCGATGAAAATTATTGACAAACTGAACCAGAAAGGCATCCACATTTCTTTTGAGGTGTTTCCGCCGAAGACAGATGCAGGATTTGACAAAGTATTATCAGCAACAGATGAGATTGCCAAACTGAACCCATCTTATATCAGCGTAACCTATGGAGCCGGTGGCGGAACAAGCAAGAACACAGCGAAGATCGCATCCCATATTAAGGATGATCTCGGAGTGATGAGTCTTGCACATCTGACATGTGCTTCATCCACAAAAGAAGAAGTTGGAGAGGTAATTGAAAACCTGAAGGCTCATGGAATCGAGAATATTCTCGCTTTACGAGGAGATATTCCGGAAGGCATGACATTCCCTGATGGAGATCGATTCCATTATGCTTATGAACTGGTACAGGAAATCAAGAAACATGGGGATTTCTGTATTGGTGCAGCATGTTATCCGGAAGGACATGTGGAGCAGGAACATAAAGAGGATGATATCCGTTATCTGAAACAGAAGGTAGACAGTGGAGTTGATTTCCTTACAACACAGATGTTCTTTGATAATGATATCCATTATAATTTCCTGTACAGAATCAGAGAAGCAGGGATCACAGTTCCGGTTCTGCCGGGAATCATGCCGATTACCAGTGCTGCTCAGATGAAGCGAAGCCAGGAACTTTCCGGAACAGTATTTCCGAGAAGATTTCTTGCAATATTAGATCGCTTCGGAAGTTCTCCGGATGCGATGAAGCAGGCAGGAATTGTCTATGCAACAGATCAGATTATTGATCTTCTTGCGAACGGTGTGAACAATATTCATATTTATTCTATGAATAAGCCGGAAATTGCAGTAGCAATTATGAATAATCTTTCCGAGATTATCAAGTGTTAAGAAAGTGGATGACCAGATGATAGAGACAGAGAAGAGAGTACGTGAAGCAGTTCGTTATCTGGGATTTGGAAGAAATGAGGCAGATGAGCGAACCTTGGAACTGATCCAACAGTCTTTCAAAGACCTGGAACAGGAAGCAGGGCCTAAGTCCATCTGCCAAATTTTTGACCTGAATCATACAGAAGACGGAAGACTGGTTATTGGACAGATGGAGATTCAAAGTAAGAGCCTGAGTAGAAATCTGAAAGGATGCCGTCGGGTTGTTCTTTTTGGAGCAACACTTGGCGCCGGAGTTGACCGGCTGATGCGCAGGATCTCTTTGACAGACATGGCAAGAGCAGTTGTTTTGCAGTCCTGTGCAGCAGCAATGTTAGAAGAATATTGCGATGAATGTCAGAAGAAGATTGCGGCAGAGCTTGAAGAAGAACATTTGTATTTAAGACCGAGATTCAGTCCCGGATATGGAGATTTTGACATCTGTTATCAAGAACCGATCGTACGAATGTTGAATTGTGCAAAGACAATCGGGCTGACTTTGACAGACAGCTTTATGATGACACCAACAAAGTCGGTAACAGCAGTAATTGGAATCAGTACACAGAAGGACAGATGTCCAATCTCAGGATGTGAGGTCTGTACAAAAAAAGATTGTGAATACCGACGATAAGCAAGAGATAAGAGAGGAAGGATTGATACAAGAAGATGATACGAGAACGCCTGGGAAAAGAGTTATTATATTTTGACGGCGGAATGGGAACCTTGCTTCAGGCAAAGGGACTTCAGCCGGGAGAGTTACCGGAGACATGGAATGTTACACATGCGGATGAAATCAAAAACATTCACAAACAATATATTTCAGCAGGAAGTGATATTGTACTTGCGAATACATTTGGAGCGAATGCATTGAAATTCCATTGCGATGATTTTCCATTGGAAGAAATTATCCGTCTTGCGATCGGGCATGTGAAGGATGCGGCTGAAGAGGCAGGTGGTGGAAGAAGAATCTACACAGCACTGGATATCGGACCGACAGGAAAGCTTTTAAAACCGATGGGTGATCTGGATTTCGAGACAGCGTATGAGACATTCAAAGAAGTTATGATCCTCGGAGAGAAAGCCGGTGCGGATCTGATCCATATTGAGACCATGAGTGACACTTATGAACTGAAGGCAGCAGTGCTTGCAGCGAAAGAGAATACATCTCTTCCGGTTTTCGCTACGACGATTTTTGATGAGCGTGGAAAGCTTCTGACCGGAGCAGATGTTCCGTCTGTTGTGGCAATGCTTGAAGGATTAAGGATTGATGCCCTTGGAATCAACTGTGGAATGGGACCGGAGCAGATGCTGCCGATCCTGGAGCAGATCATGAAGTATTCCTCTGTGCCTGTGATCGTCAAACCGAATGCAGGTCTTCCGAAGCAGAAAGACGGAGAAACTTATTACGATGTTTCTCCGGAAGAATTTGCTTCTGTTATGTGTCATGTTGTTGATCTTGGGGCAGTTGTGATCGGGGGATGCTGCGGAACAACTCCTGCACATATTGCAGAGATGGTGAAGCAGTGTAAAGACATTCCGGTGAAGCCGATTGAGAAGAAAAGTTATACTGTGGTATCTTCTTATGGTCAGAGTGTGTTCCTTGGAACCGGATCAAAGATTATTGGTGAACGTATTAATCCAACCGGAAAGAAACGCTTTAAACAGGCGCTTAAGGAACATGATCTTGATTATATTTTAAAAGAAGGAATTGCACAGCAGGATAACGGTGCACATATTCTGGATGTTAACGTAGGACTTCCGGATATTGACGAGCCGACATTGATGAAGGAAGTTGTCCAGGAACTTCAGAGTGTGACGAATCTTCCGCTTCAGATTGATACGGTTGATACGGTTGCGATGGAGAATGCACTTCGCATTTACAATGGTAAGGCGATGGTCAATTCAGTCAGTGGAAAGCAGGAGTCAATGGATGCAGTGTTTCCACTGATCCGGAAGTATGGCGGTGTTGTGATCGGCTTGGCACTTGATGAAGACGGAATCCCGGCAACAGCCGAGGGACGTGTACAGATTGCGAAGAAGATTATCGCAGAGGCAGCAAAATACGGTATCGAGAAGAAAGATATTGTAATTGATGCCCTGGCAATGACGATCAGTTCAGAACCGGAAGGTGCGAAAGTGACACTTGAGACACTTCGCAGACTCCGTGATGAAGTTGGTGTGTGTACTGTGCTTGGTGTATCAAATATTTCTTTCGGTCTCCCAAGCAGACCGATTGTAAACTCCATCTTTTATACGATGGCAATGCAGAATGGTCTGAGCGTTGGAATTATCAATCCGAACTCGGAGGATATGATGAAGGCATGGTATGCATACCATGCACTGATGAATCTGGACAGCAACTGTGAGAATTATATTAATAAATATGCACAGCAGCCGGGAACAGCTCCGGTCTTGGTAACAGGTTCAGCTCACAAGATGACACTGAAAAGTGCAATTGAAAGAGGACTTCGTGAAGAGGCGAACAGCATTACATCTGAGATGATCCAGGAGAAAGATGGTCTGGAGATCATTAACGAAGAGTTGATCCCGGCACTGAATACGGTAGGCGAAGGATTTGAGAAGGGAACCGTCTTTTTGCCACAGCTACTGATGAGTGCCGAAGCGGCCAAGGCAGCATTTGCGGTGCTTAAAGAGAAAATGGAAAGCAGCGGAGAAGTGCAGGAGAAGAAAGGAAAGATCATTCTTGCGACAGTAAAAGGGGATATTCATGATATCGGTAAAAATATCGTGAAGGTTCTGCTTGAAAACTATAGTTTTGATGTGATCGATCTTGGAAAGGATGTTCCGCCGGAGACAATCGTTGATACAGTACTTGAGCAGGAGATTCATCTGGTAGGACTGAGCGCGCTGATGACTACGACCGTTGTGAGTATGGAAGAGACGATCAGACAGCTTAGAGAGAAAGCTCCGAATTGCCTTGTGATGGTAGGAGGAGCTGTTCTGAATCAGGAGTATGCTGATATGATAGGAGCTGATTTTTATGGCAAAGATGCCATGCAGTCGGTTCATTATGCACAGAGAGTTTTTGGAACTAAAGAATAGGAGGAGATCAAAAATGAGAGGATTACAGACACCGGTTCGTGCAATTCGAAGACAAGTGTTTACAGAAGTTGCCAAGCTTGGATTTAAAGCAAATGCAGAGACATTGGTAGCAGATATGGAAGCAATTCCATATGAAATCGTTGGAGAAGATTCAGAAGTAAAATACCGTGAGAGTATTTATCGTGCGAGAGCAGTCGTAAGAGAAAGACTTCGTCTTGCGATGGGACTTTCCCTTCGTCCGGAGAATAAGCCGGTCCACTTGACAGCAGGCGTTGAGGCCAGTAATATTTCTGAGAAATACTATGAGCCACCGCTGATGCAGGTGATTCCGTCCGGATGCGAGAGCTGTGAGGAGAATAAATACGAGGTCAGCAATGTATGTAAGGGATGTCTTGCACATCCATGTCAGGAAGTCTGTCCCAGAGGTGCTATTTCCATGGTGAATGGAAAGTCATTTATCGATCAGGATAAATGTATCAAGTGTGGAAAGTGTAAATCTGTCTGTCCATACGATGCGATTGCCAAGAAAGAACGTCCTTGCAAGAAAGCATGTGGAGTGAATGCAATTACATCAGATAAATTAGGACGTGCTTATATTGATGCTGACAAATGTGTTTCCTGCGGAATGTGTATGGTAAGCTGCCCGTTTGGTGCGATTTCTGACAAGTCTCAGATCTTCCAGCTGGCTCGTGCACTTTCAGAAGGAGAAGAGGTCGTAGCTGAGGTAGCACCGGCATTTGTCGGTCAGTTTGGACCGAATATTAATGTGAGAAATTTCAAGGCAGCTCTTGAAGAACTCGGATTCTCAGAGACATATGAGGTTGCTCTTGGAGCTGATATCGGAGCAATTGCAGAAGCACATCATTATGTGAATAAAGTGACAACCGGAGAACTTCCATTCCTTCTGACATCCTGTTGTCCATCCTGGGCAATGCTTGCGAAGAAGTTCTTCCCGGATCTGATCGATCAGATCTCACAGGAACTGACTCCGATGGTTGCAACAGCACGAACAATCAAACAGGAACATCCGAATGCAAAGGTTGTATTTATCGGACCTTGTGCAGCGAAGAAGCTGGAAGCTTCCAGACGTACTGTGAGAAGTGATGTAGATTTCGTTGTTACATTTGAAGAATTGCAGGCAATGTTTGATGCGAAGGGAATTGATCTGACAGCTTATGAGGCAGAGTCTTCTTTCCATGATGCGACAGGAGCCGGACGTGGATACGCCTGTGCAGGAGGAGTTGCAAAGGCAATCGAAGAATGTATTAACGAGTATTACCCTGGAACACAGGTTAATATTGAGCATGCGGAAGGGCTGGCAGAATGTAAGAAGATCCTGACACTTGCCAAAGCCGGAAGAATGAACGGTTGTCTGATCGAGGGTATGGGATGTCCTGGCGGATGTATTGCAGGAGCTGGAACGAATATTCCAATCCCGACTGCGAAGAAAGATGTCGCAGCTTATGTCAAAAACTCAAGCAGAGCACTTCCACCGAAAGAACTGGAAGAAATTGAATTAAAATAAGTAAATATACGGACAATAACCGGCCTCCGCTTTACAAACGGAGGCTGTTGTGGTATATTACAAAATAGGCTTTTTATGAGCGAAAGAGGAGGATGGATGTATGCAGCCATACGGAGTAAACCAATTAAGAAAAATGTTTTTGGAGTTCTTTGAGAGCAAGGGACATCTTGCAATGAAGAGCTTTTCTTTAGTACCACATAATGATAAGAGTCTTCTCCTGATTAATTCAGGAATGGCTCCGCTGAAACCATATTTCACAGGACAGGAGATCCCGCCGAGAAGAAGAGTGACAACATGTCAGAAATGTATTCGTACAGGAGATATCGAGAATGTCGGTAAGACAGCACGTCACGGTACATTCTTTGAGATGCTTGGAAACTTCTCTTTTGGAGATTATTTCAAGAATGAAGCAATCGAGTGGTCCTGGGAGTTCCTTACAGAAGTTGTGGGACTTGATCCGAACAGATTATATCCTTCAGTATATGAAGATGATGATGAAGCGTTCGAAATCTGGAATAAGAAGATGGGAATTCCGGCAGAGCGTATCTTCCGTTTTGGCAAGGAAGATAACTTTTGGGAGCACGGTTCAGGTCCATGTGGTCCGTGTTCTGAGATTTACTATGACCGTGGAGAAAAATACGGATGTGGAGAACCGGGATGTACAGTAGGATGTGAGTGCGACCGTTACATGGAGATCTGGAATAACGTATTCAGCCAGTTCAACAACGACGGACACGGAAACTATACAGACCTGATCCAGAAGAACATTGATACAGGTATGGGACTTGAGCGTCTTGCCTGCATCGTACAGGATGTAGATTCCATGTTTGATATTGATACAATGAAAGCACTGAGAGATCATGTATGTAATCTCTCCGGCAAGCAGTACGGAATAGATCATGAGACAGATGTTTCTCTGCGTGTTGTTACAGACCATATTCGTTCCGTAACATTTATGGTTTCTGATGGTATCTTACCTTCTAACAGCGGTCGTGGATATGTTCTCCGCCGTCTGTTAAGACGTGCATGCCGTCACGGAAAGCTGCTCGGAATTGACGGAGCATTCCTTGTAGAGCTTGCAACAACTGTAATTGAAGGTTCCAAGGATGGATATCCGGAGTTGGAAGAGAAGAAAGAGTTTATCTTTAATGTAATTGCGAAAGAAGAAGCAAACTTCAATAAGACAATCGATCAGGGACTTGCAATCCTTGCAGATATGGAAGCTGAGATGGAGAAGAATGGAGAGAAAGTTCTTTCCGGAGAGAATGCATTTAAGCTTTATGATACTTATGGATTCCCAATCGATCTGACAAGTGAGATCCTGGAAGAAAAGGGGCTGACTTATGACGAGGAAGGATTCAAGAAAGCACAGGAAGAACAGCGTGCGAAATCAGAAGGAACATTCGGAACTCATTCTTATACAGGAAAAGAAGTTTCTGTATACGATCAGCTAGATGCAGCACTTGCGACAGAATTTGTCGGATATGACAATCTGACATTTGATTCTAAGGTTACAGCTCTTACAACAGAGACAGAAGTTGTTGATGCACTTTCTGATGGAGAAAAGGGAACAATCATCGTTGAGCAGACTCCATTCTATGCAACAATGGGTGGACAGGAAGCTGATAAAGGTGTGATTCGTACAGCCGACGGAGAGTTTGTTGTAGAAGATTGTATTCACCTTGCAGGAACAAAGGTTGGACATGTAGGACATGTTGTAAAAGGAATGATCAAGATTGGTGATGCGGTAACTCTTGAAGTTGACGCAAAGAACCGTGCACTTACAGAAAGAAACCACAGTGCAACACATCTGCTTCAGAAAGCACTCCGTACAGTACTTGGAAGCCATGTAGAGCAGGCAGGATCTTTTGTAAATGCAGACAGACTTCGTTTTGACTTTACACATTTCTCAGCAGTAACACCTGAGGAACTGAAGAAGGTTGAAAAAATTGTGAATGAGCAGATCACAAATGCCCTCGCAGTTGTGACAAAGAACCTTCCAATCGAGGAAGCAAGAAAGACAGGAGCACAGGCTCTGTTTGGTGAGAAATACGGTGACGTTGTACGCGTCGTAGATATGAGCGGATTCTCCGTTGAATTCTGTGGTGGTACGCATGTTAAGAATACATCAGAGATCACAGCACTGAAGATTATTTCTGAGAGTGGTGTAGCGGCAGGTGTTCGTCGTATTGAAGCTCTGACATCTGAAGGACTTATGAACTACTATGCTGAGATGGAGCATCTTCTCAAAGAAGCAGCACAGCTTGTAAAAGCAACTCCGGAGAATCTTGCAGAGAAGATCACACATCTTCAGGCAGAGAACAAGTCTCTGAAGGGAGAAGTTGAGAGTCTTAAGAGCAAGATGGCTCAGAACGCAGCAGGAGATATTCTTGACCAGGTGAAAGAAGTAAAAGGTGTGAAGCTTCTTGCAGCACAGCTTGACGGTGTTGATATGAACGGACTTCGTGATCTTGGAGACCAGCTCAAAGAGAAGCTTGGCGAAGGTGTGGTTGTACTTGCATCAGGAAATGACGGAAAAGTAAGCCTGATGGCTACAGCAACAGACGGAGCAATGAAGCAGGGAGCACACGCAGGAAATCTTGTGAAAGCAATTGCAGGCCTTGTTGGCGGAGGCGGCGGTGGTCGTCCGAACATGGCCCAGGCAGGTGGAAAGAACCCAGCAGGAATCCAGGATGCACTTGCAAAAGCAGAAGAAGCACTGGCTGATCAGATTAAATAAAGTCATTGTAAAGAGAATCTGTCTGTGGCAGATTCTCTTTTGGGTAGAAGCGAGAAAAAAGTATAAAAAATCGGTAAAAATCATAAAAAGCAGTTGACGTTTTGAAAAAATATGTTATAATAATATCCAGTGCAATAAATATACCCGAACAGTCGTATGATGCACAATACAAGGCTGGAGGGGAGGTTAGGTGTGAGACTATGTCAAATGTAATCGTTAAAGAAAACGAAACGTTAGATAGCGCCTTACGCAGATTCAAGAGAAACTGTGCAAAGGCTGGTATTCAGCAGGAGATTCGTAAGAGAGAGCACTACGAGAAACCAAGCGTTAGACGTAAAAAGAAATCTGAAGCTGCTAGAAAACGTAAATATAACTAATATGTGCAAATGGACAGAGTACTGGAAACAGTACTCTGTTTTTTAATATATTAGGAAAGTCCTGTCCTAATATATTAAAAACGCTCCGCTTAGAATGCGCATTGTGGCATACAATGCAGGTTATCTTATGGAAAAGCACCATTTTCCCATCTGTTTACTCAACATATAACCTTAAATATGCTGAAAATTGCAATTTGATACATTGGTTCATGCAGTTTTATCAACTTAAAGTGATAAAACTTTAAAATAATGCAATTAATGATTGACAATCTTTCATTTAGCTTATAAAATAAACGAGTAGACAACGGTGTCTGAGGTAACAGATTGCTTGTCAGTTTGTTTTTTCTTTTAGAAAAGACATCAGTTGACGAAAGATACAATAGTATCAGGGAGACAGGAATCCCAATCTATTTATTCTAGGAGGTAATTAAGATGTCATACGTTGATGAAGTGATTGATTTAGTTGTAAAGAAGAATCCTGCAGAGCCGGAATTCCACCAGGCAGTAAAAGAGGTGTTGGAGTCTCTTCGTGTTGTGATTGAAGCAAATGAAGAAAAATTCCGTAAAGACGCTCTTCTTGAGAGACTTGTAGAGCCTGAGAGACAGTTTAAGTTCCGTGTACCGTGGGTAGATGACAAGGGTCAGGTACAGGTTAACACAGGATACCGTGTACAGTTCAACAGTGCAATTGGACCATACAAGGGAGGTCTTCGTCTTCATCCATCTGTAAACCTTGGTATTATCAAATTCCTCGGTTTCGAGCAGATTTTCAAAAACTCCCTCACAGGACTTCCAATCGGTGGAGGTAAAGGTGGATCTGATTTCGATCCTAAGGGAAAATCTGACAGAGAAGTTATGGCATTCTGCCAGAGCTTTATGACAGAGCTTTGCAAATATATTGGTGCTGATACTGATGTTCCTGCAGGAGATATCGGTACAGGCGCAAGAGAGATCGGATATATGTTCGGACAGTACAAGAGAATCCGTGGAGTATATGAAGGAGTTCTTACAGGAAAAGGACTTTCCTATGGTGGATCTCTTGCTCGTACAGAAGCTACAGGATATGGTCTTCTGTATCTGACAGATGAACTTCTGAAACTCAATGGTATCGAACTTGCAGGTAAGACAGTTGCTGTTTCAGGAGCAGGTAACGTTGCGATTTATGCAACTCAGAAAGCCCAGGAACTCGGAGCTAAAGTTGTTACAGTAAGTGATTCTACAGGATGGGTATACGATCCGGACGGAATCGATGTTGCAGCTCTCAAAGAGATCAAAGAAGTGAAACGTGCAAGACTTACAGAGTACAAGAACTATCGTCCAAATTCAGAGTACCATGAAGGAAGAGGGGTATGGAATGTTAAAGTTGACATCGCTCTTCCATGTGCTACACAGAATGAGCTTCACCTTGAAGATGCAAAAGCACTTGTTGCAAACGGATGTATTGCAGTATGTGAAGGTGCTAATATGCCTACAACTCTCGAAGCTACAGAGTATCTGCAGGAGAATGGTGTTATCTTTGCACCTGGTAAAGCAGCTAACGCCGGTGGTGTTGCTACATCTGCACTTGAAATGTCTCAGAACAGCGAACGTCTGAGTTGGACATTCGAAGAAGTAGATGCTAAACTTAAAAACATCATGGTTAACATCTGCCACAACATGACGGATGCAGCTGAGAAATACGGATTCAAGGGTAACTACGTTGTAGGTGCTAATATCGCCGGATTTGAGAAGGTTGTAGAGGCTATGACAGCTCAGGGAATTTGCTAATTAAGAAATTCTAAGATAATATGTAACTGTTCAGAGCCAAGCAAAATTTCAAAAAACAGTTTTAAAAATGCTTGCATTTTTAAAACTGTTTTTGAAATTTTATCTGGCGGATACGCCACACCGACGAAATGCGCAGCATTTTGGAGGTTGGCTCTGAACAGTTACGATAATATAAGATAAGATATGGTTAAGTCCTGTAAACTCAATGTTTATGGGACTTTTCTTTATGCGTTGAAATGAAAAAAATGAGGAATCTTTTAATCATTTTAAATGCATAACCCGTTATTATATATATACAGATATTCAATGGAAAGGAGTCTGATGCGTGTTGAGTGATGACGAATTAGTGGAACAGATTCTACTTGGAAATGAAAATGCAGCAGAAGATTTCTTAAATGCTTCGTAATAAGGAATTATTTACAAGAAGGGTGATGGGTATGCACCAAAAGGATATGGAACGGTTTGCTTTCCTGTTTTTATGTGGGAAGCGTGACAGGGAAATCTTATTGGGAAAAGAAAAGATGACGTTTTCAGATTTAGACAGGCTGACGTATGTGACAGATTTTTTAGGGCTAAACTTATATAACCTGGAAATCTGGAATAAGTATTCAGGACAGTTTGGCGAACAGTTTCGGCAGTTGGAATTGTTATATGATGAGACTTGCAGCATCGTGTCCTGGGAGTCGACAGAAGCAGATGAGCATCTGCATGAGCGATGGATCCGTGAATTTTGCATCCAGGTACCGGATAAGGAAATTCGGAAACAGCTGGAATAAATTATAAAACAACAATATCAGGAACAAGGGATGGTAGATCCCACAGAGACAGACATCGTGTAGGTGCCTGTCTTTTTTTTACAGAAAATTAGGAAAAGATTTGAAGGGAGACAGGTGAGAGCCATGAAAGAAGAAACAACCATTACCTTTCTTGCTTCGGAGTGCGGGGAGTTCCATGGGATGGGAGAATGCATCGAATGCACATCTTTAAAAGAAGCGTTTTGGCATTACCAGAGATTTTGCAAGCGTTCCTCTCAGATGGGTCCGTCTTTGGAGTTTTCCCTGCACCATGCAGACGATCCTCTTTATAACGAAGGGGAGTATCCATTAGTAACGGGTGAGAGGGGAAGGGAATTGCTGTCCTGTGTTCTCTATTATGCCAATCATCCGCTGGTGCAGGAAGCGGTAAGGGAACTGGAAAGGCTGGAAGAACAGCAGAAGAGACAAAAGAAACAGAGTAGGGAACGGTAATGCGATACAGGGAGGTGTGTGTTTGAAAGACATCAAAGAGAAGGTATGGGATAAGAACCCGAAGATCCGCAATCCTGCCTCCCGGCTTCCCAAAGAACTGGTGCGTTCTGCCATGCTGGAAACGAAAGAGAAATCCCGGATGGCGGCAGACAAGGTGGGAAGAGAAACCGGAGAGGAATCTCCGGTGGAATATGCTGGAAACCGGATAGAACGGGCGGAACAGCGGGTTGGAAAGGAAAGCACTTCGGCAGCCTATCGTGGTGGAAAAAAGCTGGCAGTGAAAACTTATGAGAAGTTAAAGGCGCAGAAACAAAAGCAGAGAGAAACTGCGACATCCCCTTTAGAGGGAGAAACAGGAGTGGGTGGCACATCTACCCAGGCAGGGCATAAATGGCAAAGAAAGGGCGAACGGAAGCCACAAGAAGCATTAAACTCAAACCGGAAGCCGAGAAAACGATCAAGGAAGCTGGAAATCGGACAGTAAAAACAGCGCCCCGTGTAGTGAAAACTTCTCTGATTTCTTCCAAAAAGGTGAAAACTCATGCAGCCTTACAGAAAAAGCAAGCACAGAAATCCATGAAAGCAGCCAGGGAAGCAAAATGGGCTACCATACACTCGGTTCAGACTGCCAAGCAAAGTGCAAAGACTGCAAAGGCAACCGGAAGAGGATTAAAAGCCATGGCAGAAGCCGCCGCTCATGCAGTGAAAGCTGCATTTGCAGCACTGATGGCAGGTGGAGGCGCAGTGTTTGTCGTTCTGATTCTGATTGTGGGGCTCATTGGAGGTGCTGCCTTTTTAGGAAATTCCCAAAGTAGTGAGGTTTTAAGCGCAGAAGTGCTGGCACATACGCCTGCCATTCAAAAGTATGCCAGTGAATTTGGTATCCCGGAATATGTCTCAGCAATCCAAGCCATTATGATGCAGGAGAGCGGAGGTAGGGGAACAGATCCCATGCAGGCTAGTGAGTGTCCTTATAACACCCAGTATCCAAATACACCCGGAGCGATTCAGGATGCAGACTATTCCATCAAGGTGGGGATACAGTATTATGCGGATTGTGTCAGAGAAGCTGGGTGTGAAAGTCCACAGGATATGGACAAGCTGAAACTCAGCCTACAGGGGTATAATTATGGGAATGGATATATCTCGTGGGCGTTGGAAAAATTTGGAGGTTACAGTAAAGTCAATGCGCTACAGTTTTCCCAGGAGCAGGCAGCAGCCCATGGCTGGTCGGGTTATGGCGATCCGGAGTATGTGCCTCATGTGATGCGGTATTATTCCGGTGGCGGTTGGTTTACCGGACTTTTTGGAAATAGACAGCTTGTCAATATTGCAAAAGGTCAGCTTGGAAATGAAGGCGGAGAGAAGTTTTGGTCGTGGTATGGATTTACCAGCCGGGAGGAATGGTGTGCCTGCTTTGTCAGCTGGTGTGCGAATCAGGCAGGTTTGATTCAAAGTGGTGCGGTTCCCAAGTTTTCCCTTTGTACGGATGGTAAGAACTGGTTTCAGAATCAGGGGAAATGGCAGGGGGCTGGGAGTATGCCAAGTCCCGGTGCGATCGTCTTTTTTGACTGGGAGCATGATGGAACATGCGACCATGTAGGAATCGTGGAACGCTGTGACGGAACAACCGTCTATACCATAGAAGGAAATAGTGGAGATGCGGTAAAAGAGAGAAGTTATGCGATCAGTTCCAATTCCATTATGGGATATGGAATGGTAGTTTATTAGAAACAGGAAAATGAATGATAGATGGAATTGTAGAGCTTGAATAACAATGCTATAATAGGAAAGGAAGGCAGGGCAGATGTCCTGCCTGTTAAAATATGAAAAGTACAATCGTAAGATTGATCAATATAGAAGAACTGGGGAGTGGAATGCTTGAAACAGGAAGAGATTTACGAATATGTGAAGAAACAATATGGAACAATTCCGGAATATCTTTGGAAGAGTTCTCCGGAGAGTGCAATTCTCCGGCATAAGAATGGAAAGTGGTATGCAGCTATTCTGCGAGTTGAAAAATCAAAATTGGGTTTGGAAGAGGAAGGGATGGTAGATATCATCAATGTGAAGTGTGAGCCGGATATGGTTGGCCTTCTGACACAAACTTATGGTTTTCTTTCAGGATATCATATGAATAAAAAATACTGGATCACGATATTGTTGGATGGAACGGTGAGCGAAGCAAAAATTTTAGACTTTTTGGATATGAGTTATGATTTGATTGACGGGAATCTATATGAAAAATAAACAAGAAAAGAAAACCTGCAATGATAAAGGAGAATGGGGAAATTTTATTTATAATGGTAATTCTTTAAAAGATATTCTTTTTTGGAATTTTATGAGGAAAGTTCTTCTTGATAATGAAGAAGATAGATGTTAGAAGTATAAGGAAAAATAATGGTGAATTTTGCTGAAAAATATTGCTAAGAATTTATCAATAGTGTAAAATGTAACGAAAGACATCACTTATTTATCAGACAACCGTGTATATGCTTCAAAGGGATGTTTCTTAGTTTGGGAAGAAAATCGAAAAGATTTTTTTCCTCAGAAATTACGAAAAGGGAGGAAACCTATGTGAAAAGTAGGGTAGTGAAAACTGTTTTAGGCATACTGGTTATAGGATGTTGTTTGGGTGGTGGATACTATATGGGGAATCTAAATAGTAAAGATGACACGGAACCAGTAGCATTATTAAATGAAAAGAAGCCCCAAAAAGAAGAATTATATGATACAGAACTGATTGCCATCGTAAATGCAGATGAAGGTATAAAGAAGCAAGATGATGTTATTAGTTATAGTCAATCTTTGTTAGGAACATTAAATGTTAAGTATGAAACAACAGGACTTGAAGATGCAAAGCGGGGTATAGAAAACGGAAAATATAGTGCATATATGATTTTACCTGGAACATTTTCGGAAGCTGTTGAATCTATTAACGGTACGCCGCAAAAGGCAGTTTTAGAGTATGCAATTGCACCAAATCTTACACAGGATGCACAGGCTAAGGCGATTTATTCTGTTGGAAATGCATACACGACATTGAATAATGGAATTAGTGAACTGTATTTATCTTCTGTACTGACAGAGGTGCATAAAGTTCAAGATGCAGCGGGAAACATCAAAGAAAATGATGTTCGTGATTTAAAAGCACTTGGAGAAGTAAGTGGTGATGACTTAAGGGAAACCATTGAATTACCCGAACTTGCAACAGTAGAAAAGAATATAGAAGTTTTGGATCTTGTTCCACACTATGAAGAAGAAGATAAACTTTTGGCTGAGATAGATAAGACTTATCAAGAGGCGTGGAACAAAGGCGATGAGGAATATAAAAATGTTTCTTCAAAAATTGGCGAATTGAATCAAACGTTATATGGAAAAGGCAGTATGCATGAAGCGATACAGGCTTTTAATATGCACATGACACCATATGAGTATCCGGAGTATATAGATACAAATCCAGCAGAACAAAAAGAGTTGGGTGTTATTAGAGATAGTAGTATTGAAGCGTTAGAAGGGATTCCAGATAAACTGAAAGAAATAGAAAGTGCTACGAAGGAATATATTGCAAAATCAAAATTTATAATTAATAAGTATGAGAACGATATAGAAAGATGGGGTGCAGCTGATAGTAGTGCCTCTTCGGAAGAGGAGTGTGACGGATATTCTGTAGAATATGAAGAAAATACCTATTCTTTTTATCGAAAAAAAGACGTAGATGAGAAATTGGTGGCATTAGAAAATCAACATATAATAGAAAAGAATAATGGTTTGGCGAACTATTATAATACTATTAGTGATTTTCAAAAAAATCCTGCTTTGAATGACTTAAAAGAAAATTTCAAAAAGTTATATTCAAAATTAGAAGCAATTGAACCAGAGACATATTTACCAGTTTCTGATGAACAGTGGGAGAACTATATAAAAAGTGTAATTCCGGCACCGATTTATGAAGTAGAACCTAATATAAATGAAGTAGAAGATTTAAATTCAATTCAAATTAAAAATTATAGGTTAAAAAATCAAATAGAAGAGCCAAAATTTTCGGATGTAAATGTGGATGTAGACGCTATAAGAAATGCAATGAATGAGATGATGAAAGTGTCTGAGGCTTATGCTCAAGATAGAGGTAACATTCTTAATGGAGTAAATGATGAGTTACAAGAGAAAGATAAGAATATCAAAGCTCAGGTAACAAATTTAAGAGGAGCTTACGATAATACAGATTTGAAGAAAAATGAATTAGATGAAGCACTTTTAAGGTATACTCCGCAAGAATATTTAAATCAAGAAGCGCTTGGACAATTGGAACAATCTTTAGATAAGAATCAGAGTAAGGTAGAAGAGAAGATTGAAAACCAGAATAAGCAGTATGAAAGTTATGTAGAGGAGGTTTATAAGGCTTCTGAAGACAATACGAAAAAGCAATCAGAAAGTATTGAGGCTGGTGAAAAAGCATCTAATGAAAAATTAGATACAAATCTTGCAAATGCAAAGAGTTTAAAACAGTCTACATACGAAGATAATAAACTCATGTTAAATGATATTAGTGGAGTTTTACCTTATTCAAGACTTGGAACACAAGAGAATATTATGGCATATCGTTTTATGACAGAGCCATTATCTGTAAATGATCTTACAGTTGCTAAGAAAGAGAATTTAGAAGGTCAGGAAGTAAATGTTGAAGTTTCTGATGAGAAAAAAGAAGTAGAAGAAAAAGAAACACCGATTTTTATTTGGGTTATTCCAGTAGTTCTTCTTGCAGTTTGCATAGGAAGTTATTTTGCTTTTAGAAAGAAACGCATAGATTCAAACGAAGATCATTTATAAATGAAATAAAAAGGGTATTTCCAGTTGAAAACGTTGGAAATATCCTTTTTATTTTGATATTTAAAATATTGAATAAAATGACAAAAATGACAAAAGTGCAAGAAAACTATACGAAAGTATGGAGAAATAGATAAATAAAATGAGCGAATTACACAATAAAATTCAAAAAAGTTGTTGTAAAAAACTGGAAAAAAGTGTAAAATAAAGAAAAATTATTTGCGGAAAATCGCATGGTTTCAGAAGATGTAAAGTTCCTTAGAACTTTATTTTCTATCACATTTCACAAGGAGGAAAAAAATATGTTACGTGTGGATTATGAGGCTCTGGCAGCCGGTTCAAAAACTTTACAGGATCAGGGAGCAATATTTGAAGAATGTATTGATAGAATGCGTCAGGTAATTGAAGGTCTTCCGGATGTATGGGAGGCAGACACCAGCAAACGTTATGTAGAGCAGTTCCAGGAAGCAGAACCGGGACTTAAGAATGTACGACAGATGATTGAAGATATGGCTGTTCAGATGCAGAAAATTTCTGATAACTTTGCACAGGCAGATAGCGATATGGCTGGACAAATGTAAATATGAATGAAAGTAGGAAGCCGCCAATGTATAATGGCGGCTTTTCTTAAAAGGAGGACAGGACGTACAAATGGAAGGACAGGAAAATACACAGTCTCAGCCGGGACTGAACTTAGATACAGAAATCTTACAAAAAAATGAAAATATTAGCACTTCCTTATGTGACCGTTTTGGCATCCACATGTATACTTCGGAATTTATGGAGCAAGAAAAGGCTTATCAGGAAGAACAAGAAGAGAAGAATAATGAAATATTTTTGAATGTTTTGAATAATCCGGAAAAAGAAATTACAGAAACCGCATTTCAAAGAGTTATGCAAGCAGATACAACCGCAGTTATTAAAACAGAATATAATGAGAACAATGAAACCAATAATCAATATATGAATATTGCATATGGTATATTTGGCGCTATATTGGCTGGAGTTGTCCTCTTTTTCATAGAAAAGTATAGGAGAAAACGTAATGAAAATCACCATAACAATCAAAAATGAATGGAGTGGAAAAACTTATGATATTTCTCTGGATAATCAGCAGAAGATTGCAACTACGTTGAGAGTTATGCGAGAAAATCTCCCAGAGTCTATGCAGGGAATTGGGATAGAACCAGAAGTGCAATCAGAAAGGACAAGTCGACGCTTGAACATGAGAAAAACGTATGAAGAATCTCATATTTATACAGGGGATATATTGATAATTTCGCAGGGACGGGAGAAATTAGGAGAGGAATAGATTGAAATGAGAAAAAAGAGTTTAGAAACTTCTAATATGAAACAACCAAAGATAGAAACAGAAAAGAATATAGAATTTTTAAAAGAAGAAATCAAAAAATCTGCTATTCATGCAAAGGATAGTTATGATTATAAGAAACTTTGTGTAAAAAGAAATGGACTATTATCTTGTCGTTATGAAGAGGACAGGGAAGACTTATATTTTTATTATACTGTAAAAGGAATGAACCCTTTTACTCAGGTGAAATCTGAAAGTCGAGAAAAGAAATATCAGATATTGATTAATTTTTCTAAGTTAAAAGAACTTCAAGCGGATTTCCTTTTGAAATTAACAGAAGAAAATTTGTACTACGATGTAAATGGATTGTTATATTTAAAAGATAGAGATATTTATGGACGTGGAGAAAAGCCGGATGATACATATTTTTTAAATGCCTACAAAAGTTTTGTGGCAGGAGTTTTAGGAAGTAAGTATTCTGTAAAACAGATTCAAGAAAGTGGAATTGAAATCTGTAAGGAAGAAAAGTGGTTTGAACCAATTTATAATTGCCAAACTGTTGAAGAAATTGCAGATGTTTTGCGTAACGTAAAAAAAGATTATGTTACAGAGCAGTCACAACAGATGCAGAAAGTAAAGAAGTCTACTTATTCTTTATGGAGAATCGTAGCAATTATTACTTTGATTGGTACACTAATAGGTGGTGGCTATGCGGCATATTTATCTTTGAAAACAGTTCCAGAACAAAGACAATTATTGGCGGCAAATGAAGCTTTTATCCAAAAAGATTATCGAACCTGTATTGATAGTTTGAGAGAGGTGGAACCAGCTGATATGGAGAAAGGCACACTGTATATTTTAGCCTATTCTTATGCTAATATGGAAAGCTTCCGCCAAGACGAGATGAGAAATATTATTGATAATCTTTCGACAAGTAGTAATCCGAAAATTTTGGAGTATTGGATAAGAATAGGAAGGCTGGAAACGAAAAAAGCAGAGGAAATTGCCTTATCTCTGTCAGATGATAAACTTTTGATTTATGCGTATATGAAAGAAGCTGATGATTTGGAAAATAATACTAAGATAGACGGTTCCAAAAAGAAACAGCGTCTTGATGAATTGGAAAGCCAGATAGAAAAACTTGGTGATAAATATGAACCAAAAGAGGAAGAAACCGTAGAAAAAATAGACGGTGCCGTGCAGGAAAATACTTCTACACAAGAACCACAGACTCAAGAGCCGACAGATACTGCACAGTAGAAATAATAAATTTTGCAGGAGGAAAGAGTATGGGAGATTTTTGGGATGATATCAAAAAGAAAAACGAGGAACGTAGAATAGCAGGGATAAAAAGCGATATTCGTGTATTGGAAGAACAGATAAAAGAATATGAAGATGCAAAGAAGAAAGTAGAAAGTGCTAAAAAGAAGTGCAATAGTGAATGCGAAGAATGGAAAGAAAAATTGGGAGAACTGAAAGGAAAAGAAATAAAGCAGACAGGGATTTTTGAAGGCGAAATGGCAAATGCATTGGAAAATTATATAAACGATGCGAAAGAAGAAAATGATACTGCTATTCAAAGAACTGGGGATTTAGTAAGTAGTTTGGGAACGCAGATAGAAAAAATTGACGATAAAATTTCACAACTTGAAAGTAGAATTAAATATAAGAGAAGTTTAATATAAGGAGGTAGTGAAATGGCAGATAAAATTGCAGTAAATGATGAAAACTATACAGATTTGAAAAGTGCTTTAGAGGGAAAGCATGAAATCATATTGGAACTTCTCGAAAAAGTTATCAAAGACTTGCAAGAATTGACAGGAAAAGATGGAGAATTCTATACGGATGCAATTTCTCCAAAAGTAAATCTTTTATGTGAAGAATTAAATGATGCCAGAGCCTCTATGGAACAAGTTTATTCTTCGCATGCTTCTATTATTGCCAGTTTCAAGAATGCTATAGCAGACTTGGATATGTGTTGCTAAGGAGGAAAATAGATGGTAAAAAATATTAATATTGATATAAACAGTGTAGAATCCATTATTAATGGGGCTGTATCAGATATAGGCACAGTGCAAGATGATATTAATAACATTTATTCAGATTTAAATAAGCACCTATCGGAAGCATTTGGAGATGAGGCAGATGCATTACAGGAACAATTGACAGCAGAGAGTGCATTGGCAACTGCCTTATGTAATACATTGAAGAAATTTTCAGAGAGCATTCGATTTGCGGCATCTGAGTTTATAGAATTAGATACCACAGGTGCTAGTCAAATGGGTAAAAAGTAAGGAAAGAAAGGGGACATAGAATGAAACGAGTATTTCAGGTAAGCGAGATTACACAGCTGTGTAAGGATATCAAAAGCATCTTAGAGCAGTGCAAGGACCATGTGTCTGCTATGAGGACTTATGCAGACCAGGCAGGGGAAGCACTGGACGCAGTACCTTATGAAGTCCGTTACGGGATAGCCGTCCATGACGTTTCCCAGTTACGCAGCGCCTTAAAGACGGAACAGATGGAGGCAGCATTGACAAAGTTGGAGAAATGCCGCCAAAGAGCCTGCGATTTAATCCCGGCAGCCGATACGGACTATGCCTCCCAGACAAGAGAACTTGCAGGGGTAACGAAAAGCCTTCAGACACTTTTGGAGGAAATGGAGCAGTTTTTAATAGATACGCCGCTTACTACGGACTACTCAGCATTCAAAAAAGCCTTTGAAGAGGTGCAGGCAAGGTGGAACAAGGTAACGGAAAATGGGGAAAAGGCAGTGGAAAAGCTGATGGCAAACATCAAGGGAGCGGAAGCCATCTGCCATGCCTTTTCCAAGGACCCGGTAAATTTAAGCACGGGAAACTTTATCTATGACCGGACAGATCTGGAAGTCGGCGGAAGGGAGTCTTTTGCTTTCCGCCGTTTTTATAATGCCATCAATGCACACAGGGGCGTGCTTGGAAAAGACTGGAACCATAATTATGAGGTGCATCTGGAGTTTTCAGACGGGGAGGCAGTGCTTCTTCGGGAGGATGGAAAAGAGGAGCGGTTCTTCTGGGAAAAAGACCGTTACCTTTCCCTGTTTGCCAGCGAAGGTGCTTTGGAAAAAGAGAAAAACGGATATACTTATCGTACAAGAGCTCAGAAAACATACCGCTTTGACAAAGAAGGGAAATGCCTGGAAACCGAGTCTCTTACGGGTAGCCGTATCACGTTTGCTTATGAAGAGGAAGCACCATTTCGTCTGGTGAAGGTCCAAAAAGAGACCGGGGAATTCTTTGCCTTTTTCTATGACACAGAGGGTATGTTGGAGCGTGTAGAAGACCATACAGGAAGAGGCGTGGCATACAAGTATCAGGGAGAACTTTTGAAGGAAGCCACACTTCCGGACGGGAATGCTTTCCGTTACGGTTATACCCCGCAGGGAAAACTGGAGCAGGTGGAGAACCCAAGGGGGATCATGACGGTAGAAAACTTCTTTGATGAGGAACACCGAACCACCTTACAGAAGTTCCCGGACGGGACACAGATGTCTTATACATATGACGAGGAAAAGAAAACGGTGGAGCTTACCGAGCGGAACGGAAGCCGTGTGGTTTATGTCCATGATGATAAGTACCGGGATATCAAGCATATCCACAGCAACGGGGAGGAACGCTTTGCCTATAACCAGAACAATCAGAAGACCTTATATGTGGACCGCCTGGGGAATAAAACCCAGTATGCCTATGATCCGGCAGGAAATCTGGTGCGTGTGATCGACACCCTTGGAAATAAGACGGAAATCCGGTATGGAGAAAAGAACCAGCCAACCGGGATCAAGATAAATGGAAGAGAAAAACTGTGCGGGGAATACGATGCCCAAGGAAGGCTTGTAAAAACCAAAGATGCCCTTGGAAATGAAGTGGAGATTGCTTATACAGCGTCCGGGTGGCCGCAGACCATCCGGCAGGCAGACAAAAGCAGGATCACGCTTTCCTATGATGCAAGGGGAAACATCACAGCGATGGAAGATGCACAGGGAAATGTCACCCGGTATGGGTATAATGCCCTGAACCGGATGACAGAAAGCATAGACGGAAAAGGGAATGTTACCCGTTACACCTATGACATCATGGGCAATGTGACCTGTGTGGAAAATGCGGAAGGAAACTGCCAGAGCTACGAATACAATGCAAGCGGAAAAGTAACAAAGGTAACGGACTTTGACGGGGAAAGCATCCGAAGGGAATATAATGTCTTAAACCGCCCAAGCAAGGTCATTGATAAAGAGGGAAGGGAAACCCTCCTGACCTATGACAGCATGTGGAACCTTGCCAGAGTGACAACACCGGATGGGGCAAGGACAACCTATCTTTATAACGAAGAGAACCTGCTATCCCGGATAAAGTATGCAGACGGCGCTGTGGTACGCTATACCTATGATGCCAATGGAAACCGGATTGGGGAGGAAGATGAAAACGGGGCAAAGACCACGTTTGTTTATGATGCCCTTGGAAGAGTGGTGGAAGTCAACGGGGAAGAAGGACTCCACTATGCCTATCGGTATGACGGGGAAGGAAATCTCATCGAGGCGGAGGATGCCCTTGGAAATAGGGTATCTATGGAATACGACGGAAACGGAAATCTGATAAAGGAAACCAATCAGCTGGGGGAAAGCCGCAGTTATGCGTATACGCCACTGGGAGATGTGGAAAGCATTACCGATGAGGCAGGGCGGACTACCTGTTACCAGTATCAAAAAGGCGGATTATTGGAAAAAATCCGATACGCAGATGGGACAGAGGAAGCCTTTACCTATGATGCTAACGGAAACCTGGAAACCCATACCCTTGCCACCGGGTTTGTGCTGACCTATGGATATGACAGCATGGACCGTATCGTAGAGATCATGGGAAGTGAAGGGGAAAAGAAATCTTATACTTATGATGCCCTTAGAAACGTGACTTCCATGACCGACGGGGAAGGGAATACGACCCGGTATGCTTATACCTTAAGCGGACAGCTTGCGAAGGTGACGGATGCCCTTGGAAATGAAACGGAATATCAATACGATGCCTGTGACCGTCTCACAGAGATTCGCCAGTATGGTGCAGAGGGAAGCCTGAAGGAGGATACAGAAATATCCGGTATGGATGCAGACTTTCTGGAAGCAGAGAGACAGAATGGAAGAAAACGGCGGTGTCAGATCACCCGTTATACCAGAGACCTGCGGGGACAGGTCACAGAAACTGTCGATGCACTGGGACAGAAGGAAACCTACACCTATGATAAAAAAGGGCAGCTTCTTGGAAAACTGGATAAGGAAGGGTATCTGACCAAGTATGCCTATACAAAACAGGGAGATCTATCCGGCATCCAGTATGCAGACGGAAAGGAAGTGAAGCTGTCCTATAATCCGCTCCGGCAGCTGATTGAGATACAGGACTGGCTAGGAAGCACAAGGATCACCCCGGATGCACTGGGCAGGGCAGAAAAGGTGCAGTACCCGGACGGAAGGGAAGTATCCTATACCTATGGAAAAGCAGGAGAGAGAAGAAGCATTACATACCCGGATGGAAAGACAGTATTCTATGGCTATGATGAGCAGTTCCGTCTTTCGGAACTGAAGGAAGGGGACAGCATCATTACCTATGGGTATGATACGGTGGGAAGACTGTGTGAAAAGCAGTTCCCGAATGGAACAAAGACTACCTACCGTTATGACAGAAAGGACCAGCTGACAGAACTGTTGCATCAAGACCAGGAGGGCATCCTTGACCGCTACACCTATCTGTATGACCTTTTGGGAAATAAGACCGGAATCACCAAGGAAAGAAGAGGGCTGGAGCGTGAGAGCGGACAGTACCGTTATGGGTATGATGCCCTGGGCAGGCTGTCAGAAATCCAAAAGGACGGAGAGATACAGTACCGTTATGGTTATGATGCCTTTGGAAACCGTACATGGAAAGAAGAAAGCGGGGAACAAACATCTTATCAGTATAATGCCCTGAACCAGCTGGTAAGCGAAAGACAGGGGGAAATCCGCAAAGAGTACGGTTATGATAAGAGAGGAAACTTAACCGCTATTCTTGAAAACGGGGCATGGAAGAAGCAGTATGTCTATGGAGCAATGAACCGTCTGGAAGAAGCGGTGGATGCGGCAGGCAAACAGGCAAGATACCAGTATAACGGACTGGGACACCGGGTAGGAAAGCAGGAGGGTGTCCTTCCAAAAGAAAAACTGGAGAAGCTGGACCCGCAGAGAAGAGTCGGCATGGAGATCGGGAACAGCCGCCAGATTACTTATACCCTGGATTTAACCAGACAGTATTATAACCTTTTGGAGAAGACAGAAGAAAGCCGAAGCCAGAGATACTTCTGGGATGGGAACGTGGCAGCGTATGAGGAGAATGGGGAAAGGAACTATTACCTTCAGGATGAGCTGGGAAGTCCGCTTCGGATTGAGGACAGTGCCGGAACAATCAAAGAGAGCTATGGATATGGAGCCTTTGGGGAAGACCTGTACCAGAACCAGGGGGAGATGCAGCCGTTTGGCTATACGGGATACCAAAGAGATGAGATAGCAGGAACCTACTATGCCCAGGCGAGAGAATATCTCGCAGAGAACGGAAGGTTTGCAGAGCAGGATTTGATTGTTGGTTTTGTTGAGTATCCAGAAACACTTAATAGATATAGTTATTGTTGGAATAATTCTTTAATATATGCAGATTACAATGGGGAATTTCCAACAATTATTGCAGGAGCTTTTATTGGAGCTGCTACAGCAGGAATATTTTCACTTGCAACACAAATAATTTTGGATAGAAAGTTAAATCTAAAAGAGGTTGCTGTAAATGCCATAGGTGGGGCTATAAAAGGTGGGATTGCAGGAAGTGGAATAGGAATAGTTGGTGGTGTACTTGCCACAGGAGCTACAGGAGCGGCGACAAGTGTTGCAACTCAAATTTATGCAGACGATAAAAAATTGAGTGAGGTTAATTGGGGATCAGTGGTAATAGATGGAGGTATTGATGCTTTAACTTATGGTGCTGGAAAATATAAAATTAAAGGGAAAGGACCTACTGTCCAAGAACAATTGAGAAAAACTAATGATGATGTGCATAAGGCAAAATTACATTTGGCAGGATATGGAAAGAAGCGAATGAAAGGCCAAAGTTATCAACGTGCAACAAGAAAAGTAAAGGAACTTGAGATATTACAAGATGAACTAGGAAAAAAATGGTTAAAGCAAAAATTGGTGGAGTCTGCCAAAGACATAAATGAAAGTTTTGGAAAGAAAATGATGGGAAAAGTATTGATGTTAGAATTGGGAACTATACAAGGAATAAATAATGTTGAACGATGTGAAGCGTAGGAGGTATAATGGAGATGAATGAATTTATACGCATGTTTTTGAGAATGTTTATACAAGTAGGTCCATATCTTGTTGTTTTTGTTGTATTGGGATATATCATAAAACTTCAAGAAAAGAAGGCGAAAGAACGAGAAGAAGAACAAAAAAAAGGGATTATAAAAACACATTATGTTGTAAAGACCGAAAAAATACTCGCAATAATGTTTGTTGTAGGTACAATATTCTTTGCTTGTTGTATGGCTATGGGAATAGCACAACAAGAAGATACATTTGTTGTATGTGTATTTGGCTTCTTTTTTTTAGTTGGCATAGTTGGTACAGTAAATATGATGGTATGGAAATTAGAAGTCAATGGAGATGAAATTATATGGCGTTCAACTTTTGGAAATAAGAAAAATTTTCAGTTTGGAGATATTACATATTGTGAGAGAAAGAAAAGTTCTATTCGGGTTTATGTAAATGGAGAAAAGTTATTTACTATTGATGGAGGCGTTGATAAAAGCGAATTTATGGATGATATAGAAAGGCGAAAAATACCAGTAAAATCATATTATGTCAATCAATTAAAAAAGAATAGAAAATAATACCATTTTTGTACCAGAACCAGGGGAAGATACAGCCGTTTGGATATACGGGCTATCAAAGAGATGAGACAGCGGGAACGTATTATGCCCAGGAAAGGGAATATCTGGCAGAGAACGGCAGGTTTGCAGGGCAGGATGTGATTGCTGGTTTTATGAATCTGCCGTTCAGTATGAACCGTTATAGTTACTGCTTTAATTCACCGATGGTCTTGGTAGATTTAGATGGTGAATGGCCTAGTTTAAGTGATATCGGAAAGGGTATTACTAAGAGTCTCAATAATGTAAAAAAATTTGGAAAGAAAGCTGGACAATGGATAGTAGATCACAAAGAGGATATTGCTAAGGTCGTTGGAACAAGTTTAGTAATTGCTGGAATTGCAGTAGCATCAATTTACACAGCTGGTGTGGCCGGAACAGTTTTAATGGGAGTTGCTTCTGGAGCAGCAATAGGAGGAACAGTAAATGGCTTTATTAATATTAAAAATGGTGGAAATTTTGCAAATGGATTTATAGGAGGGGCTATAAGTGGTGGCATTCAGGGTGGCTTGGGTATTAGGCCTGTTGGAACTATTGTTGGTGGTATAGCTAATGGATTGGGTACTTTTGTTACAGAGGGTTTAGATAGGATAGATGGATATAATCATAAAAATTTGGGCCAGATTGGAGAAGATAGTATAAAATCAGCATTACTAGGAATGTTGTGTAGCCTTCCTGGAGGGTTGATACAAGCTGGCACATTAAATGAAAATATTCTTGAAGAGTTAATGGTAAACTATACGAAAAGTTTTGGCAATCAGTTAAATAATTTTTTTGGAATAGTAGACAATTTCCTTTTAGATATAACGATGGGAGGATGCTATAATGAATAAAAGTTATGATTATATCATGGGAGGTAGCAAATTTTTCAATTTGTTTGATTTTATATCAGGAATAATTATATGTACATTATTTTCTTTTTGTTTAAGTGAACTTATTTTTTCATTTGATTTTAAAATATATCCTAAAAAAATAATATTTTTTATAGGTACTCTAATTATATGTCTTGTTGTTTTTTATTTCTTTCTTAGTCAGCGGAGATATAGACTATTAGAACAAAAGTTGATTTATGGTATTAGAAAAAAAACCATACTATATAAAGATATTAATACGCTGATTTTTACACTTTCTACAACACCAAGAGGGATTTATGATATTGGTTTAACTGAACCATATTTTTGTACAAAGAAAAAAGGAAGAAAAGAATATATAAGCAATATAACAGTTTATACGAACGAAATGAAGAATATAAAAGAACAATATGATACGAAAATAATAAATGGAAATTTGAAGAACACGCCTTCTTATAGTTTTAATTGTCATGATAAATTGAGTATTTATCACTTAATTAAGGAATCAAATTCAGATGTATATGTAACTAGAAGTTTTCTAGTCTATAATAATTGGACCATTAATGAATTTTCTAGGATATACAATATTCCTACCGAAAAAATACAACTTATAAATGATATGTGTAAACAGTAAAATTTTCCGATATAATATTAAAAAAGTAATGAACAATGTCACAGGAGATAATATGCTTTTTAAAAAACAGAAGAAAAAACAACAAGGGGTTACAATTGAGGAGAATACACAGATATTCATCGAAGATTTTAAAAAATTGGTAGATGAAGGCAAAAAGGAATCTGTGCGTTCAGTAATTAAATTTATGGCAAATTCTATACAGAGTGAATTGTTTACGAAATGTATGTATAATGATCGGAATTACCAGGGAATAGGCTATATGCGGGCTATTTTGAATAGTTTTTTACTAGACTTGTCGTTTGATTTTTGGCAAAAATGTAACATACATTTAAAGGTTCAAAATACTCCCATTATATCATGTGTTTGGAACCATTCTCGTATGATTGATGGATTGATGGGATTGGGAGAGATAAATAAGAATCCTTTTAATGGGATATCATTTGCATATAATATTCATGCATTCTTAATAGAACCATTAGGGCTGGTAGTCGTTGATAATGGAAATCATTCTGTGAATGCGGCCATTGTCTATAACGAAGGAGAAATAATTGTAAATACAGTTATTGATATTTCAGAAGTTCTTGAAAAATATAGATTTGATGGAAAAAAATATGTGAACATAGAAACAAATAAAAAAGTAAATATTAAAAATTTAAAAAATAATTCAGAATCATTCACATATACGTTTGGACTTTTATTTGAAATGGCAAGAGTTTTGAAAAATGCAAAAGATGAAAACGGATATGTGTACTATGATGTTAATTAGATGGGAAGGTGATAGTGATGGAGAATACAGAGAACTGGGTAGAAAAATATAAAGAAAGAATGGATAAGAATAAACCTTCTGAAAAATTAGTGGAACAGACTTTAGAACTGATGAAACATCAGATTGAGTTGCAGAGAAAAGATAAGAAAAAATGTTAAAAAATAGAATAAAATTTACAGCATTGACTCTTGTGTTTGCTTTTCTGCTGTCGAGTTGCTCTACAAAGAAGACTGGACAAGAATGGAATAGTTACAATGAAAATAGCGAATGGTCCTATTTTATGCCTAAGGATGTAGATAGAGATATGGTTCCCTTTATATTTCCAGGAAAGTATGTTGTAGATATTGAAATCGAGACTCAAAATGAATTCAAAACCTACATTGAACGATATACAGAATTAGAAACCTGTAAACTTATGTTTTATGATATAGGGGAACTGTTCAAAAGAAAATGGACTGTAAAAGAATTTTGAAAGAGTATCTTCAGGATTATCAGATTGCAGAAGAACAGCTAGTACCATGTTTATATCAGCAAAAAAACTGTGTCTGCGTTATTTTAGAAAAAATAGGGTATCGGAAAAGTTCTGGAGAGCCTTTGCCCAAAATCGGAATTATGATTGATGTGGATACTAAAAAAATTATAGGTGAAGTTTCAGAAATGGATTTTGAAAAGTATCATTTGTACGGTAAAAATGAAGAAACAGAATCCATTACAGAAGAATTTCTGATAGTAAATAATCTCCCTTCCATGGAGGTTCTATATTATCAGGATTTTAATATTTACGCAATGCAAATACACGTGGCGGATATTTCTTCTGATGCAGAAATTTTTAAGATTTTTCCGGAATTGAAGGAAGTTTCTGCTGAAAAGAATAAAACTATTTGTTTTTATGTAGAAGAGTCTAAAATAGAAAAGATAATGAAGCAGTTTCTTCCAAAGGAACAAGAAATTGTGTGGCCAAAAGAAAATACGAATGAAATGAAAGTGACACCAAGAGTATAAAGTTTATTGAGTAATAAAAAGAGACGTGTGTTTGAAAAATAGTGCAGACGTTGCAAAAAGATGTGTTCATTTGAAACAGCATATAAATGTAAAGTTATAGGATTACTGAGATTTAAGTAAATAGGAACGTGTGGGCGGCAGTATATTAGTTTTGATATGCTGCTGCCTTTTTGGTTGGAGATTCGTAGGTAAAAAAAAGAATGCAAAAGAGCCAGAAGATATAAAATCTACATACAAACAACTGTAACAGTGGATTTTGCGGCTTTGCAGGCGATCAATCCGGACATCGTAGTATTGCTTAGGATCCCTGGGGTGCTGAAATATCCAGTAGTGAGAGGGAAAGATGTAGTTTTTAGATTACCGGAACGAACGGGATTGCTCGGATCGTAAGAATATAATTTATGGACGTAATATGAAAGATGGAAGTATGTTTCGTGTACTGAAAAATTATCAGGACATTGATTTTTTTAGGAACACATGGATATGGAGGTTTACTTGTCGCGTGGAAGGACTCTGAAATATCAGATTACAGTTTGTGAACAGGTGCCGGCAGATAGTGAAATTTATCAGATAGAAAAAGGGAACGCTGGAGACAATAAGGGAAATGAAATCATATTGTCTACCTGTAGTGCAAAAGCAAATATCCGGATTGTGTTGTATAGAATCATGCGTAGATATATAGAGATGGAACATATTCGTCCGAAAGATTATATCTTTAAAGGGAAGGATGGTGGAGCGTACAGGGGGACAACATTCCGACAAGAGTTTCAGCAATACTGCGATAAGAATGAAATTGTAGATGGCAGTTATATCTTCAAAACCCATGATTATAGACATACGTTGGCAACCCAATTTTATGATGAGGATGTTTCTATACAGACAATCCGGGATTATTTAGGACACTTTTCCGAAGAGATGACAAAACAGTATGTGGACTTCATGCCAAGAAGAATTGAAAAAGCAAGTGATACTTACTTTAAGAAATCGGAAAATGATTTAGCTTCTACCATTAAAGTTAAGAAACGTGGTGATAGAAAATGAAAAAAAGAATTTACATATATGAGATGGATTGTTACAAATCAGCATCCGAAGAGCAGCTTCAGAAAATGCGTATCAAACCAGAACGGTATTTTAATCTGGAAGGGTTGCCATCTGAAGAGATCGCTGGAAGGTTGGAAGAATTTATATGGGAAAGAGGAAAAAATCATCCGCATGTTAAAAGGATGGATGCTAGAAAAAGGGTATGCTTTATCAAGTAAAAAATATCGGCCAGCATATGACAAGGTAGGAATTGAAACTCCTAACATTGTAAAGCATATGAAGAAATTCTTGAAATTTTTGGAAGAAGAGGATGACCGAGACGAGCAGGAAAAAGATATATGGACGCTTAAAAATTTTGATTTTCCTATTCATGGAAATCCGATCAAGAATACGGAAACGCTTAATTTTACTGGAATTGTACAACCTGATATCCGGGAAGAAGTAAAAAAAGTGATTTTTATGCATTTGAAATATGCCCCGTTAGGAACAATCCATAGTGAAATGATAGCAGTAAAGCGGTTTTCAAAATTTCTCAAACAGAAATATCCGAATATCAAATCGCTACAAGATTTGGAACGGATGCATATAGAAGAATATCTAATATATCTGAAAACGGAAGTGCATGAACGGAAAAATTACAGATCTGACTTGTGTGCACTGCGAAGGGTGATAGAAGATGTTGGGAATTTATATGAACGGCAGTGCATGAGCAAATTATTTCTGAGTAATGACTTCCCAAGCACACCAAGATATGTATTTAAATTTTATTCAGATGCGGAAATCAAAAGATTAAACGAACACATTTTCAAAATGGATGAGCAGATATGCAGGGCATTGATTATCCACCAGTTGCTGGGAACGAGAATTTCAGACACGCTGACATTAAAAACGGATTGCTTAAGCATGCGGAACAACCGATATTTTATAAGGATTGACCAGGTAAAGTCAGTCACTTATGAAAAATCCATCAGTGAAGAAGTGGCACAACTGATTATGAAAGCAATTGATTATACAAAGGAACGGTATGGAGAAACAACTTATATTTTTGTAAAAAAAGATGATCCGACTAAACCCTATCAATATAGCATGATTCAAAATCAGATTATGAAAATGATACGCCAAGAAGATATCCGGGATGATAATGGTGAATTTCTGAAGTTTGGAACTCATATCTTTAGACACTGCTATGGAAAGAAATTGACAGAAATGCACGTGGATGACTGGATGATAGCCAAGTTACTGGGACATACCTCCATATATTCAGTACACCATTATCGGAAAATAGGAAATAAACTGATGGCGGATGAAACGAGAGCTGCAAGAGAAAAAATGGATAATTTCCTAAAAAGAAAATAAAGTTTATTGACATTATCAGGAAAAATGAGTATAGTTTATTTTAATAAAAGGGAGTAACTGGCGCTTTAAGTAGCGTTTGCGAGCCGTCAATACGATGGAAGAAGTCCATCCGGATCGTGATGAAATAGTGAGACTTTTATTGCATGTAAAAAGCGGTGCAATAATTGTCTCTTTTTTTATTCGCACTGCAGATGAATCAGGATTATGGGTCACAAAAGAAGAGTGAACAATAACCAATAACCAGTTAGGAGGAAGGGCAGTGAAACCATATTATCAATTATCGGGAGAAGAAGTTTTAAGAGAAGTGAATGGCTCGGAAGAACCATTAACAAAAGAACAGGTCAGTGAAAATCAAAAGAAATACGGACCGAATGAACTGACGGAAGGAAAAAAGAAGACAACATTTCAGATTTTTTTGGAGCAATATAAGGATTTTCTGGTGATCATCCTTATTATAGCAGCGATCGCATCAGGATTTATGGGAGATATTGAGAGCGCAGCTGTTATTGTTATCGTGATCACAATGAATGCAATTCTGGGAACTGTGCAGACAGTAAAGGCAGAGGCATCTCTGGCAAGTTTGAAGAAATTATCCGGTCCGGAAGCAAAAGTCCTTCGTGATGGAGTGGTTGTCCCAATTCCGTCTGCAGAAGTTACTGTTGGAGACATTATTATGTTAGAGGCGGGAGACTATATTCCTGCAGATGGACGTATTCTCGAATGTGCGAGCATGAAGGTTGACGAAAGTGCATTGACGGGAGAGAGTCTTGGTGTCGAGAAGACGACAGATGTGATTGAACAGGACGAAGTTCCTCTTGGAGACCGTATTAATATGGTATATTCCGGAAGCTTTCTTACGTATGGAAGAGGATCTTTTGTAGTTACAGAGATTGGTATGAATACAGAAGTTGGTAAAATTGCAAGTCTTCTGAAGACTACCTCTGAGAAGAAGACTCCATTGCAGGTGAATCTGGATCAGTTTGGGCAGAAATTATCAATTTTAATTCTTGTATTTTGTGCGATTTTGTTTGGAATCAGTGTTTTTCGCGGTGAGAATATTGGAAATGCATTTCTTTTTGCAGTTGCGCTTGCCGTTGCAGCAATTCCGGAAGCATTGAGTTCAATCGTTACAATTGTTCTTTCTTTTGGAACGCAGAAAATGGCGAAAGAGCATGCAATTGTTCGAAAGCTGCAGGCAGTGGAAGGATTGGGGAGTGTATCCATTATCTGTTCAGATAAAACCGGAACCCTGACACAGAATAAGATGACAGTAGAACATTATTATGTAGATGGCCAGAGCGTTTCCACAGACAAGATCGATCTCCGGGATCCGTCTCAGAGCAGACTCCTTATCAGCAGTATTCTTTGTAATGACTCTACGAATATTGACGGCGTAGAGATTGGAGACCCGACAGAGACAGCATTGATTAATTTAGGAAGCAGTCTTGGTCTTGACCCGGAAGAAGTCAGAGTAAAGTATCCAAGAGAAAGTGAGAATCCATTTGATAGCGATCGTAAGATGATGGCAACAAAGCATTCATTAAACGGAGTACCAACGATGATTGTTAAGGGAGCAGTCGATGTTCTTTTGGATCGGACAGACTGGATTGAGATGAAAGGGGAGACTTATGAGATCACAGAAGAGACAAGAAGAGTGATCGAAGAGCAGAATCAGAAATACTCAAGAGAGGGATTACGAGTTCTGGCATTTGCTTATAAGGAAGTATCAGATGAGACGGAGCTTACGTTGGAGGATGAAGATCATTTGATATTCCTGGGACTGATCGCAATGATGGATCCGCCGAGAGAAGAGTCAAAAGCTGCTGTAGAAGAGTGCAAATGCGCAGGAATCCGTCCGATCATGATTACAGGAGATCATAAGGTGACAGCTGCTGCCATTGCAAAGAGAATTGGAATTCTTGAAAATGAATCCGAAGCCTGCGAGGGTGCAGAGATTGACAAAATGTCTGATGAAGAACTGAAAGACTTTGTTGAAGGGATATCTGTTTATGCAAGAGTTTCTCCTGAACACAAGATCCGTATCGTGCGTGCATGGCAGGAGAAAGGAAACATTGTATCCATGACCGGGGATGGTGTGAATGATGCTCCGGCACTGAAACAGGCAGACATAGGAGTGGCGATGGGAATTACCGGAAGCGAAGTGTCAAAAGACGCTGCAGCAATGGTTTTGACAGATGACAATTTTGCGACGATTATTAAAGCAGTAGAGAATGGAAGAAATGTATATCGCAATATTAAAGCATCCATTCAGTTTCTGCTTTCGGGAAATTTTGGAGCAATCCTGGCAGTGCTTTATGCTTCACTGATGGCACTTCCGGTACCGTTTGCACCGGTTCACCTGTTGTTCATTAATCTGCTGACAGACAGTCTTCCGGCAATTGCTCTTGGATTGGAACCACATTCGAAAAATGTGATGAAAGAAAAACCACGACCGATAAATGAATCCATTTTGACGAAAGACTTTTTGATCAATATTGGACTGGAAGGGTTATCAATCTGTACGATGGTCATGATCGCATTTACAATTGGATACAAAGATGGCAATGCACTACTTGCAAGTACAATGGCATTTGCAACGCTTTGCTGCTCAAGATTGTTCCATGGGTTTAACTGTAAATCAAATCGTCCGGTTGTATTTACAAAAAGAGTATTTAATAACATTTACCTGATCGGCGCTTTTGTAATTGGAATGATTCTGATCACGCTTGTTGTGACTGTTCCTGGACTGCATAACATCTTTAAAGTGCAGACACTGACATTATCGCAGTTACTTACTGTGTATGGTCTTGCAGCATTGAATCTTCCGATTATACAGACGATAAAGGCAATTCGTGCAAAATTAGAAAAATAGGAGGAACAACAGTATGAAGAAAGTCGAGAAACCAAAGAAGCCATTAATCTTTTACTATTTGATTGCTTTGATTATTCTCGTGCTTCTTAACACATTTCTTTTTCCGAATATTCTAGGAAAGAATAAGGTGAAAGAAGTCGATTATGGAACTTTTCTTACTATGGTCGAGGGAAAAGAAGTATCAAAAGTAGAGTTGAATGGAGACACTATTTATTTTACAGATAATAGCGAGGAACCGAAATATTATGAGACAACAACGTTTGATGATCCAAATCTGGTAAATCGTCTGGAAGATGCGGGATGTGAATTCGGAAGAGTCGCACAGCAGGAGATGAATCCGCTTCTTAGCTTTTTTCTTGTATGGATTTTACCACTTTTGATCTTCTGGGCATTAGGACAGTGGCTTGCAAAGAAGATGATGGCCAAGATGGGTGGAGGTGCAGCAGGAAATCCGTTCATGCAGTTCGGAAAGAGCAATGCGAAGGTTTATGTGGAATCTACAACGGGAATTACGTTCCAGGATGTAGCCGGAGAAGATGAAGCGAAGGAACTGCTGACAGAGATTGTGGATTTCCTTCATAACCCGCAGAAATATACGGAGATTGGTGCAGTATGTCCGAAAGGAGCACTTCTTGTAGGACCTCCGGGAACCGGTAAAACTTTGCTTGCAAAAGCAGTTGCAGGAGAGGCGAATGTACCATTTTTCTCAATTTCCGGTTCGGAATTTGTAGAGATGTTTGTTGGTATGGGAGCTTCTAAAGTACGTGATCTTTTCAAACAGGCGAATGAAAAAGCACCTTGTATTGTATTTATTGATGAGATTGATACAATTGGTAAAAAGAGAGATAATGCAGGATATGGCGGAAATGATGAGCGTGAGCAGACATTGAACCAGTTACTGACAGAGATGGATGGATTCGATGCATCTAAGGGTGTTGTGATCCTTGCCGCAACGAACCGACCGGACAGTCTTGATCCGGCACTTCTTCGTCCGGGAAGATTTGACCGCCGTATTCCGGTGGAACTGCCGGATCTTAAAGGACGTGAGGAGATTCTGAAAGTTCACGCGAAGAAAGTAAGACTTGGAGATGACATTGACTTTAATGCAATCGCAAGAGCCGCATCAGGAGCATCAGGAGCAGAGCTTGCAAATATGGTAAATGAAGCGGCACTGCGCGCAGTCAGAGAGAACCGTAAATATGTAACGCAGGCAGATCTTGAAGAAAGTATTGAAACTGTTATCGCCGGATATCAGAAGAAGAATCAGGTACTTTCTTCCAAGGAAAAATTAATTGTTTCTTATCATGAGATCGGTCATGCGTTGGTAGCAGCATTACAGACGAATTCAGCACCGGTTACAAAGATTACGATCATTCCGCGTACATCAGGTGCTTTGGGATATACAATGCAGGTAGAGTCAGAAGAACGTAATCTGATGACACAGGAAGAGCTGATCAACAAGATCGCGACACTGACCGGAGGAAGATGCGCAGAAAAACTGATTTTTAATTCTATCACAACAGGCGCATCGAATGATATCGAGCAGGCAACAAAGCTTGCAAGAGCAATGATCACGCGTTATGGAATGAGTGACCGGTTTGGTATGGTTGCTCTTGAGACACAGAACAATCCATATCTGGGAGGAGACAGCAGTTTAAGTTGTTCCCCGCAGACAGCAGCAGATATTGATCAGATGGTTGTAGATACCGTAAAACACGGATATGATACAGCGATGGATCTTTTGGAGAAAAACCAGAAGAAACTTCATGAGCTTGCAAAATACCTGTATGAGAAAGAAACAATTACAGGAGAAGAATTTATGCAGATTTTGACGAGAACGTAGACGTTGGAAGAAGCAGAAGGGAAGTAACAGATGGCAAGAAGCAGAAACAAGAAAACAGAGATTGAAGAAGAAATAGAGAAGCGGATACCGACAACCCGTTACAATCCGGATTATAAAGTCGGGTTGACAGCACAGCAGGTGCAGGAACACAGACTTCATGGCTGGGTAAACAGGGCAGTCGATCCTCCGTCGAAGACAACGAAAGAGATTGTACATGAGAATGTATTTACTTACTTTAACTTAATCTTTCTTGTTCTGGCTATTTTGTTATGTCTGGTTGGATCCTTCCGGGATCTGACCTTTCTTCCGGTTATTATTGCAAATACGTTGATCGGTATTATACAGGAAGTGCGTGCCAAAAAAGTGCTGGATAATCTGACCATGCTAAATGCACCGAAAGCGACTGTAGTGCGAGATGGTAAAAGATCGTTGATTGATGCAGAAGAGTTGGTAGTTGATGATATTGTCATATTTAAAGCCGGCGCGCAGGTATGTGCGGATGCACAGGTTTGTGCAGGTGAAGTACAGGTAAATGAATCTCTGCTGACAGGCGAGTCTGATGAGATTATAAAACATGCCGGAGATCAGCTGATGTCAGGAAGTTTTATTATTTCCGGTCAATGTCATGCAAGACTTGATAAAGTCGGTGAAGATTCTTATATTTCAAAGCTTACACTGGAAGCAAAAGAAATGCAGAATGGTGAGCAGTCAGAGATGATCCGCTCGCTGGATAAATTGGTTAAATGCGTCGGTGTGGCAATTATTCCGATTGGAATCATACTCGTTGCACAGTCTCTGGTATTCCAGAATGCATCATTCCATTCAAGTGTTACGTCAATGGTAGCGGCTGTGATCGGAATGATTCCGGAGGGTCTGTACCTTCTTGCAAGCGTTGCACTTGCTGTCAGCTCAATTCGGCTTGCACAGCAGAAAGTATTGCTTCATGATATGAAATGTATTGAGACACTTGCGCGTGTTGATGTACTTTGTGTAGATAAGACTGGTACGATCACAGAAAATACGATGAAAGTACAGGAACTTATTCCAACGGAGCAGTACGATACGGAAAAGATGGGATCTCTTCGTCTTATGGTCGGAGATTTTGTTTCAGCTATGACAAACGATAATATCACAATGGCTGCAATGAAAGAATATTTTACACATTCTTCAGGCGCAAAAGCAATTTCCAAGACAGGATTTTCATCTGCGACAAAGTACAGCAGTGCTACATTTGAAGATAAGACATATGTTCTTGGAGCGCCGGAATTTGTACTTCTGGATGCTTACGAGCAATATAAGGAAAAAATCACAGAGCTTGCATCTACAGGTGCCCGTGTTCTTGTATTTGGTACTTATGCAGCGGAGATTGATGGAAAAGCATTGACAGAACCAGTAACACCGTTGGGCTATATCTTACTTGCGAATCCAATCCGTGAGGCGGCAAAAGAAACATTCCAGTACTTTGCAGAGCAGGGAGTTGAAGTGAAAGTTATTTCCGGAGATAATCCGGTTACAGTTTCCAAAGTTGCAAAAACAGCAGGTATTAAAAATGCTGAGAATTATGTGGATGCATCAAGTCTTGAGACGGAAGAAGATATTAAGAAAGCGATTCTTGAGAAGACAGTGTTTGGACGTGTAACTCCAAATCAGAAGAGACAGTTTGTTCAGGCACTAAAAGAAGCTGGAAAAACAGTTGCAATGACAGGGGATGGAGTGAATGATGTGCTTGCACTGAAAGATGCAGATTGTAGTATTGCAATGGCATCCGGAAGTGATGCGGCAGCACAGGCTTCTCAGATTGTACTTCTGGAATCAGACTTTTCCTGTATGCCACAGGTTGTTTTAGAAGGAAGAAGAGTAGTAAATAATATCCAGCGATCGGCAAGCCTGTTCCTGGTCAAGAATATCTTTTCCTTCTTACTGAGTCTGTTCTCAGTAGTATTTATGTTTACGTATCCACTGGAACCATCACAGGTATCATTGATCAGTATGTTTACGATCGGTATTCCGGCATTCTTCCTTGCACTTGAGCCGAACAAGAATATCATTAAAGGACATTTCCTGACGAATGTATTCCTGAAAGCACTTCCGGCAGCACTTACAGATGCATTGGCGGTTGGGGCACTGGTTGTCTTTGGAAAGACATTTGGAGTAGGAGAGCAGGATATCTCAACAGCAGCAACGATGCTTCTGGCAATTGTAGGATTTATGATCCTCTATAAGATCAGTGCACCGATGAATAAGCTTCGTGCAGGGATTCTTGGCGGATGTATCGCAGGATTATTATTCTGTAGTATTTATTTGAATCAGCTGTTTGCGATTACCGGAATGACAACAAAGTGTATCATGCTTTTTGTAGTATTTGCGATTGCAACAGAGCCGGTACTCCGTTATCTTACGATTCTTCTTGGGAAAGGAAGAGTTTATTACAGACGTTTGCGCGGAAAAGCGCCGTTAGAGGAAGAAGCATAATGCGCAGTGAAAAATAGAAAACAAATGTAATTAATTCAGAACGAAAATAAGATAAAAATCAAGCGGCAGCAGGGAATTATTAATCCTTACTGTCGCTTGATTTTGCTTTACTTTTAATCAAAGAAAGTTTCATGCAGTTTACGTACTGCGAGATCTGCGTAGGTTTCATCGATCAGAGCGGTGATACGAATCTCAGATGTAGTAACCATCTCTGTGTTGACATCAATACTTGCGAGTGCACCGAACATCTTCGCAGCAACACCTGAATGAGAACGAATACCGGCACCAATGACAGAAACTTTGGCAACATTTTCATCAGAATCCAGTTTCTTAATGCCAAGATAGTCTTTGTTTTCATTTAACAGATCCAAAGCACGGAGCATGTCCGATTTTGCAACGGTGAAGGATACAGATTTTGTACCGTCTTTACCAAGAGACTGGATCATGACGTCAATGTTCAGTTTATTCTTATCTAAAAGATTTAAAAGACGGAATGTGCTGTTAGGCTCGTTTCCGAGACCGGCAACACGGATTTTGGCTACATTTTTATCGGCTGCCACACCACTGATTAACATTTTTTCCATTTTCGTTTTCTCCCTTACAATTGTTCCTGAATTGTGGTTTAAGCTAGAGCATACCAGAAGTTCTACACCGTATTTTTTCGCAATTTCTACACATCTGCTGTGAAGGACTTTCGCACCAAGAGAGGCCATCTCAAGCATCTCATCATAAGTGATCTCCGTCATTTTATGAGCGTTTGGAACAACGCGTGGATCGGCGGTATATACTCCGTCTACATCTGTGTAAATCTCACAGACATCGGCATGGAGTTCAGCAGCAAGAGCAACCGCTGTTGTGTCAGAGCCGCCGCGGCCAAGAGTTGTGATATCTTCATACTTATTGATTCCCTGGAATCCGGTTACGATGACGATCTTGTTCGCATCAAGCTCTTTACGGATACGCTCGGAATCAATTCTCTTGAATCGTGCATTCTGATAATTTGAAGTTGTATGCATTGGAACCTGCCATGCATTCAGTGACACTGCACTGACGCCCATGGAAATCAGAGTCATTGCCATTAAGGATACAGAAACCTGTTCACCGGTTGTGAGAAGCATATCTAATTCCCTGCGGGAAGGCTGCTCTGTGATCTGTTTTGCTGTTGCAATCAGATTATCTGTAGTCTTTCCCATAGCAGACAGGACAACAACAACCTGGCTGCCTTCGCGCTGCTTTGCGATACAGCGGTTTGCTACGTTGCGGATGTGCTCCAAATCGGCCACGGAGCTTCCGCCAAATTTCATTACTGTTAGCATATTTTTATCTCCCTTATATTCTCTGATAAATCTGTGTTGCTGATAACATATAGTGTGAACAGTAACAGCAAAAGAGTCAGAGAATTTTTAGTTACTGTTCATAGTGGGTGTGAGCAGCAACTTTGTACGTAGATAAGTATAGCAAAAAAAAGAAATAAAATACAGAAGAACGTTTGTTCTATATATACTTGCAGTGGCATAAAGTGTGTGTTATACTGCAAATGAACAGAAAGCAGGTGAATAAAGATGACTCCAAAAGAAGTAATACAAAAAGTGCAGCAGGATCTTTTTACAATGCAGGATCTAAAATATCGGGATTTTCACGCAAAACTGATGCCGACAGTAGATAAAGACTCTGTAATCGGTGTGAGAGTTCCTATGCTTCGGGCTTACGCAAAGAAGTTTGGGAAGACAGAAGAGGCGAAGCAATTTCTTGAAATATTGCCACATCAATATTATGAAGAGAATAATCTTCATGGACTTCTGATTGATCAGATGAAAGATTATGAGTTGTGCATAGAAGAATTGATTCGCTTTCTGCCATATATAAATAATTGGGCAACCTGCGATATTCTGTCTGTCAAAGCTGTTAAAGGGCATTTGGATTCTTATATCAAAAATATATATCAGTGGTTGGAATCTGACTACACATATACAATTCGATTCGGAATCAATATGTTGATGCGTTATTATCTGGAAGAAGAATTTAAGATAGAATATCCGGAGAAGGTTGCCGCAATCCGTTCAGAAGAGTATTATGTAAATATGGTCAGGGCATGGTATTTCGCAACAGCACTTGCCAAAAAGTATGATCAGGTTCTTCCATTTCTAGAGGAACAGAAGATGGACGTATGGACACATAATAAGACAATCCAGAAGGCAATCGAAAGCTATCGGATCACGCTAGAACAAAAAGAGTATCTGAGAACTTTGAAGATAAAATAATAATGTTTGTAGGAGGAGAAGAAAAATGAGTTTTGTATCTTTTAATGATGTGATTGAATTAAATGGGATTCTAAAGGATAAAGGATTGAATTTCCGAATTCATCTCAGGGACACTTGTGGAAGACAATCCTTCTGGATCGAACCACTTGGTAATTGTGCCTGCGAAGGACGATATGATGAGATGTATCAGGTGATAGAAGAGTACCTCGAAGGAAAAGGATTTTCCGTGCAGTACGACGATCAGAAGATGAATTTTGTGGTATAAATTTGTATTTGTCTGTCTGATTCTCCATATTGAAGCAAAGGATTTGGTGGTGAATAAGGCCGCAAGGATGATGCTATATTGCATCGGACACCGGCCCGCTCTACCTCATCCCCTTGAAAGTATGTAACGTAAGAGCCAGAACAGTTACCGTGAGTGGTGCCTGTCTGGCTCTTACTAACATACTGAACAAGGTGTATTCGGAACGCTCCTGCCTTACATGTGTCCTCAACAATATAGCACCATCCTCGCTTCTTTATTCCAAACAGAAGTGTTTGCTTAATGGGACGAATCTGAAAGACTTCATACAAGTTTTGATTTGCATTTCGATAAGAATAATCTGCATTCAAATCATTTCTGATCTGATGAACCTGAGTGTTTGGATGGACTCTTGCATAAGATATGCATTTGGCGTAAGAGTGTACGAAGACATTTTGCGCGGATTGTTAGAAGAAGCGAGATACAAACCACACACGGTGCATATCTCGCTTCTTTGTTACAATCCCTCAAAAGGCTGAGGGAACGGGCCCTGCATATCGTTGCAAGAGACCGTCCAAACACGCCCTTCTTCATTCATTTAAATTTTGAACCAGCCAATATTCTTATTGCTAAATGCAAATTTATTTTGACTTCACTTCTCTCCACAACTCATTATACAGCGCCTCATTTTCATCTCCGAGGAAATTAAATGTCTCACAGTTTTTCAACTGATCAGTATCAGGGAATGCAATCGTGCTGTTTCTCATGTAGTCATCCTCGATCAATGCCTGCCCGGCAGAGTTCGGGATGGAGTAAGTGATGTATTCAAAATTCATTTTTGCAATATCCGGTCTACAGAGGAAGTTGATGAATTCTTCTGCATGTTCCTTATTCTCTGCATTTTTTGGAATAACCCAGGAATCAATCCAAAGATTAGAACCTTCCTTAGGAATCACGTAATCGAGATTTGGATTCTCCTGCTGGCAGTACAGTGCTTCGCCGGAATAAATTACTCCGAGAGCTGCTTCATTTCCAATCATTTTATCACGTACCTGGTCGATAACATATGCCTGCACAAGAGGTTTCTGTTCCATCAGCAGATTCTTGGCAGCTTGAAGTTCATCTAAGTCTGTTGAATTTAATGAATAGCCCAGGTATTTTAAAGCGACACCAAAGGCATCTCTTACACTGTCCTGCATAAGGATGCTATCTTTATATTTTTCATCCCACAGAACACCCCAGCTGTCAATTGGTTCATCTACCATTTTCTTGTTATAAAGGATTCCGACAGTTCCCCAAAGATAAGGTACAGAATATTTATTATCAGGATCAAATCCTTTGGCAAGATCCATATATTTCTGATCGATATATTTCAAGTTTGGGATGTTGTCATAATTAATCTCTTCCAAAAGATTATTCTCAATCATTCTCTGAATCATATAATCAGATGGACATACAACATCGTATGCAATCGCTCCCGACTGAATTTTTGGATACATGATCTCGTTTGTTTCAAATTCTTCATATACTACATCAATACCGGTTTCTTCTTCAAACATATCAATAACATCAGGGTCAATATAATCACCCCAGTTATAAACAATTACCTGGCCTTGTGAGGAGATAACATCGTTCTTTCCGTAAATAAAACCACCGATGATAATAAACACAGCCATAGCAACAGGTACCAGACGCTGGAAGAAAAATCTTCCGAATTTTTGTGCTTTTCCGAAACGCTTTACTTTTACTGCTTTTTTCTTTTCGACAGGTGACATATTGATCAGAATCAAAAGTAACAGCACTGTAACAAACATAATGGTTGAAAGTGCATACATTTCAGGCTTGATTCCTTTACGGACTTCACTGTAAATCTTGGTTGAGAGTGTATCAATACCAGGACCTTTTGTGAAATGCGTGATCACAAAGTCATCCAGAGACATTGTAAAGGAAAGCAGGAAACCGGAGAAAATTCCAGGCATAATATCTGGAAGTACTACTTTGAAGAATGCATAGGCCGGAGAAGCTCCAAGGTCCAGTGCAGCTTCATAAGTTCTACGGTTCGTCTGTTTTAATTTTGGCATTACACTTAAGATGACATAAGGTATGTTGAAGGTAATATGTGCCAAAAGGATTGTTTTGAATCCAAGTGTGAAGCGGAATGCAATAAAGAGAAGCATCAGGGATACTCCTGTTACGATATCGGCATTCAGCATAGGGATGTTTGTAACTCCCATAAAAAGGGTACGCATTCTTGAATTCATTGCCTGCATGCCAAGTGCGGCACAAGTACCGATCAATGTTGCAATCAGTGCAGAGAGCAATGCAATGATCAGTGTTGTGTACAATGCATTCATAATCTCTTTGTTTTGGAAAAGAGACACATACCATTTTCCGGTGAATCCGCCCCATTTGGAACGTGTTTTAGTATTGTTAAAGGAGAGGACCATCAAAGTCACGATCGGTGCATACAGAATAATGCAGATCAGTGCCAGATAGATCTTTTTTGCTATAGTTTTCATTAAAATGCTGTCCCCTCCCCGTTTTTATCATATTTGGCGATCACGGCCATACTTGCGATGATGAAGATCATCAGCACCAGGGATAAACCGGAACCGGTATGCCAGTTGCTTCCCTGTTTGAATTCCTGCTCGATCACGTTTCCAATCAGAAGAATCTTGCTTCCACCGAGAAGGTCGGAAATAACAAAGGTCGTCAGCGCAGGTACGAAGACCATAGTGATACCACTGATAATTCCAGGAATGCTCAAAGGAAAGATGATCTGTGTAAATGTCTGAAATTCATTGGCTCCAAGATCTCTTGCTGCGTAAATGACATCTTTATCAATCTTTGCCAATACATTATAAATGGGAAGCACCATAAAAGGCAGGAAGTTATATACCATACCTAATACAATAGCCCCCGGTGTATTGATGATAGACTGCTGTGGCAGACGGAAGAATGCAAGAATGCTGTTGATCACACCATTTTTTTCAAGCAATGTCTGCCAGGCGAGTGTACGTAGAAGAAAGTTCATCCACATCGGAAGAATAAAAATCAGTACGATAAGACTTGTCTGGTTCATGTTTTTTTCAGATAAAATCATTGCGAGAGGATATGCAAGAACCAGGCAGATCAGTGTGCTGACCAGGGAAAGCAACAGTGCAAGTCCAAGTGCTTTCAGGTTTTCAGGCGAAGCCATCATTGCAATGTTAGACCAGGTAAAAGTCCCTTCTTTATCTGTCAGACCATAATAAAAGATCATGAGCAATGGGATAATAATAAATGACACGGACCAGAAAAGATAAGGCCCGGCAAGTAATTTTCTATTCTTCAACAGCAGGTGCCTCCTCATCTTCAGATTCTGGTTTTTTCATAATCTGGATGTCAAAAGGATCCACTTTGATTCCGACTTCAGTTCCTATAGGGAACATATCTGTGCTATGTACGAGAAGTTCATAGTTGTTGGCAAGAACTTCCATCTCGTAGTGAACACCCTTAAAGATCAAGTTTGTTACAATTCCGTCAATAACACCTCCACCGGGTTTGACAAGATCAATATCTTCCGGACGGATTACAGCATCGACCGGACGGTTATGACCAAATCCTACGTCTACACATTTCCAGACAGCACCGAGCATACGGACAACTTTGTCTTCGAGCATGGTTGCAGCAATAATATTGCTGTCTCCGATAAAATCAGCTACGAATGCATTTTGCGGTTCGTTATAAATATCTTCCGGGGTGCCGATCTGCTGGATGTATCCCTGATTCATAACAACAATCGTATCAGACATTGTAAGAGCTTCTTCCTGATCGTGCGTTACATAGACAAATGTAATTCCAAGTTCATTTTTTAATCGGATCAGTTCATATTGCATATCCTGGCGAAGTTTTAAATCCAATGCACCAAGTGGTTCATCAAGAAGAAGAACCTTTGGTTCATTTACAATCGCACGTGCGATTGCGATTCGCTGCTGCTGACCACCACTTAATGAGTCAGGAGAACGATCCCCGTATCCTTCCAGATTGACAAGCTTTAAGGCATAATGAATCTTATCGCGGATATAGCCTTTAGATTTACCTTTGATCTTCAATCCGAAAGCAATATTTTCTGCAATGGACATATGAGAGAAGAGGGCATATTTCTGGAATACGGTATTCAGCTGACGGCGGTTTGGCGGAAGACTGTTGATATTTCTTCCATCAAAAATAATATTACCGGAGTCCGGTGTCTCAAAGCCACCGAGAATACGTAACAGTGTTGTTTTTCCACATCCACTAGGACCAAGGAGTGTGAGAAATTCGTTCTCACGGATATAAAGATTTAATTTATCAAGGATTACATTTTCGTCATAGGATTTGGTAATATCTATGATATCGATCAGTTTATTAGACATTTTTATCCTCCGTATATAATTGTTTTATCTGATTCATCCGGCTGACTGCATTACGCAAGAGCAGATCAGCGAGAGTGAGTGCGGTCATTGCTTCCACAACAACAACTGCGCGCGGTACGATGATTGGATCATGACGTCCGTGAATAGAAAGTTTGATTTCTTCGCCTGAATTAGTTACAGTGTGCTGCATCTGAGAGATCGAAGGTGTTGGCTTGATCGCAGCTCTTAAGATTAATTGAGAACCATCACTCATGCCACCCAAAGTTCCACCGGAATGATTCGAAGTTTTCATAACCTGACCTTGTTGCATGCAGAAAGGATCATTGTTTGTGCTTCCGGTAGAAGAGGCACTCTGAAAGCCATCGCCGATTTCGACACCTTTTACGGCTCCGATAGACATGATTGCCTGTGCAAGTAAAGCGTCCAGTTTATCGAAGACCGGTTCACCGAGACCGGCTGGAAGATGGTCAACACGGCATTCGATCAGACCGCCGCAGGAATCCATCTTCTCCATAAGAGTAGAAACGTATTCAGCAGCCTTTTCGGCAGCATCTTTATTCGGCAGATAAAAACTGTTATTTGTAATCTCAGTAAAATCATAATCAGCTTCAGCTACAGTGACAGGACCAATGGATTTTGCATAAGTTGTCAGCAAGATTCCTAATTCGCCAAGTAATTTTGAAGCAATTGCACCGGCAGCAACACGGCCGATCGTCTCGCGGCCGGAAGAACGTCCACCGCCACGGTAATCTCGGAAACCATATTTCTGATCAAAGCAGTAATCTGCGTGTCCCGGACGATAAGATGTCGCAATATTCCCATAATCTCTGGAACGCTGATCCTGATTCCGCACGAGAAGAGAAATAGGAGTTCCGGTTGTGGTTCCTTCAAAGACTCCGGACAGAATCTCGACAGAGTCAGATTCATTCCGCTTCGTTGTATATTTACTCTGTCCCGGTTTGCGTCGATCTAAAAATTGTTGAATATCCTGTTCAGATAAAGGGATGCCGGCAGGGCATCCATCTATAACTACACCAACTCCGGGACCGTGGGACTCGCCCCAGGTAGTGACTCGAAATAAAGTGCCAAATGTTGAACCGCTCATAATATATCTAAAACTCCTTTCGTTTGTATCAATAAGGTATACAAAAAGTGTGTATAAAATGCTCTTTTGCATATCATATATCATTCTTTTCCGTATCATACCCCCAGATACGAAACATATTGTTGTGTTTCATAACTGAGGGTACAGTGCAATTATATAGGAAGAAAGAGGTGTACGCAAGTTAAAATGTTGTAGAATTCAACAGAATTTCAAAAATAAATTACAAAAGTATTTCTAAAAGATTTCGTTCGAATTAACAATTCAACATCGGTTTAATTTGTGCGTATTTCATGAAAGTTTGGGGTGTACATTTTGGAAAAAGCGTAATATAATGAAGTCTGAATCAAAAAGAAGTATTAATCCAAAAGACGAGGGTGAGAATTAGAATGTCTGAAAAGAAAGTAGTTAGAAGACGCAAAGTAAGAAGAAAGAAAAAGCAGAAGACAATTGACAAGAAGATCTGGATGATTATCGGTGGTGTTATTGCTGGTCTTGTTATTGTTTATCTTGCAATATCAGTCTTTTTTATGAGTCATTTCTATATTAATACGCAGATTAACGGAAAGAACTTTTCTGGTAAGAATGCGGCGGCGGTAGAGAATTATATTAAAAATCAGGTGGCAGATTATAAACTGACAATTATAGAACAGAATAATATGACAGATGCAATCGAAGGATCGGATATTTCACTTGTATATAAGGAAAATTCAGATATAGAGGATGCGCTGAAGAAGCAGAATGCATTTTTGTGGCCACAGGCATTTTTCTCAAAAAGTTCAGCTGAAGTCACAATTGAGGTCGGATATGATGAAGCGGCGTTGGAGTCAAAGATTGAATCCGTACAGGCTCTGAATCAGGAGCAGACAGACCCACAGTCTGCTTATCCAAAGTATGATGGGAACAGTTTTGTTGTTGAACCTGAAGTTTATGGTACGAAAGTAGATGTGGATACATTTAAGGCAAAAGTGAAGGATGCGATCACAAACTTCAAGAGTGAATTAAATATGATGGATGAGAAGTGCTATGCTATGCCGAAGTACACTTCAGAGTCTCCGGAAGTTCAGAAAGCCTGTGATGCGATGAACAATTATCTGAAAGCCAGCATCACTTATAAGATGACAAACCAGAATATGGTTGTGAACAAGGATCTGATCTCAGGCTGGGTAACATATGATGATAATATGAATGCAACGCTTGATGAGTCAAAGGTGAAAGAGTGGCTTCGTGAATTTGGAAAGACTTATGATACGGTTGGAACGACAAGAAGTATTACAACTCCGGGAGGAAAAACAGTAGACGTTTCGGGAGGTACTTACGGCTGGTCAGTTGACGAGGCAGCAGAACTGACTGCGCTTGTTGACAGCATTAAGAAAGGTGAGGTTGTCGAGAAAGAACCTGCTTATGCACAGACGGCAGCTACACATGACGCGCAGGATTGGGGAACGACTTATCTGGAAGTAGATATCCCGGCTCAGCATATGTGGTATGTGGTTAACGGAGCTGTACAATTAGAGACAGACGTTGTTACAGGACTTCCTACACCGGAGCGAGAGACACCGACAGGAGTTTATTCGATTCTTGAGATGAAGAGGGATAAGACACTGGTCGGAGAAATTAATCCTTCTACAGGACAGCCAAGTTATCGTACAAAGGTAGGATACTGGATGCGTGTGACCTGGACAGGAATCGGATTCCACGATGCGACATGGAATCCAAGCTTTGGAGGAAGCCGTTATCAGACGAATGGTTCTCATGGATGTATCAATATGCCATTAGACCAGGCGGCAAGTCTTTACGGAATGCTTAGTATGGGAACACCTGTTATAATACATAATTAATGGAAATGCAAAGATAAATATAGCCTGCCATAACTATTGGCAGGCTTTGATAGTCTGAAAACCAAAAAGAAAAGAAGAGGAAAAAGCTTATGTATGAACTTTTAAAGAAAGACGGGCGTGCGAAAAGAGGACGCTTTACAACAGTTCACGGAGTAATTGAAACTCCGGTTTTTATGAATGTTGGAACAGCAGCAGCAATCAAAGGAGCAGTATCTACAGATGATCTGAGAGGGATTAAGACGCAGGTGGAGTTGTCTAATACATATCATCTTCATGTTCGTCCGGGAGATGAAGTTGTGAAGAAACTCGGAGGACTTCATAAATTTATGAACTGGGATAAACCGATTCTGACAGATTCCGGCGGATTTCAGGTATTTTCCCTTGCAAAGTTGAGAAAGATCAAGGAAGAAGGAGTTCACTTTAATTCACATATTGATGGTCATAAGATATTTATGGGACCGGAACAGAGCATGCAGATTCAGTCTAATCTTGCATCCACGATTGCGATGGCATTTGATGAGTGCCCGTCCAGTGTGGCAGACAGAAAGTATATGACGAATTCTGTAGAGCGTACGACGCGCTGGCTGAAGCGCTGTAAGGATGAGATGGCAAGACTGAATTCTCTGCCGGATACGATCAATCCACATCAGATGCTGTTTGGAATTAATCAGGGCGGAATTTATGAGGATATCCGAATTGCACATGCACAGCAGATCGCAGAACTGAATCTGGATGGTTATGCAGTGGGTGGACTTGCAGTAGGAGAGAGCCACGAAGAGATGTACCGTATTCTTGATGCAGTGGTTCCGCATCTTCCGGAAAACAAGCCGACTTATCTGATGGGTGTTGGTACACCGGCTAATATTTTGGAGGCAGTAGATCGAGGAGTGGATTTCTTTGACTGTGTATATCCGTCAAGAAACGGACGTCATGGGCATGTATATACAAATCATGGAAAGATGAATCTGTTTAATGCCAAGTATGAACTGGATGATCGCCCGATCGAGGAAGGATGTAACTGTCCGGCATGTAGAAGCTACAGCAGAGCGTACATCAGACATCTTTTGAAAGCAAAAGAGATGCTCGGAATGCGTCTGTGTGTACTTCATAATCTGTATTTCTATAATACAATGATGGAAGAGATCCGTGATGCGATTGATGCAGGGGAATTCCAGGCATACAAGAAGAGAAAACTTGAAGGTATGGAACAGAAATAAAGATTCTGAACAAAAGATATAAAAAATGTATAAAAACATATAAAATATCCATGGAATATTAGAAAAAGACTTGAATTAAAAGCTGTTTTTGTGTATAGTGGATGTATTGTCTATTAGTATTTTGAAGGTACTGGACAGATAGCTTTAACAAATAGTCAGGAGGAAATTTCAATGGGAACAGTAGGTATTATAGTTGTTTATGCTGTTATCCTCGGTGGTATGTGGTTTCTTCTGATGCGTCCTCAGAAAAAGGAGCAGAAGAGAATCCAAGCAATGCTCGCTGATATGGAGATTGGAGATACAGCGCTTACTACAAGTGGATTTTATGGAGTTATCATCGATATCACAGATGATGATGTAATTGTTGAGTTCGGTAATAACAAGAATTGCCGTATTCCTATGCAGAAGGCTGCAATCGCTCAGATTGAGAAGCCGGGTGCAGAATAAGATGCAGATAAAGACCAGAGGGAGTGATTCCTTTTGGTCTTTTATTTTACATAAAATGTGCCCGAAAAATACAATTTTCAATAAAAATACAGAGTGCCCTCTATTTTTTTATCCGAAATACTTGAAACAGTGAAAAAAATGCGGTATGATAAAAAAAGATTTTTACATTTTGGAAGGATGAGTTAGATATGGAAATGAAAATTGGAGTAATCAAGGGAGATGGAATTGGCCCTGAGATCGTAGACGAGGCAATGAAAGTTTTGGATCAGACAGCGAAAGTTTATGGTCATTCGATTTCCTATACGCAGCTTCTGATGGGAGGAGCATCAATTGATGTGAACGGAGTGCCACTTACAGAAGAGACGCTTCAGCTGGCAAAGGACAGTGACGCAGTCCTTATGGGTTCCATTGGCGGTGATGCGAAGACTTCTCCATGGTATCAGCTCGAACCATCAAAACGTCCGGAAGCAGGTCTGTTACAGCTTAGAAAGGGACTGAACCTTTTTGCTAACTTAAGACCGGCAGTTCTCTATGATGAACTGAAAGGTGCGTGTCCTTTAAAGAAAGAGATTGCAGACAGAGGATTTGATCTTATGATCATGCGTGAACTGACAGGTGGTCTTTATTTCGGAAAACGAAGCACAGAAGAGATTGATGGTGTCCTTACCGCAAAAGACGAACTTACTTATAATGAAAATGAAATCCGCAGAATTGCAAAACGTGGCTTTGACATTGCAATGAAGAGAAATAAGAAAGTTACAAGTGTTGATAAAGCGAATGTACTTGACTCTTCCAGACTTTGGAGAAAAGTTGTTGAGGAGGTAGCGAAGGACTATCCGGAAGTTACATTAGAACATATGCTTGTAGACAATTGTGCAATGCAGCTTGTGAAAGATCCGGCACAGTTTGACGTTGTCCTGACAGAGAACATGTTTGGAGATATTTTATCTGATGAAGCAAGTATGGTGACAGGTTCTATCGGAATGCTTGCAAGTGCAAGTCTGAACGATACAAAATTCGGTCTGTATGAACCAAGTGGCGGTTCAGCACCGGATATCGCCGGAAAGGGAATCGCAAACCCGATCGCAACAATTCTTTCAGCAGCAATGATGCTGAGATTTTCATTTGATCTTGATAAAGAGGCAGATGCGATTGAAAATGCTGTTGCAGCAGTATTAAAAGATGGATACCGTACAATCGACATTATGTCTGAAGGAAAAGAACAGATCGGAACAGCCCAGATGGGAGATAAGATCTGCGAATATATTAAGTAATTAGCAGTTGTTACAGAAAGAGAGGATTTTAAAATGAGAAGTGATACAGTTAAAAAAGGAATTCAGCAGGCACCACATCGTTCTCTGTTTAATGCACTGGGACTTACAGAGGAGGAATTAGATCGTCCATTGATCGGTGTTGTAAGTTCTTATAATGAGATTGTACCGGGACACATGAATCTGGATAAGATCACAGAAGCCGTTAAACTTGGCGTGGCAATGGCCGGAGGAACACCAATCATGGTTCCTGCAATTGCTGTTTGTGATGGTATTGCTATGGGACATATCGGTATGAAATATTCTCTTGTAACAAGAGATCTGATCGCAGATTCTACAGAAGCTCTTGCTATGGCTCATCAGTTTGACGGACTTGTAATGATTCCAAACTGTGACAAGAATGTACCGGGACTTCTGATGGCAGCTGCCCGTGTGAATGTACCGACAGTATTTGTAAGCGGAGGACCGATGCTTGCAGGACATGTAAAGGGAAGCAAAACAAGTCTTTCCAGTATGTTTGAGGCAGTAGGTTCTTATGCAGCAGGAAAGATGAACGACGAAGATATTTGCGAATTTGAGAATAAAGCATGTCCGACTTGCGGATCCTGTTCCGGTATGTATACAGCAAACAGTATGAACTGTCTGACAGAGGCTCTTGGTATGGGACTGAAAGGAAATGGAACAATCCCGGCTGTTTATTCTGCAAGAATCCAGCTTGCTAAACATGCAGGTATGCAGGTAATGGAGCTTGTAAGAAAGAATATCCGTCCAAGAGATATTATGACAGAAGACGCAATCCTCAATGCACTTACAGTTGATATGGCACTTGGATGCTCTACAAACAGCATGCTTCACCTTCCGGCAATCGCACATGAGATTGGTATGGATTTTGAGATTGATTTTGCAAATGCGATCAGTGAGAAGACTCCAAACCTTTGTCATCTTGCACCGGCAGGGCATACTTATATTGAAGATCTGAACGAAGCAGGCGGAGTTTATGCAGTTATGAACGAGTTGAATAAGAAGGGACTTCTTCACACAGATTGCATGACTGTAACAGGAAAGACAGTAGGAGAGAATATTGCCGGATGTGAGAATAAGAATCCGGAAGTTATCCGCCCAATCGACAACCCATATACTAAGACAGGCGGACTTGCTGTATTGAAAGGAAATCTTGCACCGGACGGAAGTGTTGTAAAACGTTCTGCAGTATGTGATGAGATGCTTGTACATGAAGGACCGGCAAGAATCTTCGAGAGTGATGAAGAAGCGACAGAAGCAATCAAGACAGGAAAGATCAATCCTGGAGATGTTATTGTAATCCGTTACGAGGGACCAAAAGGCGGCCCTGGAATGAGAGAGATGCTCAATCCTACATCTGCAATTGCAGGATACGGACTTGGGTCTACAGTAGCTCTTATCACAGATGGAAGATTCAGCGGAGCATCCAGAGGTGCTTCTATCGGACACGTATCACCGGAGGCAGCAGTTGGTGGACCGATTGCACTGGTAGAAGAGGGAGATATTATCAAGATCAATATTCCAGAGTTGAAACTTGAACTGGATGTATCGGATGAAGAACTGGCAGCAAGAAAAGCAAAATGGCAGCCAAGAGAACCTAAGGTTAAGACAGGATACCTCGCAAGATATGCATCTATGGTAACATCAGGTAACCGTGGAGCAATTCTCGAAGTACCGAAGACAAAATAAAAAAAGAACCAGGAGGAGAGTACGTCATGCAGTTAAATGGAGCAGAAATCGTGATCGAATGTCTGAAAGAACAAGGCGTTGACACTGTATTTGGCTATCCGGGTGGAGCAATTTTAAATGTATATGATGAACTTTATAAACACCGTGATGAGATCCGTCATATCCTGACTTCTCATGAGCAGGGGGCAGCCCATGCGGCTGACGGATATGCGAGAGCTACGGGAAAAGTAGGGGTCTGTCTTGCAACAAGCGGACCGGGAGCAACAAATCTTGTAACAGGAATCGCAACAGCATATATGGATTCTATACCGATTGTTGCAATTACATGTAATGTCGGTGTCCCGTTACTTGGAAAAGACAGTTTTCAGGAGATTGATATTGCCGGAGTAACCATGCCAATCACAAAATACAGTTATATCGTTAAAGATGTAACAAAGCTTGCAGAAACAATCAGAAAGGCTTTTCGTATTGCTAAGACTGGAAGACCGGGGCCGGTGCTGATCGATATTCCGAAGGATGTTACTGCGAAAGTTACAGAGTATGAGAAGGAATATCCAGGTGTATATAACCGAGAGGTAATCCATTCAGAAGAAGCAGATCTCAAGAAGGCTGTTGAGATGATCAAAGAAGCGCAGAGACCATATATTTTCGTAGGTGGTGGAGCTGTTCTTTCTGAGGCAAGTAAAGAGCTTTATGAATTTGCACAGAAGGTAGATGCACCGGTAACAGATTCTCTGATGGGGAAAGGCGCTTTCCCGGGAACTGATGAGAGATATACCGGAATGCTCGGAATGCATGGAACAAAGGCATCGAACTTTGGAGTAAGTGAATGTGATCTTCTGATCGTAACAGGAGCAAGATTCAGTGACCGTGTAACCGGAAATACTGCAACATTTGCAAAAGATGCGAAGATTCTTCAGATTGACATTGATCCGGCAGAGATGGATAAGAATGTCATGATCGATCTTGGGGTAGTAGGTGATATTAAAGCAGTCCTGAAGAAAATAAATGAGCATCTTCCACAGCAGTCTCATCCGGAATGGATGAATAAGATTAAAGATTACAAGGCGAAATATCCATTAACATATCATAAGGATGTACTTACAGGTCCATTTGCAGTAGAAGAAATTTATCGTCAGACAAATGGAGAAGCAATTATCACAACAGAAGTCGGACAGCATCAGATGTGGGCAGCACAGTATTATAAATATACGAAACCAAGAACACTTTTAACATCAGGTGGTCTTGGAACAATGGGATATGGTCTTGGAGCAGCAATCGGTGCGAAGACAGGATGTCCGGATAAAATTGTTGTAAATATTGCCGGAGACGGATGTTTCCGTATGAATATGAATGAGATCGCAACAGCTGTAAGACATGATGTTCCGATTATCCAGGTTGTAGTTAATAACCATGTACTCGGTATGGTTCGTCAATGGCAGGATCTTTTCTATGATGAAAGATATTCTGCGACAGTTCTCCGTGATGCAGTTGACTATGTGAAGCTTGCAGAAGCGATGGGAGCAGTAGGACTTCGAGCTACAACACAGAAGGAGTTTAAAGAGTGCTTTGCGAAAGCATTGACATGTGGAAAACCGGTTCTGATCGATTGTATGATCGACTGTGATGATAAGGTATGGCCTATGGTTGCGCCGGGAGCACCGATCAGCGAAGCATTTGATGAGCAGGATCTGAAAGCAAAAGAAAACTAAAAATAATAAGTTTCAGTCACATAGTTGTATGTCTGGTAAATAAAGGAATATTTTTTTATGTGAGAAAATCTGTGAAAACGGAGTTTCTATAGATACACAATAACAGGAGGTAATTAAAAATGAGTAGAGTGTATAATTTTTCAGCGGGACCGGCGGTTCTGCCAGAAGAAGTACTGAAGGAAGCGGCAGCAGAGATGCTGGACTACAAGGGAACAGGAATGTCTGTTATGGAGATGAGTCACCGTTCCAAAGCTTTCGAGGAAATTATCACAGAAGCTGAGCAGGATCTCAGAGATCTGATGAATATTCCAGATAACTATAAAGTACTGTTTCTTCAGGGCGGAGCGTCACAGCAGTTTGCTATGATCCCTATGAACCTGATGAAGAATAAGGTTGCTGATTACATTGTCACAGGACAGTGGGCTAAGAAAGCAGCTAAGGAAGCAGAAAAATATGGAAAGGTAAATGTTGTTGCATCCTCAGCGGATAAGACATTTTCATACATTCCAGACTGCTCCGATCTTCCGATTTCAGAAGATGCAGACTACGTATATATCTGTGAAAACAATACTATTTACGGAACAAAATTTAAAACACTGCCAAACACAAAAGGAAAAGATCTTGTGGCAGATGTCTCCTCCTGTTTTCTTTCCGAACCTGTAGATGTAACAAAATATGCAATGATTTATGGTGGAGTTCAGAAAAATATCGGACCTGCTGGTGTAGTGATCGCAATCATCCGTGAAGATCTGATCACAGAGGATGTTCTCCCGGGAACACCTACAATGCTTACATATAAGACACATGCAGATGCAAAATCTCTTTATAATACACCACCGGCATACGGAATCTATATCTGTGGTAAAGTCTTCAAATGGCTTAAGAAGATGGGCGGACTTGAAGTAATGAAAGAACGCAACGAAAAGAAAGCAAAAGTTCTTTATGATTTCCTTGATCAGAGCAAACTGTTCAAAGGAACTGTTGTACCGGAAGATCGTTCTCTTATGAATGTACCATTCGTGACAGGCGATGCAGATCTGGATGCAAAATTCGTTAAGGAAGCAAAAGAAGCTGGATTTGAGAATCTGAAAGGACATAGAACTGTAGGCGGAATGCGTGCCAGCATTTACAACGCAATGCCATATGAGGGTGTTGTTGCACTTGTAGACTTTATGAAGAAATTTGAAGAGGAGAATCTGTAAGATGTTTAAATATCATTGCCTGAATCCAATTTCTGCCGTTGGTATGAATAAACTGGATGAAAATTATGTAAAGACAGAAAATGCGGGTGAAGCTGACGTGATTCTTGTCCGCAGTGCAAAAATGCATGAGATGGAATTCGGAAAGAACCTGAAAGCAATCGCTCGTGCAGGGGCCGGAGTGAATAATATTCCGCTTGATAAATGTGCAGAGGAAGGAATTGTTGTATTTAATACACCTGGAGCAAATGCGAATGGTGTAAAAGAACTTGTGATTGCAGGAATGCTTCTCGCAGCCAGAGATGTCGTTGGTGGAATTCAGTGGGTACAGGAATTCGAGGAAGATGGAGATATCGCAAAGATTGCTGAGAAGAAGAAAAAAGCATTTGCAGGAACAGAACTTTCCGGAAAGAAACTTGGTGTGATCGGACTTGGAGCAATCGGAGTTCTTGTTGCGAATGTAGCAACACATCTTGGAATGGAAGTTTATGGATATGATCCATATGTTTCCGTAGATTCTGCATGGAGACTTTCCAGAAGTATCCATCACGCAACAACAGTAGATGAAATCTATAAAGAGTGCGATTATATCACAATCCATGTACCTGCACTTGACAGTACAAAGGGAATGATTGACAAGAATGCAATCAGTCTGATGAAAGAGGGCGTTGTAATTTTGAATTTCGCCAGAGATGTTCTTGTAAATCAGGAAGATATCGTTGATGCACTTGTAGCAGGTAAAGTACACCGTTATGTAACAGATTTCCCAACAAAGGAAATTGTAGGTGTAAAAGGCGCAATTGTAATTCCGCATCTTGGAGCATCTACAGAAGAGTCAGAAGACAACTGTGCACAGATGGCTGTTGCTGAGATCCGTGATTTCCTTGAAAACGGAAATATTACACATTCCGTTAATTATCCGGATTGTAACGTGGGAACAAAAGTTGACGGAGACAGAATTACAATTCTTCACCGCAATGTGCCGAATATGATCGGTCAGTTTACAACACTTCTTGCACAGGAGAATCAGAATATCGCACTTATGACAAATAAGAGCAAGAAAGAATATGCATATACAGTAATTGATGTGGACGGAAGCGTTTCTGATGAAGTTGCAAGTAAACTGGAATCAATCGTAGATGTACTTGGTGTGCGTGTGATCAAATAAAAAGTAAATGAAGTGTAATTTGGCTAAGCTGATTTTGAAAGCTAATTTATAACGAAAAGAACAGGGTGGTTTTTCTATGTGAGAGACCACCTTTTTGTATACAATAAGTTGATAAATAAGATATGGCACAAAGCATATAAAAAATGAACAGATAGTATAGAGAAGTATTACACAAAAATGGATACATTTTTAACACAATGATATCGGCATGAAATCATCTTGACAATATTTGTATAATCGTATACAATCATACAAAAAGAGAATAGGAGGAAATCATGGAAGAATATCAGGACCGTTCTCTGGGAGGACGTGTTTTTAAGAGACTCCGCGAAGATATCCTCAAAGGCAGATACAAACAACAGGATGAACTCAGAGAGGCTACCATCGGGAAAGAACTCGGGGTCAGCAGAACTCCTGTAAGAGAAGCGTTAAGACAGCTTGAATTAGAAGGTCTTGTGACAATTGTACCGAATAAGGGTGCTTATGTTACCGGAATCAGCCAGAAGGATATCTGGGATATCTATCAGATGCGTAAATATCTGGAAGGAATGTGCGCCAGATGGGCAGCGGAACATATCACAGAAGATCAGTTGGAAGAATTAGAAGAGACTATTTTACTTTCGGAATTTCAGATGAAGAAAGAAAATGGATACAATAAAGAACAAGTGACAGGATTAGACGGAAGGTTTCATACGATATTATATGAGGCTTCCGGAAGCAGGATGCTGTGTCATGTTCTTACAGATTTTCACCGATATGTTCAAATGGCAAGAAAGTCCTCAATCAATGTAAAGGCAAGAGCCGAGAAGTCAATTGAGGAGCATAAGGCGATTCTTCAGGCAATCAGGGACAGAAACCCGGATCTGGCAGAACAGCTTGCAAAGGAACATATTGTTCATGTCATGCAGAACCTAAAGAAAATAGAAGAAAAACATAATCAGGAGGTAGCAAAAGATGGAAAAAATTAAGATGACAACACCACTTGTAGAGATGGACGGAGATGAGATGACAAGAATTCTCTGGAAGATGATCAAAGATAATCTTCTTGAGCCATACATTGATCTCAAGACAGAATACTATGATCTCGGTCTGGAACACAGAAACGAGACAGATGACCAGGTAACAGTTGATTCTGCACTCGCAACAAAGAAATACAAAGTTGCCGTAAAATGTGCAACAATCACTCCGAATGCAGCACGTATGGATGAGTATGATCTGAAAGAAATGTGGAAGAGCCCGAACGGAACAATCCGTGCGATCCTTGATGGAACAGTGTTCCGCGCTCCAATCGTTGTAAAAGGAATTGAGCCATGTGTAAAGAACTGGAAGAAACCAATTACAATTGCAAGACATGCTTATGGAGATGTATATAAAGGATCCGAGATGAAGATTCCGGGAGCGGGAAAGGTTGAACTTGTATACACAGCAGAAGATGGAAGCCAGACAAAAGAACTGGTTCATGAGTTTGACGGACCGGGAATCGTACAGGGAATGCATAATATCAATAAATCCATCGAAAGCTTTGCAAGAAGCTGTTTCTCCTACGCTTTGGATACAAAACAGGATCTGTGGTTTGCAACAAAGGATACAATTTCTAAGAAATATGATCATACATTCAAAGATATCTTCCAGGAAATCTTTGATGCAGAATATGCTGATCAGTTCAAAGAGGCAGGAATTGAGTATTTCTACACACTGATCGATGATGCTGTTGCCCGTGTTATGAAATCAGAAGGTGGATATATCTGGGCATGTAAGAACTACGATGGAGATGTAATGAGCGACATGGTATCTTCCGCATTCGGTTCACTTGCTATGATGACATCCGTACTTGTTTCTCCGGACGGATATTATGAATATGAAGCTGCTCATGGAACTGTACAGCGTCACTATTATAAGCACCTGAAAGGTGAAGAGACATCTACAAACTCAGTTGCAACAATCTTCGCATGGACAGGAGCCCTCAGAAAACGCGGCGAGCTGGATGAAAACAAAGATCTGATGGACTTCGCAGATAAACTTGAGAAAGCAACAATCGACACAATCGAAGCAGGAGAGATGACAAAAGACCTCGCTTTGATCACAACAATCGAGAATCCGACAGTACTCAATAGTGAGGAGTTTATTAAAGCAATAGCGAAGAGACTGTAATTTATCGAGGGAATTTATATAATGGGCTAAGTTTTTGACAGAATGGTCGCAAGAATGGGTCTACTATTACCATGGGCACCGGCCCGCTCTACCTCATCCCTTTGAAAGTATGTAACATAAGAGCCAGAACAGTTACCGTGTGTGGTGCCTGTTCTGGCTCTTATTAACATACTGAACAAAGTGTATTCGGAACGCTCCTGCCTTACATGTGCCCCTGGCAACAGTAGACCCGTTCTTGCTTGCGTAGTTCAAAATTAAACTTTCTCCTACAAATGCAAAATTCACTCGAAAATACAGAAACTAAAGTCAAAGGATCAAGAAATCTTCATCGACAAAGATTCACCGTCTCCCGGCTGTTAATTCTGTATTTGTCTTCTGGATTCGTTTTGTTTGGGATAAAAACAATGTCCTGTGAAAAAAATGTCAATTTGCGGAAAATATGAATTGAAATTTTAATCGTCCTAGTATATAATACAATAGGCAGAAATTTTGGTTTATTTTAAAATTATTTTATAAGTATGGAGGGCTAAAATATGAGCTACAATGCAACAGAAAACTCAGCAAGCAGACGAATTGCCACACTGCTTGATGAGGGAAGCTTTGTTGAAATTGGCGGAGCTGTTACAGCTAGAAGCACAACTTTCAACTTGCAGGAGAAGGCAGCTCCTTCTGACGGTGTTATCACTGGATATGGAGTGATTGACGGTAACCTGGTTTATGTATACAGCCAGGATGCTGATGTTCTGGGTGGAGCACTCGGAGAGATGCATGCGAAGAAGATCGCAAGAATCTATGATATGGCTATGAAGATGGGAGCACCGGTGATCGGACTGATCGACTGTGCAGGTCTCAGACTTCAGGAAGCTACAGATGCACTTGAGGCATTTGGAAGCCTTTATCACAAACAGGCACTTGCATCAGGTGTGATTCCGCAGGTTACAGCAATCTTTGGAATGTGCGGCGGCGGTCTTGCAGTTGTTCCGGGGCTTACAGATTTCACATTTATGGAAGCAAAAGACGGAAAACTTTTCGTTAATTCTCCAAATGCACTGGAAGGAAATGAGATTTCTAAGTGTAACACAGCAAGCGCTGAGTACCAGAGCAAGACAGCAGGTCTTGTAGACGGAATCGGTGCAGAGGCAGAGATCCTCGGACAGATCCGTGATCTTGTATGTATGCTTCCGGCAAACAACGAAGATGATATGTCTTATGAGGAATGCACAGATGACCTGAACCGTATCTGCGCAGACATTGCTAACGCATTAGAAGATACAGCAATCGCACTGGCACAGATTGCTGACAATCAGATTCTTGTTGAGACAAAGAAAGACTACGCAAAAGAGATGGTTACAGGATTTATCCGCCTGAACGGAATGACAGTTGGTGTTGTTGCAAACCGCTCTAAAGTATACAATGCAGAAGCTGAAGTAGAGGCTGAGTTCGACAGCGTTCTTACAGTAGACGGATGCAAGAAGGCAACAGATTTTGTAAACTTCTGTGATGCATTCTCAATCCCGGTTCTTACACTGACAAATGTAACAGGATTTGCTGCTACAGTAGAGTCAGAGAAGAACATGGCAAGCGCAGTTGCAAAACTGACATATGCATTTGCTAACGCTACAGTACCGAAGGTAAATGTAATCGTTGGTAAGGCATTCGGAAGTGCTTACGTTTCTATGAACAGTAAGTCAATTGGTGCAGATCTTGTTTATGCATGGCCAACAGCAGAGATCGGAATGATGGATGCGAAGCTTGCAGCACAGATCATGTACGCAGACGCAGATGCTGAGACTCTTAATGAGAAAGCAGCTGAATACAAAGAACTTCAGTCAAGCCCGAATTCAGCAGCAGCAAGAGGATATGTTGATGCGATCATCGAGCCGGCAGATACAAGAAAATATGTGATCGGAGCATTTGAGATGCTGTTCACAAAGAGAGAGGACCGTCCGGCTAAGAAACACGGAACGGTTTAGTGAGGTGAGGCGAAGTGAAGAAAAAAATCAGTTTATTAGGACTTATCCTCATTCTCGTTCTTAGCTTCACAGGATGTGGTAAGTCTGAGACAACAGAATATGATCAGACAAGATTTGAACAGTATGCTGAGTTTGTTGTTCAGAATTTCGAAGCGATGACAACAGAGCAGCTTGACAGCTTTTCTGATATGCGTGATCTTCAGCTTGACACACAGCTTATGAATGCAGGACTTCCGGTTGATGGAGAGGACTTCCTTACAATGATCAGCTCCTGGGAAGCAGCAGAAGAAGAGTGTGGTGCTTATGTTGAGCATGGCGATTGGACAATGGAAGTAAAGAACGATGGAGTTTCACTCACATCTGAAGCAAAATATGAAAACAGAGATGCAGACATCGTCTTCAGTTTTGACGAAAAGGGCAACATGGAGAGTATGGATGTTTCTGCTCATTATTCAACAGGAGAAATCCTTGAGAAAGCCGGTCTGAATACGGTACTTGGTATGGGGACTGTATTCGTTGTATTGATTTTCATTTCATTCATTATTTATCTGCTTGGATACATTCCGAAACTTCAGGAGAAGTTGGCAAATAAAGATAAGAAAGTGGAAGAGAAGAAGGAAGCACCTGTACAGGCAGCTCCAGCACCGGTAGCTGCAGCAGAAGATGATGCAGAACTTGTAGCAGTAATCGCAGCAGCAATTGCAGCAGCAGAGGGAACTTCTACAGATGGATTTGTTGTTCGTTCTATTAAGAGAAGAAAATCAAACAGATGGAATTAATCAGGAGGATAATTAGATGAAAAACTATACAATCACAGTAAACGGAAATGTATATGATGTAACAGTAGAAGAGAATGGTGCAGGCGCACCGGCAGCAGCACCGGTTGCAGCACCTAGAGCAGCAGCACCGGCAGCTCCGGCAGCAGCACCGAAAGCGGCAGCAGGCGCTGGAAGCATCCAGGTAAAAGCTGGAGCAGCAGGTAAAGTATTCCAGGTTCCTACATCTGTTGGACAGAAGGTAGAGGCTGGAGATACAGTTATTATCATTGAAGCAATGAAGATGGAGATCCCAGTTGTTGCCCCAGAGGCAGGAACTATTGCCAGCATTGATGTGGCAGTAGGTGATGCTGTTGAATCAGGAGCTGTACTTGCTACATTAAACTAGTAACTGAACCAGGAGGTTTTTACAAATGGAATATATTTCAAATACATTGGGAAACCTCGTAGAACAGACAGCGTTCATGAATCTTACATTTGGTAACCTGATCATGATTGCTGTTGCCTGCGTGTTTCTCTATCTGGCAATTCGCCACGAATTTGAGCCACTGCTTCTTGTTCCAATTGCCTTTGGTATGTTGCTTGTAAATATCTATCCGGATATTATGCTTCATGCTGAGGATGCAGCGAATGGAACCGGTGGGCTTCTGTATTACTTTTATCAGCTTGACGAGTGGTCCATCCTTCCTTCTCTGATCTTCCTTGGAGTTGGAGCGATGACAGACTTTGGTCCGCTGATCGCAAACCCGAAGAGTTTCCTGCTTGGTGCAGCAGCTCAGTTCGGTATTTTCGCAGCTTATCTTGGAGCTATGGCTCTTGGATTTTCAGACAAAGCAGCAGCTGCTATCTCCATTATCGGTGGAGCTGACGGCCCGACATCTATCTTCCTTGCAGGTAAACTGCAGCAGACAGCTATCATGGGACCGATCGCCGTAGCAGCATACTCCTATATGTCACTTGTGCCGATCATCCAGCCACCGATCATGAAACTTCTCACAACAGAGAAGGAAAGAAAGATCAAGATGGATCAGCTTCGCCCGGTTTCTAAGCTTGAGAGAATCCTCTTCCCGGTTATCGTTACAATCGTTGTATGTGTGATTCTTCCTACAACAGCTCCACTTGTTGGTATGTTGATGCTTGGTAACCTGTTCAAAGAGTGTGGAGTTGTAAGACAGCTGACAGAGACAGCTTCCAATGCCCTGATGTACATCGTAGTTATTCTTCTTGGTACATCTGTAGGTGCTACAACAAGTGCTGAAGCATTCCTGAACTGGAATACAATCAAGATCGTTATCCTTGGTCTTATAGCATTTGCATTCGGTACAGCTGCCGGAGTTCTCTTCGGTAAGTTAATGTGCGTCCTTACACATGGTAAGGTTAACCCGCTGATTGGTTCCGCTGGTGTATCTGCGGTTCCTATGGCAGCCCGTGTATCTCAGAAGGTTGGTGCTGAGGCAGATCCTACAAACTTCCTTCTTATGCATGCAATGGGACCGAACGTTGCCGGAGTTATCGGTACTGCAGTAGCAGCCGGAACATTTATGGCTATTTTCGGCGTTAAGTAAATTAGGAGGATAAATAAATGGCAGAAATTGAAAAAAAACCAGTTAAAATAGTAGAAACTATTCTGCGTGATGCACATCAGTCTCTGATTGCTACCAGAATGACAACAGAGCAGATGATGCCAATCGTTGAGAAGATGGACAAGGTTGGATATCATGCTGTAGAGTGCTGGGGTGGAGCAACATTCGACGCTTCCCTCCGTTTCCTGAAAGAAGATCCATGGGAGAGACTTAGAAAGTTCCGTGATGGATTCAAGAATACAAAACTTCAGATGCTGTTCCGTGGACAGAATATCCTTGGATACCGTCCATATGCAGATGATGTTGTAGAGTATTTCGTACAGAAATCTGTGGCAAACGGAATCGATATCATTCGTATTTTCGACTGCCTCAATGACATGAGAAACCTTCAGACAGCTGTAAAAGCTGCGAACAAAGAGAAGGCTCATGCACAGGTTGCAATGTCTTATACACTCGGTGATGCTTACACAATGGAGTACTGGGTAGACCTTGCGAAGAGAATCGAAGATATGGGTGCAAGCTCAATCTGTGTTAAGGATATGGCAGGACTTCTTGTTCCATATAAGACAACAGAGCTTGTTGGGGCATTGAAAGATGCAGTAAATATCCCGATCGAGATGCATACACACTACACATCAGGTGTTGCTTCTATGACATACATGAAAGCTGTAGAGGCAGGAGCTGACATCATCGATACAGCAATGTCTCCATTCGCACTTGGAACATCTCAGCCGGCTACAGAAGTTATGGTTGAGACATTCAAGGGAACACCATACGATACAGGACTTGATCAGAGTCTCCTTGCAGAGATTGCTGACTACTTCCGTCCAATCCGTGATGATTCTCTTGAGAGCGGACTGCTCAATCCGAAGAACCTTGGTGTTAATATCAAGACTCTTCTGTACCAGGTACCGGGAGGAATGCTTTCCAACCTGACATCCCAGCTGAAAGAGCAGGGAGCAGAAGATAAGTTCTACGAAGTACTTGAAGAGGTACCGCGTGTACGTAAAGATCTTGGTGAGCCACCGCTTGTTACACCATCTTCACAGATCGTTGGAACACAGGCTGTATTCAACGTACTGATGGGTGAGCGTTATAAGATGATCACAAAAGAGACAAAGGATGTTCTTGCAGGTAAATACGGTAAGACAACAAAACCGGTTGATCCAGAACTTCAGAAGAAGGCTCTTGGAGATGAAGAACCGATCACTTGCCGTCCGGCAGATCTTATCCCGGATGAGCTTGATACACTTCGTAAAGAGTGTGCACAGTGGATCCAGCAGGATGAGGATGTACTGACATATGCACTGTTCCCACAGGTTGCTGTTGACTTCTTCAAATACAGACAGGCTCAGCAGACAAAAGTAGATGCTACAGTAGCAGATACAGAGAACGGATCTTATCCGGTATAATCCTGACTGATTTAGTTAGATTATGAATTGAATAGAAAGACCAGAAGATAACAGATGGAAAGATTTGTGTTTTCTGGTCTTTTTCATTTGTAAGGAAATTTATTTGGTGGTATCATAGATGTGTACAATTTTGAATAATCAAGTTTTTGTAATATGAGTTTGATTGTTGGAATATATGGAGGCAGATATGAGTGTTTTAGACAGAATAGAGCGATTACGAAATGTAATGGAACAGCAGAAAATAGACTGCTATATCATCCCTACAGATGACTATCATCACAGTGAATACGTCGGTGATTATTTTAAATTCCGCGAATATATAACGGGCTTTACAGGATCAGCAGGTACCGCAGTTTTTACAAAGGATAAAGCGGGACTCTGGACAGATGGAAGATATTTTATTCAGGCAGAAGCGCAGTTGCAGGGGAGTGGGATCACGCTTTACAAATCAGGAGAACCTGGTGTTCCAACGATAGAAGAATTTTTAAAAAGTGAGCTAAAAGAAGGGGATGTTCTGGGATTTGATGGTCGTACAGTGACTTATGCACAAGGAAAACGATATTGTCATATAGCAGATGAGAATGGCGCATCATTGAAATATAGCTTAGATTTTGCACAGAATATCTGGAAGGAAAGACCTGAAATGTCTATGGAATCTGTATTTTCTCTAGCGGATGAATATACAGGTGAAAAAATTGGATCCAAATTAGAACGAATCAGAGAAATAATGAAAGAAAATGGATGCAATGCACATGTTTTATCGAGTCTTGATGATATTGCATGGCTTTTAAATATAAGAGGAAATGATATTGCGTATTGTCCACTTGTTCTTTCTTATGCAATCGTTTATAATAATTCAGTTGAGCTGTTTGCTGACATTAGAAAATTCTCTGACGATATTGTGAATTCATTAGCAGAAAATCAAGTGAAGATTTATCCGTATGAGGATATTTATCACAAAGTTTCAGAAATGACATCAGAAGATAAGGTCCTTTTGGATTCTTCAATCATGAACTATAGTCTTTATCAGGCCATTTCCAAAGAGACGGTGATTATTGATAAGCAGAATCCGGAAATTCTGATGAAGTCAGTTAAAAATGAAACACAGGCAGAGAATTTGAGAAAAGCACATTTGAAGGATGCGGTTGCACATACAAAGTTTATGTACTGGTTAAAGAAGAATATTGGCAGAGTGGAGATTACAGAGCTGTCTGCTTCTGCCAGGCTGGAAGGATTGCGTGCAGAGCAGGAGCATTTCCTCGGACCAAGTTTTGGCCCGATCAGTGCATATGGAGAACATGGAGCAATTGTTCATTATAGTTCGGATGAGAAAAGCAATGTCCCTTTAAAAGAAGGAAAGCTTTTCATGACAGATACAGGTGGTCATTATCTGGAAGGGTCTACCGACATTACGCGTACGGTTGCACTTGGAGAAGTGGGGAACCTTGAAAAAGAACATTTCACACTGGTTGCAAGAGCAATGCTACGCCTGGCGAACACTGTATTTCTCTACGGATGCAGTGGTGCGAATCTGGATTGTATTGCAAGAGAGATCTTTTGGAAAGAAGGACTGAACTTTAATCATGGAACGGGGCATGGTGTTGGTTATTTATTGAATATCCATGAGGGACCGATCAATTTCCGTTGGAAAGAGGGAGAGAGGTCGGCTCCGGCATTGGAAGAGAATATGGTGATCACAGATGAACCGGGAATCTATATTGAGGGTTCTCATGGAATTCGTCTGGAAAATGAGCTGCTTGTCAGAAAAACAGTTAAGAATGAGTATGGACAGTTTATGAATTTTGAAATTCTTACTTATGTACCAATTGATCTGGATGCAATCTTGCCGGAGAAAATGAGTACAGAGGAGAAAGAAATGTTGAATCATTATCATAAGCAGGTTTATGAAAAGGTGTCCCCTTACCTTTCAGAGGAAGAACGAATCTGGCTGAAAGAGTACACGCGGGCTGTGAAGTAATCAGCAAGGCAGAGGTATGACAGAACTCTTATGTATCTGTTGAAGCTGCTGGACGGATAATGAAATATTTAGGGATTAGGAATAGTGTAAAAGAATGGAAACATCAGAACGCAATATTGAAGCGAATATGAATGAGCTGATCGGAAGGATCGAAGCAAAATATGAGAAGATGAGCAAGGGGCAGAAGCGCCTTGCAGAATATGTGAAAGAAAATTATGATAAGGCTGTATTTCTGACAGCAGCGCGTCTTGGAGAGATTGTGGGTGTCAGTGAATCTACGGTTGTACGATTTGCAACCCAGCTGGGATATAGGGGATACCCGGAATTTCAGAAAGCGTTGGAGGAACTTGTCCGTAATAAATTGAATTCAATCCAGCGTATGGAAGTGACCTATGGACGAATTACACAGAGTGAGATTCTCGAAACCGTTCTTCAGTCAGACATTGAGAAAATCAAGATGACCTTGTCTGCAATCGATCATAAGGCATTTAACTGGGCAATTGATACCCTTTTAGAAGCAAAGAGAATCTATGTTGTGGGAATCAGAAGCTGTGCACCACTTGCTTCTTTTATGGGATTTTATCTGAATCTTGTATGCGACAATGTAATTACAGTAAATACAAACAGTTCCAGTGAGATTTTTGAACAGATCATTCGAATCGGAGAAGGGGATGTGATCATAGGAATCAGTTTCCCAAGATATTCGATGAGAACATTGAAAGCATTGGAATTTGCGAGCAATAGAAAGGCGAAAGTAATCACACTTACTGACAGTATCCATTCACCTATGAATCAGTATTCTTCCTGCAATCTGATCGCAAGAAGTGATATGGCATCTATTGTCGATTCACTTGTTGCACCATTGAGTGTGATCAATGCACTGATTGTTGCGATTTGTATGAAAAAGCAGAAGGAAGTTGTTTCGACGTTAGAGACGTTGGAGAAAATCTGGGGTGAATATCAGGTTTACAGCGGAGAAGAAAGCAGCCAGGAAGGTGGCAGCGCAGGAACGAACGAGTCTTACAGACAGAATAAAGGAGAAGAATAGAGCATGAGTAATGTGATCGTAGTGGGCGGCGGGGCTGCCGGGATGATGGCGGCAGTTTTCGCTGCAAGAAATGGTCAGAATGTTCAGTTGCTTGAGAAGAATGAAAAGCTTGGGAAAAAGCTGTTCATTACAGGAAAAGGACGCTGCAATATAACGAATGCCGCTGATATAGAAGATTTATTTGCGGCGGTGACAAGTAATCCGAAATTTTTATACAGTGGATTTTACAGTTTTACAAATCAGCAGGTGATCGATTTCTTTGAAGAACTTGGTGTGAAGACGAAAATTGAACGTGGAGAACGAGTTTTCCCTGTTTCAGATCATTCTTCTGATGTGATCGCAGCATTTTCAAGAGAGTTAAAATCATTAGGAGTAGCTGTTTCTCTTCACACAGAGGTGAGAGAACTGCTTTGTGAGCAGGATAAAGTGTGTGGGGTTTTATTAACTAATGGAAAGAAAATGAAGGCAGATGCTGTGATTGTTGCGACAGGTGGTATTTCCTATCCTTCTACGGGTTCTACAGGCGATGGATATCGTTTTGCGAAAGAAACAGGGCATAGAGTGACAGAACTCCTTCCATCACTTGTACCGATGGAAGTCAGACAATGGTATGCGAAAGAATTGCAGGGATTATCTCTTCGAAATATAGAAATTTGTATCACAGATGGGAAGAAAAAACTTTACGAAGAATTCGGAGAAATGCTTTTTACACATTATGGTGTAACAGGACCGGTTATTCTGAGCGCGAGCAGTGTGGTGGGAAAAACTTTAAGAAAAAAAGAACTTACACTTCATATAGACTTAAAACCGGCATTGAGTGAGGAACAACTTGATAAAAGAATCCTCAGAGAGTTTGATGCAAACCATAATAAACAGTATAAAAATTCAATCGATTCACTCTTTCCGGCAAAATTAAAGCCTGTTATGATAGAACTCTCGGAGATTGAACCTGAGAAAAAAGTGAATGAGATTACAAAAGAAGAACGACAGAGACTGGTTCATCTGATCAAGGATTTTACAATGACATTGACAGGGCTTCGCAGTTATAATGAAGCAATCATTACAAAAGGCGGAGTATCTGTAAAGGAGATCGATCCGGGAACAATGGAATCAAAAAAAATGAAAGGATTATATTTCGTCGGAGAGGTGCTTGATCTTGATGCAGTGACCGGAGGATATAATCTTCAGATTGCGTGGTCAACAGGGTATCTTGCCGGAATTAACGCAGGATGTGATTGAAATTTTACTGGGGAATGTCTGAATCCTGTGACAGGAAGAATAGATGTTGCTGGTCGCACATCGTGTGAACAGTAACGAATAGATTTGAAAATGGAATGTGGAAAGAAAAGATGGAGGAATAAAAATGGGATATAATGTAGCAATCGATGGACCGGCGGGGGCAGGGAAAAGTACAATTGCAAAGCAGGTTGCAAAAGAAAACGGATATATTTATGTAGATACCGGCGCAATGTACCGTGGATTGGCCATTCACTTTCTGAATCTTGGAATTGATCCAAAAGATACAGAAAAGATTATAGAGGCCTGCAAAGATGTGGAAGTAACGATTGGTTATGAAAGCGGAATACAGCAGATCTATGTAAATGGAGAGAATGTTACAGCAAAGCTTCGTACAGAAGAAGTTGGAAATATGGCTTCTATGACATCTGCGATTCCGGAAGTCAGAGGAAAACTCCTGGAACTTCAGAGAACGCTTGCAAGAGAGAAGGATGTGATCATGGATGGAAGAGACATTGGTACCCATGTGCTTCCAGATGCAGATGTAAAAATCTATCTTACAGCAAGCGTAGAAATCAGAGCAAAGAGAAGATATAAAGAGCTTGTTGAAAAGGGAGTACAGTGCGATCTGAAAGAGATAGAGAAAGATATTGAAGAAAGAGACTACCGTGATATGACAAGAAAGATCGCGCCACTGAAAAAAGCAGAGGATGCAATACTTGTTGACAGTTCGGATATGACACTGAAAGAAGTTGTAAACACGATTTCCAGATATTGTCATAGATAAATTTGCAGGAGTTGGATAGAATGAAAGTAATAAAGGCGAAATCAGCTGGATTTTGTTTCGGCGTTAAGCGTGCAGTGGATACAGTTTACGAACAGGTGGAAGAGAATCAGAATCTTCCGATCTATACGTATGGTCCGATCATCCATAATGAAGAAGTGGTGAAAGATCTGGAGCAGAAAGGTGTGATCGTTCTTCGCAGCGAAGAAGAGCTGGATACACTGGAAAGGGGAACTGTTATTATCCGATCTCACGGGGTGGCAAAAGATGTGTATGACAGACTGGAAAATAAGAAAATCCAGATTGTAGATGCTACGTGTCCATTTGTTAAGAAGATCCATAATATCGTGCAGAAACACAGTGAGATGGGCGAGAATATTATTATCATTGGAAATCCGGAACATCCGGAGGTTCAGGGAATCAAGGGATGGGCAGGAGACCATGTAGAGGTCTTTCAGACAAAGGAAGAAGCAGAAAATTATTCTTGTGAGCAGGGAAAAAAGATTTGTATCGTTGCCCAGACGACATTTAATTACAATAAATTTAAAGAATTAGTTGAAATTCTTGAAAAAAAGAGTTATGATGTAAGTGTTTTAAATACAATCTGTAATGCTACGAAGGAGCGCCAGACAGAAGCGCAGAGCATAGCAGAGACGGTGGATGCTATGATCGTTATTGGTGACAAACATAGTTCCAATACCCAGAAGTTATTTGAAATATGCCGCAAAGCATGTAACAATACGTACTATATACAGACACTTGGCGATTTGGATTTGAATCAATTAGGGTCAGTGGAAACGGTAGGTATTACAGCAGGGGCATCCACGCCCAACAATATAATTGAGGAGGTTCAAAATAATGTCAGAATTATCTTTTGAACAGATGTTAGAAGAGTCATTTAAAACAATTCACAATGGAGAGGTTGTCGAAGGTACAGTAATCGACGTGAAACCGGATGAGATTATCCTGAACATTGGATATAAAGCAGACGGTATCATCACAAAGAGCGAATATTCCAACGATCAGTCTCTTGACCTTACAACAGTCGTATCCGTAGGTGATACAATGACAGTTAAGGTACTGAAAGTAAATGACGGAGAGGGTCAGGTTCTTCTTACATATAAGAGACTGGCTGCAGAAAAAGGAAATGAGAGACTGCGCGAAGCATATGAAAACCACGAAGTGCTGAAAGCTACAGTTACACAGATTCTTGGCGGCGGTATTTGTACAACAGTTGATGAAGTAAGAGTATTTATCCCGGCAAGCCTTGTTTCCGATTCTTATGAGAAAGATCTCAGCAAGTATGAAGGACAGGAAATCGAATTCGTAATCAGCGAGTTCAACCCGAGAAGAAACCGTGTGATCGGTGATAGAAGACAGCTTCTTGTAGCAGAGCGTGCTGAGAAGCAGAAAGAGCTGTTCGCGAAACTCAATGTTGGTGATACAGTAGAAGGAACTGTTAAGAATGTAACAGATTTCGGAGCATTCGTTGACCTTGGTGGTGTTGACGGACTTCTTCACATCTCAGAGATGTCATGGGGAAGAGTTGACAATCCGAAGAAAGTATTCCATGTAGGAGATACACTGAAAGTTCTTGTAAAAGACATTCATGATACAAAGATTGCGCTCAGCCTGAAATTCCCAGAGACAAATCCATGGGTAAATGCAGCAGAAGATTTCGCTGTAGGTACAGTAGTTACAGGAAAAGTTGCACGTATGACAGACTTTGGTGCTTTCGTAGAACTTGCACCAGGTGTTGACGCACTTCTTCATGTATCCCAGATTTCAAGAGCTCATGTTGAGAAACCATCTGATGTTCTTGCAATCGGACAGGAAATCACAGCTAAGATCGTTGATCTTAACGAAGCAGAGAAGAAGATCAGCCTGAGCATGAAAGCTCTTGAGGCTGACAATGCTGAAGAGACAGAAGAATAAGATATAAATTATCTTCTAGAAGAACCTGCCATTGGCAGGTTCTTTTTCTGTTAAAAATTCGACAAGATGTATAGCGAAAGATACAAGAATTATTACATATTTGCTAGATTTTCAGAGCGCATTCTAGTAAAATAAGTATTACAAAATTAAAATATTATTGTTGTAATGACAATGATAAAAGAAAGGAAGGAAATGAGATGGGGCTTTTGACATTTAAAGGCGGAATCCATCCGGATGATGGAAAACGTTTTTCAAAGGATCAGCCAATCAGACCTGTAGTACCTCAGGGTGAACTGGTCTATCCACTTTCACAGCATATAGGAGCACCGGCTAAACCGGTAGTTAAGAAAGGCGATTGTGTGCTGAAAGGACAGTTGATTGCTGAAGCGGGAGGATTTGTATCTTCTCCGATCTATTCATCTGTCTCCGGTAAAGTGAAAGGATTGGAACAACGTTTTAATCCAACTGGATCCCAGGTGGAGTGCATTGTTGTAGAAAACGATGGAGAGTATAAGGAAGTTGAATATGAACCGGTAAAGCCTTTGGAAGAGATGACAAGGGAAGAAATCATTAATAAGATTGGAGATGCCGGAATCGTAGGAATGGGTGGTGCAGGATTCCCTACAAAGGTAAAGCTTTCTCCGAAGGAACCGGATAAGATAGAATATATTATTGCAAACTGTGCTGAGTGTGAACCTTATATCACTGCAGATTACAGAAGAATGCTCGAGTATACAGAAGATCTTGTCAGCGGAATGAAGGTCATCCTTTCTTTATTCCCAAATGCAAGAGGTGTTTTTGCTGTAGAGGATAACAAGAAAGATTGTATTGAAAAGTTACAGAAAGCAGTTGCCGACGAACCAAGAATGGATGTGAAAGCATTGATGACAAAATATCCACAGGGGGCAGAACGTCAGCTGATCTATGCAGTGACAAAACGAGCAATCAATTCTACCATGCTTCCGGCAGATGCAGGATGTATTGTTGATAACGTGGAGACTCTGATTGGAATCCACAATGCGGTAATCAAGGGAAAACCGTTGATGGAACGTGTTGTTACAGTGAGTGGCGATGCAGTCGAAAAACCAGGAAACTTTATGGCTCCTTTTGGAATAAACCACAGAGAGTTGGTTGAGGCAGCAGGAGGTTTGAAGGCGGAACCGCAGAAACTGATCTCCGGAGGACCGATGATGGGATTTGCCATGGTGACAATGGATGCACCGGTTACAAAGACTTCATCTTCTATTCTGCTTTTTAAAGAAGACGTTGTGGCAAAGAGTCTTGAGACTGCATGTATTAACTGTGGAAGATGTGTGGAGATATGTCCAAGCAGAATTATTCCATCCAGACTTGCAGACTTTTCAAAGAGAAAAGATGAGGCATCTTTTGTTGCATGGAATGGATTGGAATGTGTGGAATGTGGTTCCTGCAGTTATGTCTGTCCGGCGAAACGTCAGTTGAAACAGGCAATTGGTTCAATGCGTAAGACAGCATTGGCGAATAGAAAGAAGAAATAAGAGAGGTTGAAGTAAAGTGAACGAGAAATATAACGTATCTTCTTCGCCGCATATCCGTGATAAAGTGACAAGCAGCAACATTATGCTTTATGTTGTGATCGCACTTCTTCCGGCTACATTTTTCGGAATCTGGAATTTCCGTCATGAGAATGCCTGGATTCTTGTAGTTGTTACAACGGCAGCGGCTGTTTTATCTGAGTATCTTTATGAAAAATTAATGCATAAGCCAATTACGATCAATGATTTCAGTGCGGTTGTAACAGGACTTCTGCTCGCATTGAATCTTCCTCCGACACTCCCGTGGTGGATGGGTGTGCTTGGTGCAGTATTTGCCATCATTGTTGTGAAACAGTTGTTTGGAGGACTTGGACAGAACTTCATGAACCCTGCATTGGGAGCACGTTGTTTTCTGCTGATCTGTTTTGCAGGAAAGATGACTTATTTTGTTTACGACGGAGTGACAGGACCGACTCCTTTGGCAGAACTGAAAGCAGGAGAAACAGTGAATACATTGTCTATGCTTCTCGGAAATATCAGAGGAACAATCGGAGAGACTTCTGTAGTTGCAATTATGATCGGTGCAATGTTCCTGATTCTTATGGGTGTAATTGATCTTAGAATTCCTGGAACTTACATTGTGACATTTGTGATTTTTATCACATTGTTTGGAGGACATGGATTCGATCCTCAGTACATCACAGCGCATCTTTGTGGTGGTGGTCTGATGCTTGGAGCATGGTTTATGGCAACAGATTATGTAACATCTCCGATCACGAGCAAAGGAAAGATCCTTTTTGGAATCTGTCTTGGATGTCTGACGGGTCTGTTCCGTCTTTTTGGTGGATCAGCAGAAGGAGTTTCCTATGCGATCATCATCAGTAACCTTTTAGTTCCGTTGATCGAGAAGGTTACTCTTCCAAAACCATTTGGTAAAGGAGGAGAAAAGTAATGAATAAAATTGTTAAAAACACGTTGATTCTGACAGCAATCACTGTTGTTGCAGGTCTCCTTCTCGGAGTTGTATATGGTGTGACAAAAGATCCGATCGCGAAAGCACAGGAGAAGGCAAAACAGGAAGCATTTCGTTCTGTCCTTTCAGATGCAGAGACATTTGAATCGGATACAGAATTTGATGCTGATGCAGCTTCTGCTCTTCTGAAAGAAAATGGATACACTTCAGATGATATTTCTGAGGTGGCTGAGGGAAAAGACGCTTCCGGCGAGACGGTTGGTTATGTTGTAAATGTTACATCACATGAAGGATACGGCGGAGACATTGATATTTCTGTAGGTATCAGGGAAGATGGAACAGTAACAGGTATTGAGATGCTCAGTATCAGTGAGACAGCAGGTCTTGGAATGAAAGCTAAGGAAGCAGATTTCAAAGATCAGTTTAAAGATAAGAATGTAGAAAAGTTTACATATACAAAGACAGGAGAGTCAGGAGATGACATGATCGACGCCATCAGTGGTGCTACGATCACAACCAATGCTGTGACAAATGCAGTAGACTCTGCACTTGTATATTTTCAAAATGAGTTAGGAGGCGGAAGTAATGAATAAATGTACAGAACGGCTGTATAACGGCCTTGTAAAAGAAAATCCGACCTTCGTTCTTATGCTTGGTATGTGTCCTACACTTGCGGTTACAACATCTGCAATCAACGGTGTTGGTATGGGACTTTCTACAACAGTTGTATTGATCATGTCTAACATGTTGATTTCTATGTTGAGAAAGATTATTCCGGATTCTGTCAGAATGCCGGCATTTATCGTTATTGTTGCTTCTTTCGTGACAATTGTACAGTTCCTGATGGAAGGATTTGTTCCAAGCCTTTATGATTCACTGGGACTTTATATTCCTCTGATCGTTGTAAACTGTATCATTCTCGGAAGAGCAGAGAGCTATGCTTCAAAGAATCCGGTTCTTCCTTCTATCTTTGATGGAATCGGTATGGGACTTGGATTTACTGTGGGTCTTACAGCAATCGGTATTGTCAGAGAACTGATCGGTGCTGGTAAGATCTTTGATATCCGTGTTATGCCGGAATCTTACGAGCCACTGACAATCTTCATCCTTGCACCGGGAGCATTCTTTGTCCTTGCTGGTCTTGTTGCTTTACAGAATAAAGTAAAGAACAATATGGCAAAGAAAGGAAAGAAGGTTCCGGAGACAGTTGGATGCGGAGAAGGCTGTGCAAGCTGTGGGAATGCTTCATCCTGCAGTGGAAAGATCTTCCCGACAGGCGAAGAAGACGCAAAGAACGAATAAAGGAGGGGACAGAAAGTGAAAGAATTATTATTAATTGCAGTTGGTTCAGCATTTGTAAATAATGTTGTCCTGAGCCAGTTCCTTGGTATATGTCCGTTCCTCGGTGTATCCAAGAATGTGAAGACTGCTGCCGGAATGGGTGGAGCGGTTGTATTCGTTATTACGATCGCATCTTTTGTAACTGGATTGATCTATAAGTTTATTCTCGGAAATCCAAATATCATGGGAGGAGAATTATCTTACCTGAATACGATTGTATTTATTCTTGTTATCGCAGCACTTGTACAGTTTGTAGAGATGTTCTTAAAGAAGGCGATGCCATCATTATACAATGCGCTCGGTGTATATCTTCCGCTGATCACAACGAACTGTGCAGTTCTCGGAGTAGCACTGACAAACGTACAGAATGGCTACTATGATGACATGAGTGCAGGTATGGGGCTTCTCACAGGTGTCGTAAATGGATTTGCTACAGCTGTCGGATTCCTTGTATCAATTGTGCTGATGGCCGGAATTCGCGAGAAGATTGAATACAATGATATCAGTGAGTCATTTCAGGGGACTCCGATCGTGCTTGTTACAGCAGGACTGATGGCAATTGCATTTTTCGGATTCTCGGGATTAATTTAGGAGGAAGAGCAAATGAGTATGACAGGAATTATTTTGGCGGCAGTAGTCGTCGGTGGAACCGGTTTATTCATCGGTGTTTTCCTCGGAATCGCAGGTAAGAAGTTTGCTGTAAAAGTAGATGAACGTGAAGAAGCGATTTTAGGCGTTCTCCCGGGAAATAACTGTGGTGGATGCGGTTATGCAGGCTGTTCAGGACTTGCAGCTGCAATCGTAAAAGGTGAAGCAGAAGTCAGTGGATGTCCAGTTGGTGGGGCACCTGTTGCTGCAAAGATCGGTGATATCATGGGTGTTGCAGCAGGCACACAGGAGAGACAGACCGCTTTTGTAAAATGTGCCGGAACCTGCGAAAAAGCAATTTTAGATTATGATTACACAGGTATTCAGGATTGTACGATGGCAAGCATGATGCAGAATGGAGGAGCAAAGGGATGTAATTCAGGATGTCTTGGATTCGGTTCTTGTGTTGCTGCCTGTCCATTTGATGCAATTCATGTAGTAGATGGAATTGCTGTTGTTGACAAAGAAGCATGTAAAGCATGTGGAAAATGTATTGCAGCATGTCCAAAACACCTGATCGAGCTGATTCCATATGAGCAGAAGACATTTGTACGCTGTAATTCCAATGCAAAAGGAAAAGTACAGTTGACAATCTGTCAGGCCGGATGTATCGGATGTCGTCTCTGTGAGAAGAACTGTGAAGCAGGAGCGATCACTGTAACGAATTTCCTTGCACATATCGATGCAGATAAATGTACAGAGTGTGGTGTCTGTGTAGAAAAATGCCCGAGAAAGATTATTACGTTACGTTAATAATACGACAGGATTTTATTGAAAAAAGAGATCAGAAAAGGAAGCTGAAGATTTAAAATGATCAGCTTCCTTTTCTTTAGTTATCAATATCAGTGATTAAATTGACAGAGTCACTGCTTTTGTGAATCGTATTGTCATCGGTAATAAATACAGCTTCTATATTATCCATACTTCGGATAAGTTTTAATCCTTCATCCAGTCCAAGCGCATAACAGGTTGTGCTTAAGGCGTCTCCGTCAACCGATTTGTCAGAGATGATCGTGACCTGGTTTAAGTTATTTTCTATTGGATATCCTGTAGAAGGGTCAAGGATATGATGGTAAATCTTTCCGTCTTTCTTAAAGTACCGTTCGTAATTTCCGGAAGATACGATGGACTTATCAGATACCGGAAGAACAGCCATCACTGTTCCGTCTTCTGCAAATGGTTTCTGGATACCGATCCGGAAGTTGGAACCATCCGTTTTTCCACCGAGTGTCAGTATGTTACCACCGAGATTGATATAGGCATGTTCTATTCCTTCTTCTATAAGATAATTCTTTACCTGATCTGCAATATAGCCTTTGGCGATACCGCCCAGATCAATCTTTGCATAAGGATCTGACATGGTTATCGTTGTTCCGTTGACCTCTATAGTTTTATAATTAATATGAGTAACTGCTTCGGACAGCTGCTCTGCGTCAGGGATGCTATGATCCGCATTATTGTGAAAATTCCAAAGGTCACTGGCAGAAGCGATTGTGATGTCAAATTTTCCGCCGGAAAGATCCCCATAATATTTTCCCAGTTCAATTAAATCAGCAGTTTCTTTCGATACAGAAACGGAGGCGCCTTGTGCCTGATTGATCTGACTGATTTCACTGGAATCGATCGTAGGACTTAAGAGTTGTTCATATTTCTCACAGATATCTTTGCAGCCATCCATGATCTTAGAATCTGCTCCCCAGACTTCGATCTTAACAACGGTGTCGAAATAGGTTCCTGTCATAGAAAGCGACTGTGACTGATCTTTTGTGGAACATCCGGTCAGCAGAAAAGAAAATGCAAGGAAACAAGCCAGTATTTTTTTGTGTTTCATAAAATCTCCGTTCTTAATATAAATGAATGATGTGTTTATTATAACGAGGTTTGAATAAAAATACAATCGAACATGTGGTTGCATTCAAAATATGGTTGTGCTATGATGAATTAGCAAAACCATTATGGAAGAAAGATGGTGCGGAATGAAGAAGAATGACTGGATACTTGCAGCAGCTATTTTTTTTGTAGCTGTTTTAACGTTTGGTTTACAGCTCTTAAAAACTACAGATGAATACAGTGAAGTAGAGATTCAGGTAAATGGCGAGTTGTATGGAAGATACCGCTTGGAACAGGATCAGGAAATTGATGTAAATGATAAGAATAAAGTACTCATAAAGGACAGAAAGGTTCGTATGGAAGATGCTGACTGTCCGGATCAGATTTGTGTAAACCACAGAGCAATTTCAAGAGATGGGGAAAGTATAATCTGCCTGCCGAATCAGACTATAGTAACGATCCGTGGCGGAGAGGAACCGGAGGTGGATGAGATTGCACGGTAGAAAAGTAGCGATATTTGGCGTATTTACAGCATTGGCATTGATTTTTAGCTATGTGGAACTTTTGATTCCGATTAATTTCGGAATACCGGGAGCAAAACTTGGTCTGGCGAATCTTATGACAGTTCTTGTTCTGTACAAGATGGGGATAAAAGAAGCACTGGCACTTTCCGTGACAAGGATTATTTTATCGGGCTTCATGTTCGGAAATCTGTTTGGTATTTTATATAGTTTATCAGGAGGACTTTTGAGTTTCCTTGTTATGGTTCTCCTTAAGAAATCAGACTGGTTCAGTGTTGCCGGAGTCAGTATTGGTGGAGGTACAGCACATAATATCGGGCAGCTTCTTGTTGCAATGGTTGTTGTACAGACATATCAGGTGGGGTATTATCTGCCGGTTTTGTTAGTGACAGGAGAAGTGACAGGGCTGCTGATCGGACTTGTGGCAAAAGAAGTTTTAAAAAGGATCCAGGGAATTTCTCTGGTATAATTATTATGGAAGCGTTGCGGTTTTGGTGCAGCGGGAAAAGGATAGAGGAAGATGATATCATATATTAGAGGTGAACTGGCAGCAGTCCAGGAGCAGAAAGCGATTGTGGAAGCGGGTGGAATCGGATACGGAATTTATATGTCGCAGCAGACATTATCCATGCTTCCGGCAGTTGGGGAAGAAGTGAAAATTCATACATATCTCAACGTACGTGAGGATGCAATGCAATTATATGGATTTCTAACAGGTGAAGATCTTCAGGTTTTCAGACTGTTGATCGGTGTCAGCGGGATCGGACCGAAAGCCGGGTTGAATATTCTTTCCTGCCTTTCTCCGGATGAACTTCGTTTTGCCGTGCTGGCCGGAGATGTAAAAACAATTTCATCAGCTCCTGGAATTGGGAAGAAGACCGCGGAAAAGCTGATTCTGGAGTTGAAAGATAAGATGAGCATTGAGGATGTTCTGGAACAGGCAGCACATGGCAGTGAACAGTCAAAAGAAATTGAGGCGACAGATACCGGAATGCAGGCGGAAGCGGTACAGGCACTGACAGCACTTGGTTATGGAAGTGCAGAGAGTTTACGTGCAGTGAAGAAGGTATCTGTTGATTGTGCGAGTGTAGAAGATCTTTTGAGAGAAGCGTTAAAGAATCTGCTCTGATCAGATATAAAAATTTGAAGTAAAGAGTTATGAAATGAGAGGTCGGTTATGGCGAAGAGAATTATAACGACAGAGAATCTGGAAGAAGACAGTAAGATAGAGGGACAGTTAAGGCCGCAGCTTTTATCAGAATATATCGGACAGGAGAAAGCAAAGAAGACGCTTAGTATTTATATAGAAGCAGCGAAAGCAAGGGGCGAAGCACTGGATCATGTGCTGTTTTACGGACCGCCGGGGCTTGGTAAGACAACACTGGCAGGAATCATAGCGAATGAGATGGGGGTAAATATGAAGATTACTTCCGGACCGGCAATAGAGAAACCAGGCGAGATGGCTGCAATTCTGAATGGTCTGCAGGAACATGACGTATTATTCGTGGATGAGATTCACAGACTTAACCGTCAGGTGGAAGAAGTGCTTTACCCGGCAATGGAAGATTATGCGATCGACATTATGATCGGAAAGGGACCGGGAGCAAGGTCTGTTCGTCTGAATCTTCCCAAATTTACGCTGGTTGGGGCAACAACAAGAGCAGGAATGCTTACAGCACCGCTCAGAGACCGTTTTGGTGTAGTGCATCATTTGGAGTTATATAATGAAGAAGAGTTGAAGACGATCATTCTGCGTTCTGCACATGTTCTAGGTGTAGAGATTGAAGAAGAAGGTGCTATGGAACTTGCTAGAAGATCAAGGGGAACACCGCGACTTGCGAACCGTCTGCTGAAAAGAGTGCGTGACTTTGCACAGGTTAAATATGATGGTGTAATCACAAAAGAAGTAGCAAATTATGCATTGGATCTTCTTGACGTGGATAAATTTGGATTAGATCATATTGATCGTAACATTCTGATCACAATGATTGAGAAGTTCCAGGGAGGACCGGTAGGACTTGAGACACTTGCCGCATCGATTTCAGAAGATGCAGGCACATTAGAAGATGTTTACGAACCGTATTTGTTGAAAAATGGATTCATTCAGAGGACTCCAAGAGGTCGTGTTGTAACAGAATTAGCTTACCAACATCTTGGAATTCCGAGAGAAGTATAGAAATTCTGAAAAAATAGTTGGTTTTTGAGGATAAATAGTCTATAATAAAAGAATAGAAACTCGAGGAGGAAGCTATGAGTTCAGCAAAACATTTTACAGAAGTATTAATCGGAGGAAAAGTCTATACTCTCAGTGGCTTTGAAGGAGAAGAGTATCTGCAGAAAGTATCTTCCTATCTTAATCATAAAATCACAGAATGTACGAACAGTGAAGGATACAGAAAACAGAGTGCAGACACAAGGAATGTCCTTCTTGCACTTAATATTGCAGATGATTATTTTAAAGCAAAGAAACAGGGAGATTCCCTGGAAAGCGATATCGAGCTCAAGGATAAAGAGATGTATGATCTGAAGCATGAATTGATTTCAGCCCAGATCAAACTTGAGAATGCTGAGAAAGAGCTTGCAAAGATGAAAGAAGAGAATAATGACCTTCAGATGCAGATTGTTAAGCTCGAGACAGAGATGAAAAACCGAAGAAGGTAAATGAGAAAAGCTGTCACTTTGGCAGCCTTTTTCATTTACGCGAACAACGAGCCAAAGTCCGTACTTGCACAAGACCTTGGCGATTGTCGCGATAACTTGAGAAACTCGCGGAGCGTGTTTCTCATAGATTATGTGAATATAACAATAAAGAGAAGGATAATGACAGAAGAATGAGAAAAGACCGACAGGTGGAGATTCTGGCTCCGGCGGGATCCTTTGCATGTTTTCAGGCAGCAATGAATGCAGGTGCAGATGCCGTTTATGCGGCAGGAGCACGTTTTGGAGCAAGAGCATATGCAAACAATTTTACACAGGATGAGCTGATCGAAGCAATTGAGCGTGCTCATATTTATGGGAAGAAGTTTTATCTTACAGTAAATACATTATTAAAAGATCATGAGATTGCAGAACTGTATGATTATCTGGCACCATTATATGAGAAAGGTTTGGATGCAGTGATCGTTCAGGATACGGGTGTATTCCAATTTATCAGAAGCAATTTTCCGGATCTTGATATCCATGCGAGTACACAGATGACAATCACTGGTGCGGCAGGAGCGAAGTTTTTAGAGAGTCAGGGGGCGGCAAGAGTTGTCCCGGCAAGAGAGCTTTCGTTGGAAGAAGTTCGACAGATTCATGAAACAACGGACCTTGAAGTAGAGTGTTTTGTTCATGGAGCACTTTGCTATTGTTACTCCGGACAGTGTCTGATGAGTAGTGTGATCGGCGGCCGAAGTGGAAATCGCGGTCAATGTGCACAGCCATGCAGACTTCCTTATACAGTAGATGGTCAGAAGAAATATTTTCTTAGCCTGAAGGATATCTGTACGTTGGAATTAATTCCGGAACTGGTTGAAGCCGGGATTGACTCATTTAAGATAGAAGGACGCATGAAGAAACCGGAATATGTGGCAGCAGTAACAGCTATGTATCGGAAATATGTGGATTTATATTTGAAAAAAGGGAAAAGTGGTTATGCGGTGAAACCGGAAGACCGCGAAAACCTGATGGATCTTTATAATCGCGGTGATTCAGATACCGGATATTATAAGCAGCATAATGGAAGAGAAATGCTGGCACTGGATCGTCCGAATCATGCCGGAGTAGCAGCAGCTAGATGTCTGTCGCAAAATGGACGTGAGGTCACAGCTCAGGCTTTGACAGATCTGCATGCACATGATGTTCTTGAAATCGGTAGCGGGAAAGATAATTATACACTTGGCAAGAAAATCACAAAGGGAGAAAAGTTACGTTTTCTTGTGCCGAAGGGGATGTGTTTCAAAGAAGGCTTTGTTTTTAGAAGAATCCGAAATGAAGAACTGATTGAGAGTCTGGATCAGAAATACAGGAAAGAAGACCGGCAGGAGGAGATTTATGGATTTTTGAGTCTTCAGGTTGGATATCCGGCATCTTTTACGGTCTGCTGCAGGGAATTTTCTTATACAGCATATACAGAACATGCAGTTGAACGTGCACAGAAGCGCCCATTGGAGGAAGAGAGAATTCGCACACAGCTTGCAAAGACAGGCGGTACGCTATTTTTCCTGAAAGATCTGGAAATATCTATGGATCAGGATGCATTTCTTCCGATGCAGCAGCTGAATAGTTTAAGAAGAGCAGCACTGGATGGATTGAGAAGAGAGATCGCAACTGCTTTTTACAGGGAATGTAATCCTTCAACGACACAGGTAGAAACATTTAAAGAAGAGACAGGAAATGGAAATCTGAACAGATATTCTGTGTTTATTGAAACAGAGGAACAGTTAGAGACCGTGTTCAGCTTTTTGAATCAGAAAGAGGAACTTTATGGACAGGGAACTCAAAGGATTGGCCGGATTGCATTAGATTTCCGGTTGTTTGGCACAGGTTTTTCAGACACACATGTCAGAGAGAGGATTGATTTTTGGAGAAAAAGCGGAGTTGAATTGTATCTGGTATTTCCACATATTTTCAGAGAGAATGCGCAGGAATGGTTTGGAAGACAATTTGAAAACTTTAATCAATTGCCAATTGACGGCGTTGTTATTCGAAATTTTGAAGCTTTCTTTTTCTTAAAAGAAAGAGGATTTGACAAAAAGATTATATTAGACCATAATCTATATATCTTTAATCAGTATGGCAAAGAATTTTGGAAACAGCAAAAAGTTGAGGATTTTACAGCTCCGTTGGAGCTTAACAGCAGAGAACTAAGAGAACTTGATATCAGAAACGGTGAACTTCTTGTTTACGGAAGAATTCCGGTTATGGTATCTGCACAGTGTATTGAGAGAACAACTTCAGGCTGTTCTAAGAAACCGGGAGTACGAGTGCTTCAAGACAGAAGAGACGAAAAATTCTTTGCGCGTAACTATTGTGATCTCTGTTATAATGTGATTTATACGGAAAATCCGGTCAATCTAAGACAGGAATGGGACAGAGTGAATGAATTGTATCCAAAGATGCGCCGTATCCAGTTTACTCTGGAAGATAAAGAACAGACAGAAACAGTTCTGAATACATTTTTTGTAACAGATGAAAAAACTGTTGCCAGAGGAAAAGAAGATACAGATTTTACAACAGGACATTTCAACAGAGGAATTATTTGAAGCAGGTGAAATATGGCTAATATTATTATTCAGGTATCAAAATACCTTATCATCATCTTGATGGCGGCATATACTTTTTCCTGTTTTTCAATCTTTACGAGAAGTTATGAAGATGAGGAAAACAAAGTATTGATCCGTCAGGATGTACTTCTATTTATGATACAGATCACTGCATTTATTGCAATGTATTTTGCAACGCAGGATCTGAGGATGATGTTCATATATGGTGCACTGGCAGTGATTGTGATGGCAGTCATCTTATTATACAATCTGATCTACCCGAATGTTTCGAGACTGGTTGTCAATAATATGTGTATGTTGATCACAGCGGGAATGATCATGATCACAAGGCTTTCCACACAGAGTAAGTCTCCTTATGGAATTGCAATCCGTCAGCTGGTATTTGTTGTTGTTGGTATTGTTTTTGGTCTTATTGTTCCGGTTCTGATCCGGAAGATGACTTTCCTGGAGAACTGGACTTATATCTATGCAGCAGTTGGAGGAGCAGCACTTCTCATCGTTGCATTGTTTGCAGCAACACTTGGAGGAGCAAAGCTGAGTTTCAATATTGGACCTGTGAGTCTGCAGCCTTCTGAGTTTGTTAAGATTCTGTTTGTATTTTTTGTGGCAGCAAGCCTGAATAAATCGACAGAATTTAAGAATGTTGTTGTTACGACTGCGATAGCGGCAGCACATGTTCTGATTCTTGTATTGTCAACAGATCTGGGAGCTGCATTAATCTATTTTATTGTGTATCTGGTTATGCTATATGTTGCGACAAGACAGCCGTTATATGCAATTGCAGGTGTGGCAGCAGGGTGTGGAGCTGCAGTGATTGGATATCATCTGTTTTCCCACATTAAGGTCAGAGTTGCGGCATGGCAGGATCCGTTTGCAGCTTATAGCGAAGGGGGGTATCAGATTGCCCAGTCGTTGTTTGCGATTGGAAGTGGCGGCTGGTTTGGAACAGGGTTATTCCGTGGTCAGCCGGATACGATTCCAGTTGCAGAGACGGATCTGATCTTCTCTGCAATGACAGAAGAAATGGGACTGATTTTTACACTGTGTCTGATCCTTGTATGCGTCAGCTGTTATGTGATGTTTTTGAATATTGCGATGGAATTGCGTAATTTCTTCTATAAATTAGTAGCACTTGGTCTGGGAACCTGCTATATTTTTCAGGTATTTCTGCAGATCGGAGGAGTGACAAAGTTCATTCCGTTAACCGGAGTAACACTTCCATTCGTCAGTTATGGTGGAAGTTCTCTGTTAAGTACGATGATCATGTTTGGGATTATTCAGGGGCTCTACATTGTCAGAGAAGATGAAGAAGCAGAAGAAGAGCATCAGATTGAGATGCGGCGCGCAAGACAGAGAAACCGCAGCAGGCAGAATGAAAGACGCCGCCAGAGCAGTTCGAATGCAAAATCAGGAAGATCCCGTCAGGATGGACGTGACAGACGAAGAGAATATGATGGAGATAACAGAGACAGAGCAAGACAAAGAGAAAGGGATTTAAGAAATGAATCGGGAAGAACGACCGGTAAGAAAACAACAAAAAACAGACCGAGATTCGAGGATGTCCCGGAACAGCGGCAGCAAAGACAGCGGAGAACGCGTTCGGAACAAAGAGTTCGCTAGAGTCACTTACTTTTTCGTGATTCTCTTTATCGCGTTGATGGGGTATCTTGTATATTTTATGGTCGTGCGGGCAAAACTTGTAGTGAACAGTCCATATAATCAAAGACAGGATGCTTATGCAGATACGATTATACGAGGATGCATTGTTGATAAGAATGGAAATGTGCTTGCACAGACAGTCGTTGGGGATGATGGATCAGAGACGAGAGAGTATCCTTATGGAGAAGTGTTTGCTCATGTGATCGGATACAGTAATTCCAAACTTGGAACTACGGGCCTGGAATCGGTAGAGAATTTTGAGCTTCTGACATCAAATGCATTCTTTCTTGAAAAACTGCAGAATGAATTCAGTGAAAAGAAGAATCGAGGAGATACAGTTGTAACAACATTGGATGCAAATCTGCAGCAGGCGGCTTATGATGCGCTTGGATCAAACAAAGGTGCGGCAATCGTAATGGAGGCGAGTACAGGAAAGATTCTCGCCATGGTTTCCAAACCGGCATATGATCCGAATAATATTTTAAGTGACTGGTCAGAATTGAATTCAGATGAAGAAAACAGTCCGCTGTTGAATCGTGTGACACAAGGATCTTATGCTCCGGGATCGACGTTTAAAGTGGTTACAACACTTGCTTTTATGCGTCAGAACAGTGATTATCCGAATTATACATATGATTGTAATGGAGAGATTTCACAGGGAGATATTACAATTCACTGCTTTAATGGAAATGCACATGGCTCAGAGGATCTGAGAAGTTCCTTTGCAAATTCCTGTAATTCATCTTTTGCCAATATTGGTCTTGGCCTGGATCTGACGCAATACCGTCAGACGGCGGAAGATTTATTGTTCAATAAATCGCTTCCGGGTGTACTGAATACAGCGAAGAGCTCCTTTGCACTGGATCAGAATTCCAGTGAGGGAGAAGTAATGATGACGGCAATGGGACAGGGAAAGACAACCGTAAGTCCATATCATATGGCACTGATTGCCGAGGCAGTGGCGAACGGTGGAACCATGATGCAGCCATACCTTGTGGAAAGTGTGACGAATTATACGGGCTCCCAGATACGAAAGAATGTTCCGAAAAGTTATAAGAAGGTCATGACATCGGATGAAGCTGCACAATTGAAAGAGTATATGACAGCTGTTGTAGAGGAAGGAACAGGATCTGTCTTAAAAGGAAGATCCTATACTGCTGCAGGAAAAACGGGAACAGCAGAGTACAGTATGTCAGATGGAGAAAAGACACATTCCTGGTTTATGGGATTTACAAATGTGGATAATCCGGATCTGGTAATCAGTGTGATCACAGAAGGTTCGGATGGAAGTTCCAGCGGAAAAGCAGTAGCAATCGCCGGGGATATTTTAGATGCCTATTACAACTAATGAGAGGAGAAAAGATGCAGACAAAATTTTTCTGTGATTTATATGTCAGCGAAGGCTGGGAAAAGAAAAAACTGAAATTAATAAAAAAATTGCAGAAAAATAAACTGCAGCCTTCTGTCTATGTAATTACGCTTTCACAGGGAAAGCAGAACCATTTAGAATATTATTCGTCGCTTCTTTTAAAGCAACATATATTTGACAATGCATCTTTATTTATTGTTGGAATTGCGAACGGGTATGATGGCGCATTGAGTCTGATCGAAAGGATTGCGGAAGAAGCATATGAGAAGACGGGAGAGGTAAACTTGAGAAAGTTCCTTTTGGATCGTCAGGAAGAGTTTGAGAAAAAGGAGATTCGAAGCGTATGATACATATCCTGTTTCTTATACTGAAAATAATTGGATGGATTCTTCTTTTTTTGCTCGTAATTTTACTCTTACTGATTTTAACAATCTTGTTTTATCCGGTGAAATACAGATTTTCTGCAAAAGGGGAGAATACACTTGATACCCTTGTGGCATATGGAAAGGTCAGTTGGCTGTTTCATCTGATTTCCGGATCAGCGTCTTATGAACATGGAGAATTAAAATGGAAGCTTCGTCTTGCCTGGAAGAAATTTGACAGTTCAAAAGAGGAACAAAAGGAAACGTCAGAGAAGCCGGCGGTTCCTGAGCCGTTGGAAAAAGAACCTTTGGAAGGTAAGAAGACGGAAGTAAAGAATAATCCACCGGAAAAAGATGTGAAAATTGAGAAAGCATCAGAAAAAGAGCCAGAGATAAAAAAAGAGTCAGAGACAGAAAAGACGAAAGTTCGAGAGGAGCGCAGGCCCGAAAACGTACAGACGGAATCTAAATTGAAAAAAATCAAATATACATTTCAGAAACTCTGTGGTACTATAAAAAAAGCAGGAGAGAAAAAAGAATTTCTGACCGCTTTTTTAACTTACGAGAATCATCAACGGGCATTCGAGGCAGTGAAGAAAGAATTATGCCATCTGTTACATGTTCTGAAGCCTAAAAAGCTTCAGGCGAATGTTACATTTGGATTCAGTGATCCTTCCTGGACAGGATATATGTTAGCTTTTCTGGGGAGCATTTACGGACTGATTGGTGAGTATGTTCAGATTCAGCCGGATTTTGAAGAACGAAAGCTGGAGGGAAATGCATCTGCAGAAGGGAAGATCCGGGTTATTTACTTTGCTGTTCCTGCATGGAAGCTATTCTGGAATAAAGATGTGAAGATTACCTACAAACACATTAGAAAATATATAAAATGAGAGGAGTCAGGATTATGGCAGACGGAAACAAATTTAAAGAAACAGTAGAATCACTCTTTCAGGGAATGGACAGCGTTGTTTCATCAAAGACAGTTGTCGGAGATGCGATCCATATCAACGGAACAATCATTCTTCCATTGGTAGATGTCTCTTTTGGTATTGGAGCAGGTTCTTTTAACGCTGAAAAGAAAGACAGAGCAGGCGGTGGAATCGGTGGAACGATCACACCGAGTGCTGTGATCGTTATTCAGGATGGAAAGACGAAACTTGTGAATATCAAGAATCAGGATACAATTACAAAACTTTTGGATATGGTACCTGATGTGGTAGACCGTTTTACATCAAAAGATGAAAAATTAACAGAAGAAGATGTAGCAGATATTCTGGATGCAGAATAAAATAGTTACTAGAATATAGAAAATATTGGGAGCAGTATTGTGAAGAAAGTTTTTGGATTTGCATTGTTTTGGTTTGCAGCAGGAATGATCGTCATGATGCTGCTTTCTGATGTCTTATGGGGAACTGTGATCGCAATTACTGGTATTGTACTGGCATATTGTCTGTTCTGCAGATAAAAAAAGAACTTTATCCGAAGAAACAGATAAAGTTCTTTATACCGTGTCATATTGAATCATCAAACGAGAATTAAGCACGCTCAACGAGTCCTGATCTCAGGCAAGAAGTACAAACGTACATTTTCTGAGAACCGCCCTCTGTCTTAACTCTTACAGACTTCACATTTGATTTCCACATTTTTGGTGATCTTCTATGAGAGTGGCTTACATTGTTTCCAAAATGAGCACCCTTTTCACAAATAGCACATTTAGCCATGACTGCACCTCCTAACAATCTAAACTGGTCTTTTAGACTCATAACAATGATATTCTATCAGAATCTTTCGAGTAATGCAAGTGTTATTTTAAAAAAATCAAAACTGTATTGTAAAAAACAAAAAGTAATAGTATAATAGTCATGTTATATATGGAAAGAACCTATAGAATTGGAGGGAATATATGATGAAGGGAAGTATGAGTACAGATCTTGGAATCATTACAATCAATCCTGAAGTCATTGCAAAATATGCAGGCTCAATGGCAATTGAGTGCTTTGGCATAGTAGGAATGGCAGCAGTTAATATGAAAGATGGCCTTGTACATCTTTTGAAAAGAGAAAGCCTGACAAGGGGAATTCATGTTGAAATCACAGAAGATAATGTAATTACGCTTGATTTTCATGTGATCGTTTCCTATGGAGTGAATATTCTTTCAGTTTCTGACAACCTTATGAATAATGTAAAATATAAGGTAGAAGAATTTACTGGTATGAAAGTAGATAAGATCAACATCTTCGTTGAAGGTGTCAGAGTGATAGATTAAGGAGGAACAATTGTGGCTGTTAAAACGATAAACACCGAATTGCTTCAGAAGATGTTTCTTGCGGGAGCAGCGAATCTTGAGGCAAAGAAGGAGTTCATTAATGAATTGAACGTATTTCCGGTGCCGGATGGTGATACAGGAACAAATATGACACTGACGATCCTGTCAGCGGCAAAAGAAGTAAAGGCGCTGGAGAATCCTGATATGGTGGCGATTGCAAAAGCAATTTCTTCAGGCTCTCTTCGTGGAGCAAGAGGTAACTCCGGAGTTATCTTATCCCAGCTTCTTCGTGGCTTTACAAAGGAGATCAGAGAACATAAAGAGATTGACACAATTACACTTGCGAAGGCATGTGAACGTGCAACTGCAACTGCTTATAAGGCTGTTATGAAGCCGAAGGAAGGAACAATTCTTACTGTAGCAAAGGGAGCATCCCAGAAAGCGGCAGAGCTTGCAGAGACAACAGAAGATCTGGATACATTTATTTCAGAAGTGATCAACTATGCGCAGGAAGTTCTTGAAAAGACACCGGAGATGCTTCCGGTATTAAAAGAAGCAGGCGTAGTAGATTCCGGTGGACAGGGACTTCTGGAAGTGATGCGTGGTGCATACGATGCATTCCAGGGAAAAGAGATTGATTATTCTGCGATCGAGGCAAGTGCCGGCACAAAGATGGTGAAGCCTTCTGAACAGGCAGAAACAGAGATTAAATTCGGATATTGTACAGAGTTTATCATCATGCTGGAAAAAGAATTCACAGCGAAAGATGAGACAGAGTTCAAAGCATATCTGGAGTCTATCGGAGATTCTATCGTATGCGTAGCGGATGATGATATTGTTAAGATTCACGTGCACACGAATGATCCGGGACTTGCAATCCAGAAAGCGCTGACATACGGACAGCTCTCACGTATGAAGATTGATAATATGAGAGAAGAGCATCAGGAGAGACTGATCAAAGATGCGGAGAAACTGGCTGCACAGCAGGCTGAAGCGAAAAAGGCGGAGCCGCGCAAAGAAGTCGGATTTATTGCAGTTTCTATCGGAGAAGGAATGAATGAGATTTTCCGTGAGCTTGGTGCTGACTACATTATTGAAGGCGGTCAGACAATGAATCCAAGTACAGAAGACATGCTCAATGCGATCGATCAGGTGAACGCAGAACATATCTTTATCCTTCCGAACAACAAGAACATTATTCTTGCTGCCAATCAGGCGCAGGCACTGACAGAGGATAAGGATATTATTGTTGTGCCTTCCAAGACAGTTCCGCAGGGAATTACTGCGATCATTAACTATATGCCGGATGCAGACGCACAGACGAATCTGGAAGCAATGATCGAAGGAATTGGAAATGTGAAGACAGGACAGGTTACTTATGCAGTCCGTGATACACACATTGATGACAAAGAGATCCATGAGGGAGATATCATGGGAATCGGAGACAGTGGAATTCTTGCTGTCGGACAGTCTGTGGAAGAGACAACAAAAGAGATGCTTGCACAGCTGGTGGATGAAGACACAGAGCTGATCAGTCTGTATTATGGTCAGGATGTACAGGAGGAGAGTGCAGAGAACTTTGCACAGGAGATTGAAGATTTATATCCGGATGTAGATGTTGATGTACATTCCGGCGGACAGCCAATCTACTATTATGTACTTTCTGTTGAGTAAGAGAACTGTCAGCAAAGAAACAGAACAGCAGCACTGTAATAAAATCAGGAACAGACCGGGACATTTGGGAAAAGTGTTCCGGTTATTTTGTTTAGGAGACAGACATAAATGAGTAAAAAAGCAGGAGTTGGAACAATCAAAGGTGTAGGCGAAAAAACGGAGAAGCTCTTCGAAAAAATCGGAGTTTACACAGTGGATGACCTGATTCATTATTATCCGAGAGGGTATGAGATTTTTGGAGAACCGGTTCCGATCAGTGAAGTGGAGGAAGGAAAAGTCTGCACGATCTGCGGCAGTGTTTTTGGGCGTGTGCAGGTTTCACCGGGAAAAGGAAGACAGATCACGACTGCATATTTAAAGGATCTGACAGGAACAATAAAGGTAATCTGGTTTCGAATGCCGTTTTTGAGAAATACACTTGGACGAAAAGGAGCAGTTGTTCTTCGCGGCAGGGTTGTGAAGAAAAGAGATTCCCTTGTGATGGAACATCCGGAGATTTACGATCCGGCAGTCCGTTATCAGGAAAAGATCAACACCATGCAGCCTGTTTATGGATTGACAGCAGGTCTGACAAACAATGCAGTAATCAAAGCACTACGTCAGGCATTAGAACAGGTGCGGGAACAGGATGACTTTCTTCCGGATGAATTTACGAAGAAATATCATTTCCGGCCTTATGAACAATCTGTGCGGGAGATGCATTTCCCGGAGAATAAAGAAGCATTTCTTGCGGCAAGACAACGATTCGTTTTTGAGGAATTTCTTGTTTTTATTCTTTCTCTGCGCCAGATTAAAAATACACAGGACAGGATGAAGAACGGATTCCGTTTTGAAGATCAGCCTCAAATCAGCGAATTCCTGAAACAACTGCCGTATGAACTGACGGCTGCGCAGCTGCGGGTATGGGATGATATGCAGAAAGACATGAAAAGTCAATATGTCATGTCCAGACTTGTTCAGGGAGATGTTGGATCAGGTAAAACAATCGTAGCAGTTCTTGGATTACTGTTTGCAGGATTGAACGGCTATCAGGGAGCGTTAATGGCACCGACAGAGGTACTTGCAAGACAGCATTTTGAAAATATCAAAGACATGTTGGAACAGTATCAGATCCCACTGCGGGCAGAACTTTTGACCGGATCTATGAAAGCAAAAGAAAAGAGAGAAGCTTATGCCCGGATTGAGAGTGGGGAATCATCAATTATTATAGGAACACACGCATTGATACAGGAGAAAGCAATCTATCACAATCTGGCACTTGTGGTGACGGATGAACAGCATCGTTTTGGCGTAAAACAAAGAGAAATGCTTGCAGGTAAAGGAAACCTGCCACACATTCTCGTAATGAGTGCGACACCGATCCCGAGAACACTTGGAATTATTCTTTATGGTGATCTGGATATTTCTGTGATCGATGAGCTACCGAAGAACCGTCTTCCGATCAAAAACTGTGTTGTGGATACAGGATACCGTCCGAAAGCCTATGAATTCATAAGAAAACAGGTAGCACAAGGACGTCAGTGCTATGTAATCTGTCCGATGGTTGAAGAAAGTGAAGCAATGGAAGCGGAAAATGTTATCGATTATTGCGAGATGCTTTCAGAAACGTTGGGAGATTCAATTAATGTCAGCTTTCTGCATGGAAAGATGAAGGAAAAAGAGAAAGATGAAGTGATGAATGCATTTGGAAGGAATGAGATTCAGGTGCTTGTTTCAACAACAGTTGTTGAAGTGGGAATTGATGTGCCGAATGCGACAGTGATCATGATCGAAAATGCAGAACGTTTCGGGCTGGCGCAGCTTCATCAGCTGAGAGGAAGGGTTGGTCGTGGAAAGTATCAGTCCTATTGCATTTTCATGACAGCATCGAAATCAAAAGAAACGAAGGAACGGTTAGATATCCTGAATCATTCAAATGATGGTTTCTTTATTGCAAGTGAAGATCTCCGACTGCGTGGCCCGGGGGACCTTTTTGGAATCCGGCAGAGTGGCGTGCTTGATTTTAAAGTTGCCGATGTATTTCAAGATGCAAAGCTGCTTCAAAACGCAAGTGAAGAGGCAGACAGACTTCTTCTGGACGATCCGGAACTGGAATTCCCTGAGCATTGCAAATTGAAAGAACATTTACGGATAAAACTGGATGAGATCATGCTGGAAACAACATTGTGATGTTTGAGGATTATGGCAGAAGTTACCAGTTTAAAATTAATTTCCCTCCACATACTAACAGCGTAACAAAGCTAAATAGTAAAGTTACAAAATGCAAAAGGAGGAAAAAGATCATGGCAAGTCGTTCATCTAACAAAACAGCAGTACCTGAGGCGAAAGGAGCTATGAACAAGTTCAAGTACGAAGTAGCATCCGAGTTGGGAGTTCCGTTAACAGACGGCTACAATGGAGACCTCACATCAAAACAGAATGGTTCTGTCGGCGGTTATATGGTTAAAAAGATGATTGAACAGCAGGAGAAGCAGATGGCAGAAAAGTAACAGGCGAAGAAAAATCGTCTGCAGAAGCGGTCTGCATCAGACAGAAAAGCGGTTCAAAACTGTCATGTACAGTAAAAAGAACACAAGAAATGAAAAAGAGAAAAGCACTCGGCATTGACCCGGGTGCTTTTTTCTGCTAAAATTCACCATAGTTAATGACAGGAGGTGTCGATATTTGAGAGTAATCGCAGGAAGCGCAAGAAGCCTAAAACTGAAGACTCTTGAGGGGATAGAGACAAGACCGACAACGGACCGGATCAAAGAGACTTTGTTTAATATGATAAGTCCGCAGATGTATGACTGTATTTTCCTTGATTTGTTTGCAGGAAGTGGCGGAATCGGAATAGAGGCTCTCAGCAGGGGAGCAAAAGAAGCAGTATTTGTAGAGAAAAATCCTAAGGCGATGGAATGTGTCAAGGAGAATTTGAAATTCACACGTCTGGAGAAAAAGGGACTTACACTGACAAAGGATGTGATGAACGCATTATATCAGTTGGAAGGTGAAAAGGTTTTTGACTTTGTATTCATGGATCCACCGTATAATATGGGATTTGAGAAAAGAGTTCTGGAATACCTTGCAGGATCGGATCTGATCTATGAAGATACGGTGATCATTGTAGAAGCTTCGTTAGATACGGATTTTGGATATCTTCAAGAATTGGGATATTCTTTGATCAAAGAGAAGAGATATAAGACAAACAAGCATGTATTTATTGAGAAAGCCGGAAAGGAAGAAGTATGTTAAAAGCAATTTATCCGGGGAGTTTTGACCCTGTTACCCGTGGACATTATGATATCATTTGCAGATCTTGTAAAATCGTAGACAAATTAATTGTCGGAGTACTGAATAATAAAGCAAAAATGCCGTTGTTTTCTGTAGAAGAACGTGTTAAAATGTTAAAGGAAGTGACGAAAGATCTGCCGAATGTTGAGATTATTCCATTTGATGGATTGCTGGTAGACTTTGCGGAACAGATAGGTGCAGATGTGGTTATCAGGGGATTACGTGCGATTACCGATTTTGAATATGAGCTGCAGATGTCGCAGACGAATCAGAGGATGAAGCCTGATATAGAGACCATGTTTCTGACAACAAGTATAGAATATTCTTATTTAAGTTCGACTACAGTGCGGGAGATCGCCGCTTTTGGAGGAGACGTATCACAGTTTGTGCCGGAAGCCGTCGAGATCGCACTTAGAGAAAAGATGAAAGAAAAAAGGAGAGTGTAACAATGAGCAGCCGTATTGAACAGATCATTGAAGAAATTGAAGAATATATCGACAGAGATTGTAAGTTTCAGCCGTTGTCTACAACAAAGATTATTGTAAATAAGGAGCATCTGGATGAGTTGCTTCGCGAACTTCGTATGAAGACACCGGATGAGATCAAACGTTATCAGAAGATTATTGCGAACAGAGATGCGATTCTTGCTGATGCGAAGGCAAAAGCAGATGCAATGATCGAGGAAGCACAGGTTCAGACAACAGAGCTTGTCAGTGAGCATGAGATCATGCAGCAGGCATACGCTCAGGCGAATGAGATCGTAACTCAGGCAACAGCACAGGCACAGGAGATTCTTGATAACGCAACAATGGATGCAAATACAATCCGTGTCGGTGCGATCCAGTATACAGATGATCTTCTTGCGAATGCAGAAAGCATTATCGGACATACTTTGGACAGTTATACAACAAAGTATGACGGATTGATCAATTCTTTACAGGAGTGCTATGATACAGTTCGCTCTAACCGTTCAGAACTTGAAGTTCCATCTGATGACGGATATTATGATGAGAACGGACAGGGAGATCTGATGTAGTTATTACATTGTATTATAAAAATTTCAGATAGAGAAATGTCAACAGACTGACTGCCAGTGCGGCGGTCAGTTTTTGTATTATATAAGAAGAAAGTTTAAGTCCTGTACCGGCAATCATGGATTGTGTCTGGGCAACGGAACACCATCCACCAAAAGTGGTGAGTGCGAGAAGCAACGGATAAAGAACCTGAGGTTTGGAAAGACTTTGAGACAGGAGAAGAATTCCGTTTGTCATCTCAAGAGAAGATTTCAGGAGAAGAAAACCAGGTGAACGAATCGGCAGAAGTTGCAATAATGCAAGAAGTACAGAAAAGATCATCAGGTAACCTCCGACTTTTACAAGCGTTTCTGAACTGTTCAGGATACAGGATTCTAACACAGAAAAATTCATTTTGTGCGTCAGTGGTTTTGAAAAAATGGAATTCTCCTGTGTGAAAACTTCGGACATTTCCGGGAAAATCCAATCTTTATTTTTGATGAAATGTCTTAGAATCCGTTGAAGAAAGCTTAAGAGGATCATAGTTCCGAAAAGAAGCAGTAAAGCGGGAATGCAGAAAGCTTTCTGATGAATTGTATTTAAAACAAGAAAAGTAATAATGAAAGATGGACTTGCATTATTACAGAAGGACAGCAGGTAAGAGGCTTCTTCAAGAGAAATTTTTCCTTGAAGAAGAAGGTCGGCAATGATTTTTGCGCCCATTGGATAACCGCATAAAAAGCCGGACAGAACGGCGAAACTTCCATAGAAAGAAGTTCCAAAGAGCAGATGGAAAGGCCGGAAAAGCAGACGGGAGACAATAGCAGCACCGTCTGTTTTCAACAAAAGTCCTGTGACAATAAGATAAGGAAAAAGGGTCGGTATCAGAATCTGATACCAGAGAAGCAGGCCATCACAAGCTCCCCGGAATACAGTTTCAGGAAAGAGCAGCATCGTAAAAAACAGTGAAAGCAGTACGAGAGCCAGAAGCATAGGAAACCTCCTTTTACAAAAATATTCTATGAAAAGAAAAAAGAAACTATACCGGAGCTATGGAAATATGATATAGTTAAATGTAAAGTATTTTGATCTTGATATTGCAAAGGAGCAAACAATAAATATGAATTTACCAAAAGTATTTGAAGAGAAAATGAAGGATCTTCTTGGTTCTGAATATGAAGCATATACAGCATGTTATGATGAACCGCGTCACTATGGTCTGCGCGTGAACACAGCGAAGATTTCTGTGGAAGATTTTCTGAAGATCGCACCTTGGCCGTTAGAGCCGGTTCCGTGGATCCATAATGGATTCTATTATGACGGAGATAATATCCAGCCGTCGAAACATCCATATTATTTCGCAGGACTTTATTATCTGCAGGAGCCAAGTGCCATGACACCGGCAGATCGTCTTCCGGTAGAGCCGGGAGACCGTGTGCTTGATGTTTGTGCAGCACCTGGAGGCAAGGCCACAGAACTTGGGGCAAAGCTTGGAGGAACCGGTGTACTGGCTGCGAATGATCTGAGTAGTTCCAGAGCGAAGGGACTTTTGAAGAATCTTGAATTATTTGGAATTGGAAACGTGCTCATCTTAAGTGAAGAGCCTGGAAAGCTTGTTTCTTATTTTCCGGAGTACTTTGATAAGATTTTGATCGACGCACCTTGTTCCGGGGAAGGCATGTTCCGTAAAGAGAAAAAGATGGTGAAAGCATGGGAAGAACACGGACCGGAGTTTTTTTCAAAGATCCAGAGAAGCATTGTGACACAGGCAGCCCAGATGCTGCGCCCGGGTGGAATGCTGCTTTATTCCACCTGTACATTTTCACCGGAAGAGAATGAACAGACGATTGAATATCTGCTTCAGGAATACCCGGAATTTAAGATCTGTGAGATGGAAGGTTACGAAGGATTTGCAGATGGAATGCCGCAGGTGACAGAAAGCAAGAATCCGGAACTTGAAAAGACGGTTCGTATTTTCCCTCATCGTATGAAGGGAGAAGGACATTTCCTCGCACTTCTTCAAAAGGGTGAAAAACAGGAAGAAGGAAAGAGACTTCCGGAGAGTGGGAAGAACAAGAAGCTTCCGGAAGAATTGGAAGAATTTCTTGGTCATATTGATCGAAAATTCGATTCCTCTCGCATGGATCTGCGTGGAGAGAAAGTATATTATATGCCGGAAGGACTTCCGACACTTCGTGGAATCCGTTTCTTAAGAACAGGCCTACTGATGGGTGAACTGAAGAAGAATCGTTTTGAGCCGAGTCAGGCACTGGCGATGAATCTGAAAAAGGAAGAATATGATCAGGTGATCGATCTTCCATTAGAAGACGAACGCGTTATGAAATATCTGAAAGGCGAGACTTTGGATGTGGAGGATCTTGTGAAGTCGAAAGACAAGGGATGGTATCTGATCTGTGTGGATGGATATCCGCTTGGCTTTGGAAAGCTTGTGAATCAGATGCTTAAGAATAAGTATCTTCCGGGATGGCGGTGGAACTCATGAAACTGAGACTGGATAAATATCTGGCAGACATGGGAATCGGAACACGTACAGAAGTGAAGAAAGCAATCACAAAAGGACAGGTTCGAGTGAATGAAGAGACGGTAAAACGTCCGGAAATCAAGATTGACACAGAAAAAGATCATGTGTTTTACCAGGGACAGATGGTTGCTTATGCAGAATATGAATATTACATGTTAAATAAGCCAGCCGGGGTGGTTTCTGCAACGGAAGATAAAAATGACAGTACTGTATTAGATTTGATTGATGAAAAGCAGAGAAAGGATCTCTTTCCTGTCGGAAGATTAGATAAAGACACAGAGGGACTTTTACTGATCACAAATGATGGCGAACTCGCACATCAGCTTTTGTCACCGAAGAAGCATGTAGATAAAGTCTATTTCGCCAAAATCGATGGAAAAGTTACGGAAGAAGATGTGAGAAGATTTGCAGAAGGACTTGAAATCGGGGAAGAGAAACCGACACTTCCGGCTCATCTGGAAATTCTGAAAAGTGAAGAGATTTCCGAAATCCGACTGACGATCAGAGAGGGAAAGTTTCATCAGGTGAAACGAATGTTCCATGCAGTCGGAAAAGAGGTTATTTATCTGAAACGCCTGCAGATGGGGATCCTTGTACTTGATCCGCGGCTTGCATTAGGAGAATATCGGGAATTAACAGGACAGGAACTGGAAGCATTGCGTGACTGTTCATTATTACGTTAAACAGGGAGAAAGCATGAAAGGAAATTTTTTACCAATTACCAGAGAAGAGATGAAAGAGAGAGGATGGGATCAGGTAGATTTTGTCTATGTATCAGGAGATGCCTATGTCGATCATCCATCTTTTGGTCACGCAATCATTACACGTCTTCTGGAATCCAGAGGATATCGTGTTGGGATCATTGCACAGCCGGACTGGCGTAAGCCGGAGAGCGTGCAGGTGTTCGGAGAACCAAGACTTGGATTTCTTGTCTCTGCAGGAAACATGGATTCTATGGTAAATCATTATTCTGTATCCAAAAAGAGAAGAAAGACAGACGCCTATACACCGGGCGGCGAGATGGGAAAACGACCGGATTATGCCTGCGTAGTATATGGAAATCTGATCCGTCAGACTTATAAAAAGACACCGATCATTCTGGGCGGTATCGAAGCAAGTCTTCGAAGAATGGCACACTATGATTACTGGTCAGACAAGCTGAAACGTTCTGTACTGCTCGATTCGGGTGCAGATGTGATTTCTTATGGAATGGGCGAACATTCAATCGTAGAGCTTGCAGAAGCACTGGATGCCGGGATACCGGTTGAGGATATCACGTATATAGCCGGTACGGTTGTAAAAACGAAATCATTAGACAGTATTTATGATGCGGAAATCCTTCCGTCCTTTGAAGACCTCAAAGCGGACAAGATGAATTATGCCCGCAGCTTTTACACACAGTATCTGAATACGGATGCATTTAACGGAAAACGTCTTGTAGAACCGTATTCTGAACATCTGTATGTAGTACAGAATCCGCCGGCAACACCATTAACACAGATGGAGATGGATGATGTTTACTCCCTTCCTTATCAGAGGACTTACCATCCGTCTTACGAGGCGAAAGGCGGAGTTCCTGCAATCAAGGAGATTAAATTCAGTCTGATCAGCAACAGAGGATGTTTTGGAGGATGCAGTTTTTGCGCATTGACGTTCCATCAGGGAAGAATTGTCCAGGTAAGAAGCCATGAGTCTCTGATTGAAGAAGCAAAAGAAATTACAAAAGATAAGGACTTTAAAGGATATATTCATGATGTTGGCGGTCCGACAGCAAATTTCCGGCATCCATCCTGCAAAAAGCAGATGGAGCATGGCGTTTGTAAAACGCGTCAGTGTCTGTTCCCGTCTCCGTGTAAGAATCTGGACGCAGATCACAGAGATTATGTCAGTCTGTTGAGAAAGTTGAGAGATATTCCAAAAGTTAAGAAGGTGTTTATCCGTTCCGGAATCCGCTTTGATTATCTGCTCGCAGATAAGAAGCAGGAGTTTTTAAGAGAGTTGTGTGAATATCATGTCAGTGGACAGTTGAAGGTAGCACCGGAGCATGTGGCAGGGCCTGTCCTGTCTCTGATGGGAAAACCGGAGCACAAAGTCTATGAAGAGTTTACAAGACAGTTTTATAAGATGAATGAGAAAATCGGGAAAGAACAGTATCTGGTTCCATATCTGATGTCCTCCCACCCTGGTTCTACTCTGAAGGAAGCGGTAGAACTTGCAGAGTACTGTCGTGATCTTGGCTATATGCCGGAGCAGGTGCAGGATTTCTATCCGACACCATCAACTCTTTCCACCTGTATGTATTATACCGGGGTAGATCCGAGAACGATGCAGAAGGTTTATGTTCCGAAGAGTCCGCATGAGAAGGCAATGCAGAGAGCGTTGATCCAATATCGTAATCCGGAGCTGTATGATCTGGTGATTGAAGCACTTCATAAAGCAGGAAGATCTGATCTGATCGGATTCGGACCGAAATGTCTTGTGAGACCGAGACAGATGCGTGGTTCAGGAAATGATAAAAAAGCCGGCAGAAAGGAACCGAAAAAAGGATCAAAAGGTTCGAATGGTCAGAAAAGACAAAACAATTCTGAACACAGAGGAAGAGTTGAAGGGAAAAATAAGAAGAAATCTATCAGAAATGTTCATTCTAAGAAGAATAGAAAATAGGTACATTTAAGTATCTGACAGACAGAATTCAAGAAAGGAAGCAGTATGAAAATTGCAATCGTAACCGGAGCATCTTCGGGAATGGGAAGAGAATTTGTACGTCAGCTTGGATATTTTTATAAAAATCTGGATGAGATCTGGGTGATTGCCAGGCGCAAAGAGCGTCTGGAAGCGCTTGCGAAAGAAAGCAGAGTTCCTCTTCGGATTTTTGCAGGTGACCTTCAGAAGAAAAAGGTATATAAGGAATTGAGAGATGCACTTGAGAAAGAACAGCCGGATTTACGAATGCTTGTGAATTCAGCAGGATTTGGCAAGTCAGGAAGTGTAGAAGAGATTTTGTCTGAAAAATTCCGGATCCAGACAGATATGGTGGATGTAAACTGCCGGTCTCTTACAAGAATGACATTGCTGTGTCTGCCATTTCTGCGTGCTGGCAGCAGGATCGTCAATCTTGCGTCCGCATCTGCATTTTGCCCACAACCGTATTTCTCAGTATATGCGGCAACGAAGTCTTATGTCTTAAGCTTCTCCAGATCATTGGGAGAAGAACTGAGAAAAAAAGGAATTGTTGTCACAGCAGTCTGCCCGGGGCCGGTTGATACGGAGTTCTTCGAGTTTTCCGGGAAACCGCAGAATATCTTGAAGAAACTGACAATGGCGAAGGCAGACAGAGTGGTTCATCAGGCGTTGAAGGACTGCAGATCCGGGAAATCAGTCTCCGTTTATGGAATCCCAATGAAATTAACTTACTTTGGAACAAAACTGCTGCCGCATGGATTTCTCGTGCGTATGCAGCAAATATGAATTTAGAATAGGATGAAAAATGAAGAAAATACAAAAAGGAAAACCAGGTTATTTGAATTATAAAAGAAAAGTGGAGATTTTAAGAACGGTTATTTATTTTGCAATTGTTCTGGCAATTTTTGCTCTTGGTTACTGGCAGACACATACGAGGCTGAATCTTCTGACAGTTGTTGCAATCCTTGGATGTCTTCCGGCATCAAAGGCACTTGTAGGTGTGATCGCACGTTATCCATATCAATCAATTGAACTGTCACAGGCGAAGGAGATCGCAGGAAAATCAAAACATTTAACAGTTTGTTATGATCTTGTAATTACAAGTAAAGAGCATATCATGCCGACAGACTGTATCGTAATTTCAGGACATAACATTTACGGATACACACATTATGAAAAAGTAAATACAGATGAACTTGGAAAGCATATCAAGACAATCCTTGCACAGAATCAGTACACAGGTTTTACTGTTAAGATCTTAAATCAGTATACACCGTTTCTGGCCCGCGTGGAGGGACTTGAAAATATTGCTGTAGTAGAGCAGGAAGATACGAAAGCAAGAGAACAGGAAATCCGTAATCTTATTCTGAATATATCAATGTAAAGAGGAAAAGACGATGAGAGAGATCAGCATCCAGAAAAATGAGGCAGGACAGCGCATGGATAAATTCCTTGCAAAGTATCTCAATAAAGCGCCAAAAAGTTTTTTCTATAAGATGATGAGAAAAAAGAATATTATCCTGAATGGAAAAAAAGCAGTTGGAAATGAACAGCTGAAACAGGGGGATGTGATTAAATTATTTCTTGCGGAAGAGACGATTGAGAACTTTATCGATCATTCACAGTTTTCGAAGAAAAAAGCGTCCTCTGCAAGAAAACAGATAGCGGGAAAGAAGGTACAGTTAGATATCTTATATGAAGATGAGGCTGCTGTATTTATCAATAAACCGGTCGGAATGCTCTCCCAGAAGGCATCCCCGACGGATACTTCTCTTGTGGAGTATTTTATTGATTATCTGTTGGAAAATGGGAAAATCACAGAAGAAGAACTGCATACATTTCATCCATCTGTCTGTAACCGTTTAGACAGAAATACAAGCGGAATCGTGGCAGCAGGAAAAACACTGCAGGCATTACAGGGATTAAGCGAGATGTTCCGTGACCGTACACTTAAGAAATATTATCTTTGCCTGGTAAAAGGGCAGGTAAAAGAGAATCAGAGGATTCATGGTTATCTCGTCAAGAATGAAAAGACAAATAAAGTTACGGTGAGTCAGAAAAAGCCGGCTGAACAGACAAAAGATGGGAAAGAAGCATCAGCGATCGATACCGAATACAAGGTGCTTGCACGAAATAGAGAAACAACACTTCTTGAAGTGCATCTGATCACCGGTAAGACACACCAGATCCGTGCACATCTGGCATCCATCGGCCATCCGATCGCAGGGGATTACAAATACGGGAACCGGTCATTTAACGATGTTTTGAAAAAGGAATACGGACTTCGTTCCCAGCTTCTGCATGCTTACCGTCTGGAATTCCCGGAGAATTGCGAGGGAGATATCAAACAGCTTTCAGGAAAGATCATCAAAGCACCTGTCCCGGCCTTATTTGAACAAATCTGTAAAGCGCAGGGAGTGATGTGAGATGGCAACATGGAACTCGAGAGGACTTAGAGGTTCGACACTGGAGGAATTTATCAATCATTCGAATGAAAGATACAGTGAGATGGGACTTGCACTGATGCAGAAAATCCCGACACCGATCACTCCGGTACGTATGGATAAAGACCACAGACAGATCACACTTGCGTATTTCGACAAAGCAAGTACGGTAGACTATATCGGAGCAGTGCAGGGAATCCCGGTCTGTTTTGATGCGAAAGAGTGTAATGTAGATACCTTCCCACTTCAGAATGTACATGAGCATCAGATGGACTTTATGGAAAAGTTTGAACGGCAGGGCGGGATTGCCTTTTTTCTGATCTATTATACAGCAAGAAATGAGCTTTATTATATGCAGTATACACAGATCCGTAAGTTCTGGGAGCGCGCGCAGAGTGGGGGACGTAAGAGTGTCCGGCTGGAAGAATTAGATCCGGAATGGTTTTTTCAACTGAAAAATGGCTATTTTGTGCCGTATCTGGATTTAATTCAGAAAGATTTGGAAACGAGGGATTGACAGAATCCTACAAAGTCCGTATAATTACAAACAGGTTTTAACGTGGTAGCACACTAAAGTGAAAAACCAAGAAAAGACAGGAAGGTGAACGAGACATGGAGCAGAAGTTACATACCCCGGAAGGCGTTCGGGATATTTATAATAGAGAATGTGCCATTAAGTTGGCATTGCAGAAAAAGCTGAATACTGTATTGCATTTATATGGATATCAGGACATACAGACACCGACATTTGAATATTTTGATGTATTCCGCAAGGAGATCGGTTCGACATCGATCAGAGATCTTTATAAATTCTTTGATAGAGAGGGGAATATTCTGGCGTTGCGTCCGGATATTACACCGTCCATTGCAAGAGCAGTAGCAACACTGTTTGAGACAGAGAATTTTCCAATTCGTCTGTGTTATGCCGGAAATACATTTATCAATCATTCCAGTTATCGTGGACGCCTGAAAGAAAATACACAGCTTGGTGCAGAGCTGATCGGTGTGGATTCTATCGAGGCAGATGCAGAAATGCTCGCAATGGTTGTGGACGGACTTAAGAAAACCGGCCTAAAGGAATTCCAGGTAAGTATCGGACATGTTGATTTTATTCAGAGTCTTTTCGAGGCAACGAATCTGGAAGATGAACAAAAAGAAGAGATCCGTACATTGATTGCGAACAGAAACTTCTTTGGTGTGGAAGAGATTCTCGATCATTATGAGATTGACGATCAGGTGAAAGAAGCGTTCCATCAGCTTCCGGAACTGACAGGTGGACCGGAGATCCTTGCAGATGCAGGACGCATTGCTCCGGGTGAAGCAGCAAGACTTGCGGTAGAACGTCTTCGCCAGATTTATGATCTGCTGAAGATTTACGGAGTAGAGGATCATGTAACTTTTGATCTGAGCATGAGCGGAAGTTATGGATATTATACAGGAATCATTTTCCGTGCCTATACTTATGGTACCGGAGATGCAGTTGTACGTGGAGGACGTTACGACCACCTTCTTGAGAAGTTTGGAAAGAAGACACCGTCGATCGGATTCGCAATCATTCTGGATGAACTTATGAGTGCACTGGATCGTCAGAAGATCAAAGTAGAGACAGGACACCGTAATCTGCTTGTTTATACGGATGCAACGGAACAGTGGGCAATTTCTCTTGCGAGGTCATTTCGTGCAAAAGGAAAAAATGTCGAGATGATGAAGAGAAACTCCTGGGATGAAAGAGAGACTTTTGAAGCGTATGGAAAGCGTTCTTCTGTTGCAAGTATGCTTTACTTAAGAGAGGACCGGAAGATTGAAGTGATCAATCTTCAGACAGGAGAAGAGAAGCTGGTCAATACAAAAAAGAAAACAAAGCAGCAATAAAGGAGCAGATCAATGAGATATTTAACATTTGCCCTTACAAAGGGAAGACTTGCAAAGAAGACACTGGAGATGCTGGAGCGTCTTGGAATCACATGCGAGGAAATGAAAGATAAGGATTCCAGAAAGCTGATTTTTGTAAATGAAGAACTGGGATTGAAATTCTTTCTCGCAAAAGGACCGGATGTGCCGACTTATGTAGAGTACGGAGCAGCAGATATTGGAGTTGTCGGAAAAGATACGATTATCGAAGAGGGACGTAAAGTCCATGAAGTCCTGGATCTTGGATTCGGAAAATGCAGGATGTGTGTGTGTGGATATGAAGAGGCAGCAGAAAAACTGAAACATCATGAACTGATCCGTGTGGCAACGAAATATCCGAATATCGCGAAAGATTATTTCTACAACAAGAAACATCAGACAGTAGAAATTGTGAAATTAAACGGTTCGATCGAACTTGCACCGATTGTTGGCTTATCTGAAGTCATCGTAGATATCGTAGAAACCGGTTCTACATTGAAAGAAAACGGACTGGTCGTACTTGAAGAAGTGTGCCCGCTGTCAGCGCGAATGATCGTCAATCCGGTCAGCATGCGAATGGAAAATGACAGAATCAAAGAGCTGATCACAAATTTAAGAAATCTTCTGAGGGAGGAATAGACAAATGCGTATAGAGAAACTGAATGAGAATACGAAGAAGAATCTTCTGGATGACCTTTTAAAGAGAAGCCCGAATAACTATGGGAAGTTTGAAGCAAGTGTTCAGGAAATATTGAATGCGGTGAAAGAAAAGGGAGACGAGGCTGTATTTGAATATACAGAGAAATTTGATGGAGTCAGACTGGACGCAGAGCATCTTCTTGTAACGGAAGAAGAGATCGCAGAAGCATATGAGCAGGTAGATGATGAACTGATCGCTATTATCAGAAAAGCACTGGTGAATATCAGAGACTATCACCAGAAACAGATGCAGTACAGCTGGTTTGACAGTAAACCGGACGGAACAATTCTTGGACAGAAAGTGACAGCACTCCAGAGAGTCGGCGTTTATGTGCCGGGTGGAAAGGCAGCTTACCCATCTTCTGTACTTATGAATATCATGCCGGCGAAGGTTGCAGGTGTAGATGAGATTATCATGGTAACACCTCCAGGAAAAGATGGAAAGGTAACTCCGACAACACTGGTTGCGGCAAAAGAGGCCGGTGCAGATAAAGTTTACAAGGTTGGTGGAGCTCAGGCAATTGCAGCACTTGCATATGGAACAGAGTCTATTCCGAAGGTAGATAAGATCGTAGGACCTGGAAATATCTACGTAGCTCTTGCTAAGAAAGCGGTTTATGGATTCGTAAGCATTGATTCAATCGCAGGACCAAGTGAGATCCTTGTTCTTGCTGATGAGACGGCAAATCCACGTTTCGTGGCAGCAGATCTTCTGTCTCAGGCAGAGCATGACGAGATGGCATCTGCAATTCTGGTTACAACAAGTATGGAACTTGCAGAGAAAGTATCTGCACAGACAGATGCATTTGTAAAAGAGCTTTCCAGAGGCGAGATCATTCAGAAATCCCTGGATAATTATGGACATATTCTCGTTGCAGAGACAATGGAGGATGCAATCGATGCAGCAAATTCTATTGCTTCCGAACATCTTGAGATCGTGACAGCGAATCCGTTTGAGGTGATGACAAAGATCCGTAATGCCGGAGCTATCTTCATCGGAGAATATTCCAGTGAGCCGCTCGGAGATTATTTTGCAGGACCGAACCATGTCCTTCCGACAAACGGAACAGCAAAATTCTTCTCACCGCTATCTGTAGATGATTTTATTAAAAAATCAAGCATTATTTCTTACTCAAGAAATGCACTTGAGAAGATCCACACAGATATCGAGAAATTTGCAGAGGCAGAACATCTGACAGCACATGCAAATTCAATCAAAGTAAGATTTAAAAAATAAGAGAAAAGGAGCTGTGAGTGTGATGCAGAACAGAATCGGAAGCTGCAAAAGAAAGACAAAAGAGACAGATATTGAACTGACGATCAATCTGGATGGACAGGGAAAGAATCAGATTGATACAGGAATTCCGTTTTTTGATCATATGCTGGATGGATTTGCAAGACATGGATTATTTGATTTAAATGTTAAGGTGCGTGGGGATCTTGAAGTGGATTCCCATCACACGATCGAAGATACAGGAATCGTACTGGGACAGGCAATCGCACAGGCACTTGGAGATAAGGCCGGAATTAAGCGATACGGATATTTTGTACTGCCAATGGATGAGGTTCTTGCTCTTGGAGCAGTTGACCTTTCCGGCAGACCGTATCTGAACTTTCAGGCAGATTTTACAGTACCGGCGCTTGGAACAATGGATACAGAGATGGTGCGTGAATTTTTCTATGCAGTTTCCTATAGTGCTGCAATGAACCTGCACCTTAAGATCCTTGATGCAGGGAATAATCATCATATGGCAGAGGCTTTATTTAAAGCATTCGGAAAGGCTCTGGATATGGCGGTATCAGAAGAGCCAAGAATAAAAGAAGTATGGTCTACAAAGGGAAGCCTTTAACGGCGTGACAGAAGGAGTAAGAAGAAATTATGTATAAAAGACTGACCCCTTGTATTTTTATAGAAAGAGGGAAAGCGGTGCAGTGGTTCGATGACAGAACTGTGATCGCAGATGATGTGATGGAACTTGCACGCCACTACAATGAAAGAGGAGCGGATGAACTGATCATTTTCGATCTGTCAGACTCAGATGAAGAACATGATGAGACGATCAACCTCCTCAAACAGATCAACCGTGCAATCAGTATTCCAATGGTTGTCGGAGGAAACATCAGACGTGCAGAAGATGTGAAGAAGATTCTTTATGCCGGAGCAAAACGTGCAATGCTGAATTTCTCCAAAGCACTTTCCATTGAATTAATCGAGGAAGTATCCAAGCGTTTTGGAAAAGAGAGAATCGCTGTATCATTAAATGATTTCGATGCATTGTTTAAACAGCAGCATCTGATCGAAGCATATAGTACAGAGATGATATTTATGCATCGCCTGGATCTGAATTCTGTTGTAAATGTTACAGAAACGCAGTGTGTTGTTGTCACGGATACGATGGATGAAAACGAGATCCTTAATATTTTAAAGAGTGATGGTGTAAAAGGTATATCAGGAAGATTCATCAGTCGTTTGGATATGGACTTTAACAAATTTAAAGAAGTTTGTGCAGAAAATGGAATTCAAATGACTTCTTTTGAAAGCCAGATGGATTTCGGTGAGTTTAAATTGAATTCAGACGGATTAATTCCAGTGATTGTTCAGGATTATAAGACAAATGAAGTCTTAATGATGGCATATATGAACGAGGAAGCATTTGAGCATACTGTGAAAACCGGGCGCATGACTTACTATAGCAGAAGCAGAAAATGCCAGTGGATCAAAGGTGAGACATCCGGGCATTTCCAGTATGTGAAATCTCTTGCAATCGACTGTGACAGAGATACGATGCTTGCAAAGGTAGAACAGATCGGAGCAGCATGCCATACGGGAAACCGCTCCTGTTTCTATACAACAATTGTTGGAAATGATTACGATGCCAAGAATCCGGTTCAGATTTTTGAGTCTGTATATCAGACAATTGCGGATAGAAAAGAGAATCCAAAAGAAGGTTCCTATACGAACTATCTTTTTGAAAAAGGTTTGGATAAGATCCTGAAAAAGGTTGGAGAAGAGGCGACAGAAGTTGTGATCGCTGCAAAAAATCCAAATGTCGAGGAAGTGAAGTATGAATTATCTGATTTCCTTTATCATGCAATGGTTCTCATGGTAGAAAAAGGGATTACCTGGGAAGATATTACAGGAGAACTGGCTGACCGGTAGAAAACGCTGTATCAGATTTTCCTGGAAGAATAAAGCAGAAGAAACTTTCATAAACTAGAAAAAAAGAAGATGGAGAGGATCTTTCGTGCAGGAAAAAGAATCAGAAGTCCGTAGGCGTAGATTGTGGGAAGAAAATCGCAGACGACAGCGGAATACCGGTATGATAACACCGGCAATTCATCCAAGATATGGTCGTTTATATCGGGAATTATATCCAGATGGTCTGGAGCAAAGTGCAGGAAATGGAGCAGAAGATCTGGATAAGAAAGAAAATAGCAGAGGAAGCTTTACTACCAGATTGATCCTGTCCACTTTTCTGTTTCTTGTGTTTCTTTATGTCAGTCAGAACAGTGTAGAACTTCAAGGGATAAGTAGCCATGAGATTATAGAGAAGATTCAGGAAAACCATGATATTTTCTTGATAGACTAAAAGTGTAATCTTGACACGGAAACAGTAGGTTGATAAAATATTATTGACGTTTATTTTATAGTATATGAGAGGCGTTGATTGGATTCAGCGCCTTTTTCATTGCATGAGAAGGAGGAAATGAGAGATGATTAAAGTATGGATAGCCGGCTCAAACGGCCAGATCGGCCGGGCGCTGAACGACATTCTGGATCCATTAGAGATCGAAGTGCTGAATACGGATCTGGATGATCTGGATATTACAAACACAGAGGAAGTTCTTAACTTCGGTATTGTGAACCGTCCGGATGTGATTATCAACTGCTGCGGTGTTACAGACACCGATCTGTGCGAAAAAGAACCGGAACATGCTTACCGGGTAAATGCACTTGGAGCAAGAAACTTAAGTATCGTCGCAAGAAAGAATGGCGCAAAGATCGTCCAGCTTTCAACAGATGATGTATTTGACGGACAGAGCAAGAAACCGTATACAGAATTTGATGATACGAATCCACTGACTGTTTATGGAGCATCCAAAAGAGCTGGTGAGAATTATGTGAAAGAATTCACACACAAGCATTTCATTATCCGCAGTAACTGGGTTTACGGAAAAGGTGGAAATAACTTTGTTAACCGTGTGCTCGAAGTGGCAGAACAGGGAAAAACACTTTCTGTAGCAGGAGATCAGTTTGGTTCCCCGACAAGTGCCAAAGATCTCGCAAGAATGATTCTGTATCTGATCAGTACGAATGAATATGGTACTTATCATGTAACTTGCAGTGGAGTCTGCAATCGTTACGAATTTGCTCAGGAGATCTTGAGATTGTCAGGGAAAAACGTTGAATTAAAGGCAGTTCCGACAGAACAGTCAGACCTTTCTTCTGTCAGACCACCGTATGCGGTATTGGACAACTTCATTCTCCGTATTATTGATATGTATGATATGCCGGATTGGAAAGAGTCATTAGAAGAGTATATGAAAGAAAGAACGGAGAATTAGAATGAAAAATAAGAATGTGAAAGATGAAAAGAAAGAGAAGAAAATTGGTCTGACGACCAAGATTTTCATTGCTCTGCTTTTAGGTGCTGTTTTTGGAATTGTACTTTGTTATCTGATTCCAGACAGCAAGGTAAAAAATGATATTATTGTAGAAGGAATCCTCTATGTGATCGGACAGGGATTCATCCGTCTGATGAAGATGCTTGTTGTACCGCTTGTATTTTGTTCCCTTGTGTGCGGAAGTATGGCAATCGGAGATACGAAGAAGCTCGGAACAGTAGGTGTCAGAACATTGGTATTCTACCTCGCAACAACAGCTCTTGCTGTAACAGTTGCTTTATCAGTTGGTAATCTGATCAATCCGGGTATCGGACTTGATATGAGTGCAATCAAGACAAGTGCGTCTACAGTTGAGACAATGGAAGCAACTTCCCTGACAGATACAATCCTAAATATCATTCCGGATAACCCGATCAATTCCCTGGCAAGTGGAACAATGCTTCAGGTTATCGTATTTGCGCTGATCATTGGTGTTATCCTTGCGAAGATGGGTGAACGTGCAGAGACAGTTGCGAACTTCTTCAGCCAGTTCAATGACATTATGATGGAAATGACAATGATGATCATGAGCCTTGCACCAATCGGTGTATTCTGCCTGATCAGCCGTACTTTTGCTACAATCGGATTCAGTGCATTTGTTCCGCTGGCAAAATACATGATCGCAGTACTTTTGGCACTTGCGATCCAGTGTCTGGGAGTATATCAGATTCTGTTAAAGATTTTCACAGGACTGAACCCGATCCGCTTCATCAAGAAATTCTTCCCGGTTATGGCATTTGCATTCTCTACAGCGACATCAAATGCGACAATCCCGCTTTCTATTGAAACACTTTCTAAGAAAGTCGGAGTTTCCAAGAAGATTTCTTCCTTTACGATTCCGCTTGGAGCAACGATCAACATGGATGGTACTTCCATCATGCAGGGTGTTGCAGTTGTGTTCGCAGCACAGGCATTCGGAATCCATCTGAGTATGGCAGACTATATTACAGTTATCGGAACAGCAACACTGGCATCTGTCGGAACAGCCGGAGTACCAAGTGTTGGTCTGGTTACACTGACAATGGTATTTAACTCTGTCGGACTTCCGGTTGAGGCAATCGGACTGATCATGGGTATTGACCGTATCCTTGATATGACAAGAACAGCTGTTAATATCACAGGTGATGCCGTATGTACAACAATCGTTGCACATCAGAATAAAGTTCTGGATAAGAAAGTCTTTTATGAGACGGAGTAAAAGTGAATAGATAGTATATGCACTGTCTATGGTATAGAATGATATAAGAGAAACCCCTGGTTTACGTCTGGAATGATGTGAAACAGGGGTTTTATGATACGGTTGATTAGTGCATAAGAAGCGATGGAATGGTATAATTCTATTATTGATAGATTTTAATAGCAGGAGGTTTATACAATGGAACGAGTAGTAAATTTTTTAAAAGAAGCCGAGACATATTATTTGGCAACAGTGGAAGGAGACCAGCCAAGAGTTAGACCTTTTGGAACAGCGCATGTTTTTGAAGGAAAACTGTATATTCAGACCGGAAAGGTGAAGGATGTTTCAAAACAGATTCACGCAAACCCAAAGGTGGAAATCTGTGCATTTAAAAATGGAGAGTGGCTTCGTGTAGCCGGAGAACTTGTAGAAGATGACAGAAGAGAAGCAAGACAGTCTATGCTTGATGCTTATCCATCTTTACAGAATATGTACTCGGTAGATGATGGAAATACAGAGGTATTCTATTTTAAAAATGCGACAGCTACATTTTCATCATTTACACATGAACCGGAAGTAGTGAAGTTTTAAGGACAACATAAATGGAGAAAAGTAAGAAGAAAAAAATATATAAAAAGATAGATGTGGTCAGCTTTTATAAGAGCATTGTTGATCAGGACAGGGCATCCGTTGTTATATGCAATCTCAAACATGAGATTATCTACATGAATCCGGCAGCTGTTACCAGCTATGCGAAGCGAGGCGGCGACAAACTTATCGGAAGAAGCCTGTTAGACTGCCATAATTCGAAATCAAGAGATAGAATACAGCAGGTAGTGGACTGGTTTGCAGCAGATGAAAGCCATAATATCGTTTATACTTTTCATAATGAGAAACAGAATAAAGATGTTTACATGGTGGCACTCAGAGATGAGGGTAAGCTGATAGGATATTATGAGAAACATGAATATCGAAATTCAGAAACCATGAAACCATACGATTTGTGGTGATGATATGACGAAGAATGAATGGTATAGGCAGTTGTTGGAACGACTGGATAATTCCAAGTTTCGAAGCAGTTTCCATCTGAAGCAGAAAGATATTGATTACATAAATGAAAAAGGTCTTGATACAATAAGACAACATGCAAAGGATTTTATTGCAAAGAGAGAAGCTCCGGCATATATAGTAAATGATGGCAAACAGACACCAATGCGTGGACATCCAGTATTTATTGCCCAGCACGCAACAGCAACATGCTGCAGGGAGTGCATCCGAAAGTGGCATAAAATGCAGCCCGGCAAGGGACTAAGTCAGGTGCAGCAGGCAGACCTTGATGCATTCAAGAAAATGTATGGAATAGATGGTGAGATAGAAAAGGAATACTGATATGAATATACAGATATTTGGAACAAAGAAATGCAATGATACTAAGAAGGCGGAGCGTTTTTTCAAGGAGCGGGGCATAAAGTATCAGTTCATTGATATGAAAGAAAAAGGTATGAGCAAAGGAGAATTTAATTCGGTAGCTCAGGCAAATGGTGGACTAGAAAATATGGTTAACTGGGACGGTGAGGACAAGGATTTACTTGCTCTTATTAAGTATATCGCAGATGAAGATAAGCTCGAAAAGGTACTTGAGAATCCACAAGTAATTAAAACACCAGTAGTAAGAAACGGAAAGCAATCAACACTTGGTTATCAGCCGGATATCTGGAAAGGATGGAACTAAATGTACTTAATTAAGACTTTAATGGGAGATATAACAAAAGTAACAGATGTGCAGGCAATTGTGAATGCAGCAAACAACTCTCTTCTTGGCGGGGGCGGTGTAGATGGTGCGATTCATAGAGCAGCAGGACCGGAGCTTCTGGCGGAGTGCAGGACACTTCACGGATGTGAGACTGGAGAAGCAAAGATAACAAAAGCCTATAATCTGCCATGTGATTATGTGATACATACTGTAGGACCTATATGGAATGGTGGAAGGAATAGAGAAGAGGAACTTCTTGCTAACTGCTATTTTAATTCCATGAAGCTGGCAATGGATAATGGAATCAGGTCTATTACATTTCCTTCTATATCAACGGGAGTATATAGTTTTCCGGTTGAGTTGGCAGCAAAGATTGCAGTACATACAGTAAATAGATTCTTGCAGGGTACTCCAGACAGCTTTGATTTGGTGGAATGGGTGCTGTTTGATACTCACACTGAATCAGTATACGAAGCAGAAGTTGATCAACTGTATAAAATGATATAATCAGAAAGCTGAGTAAGTCAGGATGCATTGAATGCAGATGGAGGATACGGACAAACTTCCAAAGGGCAAAAAGCCATGCCTTTCCCTTCGTGAGTTGGAAAAACAAGTAAACACAGATTTGGATTTGCTTGTAAATATCGTGGACGGACAGATGACAGTCTGTGAACTGGTAGACCGATATTTGAAAACAAAGACAGGGGTAAGGCAAAGCACGAAACAGGGATATGTTACAGTACAGAGATTACTTGCAAAGGAAGCGTTTGGCAAAAAGACAATCCGAAGCGTGAAAACATCCGGTGCAAAGCTGTTTCTTATCAAATTGCAACAGGAAGATGGGAAAAGCTACAGTTCCATTCATACCATCCGGGGAGTGTTGCGACCAGCTTTTCAGATGGCGGTGGATGATGACATTCTGGTAAAGAAGCCATTTGGATTTTAGCTTGCCGGAGTATTAGTAAATGACGCAGTCACAAGAGAGGCAATTACAAAAGACCAGATGAGAAAGTTCCTGAAGTTTGTGCATGACGATGTGGTGTGCTGTAAATACTATGAAGTGGTGTACATACTCTTTCATACGGGAATGAGAATATCAGAATTTTGTGGCTTGACGCTGAAGGACATTGATCTTGAGAATAGAACTGTGAACATCGACCATCAGTTGCAGAGAACATCAGATATGCGGTATATCATAGAAACCACAAAGACGGATGCAGGAACAAGAGTATTGCCGATTAAAGAGGATGTGGCACAGATGTTTCAGGCAATCATTGAGGATAGAAATGCACCGAAAGTGGAGAAATCCATAGATGGATATAGCGGATTCCTATTTTACGATGATAATGGAATGCCACTTGTGGCAATGCACTGGCAGCACCGTTTCAATCATATGGTTGGTAGATACAATGACATCTACCGGGTGCAGATGCCAAACATCACACCTCATGTATGCCGACACACGCATTGTTCAAATATGGCAAAATCGGGAATGAATCCAAAGACGCTGCAGTACCTCATGGGGCATTCAGATATATCGGTTACAATGAATGTGTACACACATATCGGATTCGATGATGCTGAGGAAGAATTGAAACGGATGGAAGAGTTTAGGAAGGCACAGGCGGAGGTTGAGCAGAAGAAAGAGAAAACGATGTCGCAGAAGATGTTTAAGGTAGTTTAATATGGAAAAGAGATGACGCTCCGGCTTAGGCTGGGGCGTTTTTTCTGTGGAAAAAGTAAGTGTTTGGTGCTATAATAAACCTTATAAATGATGAAAGAAGGTTATACATGTTATCAATTTACCAGTTGATGAAATATTTACGTAATACACACCATATCAATGTTAAAAGCTCACAGACACAAGCACTTAGAAATATGGGCTATTATCATGGATTTAAGGGATATAGATTTATTCGAGAGGATACTAACCGTGTTAATTTTAGCTCTTTGGATGAAATTATAGCACTGAATAAATATGATATGCGACTTAAAACAGTTCTTTATCCTAAGGTAATGTTTATAGAAAATGCATTGAAGAGTTATGTTATTGAGGCTTTATTGGCAGATAGCAAATCTGAGAATTTTGATGTTATTTACAATAAATCATTAACAGCATATAGAAATTATACTCCGGGGAGCCGTGCATATAAAACAGAGTACACGAAGAGAATGAATCTAAAAGGAAAAATAAATGCTGCTCTTGTTCGTGACTATAATAAGAGAAGTGTGGTAGCACATTTCTTTAATAATGATATTACAATACCTGTTTGGGCAATATTTGAAACTTTAGCGCTTGGTGAGTTTGGAACTTTATATGATTGTGCCTGTACAAATGTTAAGCTTTATGTTTCAAATATAATGAAGCTCCCAACTAATTTAGATTCAGATGGCATGAACACAAAGTTCTTTATATTTACAGTTAAAGATTTGCGAAATGCAATTGCTCATAACAATGTGATTTTCGATACTAGATTTAAAACTGGTAAGATTGATCAGCGTCTTGTTACTCTGCTTGAAACTGAAGTAGGAATTTCTAATATTGATTTTAAATATATGGATGCGTATATTATCATGATTACATATTTCCTTAGAAAGATGGGCGAAACTAAAACTGCTTGTAAGCAGTTTGTTGCTTCGTATCAACAGCAGACAGAGTATTTGAGAAATGAATTGCCAATTAACATTTATAATCAGGTGGTTGGTACACAGCATAGACCTAATATGAATGCCTTACAAAAATTCATTAGCAAATCATAAAATTCTTGCATATTTTATGCAGAAGTAGTATATTATATATAAGAATTGCGGTGGATGTCTTCGGATTACACCTGGGAGAACCTGATGCGTCGGGTTCTTTTTTTTTGTAAAATTTAGTGTAGCATTCTAAGTAGTAAGACTTTGAGGTGTTACTACCATTTTTACTACTAACAGGTAGTAACAACATGCTCAATCTTGCTCTGATTTGCCACAATCTGTAATTTCAGAGCAAACTACATGAATCCCAGAACCCCTTGCAAAATATGGCATTCCGGGGCAAAACAAGGAGAAACAAAACAATGATAAAAGTACTATTTGTTTGCCATGGCAGTGTTTAATGGATGCTGTGAAAGCCTAGGCTTTAAAGGATTTTTTGATGATTGACGAATAATTTACACCTTATTTATACCTTTGGAAGACCGGATCGGAATAATAGAGAAATAAAGAAATAGATAAATATAACAGGAAGCAATTTTGTCATATTGGAAATAATTAAAATTTGCTGAACCGTGTTGATTTTATTGATTGAGTATAATAAAAGTAAGAACAGAAACTTCCATGTTTGAAGCGGTTACCAGAATTGACAAAGAAATGCAAGTTAGCCAATCCGGTAGTCCAGCATATTTTTTCATTGTCACCCGACGTTTTTACAAAACATATACTTATTCCGCTTGATGCGTCATTCTTGTTCTGAAAACAGGAACAGAATCCTTACAGCGACTGTAAGTGTTCTTTATTGTGTTTCTGTGCTATCATTTACCTAGAAATGGATAGGAGGTATTCACATGAAACCAATTTTGAATATTGAAAATCTTACCAAAGTCTATGGGACTTTGCCAAACCAGACGAGAGCCCTGAACGGAATCACTTTTCAGGTCATGCCGGGAGAGTTTCTCGGTATTATGGGAAGCAGTGGTTCCGGTAAATCCACGCTTCTCAACTGTATTGCAACTGTGATTCAGCCCACAGGTGGAAGCATTCAGGTGGAGGGTGATACTCTGCAATCGATCAAGGGAAAGGCTCTTGCAGAGTACCGTGGGAAAAAGGTTGGTTATCTATTCCAGAACTTTGAATTGCTGGACAACCTGACTGGCAGGGAAAACATCCTGCTCCCGACTTCTTTGCATGGGGTATCTGAAGCAGAAAGCAGACAGCGGCTGAAGCAGTTGGCTGTCTATCTGGAAATCACTGATGTTCTGGATAAGTTTCCGTCCAAGATGTCCGGTGGCCAGCGTCAGCGTGTTGCGGCAGCAAGAGCTCTGATCTTACATCCTCAAATGATCCTTGCCGATGAACCGACGGGTGCGCTGGATTCTAAGAACGCAAAAAGTCTTATGGAGAAGCTGTCCGGCCTGAATCGTGACGAACAAGCTACGATCCTGATGGTAACCCATGATTCCAATGCCGCCAGCTTCTGTAAGCGCATCCTGTTCATCCAGGATGGCGTGATCTTTCATGAGCTTCGGCGTGGAGACGAAAGCCAGCAGGAGTTCTACGGGCGCATCCTGAAGGTGATGGCGCAACTGGGAGGGGGCAGCGCAAATGTTCTCTAATCTCATTCTTCGGAACAGCCGCCGCAGCCGAAAGGAAAACGGTCTGTTTTTCAGCTCCCTGGTGATTTCCATTGTTGCCTTTTACATGATTCTTTCCATCTCCACTCAAGATGTAATGCTCTTTTTGCAGAAAATGGAGAGTGACGCAGTTAACAAACTTCTGCTTCTGATTCCTGCGTTTTATGGAATGACCCTCGGTATTCTGTTCTTTTTGATCTATTTTGCCTGCAAGTATCAGTTCG